>LFCJ01000547.1_pt1 | contig 23806 bp, 21 predicted proteins | sample 643141 | NCBI WGS metagenome assembly LFCJ01 (sample SAMN03766243, study PRJNA286221) | soda lake metagenome | biome: soda lake; feature: Kulunda steppe; material: water; isolation source: sample B1-Br-g2 brine of Lake Bitter-1 | place: Russia: Kulunda steppe | collected 2010-07
CGTATGTTCATGACTCGACAGAAGTATACCAGGAAGGCATTCTCTTTCCCGGCACAAAAGTCTACAAGGAGGGAGAACCCGATGAAGAGATCCTCGAACTTCTCAGGTTCAACTCACGGATGCCGAAGGCGGTACTAGGTGACTTGAAAGCACAGGTTGCTGCAATTCGCGTCGGTCGACGAAGGTTACGTGAACTCCACGAACAACATGGTAGTGATACAGTTGAAGCAGCCGTTTATCGCGTCCTCGACCATGGTGAGCAGCAGGCACGGGAGGCGTTGCGTGAGTTGCCTGATGGAACGTGGTACGCAGAAGACTACCTTGACGACGACGGAATAACTGACAATTTGGTGAAAATGGCTGTTGAGGTCACTATTGACGGTGATAATTTCGACGTCGATTTCTCGGCATCATCAGATGAGGTTGAGGGACCAATCAATGTACCGATTGGAATGACTGAGACGACGTGTAAGCTAGCATTGAAGACGTTAACAACGCCATTCGAGCAGTCGAACGCCGGTCACTACAAACCACTCTCAGTCACTGCACCGGAGGGTAATCTATTTCATGCAACTCACCCAGCACCCACGTTTACGCTCTGGCCAGCCATGCTCGGAATTGAGGTAATCTACAAAGCCCTTGCCAAAGGGATGCCTGAGCAAGTTCCGGCCGCGTCTGGAGGTGACCTTGGTGCTGTAATGGTCTGGGGCAAGGACCGAGAGACAGGACGGATGTTCATGGAGGGCTGTAATGAGGGCGTCGGATGGGGTGCAACTAGTGAACATGATGGGACGAACGGACTCATGCACATTAGCGAGACGAATGTCCAGAACACGCCGATCGAGGTCCTTGAGCATAAAGCCCCTATTCATATCGAACAATTGGAAATACGACCCGACTCTGGAGGACCTGGCCGATATCGTGGTGGCGTAGGTATCCGTCGGGACTATTGTTTCCTTGAGGAGGCTAAGGCACTTGCAACAGTAAAAAAGACAAAAGTCGACAATTGGGGTGTCAAAGGGGGACAGCCCGGGTATAGAAACACCATTATTCTCCGCCCTGGAACAGATGATGAAGCGCGAACTGGTACTTTCCGTGATTCATTCACTTCCGGCGAAGTTGTTTCAAACCGGACTGGGGGCGGAGGCGGATACGGTAGCCCACATAACCGCCCACCAGAGGCAGTCCGTGAGGATGTCATCGATGGGTATGTCTCGCAAAAAGAAGCACGGGAAGCGTATGGAGTAGTACTCAACGAAGACAACAGCATTGACTACGAGGAAACTAATGAGGTTCGAGGCCAATGACACAACTCTCGCATGCGGCAATCGGCAGGGCCTATCGAAGCTCCCATGGATGGGAATTACTCGAGGAAATCACCGATTTAGACCGCATGGCTGGTCACGATGGTGAAAAAGAGGCAGCGGAATCCATTCTAGATGCGCTAGTGGATGTGGGTGCACGTAACCCTCAGACTAATGCGTTCAATGTTGATGCTTGGTATCGGCAAACTGCTTCTCTTGAAGCAAGTGGTAGGGTCTTTGACAATCCACACCAAATAATTGCACTTCCTAACAGTCCATCGGGAAAGATTACAGTACCCATCTACGACGCTGGCTATGGGATGCCGGAGAAATTCAACAAAGGGGATATTACTGGTCGAGCTGTAATAGCTACAAGAGGTGCTCCAAAAGGACAGCAGTGGGTCCAGCGCTGGGAAAAATACGGTCGGTCAGTCAATAGTAGAGGTGCTTGCTTCCTTCTAGCGGGCGATTCAAAAGGAGCACTCCCTCCAACTGGTCACATCGGATTGCCTGGCAAGACGCCAGCTGAAATACCGAGTGTCGGTATAAGCTACGAACTGTCGGAGTGGATTCGTCGTAAACAACCAGAGGAAGTAACTCTATCGGTAACAACAGAGATACAACCGTCTGAATCCCAAAACATCGAGGCGGTGCTCGGTCCCGAGACCAAAAACGAAGTGCTCGTCACTGCTCATCTTGATGCACACGACATTGGTGATGGGGCCGAAGACAACGGCCTCGGCTGTGCTGCACTTGTAGAAATAGCGGGGATACTCGCCTCCATTGAGGACCAACTCGAAACTCGAGTACGGTTTGTTGGATTCGGCTCTGAAGAGATGGGTATTATCGGGTCGGAAAAGTGGGCTGAGAGACACAATCTCGATTCTATTAAAGCCATCATTAATATCGACACAGCGGGAACCGGTCGCACTCTGAAACTCAAAACTATGCAATTTGAAGGTTTTGAGAAAGCTGCTTCCGCTGCGGCGGAAAATCTAGAGGTCCCCGCCGAATTCACGCGCGAAATAATTCCTGATTCGGATCACTGGCCGTTCGTTTACCGTGGTATCCCCGCTTCTACAGCGAACTCTGTCCGCAAGGAGCGAGGAAGAGGGTGGGGACATACTCACGGCGATACGATAGACAAGCTCGACCGACGTGACCTGCGTGAGATGGCAATCGTGCTTGGCTCAACAGTTCTACAACTTGCTAAAAAAGAATTTGAGATTCCACACGTTGACCCCAAAGATATTCGTGATAATGTACCTGAGAATTACAGACGTGGATTAGAGGTAAGTAATCAGTGGCCGTTCTAGAGCTACAAAAGAGATAATCAACAAGTTGGTGCTAGGTGTGTGATTAGAGTTCTCTGCTTGCTGGCTGTTAGTCTGGTTACCGCCATCTAATTCGAGAAGATGTCTTGAAATGCATAGTATCTTTTCTAACATAAGGGGTCTGGTGAATCGACATACGTAGCTTAATTGTGGTGGGTCACGGCCCGCTTGATGTTATAGACTAACCACATTAGGATAATTTCATGGAACTCACGATATTACGCTCGGGCACGCACGGCGTGGCCGAGCGTTCGTTTGATGGTCGAAAAGACGGTTTCAGAGATCGCTCATTGACCGTAGGCAACTGCATCGATATCGCGCACAATGCGCGAATCGATGGGACGGCATTCACGATGCTTAATCGGCGGTTTCATGCCTTCTTCAAGTAATTTCTCTCGTGACTGTTTCCAGTCGTAGCCTTTGTCGGCGGCAAGGCTGTGCAGGTCGCCTGCGTTGCGCAGGGCGACCTGCCAGCCGATCTGTGAGTCATGGTGTTTCTCGGTTGTGCAATGAACGTCAAGCACTGGCTGTGTCCACGAGGGCGGTCGTTTTGAGCGTCTGGACACAATAATTGGTTCGGCGGCAATAATGTTTACCCGCGTTTTGCGGTCGAAATAGTTTGAATCGATGGCGGTGTGTCCGGATAGCTCGTGCTCCTAGGGGGAGAGTCTCAGGTGCAGTCGCCAGAATGGTGCACAACTGGATCAAGTCCAGCGTAGCTCACCAGCTCTTTGTCCGCGTCAAAGCGTTCAATCTCACCGCTCTCTGCCACTACGACAGCCGTAGTGAACTGTCCAACACCTGGAGTCGACAGCAGCCCAGCGGCTGCCGCCGATTCAAGCAAGTGTCGTTCAATCGGCCCAAATGTGCGAGAAATTCTCGCACATTTGGGACGAACAATGCGTTGACTGTTAGTTTGAGAACCTCCCTGATACGGTGTTTCTCCGCCGTTCGTTTCTCCACGAGTCCTTTCCGAGTGTTAGCGATATTCCGCAGTTCGTGGATCTCGTTCGCCTGGACACATAACTCTCGGCAAGCATGCCAGCATGAAGCATATGAGCCAATCTCTTTGCATCGAGCCGGTCGGTTTTGACTGTAGCATCGGCAATGAGCCGGTTCTATGATGGGTTTGCGAGAGTTACCGACAAGTACCCGTCGAGGATGGTTTAGACGTCCTGTGACCAGTGCGATTCACCGTGTTTCTGGGGTCCATGGAGTCGTTCGTCGTTGAATTGGTTTTTATCCCAGTGGTACTCGGTGAGGTAATTGTTTAGTGCACGGTCGTTATTGGCTGGAAGAACCTCTCGAGAGATCCCAGTCACGGTCTTGTTCCTGACCGCAGCAAGACCCCCGATGTAGGTTTTTGCGTGATGTCGTTGCGGTGATGAGAACGATTCGATCTTATCGAGTACCTGCGTATACGAGAGGAAATCTGTAATTGGCATCATCTGTCCTTACCACGGCCTACGTCACTTCTACTTGAACGTGCAAAGCTGAGTAACTAGACAGTGCTACTCGATGAGTCAATCAACCGTGACTAGGATTATAGAGAATATTTAAATAATATTAATTCACACGAGTAATCATCCATTATATTACCAAAAAGTATATACTATCGGAGATTGCAATTAGACAATATGCCAGACAGTGGCAATAACACACACAGCCGTCGGAACATGCTAAGATATGTTGGTCTTGGTGCAGGTTCGGTTTTTTTAGCCGGATGCACTGGAGAAGGGGATGACCCAGACGAAGATGATGACCGAGTTGTCACCTACATAGGAGGGGGCGAAATCTCAACACTTGACCCTGCTTCCCACCAATTTGTACAAACATCAACAGTATGTGTCAACCTATACGACCCCTTGCTTTTCGTTGATCCGGAAACCCAAGAACCATCTCCTCATTTAGCCACGGATTGGTCCGTTTTAGAGGATGGGACGGTTTGGGAATTTGAACTTCGTGATGACGTGACATTCCACAACGGTGATTCACTTACTGCCGAGGATGTTGCATATTCGATGGACCGAGTTCTCGGTATCGGGCAAGGTTATTCTTTCCTCTTCAGCGATGTATTGGATGAAGGAGATACGACAGCTGTTGATGAAACTACTGTACAGTTCGATTTAAACCAGCCATCTAGCAATTTACCCGCGACGTTGACGCGTCTCATGGTTGTTAATAAAAGTCAAGTTGAACCAGAAGAGACAGATGACGACTACGGTGCAGATTATCTACAGACAAATACGGCTGGCTCGGGCCCTTACACACTCGTTGAGTGGGACCAGGTCAACGAAGACGTCTTATTTGAAGCATATGACGACCACTGGCTAGGGTGGCCAGATAATCGAATCGAGCGCGCCGAGTGGAGCTTCGTTCCCGAAGTTAGTACCGTTCAAACGATGTTCAACCAGGGAGATGCACACGCTGTGCACACGTTCTTCCCAGATACAACAAAGCGCGAGATTGCCGAGTTCGACCATGTTCGGATGGAGCAGGAAACAGAACGATCGACCAATGCGTACTACATTTTCCAGCATACCCAGAAACCACCCCTAGACGATATTCACGTGCGAAGGGCTGTCTCATATGCGTTTGATTATGAATCGGTTATTGAAGACATTCTCGGAGGGACAGAGATGGCTGGGCCAGTTCCTTCTTCACTAGCAGCACACAACGACGACCTTACGCCAATCAGACAAGACCTTGACCGTGCCGAAGAAGAACTAGAACAAGCTAGTTACTCACTCGACGAAATAAATGATATAACAATGGAAGACTCATACGATCCAGATCTTCCTACAAACCGCGAGGCAGCGCTCGTGTTCCAAAATAGTATGGAGCAGATTGGAATTGAGAGCGTCGAAATCGTTGGCGACCCCTTCCCAGCACTTGCCGACCGAGTTCAAGAACAGGAAACGTCACCGCACTTTTATCACCAGTTCTCACCGAGTAACGTCCCAAGTGCGAGCGCTTTCCTCAATTCTTTGTTCATGCCGTCTGCATTCGGTACGACCAACGGCGGCCACTGGTACTCGCCTGATGAACTCCAAGAACTTCTTACTGATGCAGTGGCTGCTCCTGATGAGGAGGAGAATAGAGAACTATGGGGCGAAGCTCAGGAATTCATCCAGGATGGCCATGCTGCGTTACATGTTGCACAGCTTCCAGTCTTGTTCCCCATGAATGAGGACCTTGAGGGCTGGACCTTCCGCGGAGCGCTCGGATTTGACGTTTATTTCAATGACTGGTCTTGGCGCTAAAACTAATTTCTTCAATTAATAACGAAAAAATCACAAATAAATCAAACTAGCAAAAATGTATAATATTGGAATGGGGATAACATGAAACGTTCAGCATTTGTTTTACGCCGCATAGCTGCTGCAGTACCTGTTCTCTTTGGCTTATCAGTCCTGATCTTTGTAATCGTCCGAGTTATTCCTGGCGATCCCGTCAGCGCTGCACTTGGGCCTGGTGCGACTGAAGAACAAATCGAAGAGTTCAGACGTGAGATTGGGTTCGATGACCCTATTTATATCCAGTACATCGAATGGTTGACTGGCGTTTTCCAGGGTAATTGGGGCATCTCACTGCAAACCCGAAATGACGTTTTTACCGATATATCTGTTCGAATTGCTGCTACGATGGAACTTGTTGTTGTCTCAGTGATATTCGCACTGCTTTTTGGCATCCCACTCGGCATCATAGCGGGAGTTTACAAAGACAAATGGCCGGACCATGTCTCTCGAATATTTGCATTTACCGGCGTTTCGATGCCACGGTTCTGGGTTGCCATCCTTTTCCAAATATTATTTGTGGCATGGCTCGGTTTGCTTCCATTAACTGGCCGTATCTCGACGACAGCACCACCAACTACGACTGGATTCTATTTAATAGATAGCCTGATAGCGGGGCAGTTAGATACGTTCCTCAATGCGCTTTCCCACATAATTCTGCCAGCTATTGCTCTAGGTCTCTCATCGATGGCACGCTATGCACGATACATTCGCTCTGACTTCGTCGAAGAACAAAACAAGGACTACGTTATGGCAGCAAAATCATACGGACTCCCACAGCGCCTCATACAGTACAAATATATGCTTAAAAACTCATTTTCAAGCGCACTGACTATCATAGGGCTTGATTTTGGCTTCTTGGTTGGGAACGCATTCTTGGTAGAAATCGTGTTTGATTGGCCAGGAATGGCCAGATATGGTGTCGAGGCGCTGTTATTTTCCGATGTAAACGCCATTATTGGAGTCACAATTGTCGTTGGTATTATCTATGTAGTCGCAAATCTCATTGTGGATCTGCTATACGGATACCTTGACCCACGAATTACCATGGAGGACAACTGAACATGAGCACGTTAGACGAGCGGTTCGATATGAGTGAGTCCACAAAGGAACGGCTTCGTGACCTTCATCGCAATCGTCGCCGACTCTTTCAAAATCCGCTTTCTGTTGTCGGGTTATTGATGATTGCCATAGTTGTTTTAACAGCAATTCTTGCCCCGATAATCGCACCATATCCAGAACACGCAGGGAATATCTCGAACTTTGAGAATGCTCTTCAACCACCAAGTCTAGCCCATCCTATGGGTACTGATGCTGCGGGCCGTGACGTTCTGACTCGTGTTCTCTTTGGTGCTCGACTATCCCTAATGATGGGTGTTGTTGTTCTGAGCATTTCAATCACAATAGGCGTCTCGCTCGGTTTGATTGCCGGTTATGCTGGGGGTGTAGTAAACGGAGTCATTATGCGTATTACTGATATATTCCTTGCAATACCGCCCGTATTGCTTGCTCTGGCAGTTGCAGCCGTGTTGACGCCGAATCTTTGGAACGCAATGATTGCTATTGCTTTCGGCTGGTGGACTTGGTATGCCCGACTTGTCCAGGGAGAAGTCCTTTCAGTCAAAGAAAACGAATTTGTTGAGGCTAGTGAGTCTTTGGGCGCGGGATGGTTCACTGTTGCTTTCAAAGAAATCTTGCCGAATATTGTTGCACCTTTGACGGTTAAGGCAACTCTAGATATGGGTGCCGTCATTCTTGTCGGTGCTGCACTCTCATTTCTTGGCTTAGGTGCACAGCCACCAACCCCTACTTGGGGGGGTATGATTGCAATCGGTCGTGATTACGTCCTCAACCAGTGGTGGATGGCAACTTTCCCCGGACTGGCGATTTCTTTCACAGTCCTAGGATTTAATTTGTTTGGAGACGGTCTTCGTGATATGTTCGATGTGGAGGTGGAAGAATGACGGACGAACCGCCACTTCTGGAAGTCGAAAATCTCCATGTTCAGTTCGAGACTGGTTCTGGCACGGCAGAGGTAATCAATGGAATCGATTTGACCGTCGAGCAGGGCCAAACAGTGGCGTTGGTTGGGGAAACGGGCTGTGGAAAAAGTGTCACCGTCAAGTCTATCTTAGGATTACTTTCACAGCCACCGACCAAGATTCCAGAGGGTTCGATACGGTTCAAAGGGCGTGAGCTGTTAGATCTCTCAGAGAAGGAGCGACAGCAGTATCGAGGAGAGAAAATAAGTATGATTCTACAAAATCCAATGACTGCTCTCAACCCTGTGTTTACCGTTGGGGAACAAATGACGGATGTTTTGAAGTGGCAGGGAAAACATAACGTGGACATTAGTGATTGGCTCTGGACGAAATTCAAAAACAACAGTGAACACCGAGAACGCGCAATAGAGATGCTTGAACGAGTAAATATCCCCGCTCCAGATCGAGTTTTTGACTCATATCCTGTTGAACTATCTGGAGGTATGCGTCAGCGTGTTCTTATTGCAATTGCTCTCCTTTCTCAGCCACAGTTGTTAATCGCCGATGAACCGGGTACTGCACTTGATGTTACGACTGAGGACAAGATTCTGTCACTAATGAACGAAATGATCGAAGAGACCGATGCAAGTGTGATTTACATTACACACGACCTAGGAGTTGCACGCCAGGTAAGTCAAGAAATCAATATTATGTACGCAGGTGAAATTGTTGAAAATGGACCGACTAAGGAACTTTTTGACGAACCAAACCATCCATACACTGCTGGACTTATTGATAGTATTCCTCAACTTTCGAAAGAAATTGGCGATGGGATACCTGGTGAAATTCCAGACTACACTGATCCACCAACAGGATGTCGTTTCGCCTCACGCTGTGCCTACGCTCAGGACGAGTGTACTGAGATGTACCCCTATCGACGCTCTACTAAATCAAACCGGTCTGTGGCGTGCCATCTTTACGAAGGTGAACCAGTTTTCGATAGGGATGATGAACTGGTTTATAACAACGCCTACATCGGACCCCCTCCCTGGAAGCAAGAAGAAAACGACTCAGCAATTGATTATTCTGAAGGTGATGAATAAATGTCACAAAAACAAAAAATCGAGAATTCACTCGAGATAAATTCGCGCGCAGAGCAGGCAGTAAAGGTTAAAGATTTAAAAAAACATTTCCCCGTTTCCAAAGGGTTCTTTGGTCTTCAGACTGACCATGTACGTGCGGTTGATGGTGTCTCGTTTACTATTCCAAAAGGTGATACCTTCGGTCTTGTAGGCGAGTCTGGATCAGGAAAGACAACACTAGGAAAAACTCTCTTACGTCTCCATGAACCCACTGGAGGATCTATCGAAATAGCTGGACAAGACATCGGCAAACTCTCGCAACGCGAGCTGCGGAAATTCCGAAAAAATATGCAAATTGTTTTCCAAGACCCGACATCCAGTCTTAACCCTCGTAAGCGGGTAAAACAGATAATTACTGAACCCATGCGGATTCATGATGTGGGTACCAAAGACGAGCGACTTGCTCGTGCGGAAGAACTACTAGAAATCGTTGGCCTTCCCTCAGAGTATCTCCACCGTCATCCATCTGGTCTTTCTGGCGGTCAAAAACAACGTGTCGGTATTGCACGTGCAGTTGCTATGAATCCAGACTTTGTCGTTCTTGACGAGCCAACAAGCGCGCTCGACGTCAGCGTTCAAGCTCGTATTGTTAAATTGTTTAATGACCTCCAAGATAAATTTGATCTCACATATCTATTTATTACGCATGACCTTTCACTCGTCAAAAATATTGCCGACTGGATTGGAGTAATGTACCTTGGTCGTCTCGTTGAAGTTGGACCGATTGAGGCAGTGTTTAGAAATCCTCAGCATCCATATACTCGCGCCCTCCTCTCTGCCATCCCAACAATCACAGAAGAAGACAAAAAACTGAAACCTGAAAAGATTAGATTAGAAGGAGAAGTACCGGATCCACGTGATAAACCGTCAGGCTGTGCATTCAGGTCACGCTGCCAACATGAATTTGACCAGTGCAGTAAGTTTGAGCCTGAATTTTACTCATTTGGGAAATCTCACCATGCAAGATGCTTTCTTCACGACACTGAATACGAACCGACTGGACCACCATGGTAAAAAAGAATGATACACTGTAGCAATCTCTGACAATGCAATGGTATAGTAATCAAAGAATGAGAATAAAAAGAGGTAAAAAATAACAATGAATCCAGCAACAGTCGAAGTAATTCGCAACTATCTCTTCTCTGCCGTAAAAGAGATGCAACGAACACTCATCCGAACAGCATACAACACGACCATCTATGAGATGCTTGATTTCGGGATTTCACTATACGATGTTAATCTTAATCTTGTAGCTGAGGCTCCGGGACTGACACTTTTCCTTGGAGCAAATGATTATGGTGTGAAAAAAGGGATAGAATACGTCGGTTCTGACAATCTTGAGGAGGGAGACGTTATTTTAATGAATTATCCCTACTGGAGTTCAGCTCATACGCTTGACCCGTGTCTGATATCACCAGTGTTTCACGAAGACCAAAAGGTAGGCTACGCAGTTGTTCGAGCACACTGGATGGACATGGGTGCAAAGGATGCCGCTTATGTTCACGACTCAACAGAAGTATATCAAGAGGGATTACTTTTTCCAGGAACTAAGATTTATAAAGCCGGTGAACCGGACGAAGAACTGGTTGAACTTCTCCGATTCAACACTCGAATGTCTGAGAAGGTAATTGGTGACTTGCACGCACAGATCTCTGCTCTTAAGATTGGTAGAAATCGATATAGAGAATTATATGACCGGTATCAGCATGACACAGTTACAGCGGCAGTTGACCAGATATTCGAGCATGGCCGGGAGAAAGCTCAAGAAGCAGTAAAAAAGCTTCCGAACGGGACGTGGCATGCAGAAGACTACCTTGATGACGACGGAATAACTGAAGACCTTGTAAAAATGGCTGTGGAAGTTACAATTACCGATGATTCGTTTGTCATCGATTTCTCAGACTCCTCTGATCAGGTTGAAGGCCCAGTCAACCTTCCCTTTGGAAAAACGGAGACCATGGGTAAGTTAGCCCTGAAAACGCTTACGACACCCTTCGAACACACGAATGCTGGACATTACGAACCGTTATCTGTAATAGCACCGGAAGGAAATCTTTTCAATGCCACCCCACCCGCTCCGACGTTCACGCAATGGCCAGCACATGTTGGAATGATGATGGTGTACGAAGCGCTCTCGGAGGGAATGCCAGAACGAGTACCTGCTAGCTCGGGTAGTGACCTAGGCGCTGTAATGTTTTGGGGGCCGCGACCTGACCGTGATGAGAAGTTTATGGTTGGTTGTAATGAGGGTGTTGGATGGGGTGGGTCCGTTAAACGTGACGGTGCAAACGGTTTGATGAACATTACCGAAAGCAACGTCAGAAACACGCCAGTTGAGGTAATGGAAAACGGTACCCCACTACTAATCGAAAAAGTATCTCTCCGCCAAGACTCGGGTGGTCCAGGTGAGTATAGGGGCGGTCTCGGTATCAAGAAAGATTACAAATTTACGGACAGTGCTTCTTCACTCGCGACAGTAAAAAAAACTAAAACAGATAATTGGGGGATTGGTAGTGGTAAACCAGGGGCTAGAAACGAAGTAGTGTTGCGACCGGGGACTGAACATGAAGAGAAGACAGGTACTTTCCGGGACACGTTTGAGGCAGGAGAGATGCTTTCGAACAGAACTGGTGGTGGTGGTGGATATGGAAACCCATACGAGCGATGCATAGAGGCCGTTCGTATGGACGTAATAGACGGATACGTATCCAGAGAGAAAGCAAGAGAAGACTACGGGGTTGTAATTGATGATGACTACTTCATTGATGAAGAATCTACACAAGAACTAAGAGAACAGAATGATACTAGTAAATTTGAAAGTAACGATACTGAGGGTGAGTTCAGATGACAGACTATGACGTTGGAATTGTTGGTGGAGGAATGTTCGGTGTGTCGGTCGCCAAACATCTCGCCGAGCAATCTAACTTGGATATCTGTCTTATTGAAAAAGAACTACACTTGGCCGTTCATCAGAGTGGACGCAACTCAGGTGTGCTCCATCCTGGCTTAGCACTAAATATAGAGCCCGATACACAGAAGGCGAAGTTTGCCCTCGAGGGTAGTCAAAGACTCCGAAAATATTGCAAGCAACGGAACCTCCCGATTCGTCATGAAGGACTCTTGCTGGTAGCAACGAACGAACCAGAAGTGGAACAGCTTGAAAACGTACTCGACCGCGTCGAGCAGCTACCCATTGAATCCGAGTGGTACGACAAAGAGAAGATTCAGGATCTTGAGCCTCACGTCGATGGCCGAGCTGCAATCTACACCCCGGACTCTTCGACAGTTGAAACACAGCCAATCACTCAAGAGATGGCCAATGACGCTCGTAGCGAAGGCGTCACTTTTTATATGGATACTGAAGTAGAAGGACTAACTAAAAGGAACTCAGAGATCTGTATAAGCACAGACAAAGGACCAATTGATGTCGATTACTTAGTTAATTGTGCAGGCACCGCCGCGGTAAGAATCGCCCACGAACTTGGAGTAGCGAATGAATACAGTTCGGTACCATTTCGGGGTCAGTACTATGAACTCAATACCCAGTCAAACAATCTTGTCAATACGAACGTTTACCCAGTCTCAATGCCACCTCGAGTACCAAACCAAGTGGGAGTTCACTTCACTCGTCGTCCGGATAATAAAGTAATCGTTGGACCTACTGGTATGATTGCTTTAGGTCTCGATACGTATGGTAAGACAGAATTTGACCTAAGCGAAATTAGACGAACTTTGGCTTCTTCGAACTTTTGGCGATTTATTGGGTCTGTGGATACCGCACGCATTGCGTGGCGCGAACTTAACAAAACTTACCGAAAAGAAGTTTTCCTTGACCACTGTAAAAAGCTTGTGCCGTCAATCCGGGAGACTGATATTTCAAGCAGTTATGTTGGTATCTCGCATTATGTCCTCGATAAGGCTGGAAATGTTGGGGACAAGTCCCGGTTTGCTTCAGGTGACCGATCAATACACATCCTTCGTCCAAAACCCGGTATCACATCTTCTTTCAGCATCGGGAAATATGTAGCTAAAAAAACATTGGAAGAACATACAGAATTATCTAACAAGTGTTAGCTTGGCTGATTTAAAGATTCGCTCTTATGTAGAGCATAGTGTTCAGATAAGCTGGTTCCATGCGAAAGCAAATCCGTATAACCACTCGTCAGCAGTTTCTGCTTCGGCGTTACTGAAATAGTTTGATAATGAATAGGTTCGTCGGTTTATTTCTATAAAGACACGTTGATCTCTGTTGCGATCACCGTAGCGCTCGACAAGGTGATCGAGTTCATGCCGAAAACGAGCATCTTTTAACGAGTGCGAGCCATCGATGAGAAAATTATCATTAGAACATCGTGTTTTTCGCGGAGTTCGGCAAGAAACTGCTGTGCAAGAACGCTTTTTATTGTCGGTTCAAGCTGTTTATACAGCAAATCGTTTATTTCAGGATCAACAGCAGCGTACAGCCAGTACTGTTCATCAGTGAGTTGAATCACGGTTTCGTCAACAGCAATGTGATTCGGGCTCCGTCCATCAGTGGGCTGTAAATCGGCTTTATGAATCCAGTTATGAACCATTGACCGGGCGCGTTCAACAACAAATGTATCGAAAATAAAAACAGTATTAGATAATGATAGTAAGGCGAGCTGGAGTTGAATACTGAGCTTCATCAACAGTCTCAGTTTTGTTTTTCTCCCCACAAAATCTTAGTGGAGCTGGGCGATACCACCGCTGAGGCTGGTGTTTTTGCACATAGGCACCCAAAACACCTCCTGCCTCACTCTTCAATCCTTATCTGAACACCGCGGTCATGAGAGCGTGAACCAAAATGGGGCGCAAGAGGCCGACCACATTCTGTGCCACCATGCACATCGTGTTGACTGGTCCGTGTTCGCCTGTCTCCAGAGGCATCACTGTCGATATCGGCTGAATTCCCGTGTTTCGTCTGTTGTAGCCATCGATTATCGATGGGAAGTCGCGTTAGCCTCCGTTCAACTGCCCTGATTTACGCTCAGATTTCCAGAACAACGCGATTCCCGTGCACGGATTCGGCGGTATTCACAGCGCAAGGGACTAATTTAGTATAGTGAAATATGGTTTATAACCTATGATAACTCTAGGTTATCTTTTAGTCTTGTTACACGAGACTCTGCCAGTCTCAGGATACAATAAACTTATCTGATTACAAACTAAAACACCCTACATGCCGAAATCGGCTGACTCAGATTCCAAAACCAAACAGCCGGCGACTTCCCGACGAACCTACAGCGGCGAACCTCGCTGGACACTGCTCGACCTGGAGGAAATCGCCGAACTTTACTGGCATACAGTTGCCCCCGACCTCCGAGCTGACGGCTTCGCTGCCCGGGCGGAGAGGCCAACCTACGAGTGGCTCATCGACAACGGGTACAACAAACTCATCTACGCCCTTCGAGAGCACCACGACATGACCTTCGGCGAATTCTGGGAAACTCTTGATACAGAACCCGAAGAAGACACCGGTTATGACTGGGGGATTCACCACGACGAAACCAGAGAGTCAATGCAACAGTGTGTTGATCGTCGAGTAGAACTCAGAAATTCCTACAGTGAGAGTACGGCTCGGACTCACAGATACCGACTTGCTCGTTATGCTCGCACCTACTATAACCAGCACGGCACCGATGACTTGTTATCGCCGCTCTCACCAGAGAGTGACATCTCAACAAACCAAGCGACGGGGAGAGTCTGGGACGCGTTCGACGGACTGAAACGCGAACTCGACGATACGACCGCCTACCGCATCTACTCAATCACGAGTCAATGGTACCAGTATCTCGTCTCGCGTGGGCGCGTGACAACAGACCCTACTTCGGGCATTGCCCAAGAATACGGCTGGGATACAGGCACGCCCTCGACTAGTGACCCCACAGCACTCGACGCGGAACACGTCTCCGCACTCGCAGCAGCAGCAAGGGATCGCAGAGAACAGTTGCTCGTCATTGGACTCTGTGCCTGGGGACTGCGAATCGGTGAACTTGCTGCGCTCGAACGTGGACAGCTCCATCTCGGTAACGAGCCATACATTGCCTTTGACAACCGCAAGAATGGGCCAGGGACGGTCAACCTTGTCTATGGTGTCGATGTTGCCAAAGCACGAATCGCAGACCTCGAAGGTCCCGATTGGAACGGCTACTTGTTCCCCAGTGAACGCTCACAGTCGGGCCATCGTGATGATTCGACGCTTCGCAACTGGTTCCATAACCTTGCCGAGAGGGCTGACATTCCTGAATACATCGATGGTGACCGACGCAAACCACACATGGGTCGACGATTCTGGTACACAACCTACTCCTCAACGATGACCGACGTACTCTCGCACGTATCTGACATCGCTAGCGAACAGGGAAGTGCATCAGCACAAGTTGTCTGGGATGATTACCTCTCTGAGGAGGAAAAACGGTCGCTTCGCCGGCAATTCATGGCTGAAAGGCTTGGTGACGTGTTTGAATGAACCGCTGAAAGGAGGACAGTGCCCCATTTATAGACACTCGATAGATCCTGAGTCATTCTACAGATAGAACAGGCCGAGTGCCTCAGGGCTTGACCCCGAGGTATTTCATAATCATGTGCTCTTCTGCGAGATCGAACTTCCGCTGGAAGTGTTCGGGGTCGCGTGGAGTCGCACGGTTTTCGCCCCAACAATTCTCGTTCGCTCATGCGAGAGAGATTGTTGATATCTCATTGCAAAGCGAGGAGTACTTTCTCAAAGTCTGTTTCAGAGCTTGACGGTACTGAAAATGATCGTTGTTGAAGGATACACAGATTTTCTAAAACCGCAAGAAATCAGTCCATCAACAATCTACTTCCGAAGAGCGTTCTCGTTATACCTGTCGTCGAATGCTGGGAACATACACGACACAAACTCGAGACCGCAATCGTCGTGTACTTCGGTGTATCCTTGGAGAGTCGCCTCAACAAAATCAAACCGCTCCTCTACGGTGACCGTTTCACCTGGGGTTAGTTTTCCCATCAACGACATCGAGGCATCTTCACCAGGAGCGAGCAAGCAACAAAATGCAAATCGGCTGTGGCATATCAGCGCTGAGTTAGTTGGCGTTGACCGCGACTGACAATATACATTCTTTGGCTCTGGTGAATCCATAGTGTTCAGATAAGCTGATTCCATGCAAAAGCAAATCTGCGTAGCCACTCATCGGCAGTTTCTGCTTCGGTGTTGCTGAAACAGTTTGAAAACGAAGAGGTTCGTCTTTTTACCTCTTGAAAGACACGTTCGACACTGTTGCGATCACCGTGGCGTTCAACACGGTGATCGAGGCCGTGTCTTGAACAGGCGTCTTTCAGCGAGTGTGAGCCATCGATGAGAAACACGGCATCGTCAACGTCGTGTTTCTCGCGGAGTTCAGCAAGAAACTGCTGAGCAAGAACGCTATTCGTAGTCGGTTCAAGCTGTGTATACAGTAATTCGTTTGTTTCGGGATCGACAGCAGCGTACAGCCAATATTGTTCGTCATTGAGTTGAATCACAGTTTCATCAACTGCAACGTGATTCGTGCTCCGGCCATCATCGGGCTGTAAATCAGCCTTGTGAACCCAATTATGAACCGTTGAGCGTGCTCGTTGAACACCAAATATATCGAGAATAGAAACAGTATTAGATAATGATAATCCAGCAAGATGGAGTTGAATACTGAGCTTCATCAACAGTCGTGGTGTTGCTTCTCGCTCCACAAAATCTAAGTCGAATTGGGCGATAGTACCGCTGAGGCAGGTGTTTTTTGGCATAGACACTCACAAAACACCTCGCCTCACCCTTCAATCCTTATCTGAACACTACCCCAACGAGGGGATAACGAAAGTCCTGAGTGCAGATACCGGGTCAAGTGCCTCTGGTGGTGGTGACGAGCACCGATACATCCTCCAAGAGAGTTACAAAGCGTTCACACAACTCGGAGCCAGAACCAGCCTCCCCACACAAGAAGGTGCAAGTCTTCCAGATGGGCTTGCAGAGCTCCCAATCGACCCGATGGACGGGGCGGGAACAGTTCACGACGTGGAAGAACGTAAGCAGCAACTCAAAGACGAGTTTCCCCGACTGTACGAGGTATCCAACTGCCAGCACGTTGCTATCGAAGCGGAAACATCGACAATCGACAAGCCGATGCAGACGCTCACGAACCTCAGAAAAGCCATCGAAACCGACCGATACTGTATCTTCGCCTGCAAAGATGCTACCTTCGATACCGACGACGAAGGGAAGAGCAAAGGCCGAGACATAACCTATTGGCCAAAGCGCGGTGAGTCCGTCATCTACGAATCGACGCAAGGAAACATCAACTACGACGAGATTTTCTGCTGTAGCAGTATTGACGACCAAGGCAACAGGGTCTTCTACAACAAAACATCGAAATTCGAACTTGACGAGGGAGTATATGCCGTCAGAGCACAAACCCCTGCCTCGAACAGTCTCACATGGAAAGAAAAAGGCCAAGCACAAATCGTGGCGGTGACTGACGACGGTGATGAAGTTGCCCGCTTCGACAATCCCGAAGACGTGGCTGACCCCAGCCTCAGCAACGTCACAGCCTTCCGCAAACAAGACGATGACGGTGATTGGCTTGTCCAGCAAGGTAACACCACTCATGGGCCATATCAGAACTTGGACGACCTACGCGAGCGGTGGCAAGACCTCTACGCACCGTTCATCCCAGAAAACGAATATCCCCGGATGCCGACCGAAGACGACTTCCAATTCCTCGTCTTTCCCGATGGAGAAAACCCCGATTACGACGAACCCATGCTCTACCAGAAAGGCGAGATGGAACCACTGTTCAAAGACCAAGACTACGAGCTCACTGAGCGCCAACAACCAAGTGAAAAGGCAGACAACACAGAGGACGAAACTGTGGAGGCTGGAAACCAACCAGCCGAGTCAACTAAGAGCGATAGGCAAGAAAAAGCCGAGGAAGAAAACAATCAAAAACAACCCGCGTTGCCAATGTCTGAGTCAACCGAGAGTGGCACCACAGTAGGCAACGTACCATCATCTCCCGACGATATATTCTGACTGAGTGAAAACTGCCTGAACTGATTAATCGTTTTCTGGCGACGGTATTGCTTCCACTTGCTCAGACATGTGCTGCTTCGCCTCTGTGAATACACGGTTCAGCATGTCTTCACCATATTCCTTCTTGAGAAATCGTTTTGAAGTAGAGCCCATCAAGATTGCTGCATTCAGCGCAAACTGATAGTCGTCATCGAAAACCGGCGATTGCTTCATCTCAGATACATCCGCAGCGAGTGCCGACACCTGCTCCTGCAACCCCTCTAATCGTTCCTCAATATCCTCTGGAACCTCCCCCGGAGAACTACCAGCCGACCGCCTCTGTGCCCCCGACGATGTACCAGTTTTCATGTCCGTCAGTTCATCTTGAAGAGAACTTATCTTTGCTTCCAATGAAGCAATCTGCTGAGTTACCCCATCGTTCAAATGCTCATAATTGAGGTGGTCTTCAATCACTTTTTCACCCGTCTCAGTTAACTCCCACTCCATTGGTGGAAAGGGAGCTCTTTCAGTTTCATCTTGGTAGGTTTCAACCAGTTCCAGCGGCTCCAAATACTCTTTGCGTCGGTAGTGAATTGACGTGGTATCAGCAACAGCAACCACCGTCTTAATCTCACTTGTCGTGGCAGACCCACCGTACTTTCCCAGCGCATCTAGTATCTCCATTGACATTCTATCCAACTCAAGCACAACATCAGAGAGTTCCATACAAGTATATCAAAAACCTGCTACTAAAAATAAGTTCCTATGAAATTATATGAAATATCTTCATGTGTAATTTATTCATGTGAATAGACCCATGTGAAATTTCATGTGTTTTCACGTAAAATAACCTCGTCCGTCAACCCTCTATTGGGACACCCTTGAGACGAAGAGAGAGGACAGTGAGGAAGCGAAGGAGTGAGGGGGTGTCCACAATGTATCAGGATGTAGAGGGTTCCCACTGGTAGAGACAGTGGGGGTAGTAGGTAGCGTAGAGTCCGTGGGTGTGTCCCCACTAGGAGAGACCGTGGGGTGAGTAGGTAGCGAAGTGACCGTGGGTGTCTCCCCATTCCAGTTCTGGGCTGGCTGTCCAGAGGACAGTGCCGAGCAAGCTGGTGGTGGGTGTGAGATGAGAGAGAGTGAGACTGGTGAGTGTATCAGGAGTGACTGATGATGAGGAAGGAAAGGAAGAGTGAGACTGATGGGTGTGTCAGGAAGAGTCCTACTAGTGGGTGTGTCAGGAGTGACCCGCAGCAGTGAGGGGTGTGTCTGTGTCCATGAAGGTGGACAATGCCTTATCTCTGGGTGGCCGACAGTGCCACTTCTCTTGTGGGTGTATTGTTCCAGTGGCCACTAAGGGCCATGTCTCTCTGTAGCCGTGAGTGGCTTTCCAGTTCTAGAGCCATGAGTGGCCGTTCCTCTCTCTACACTCCGGGTGACACCCGAGCTCTACACTCTGGCTCACTGTCCACTCTTTGTACTTCTGTTAACTGTCCCTTCTCTACTCTCTTTCACTGTCCCTGTATTATCCTTCAAATTCTCTGTCCTTCTCTGTCATTGGTCTCGATAAGCCTGTGCCAGCCAAATTGTACAAGTGGGGCTTCCCTGATTTCAATGTAGCGAGCACCAATGAGGTCGGTCTCGATCTACGCTGAACGTTTGCCACTCCATGCCGATGCGGAACCGGAGCGCATCCACAAGGGAGATTCCAGTAATCCCTAATTGGCTTTCGGCGTTGTCTCTCTCTGCCTACATCTCGTAATAAGTGATTTACCGCCGTAAATCACCTGTGTTGACATACCTTCTAGAACTACGAGAACTCTATTAGGGAAGGAAGAGATCATGCATCATCTCTTGGCTGTACCCTTCCTTCTTTATCAGCTTCAATTAGCTCGGTAAGTCGTTTTTCAAGACTTTTTGACCGCGGAACTGTCTCTTTCCACTCTTCCCACAATTCGTCATCAATCTGAAATTGGTATCTGACCATGTTCAAACAACTGCGCGGTATCGTATTAGTATTACTCAATTTTAGTAAGACATGGTCACAGTAATTTAGTAGTTCTTACTAAGTCTTACTAACTTTTATATACCAGTAGGTCTAATTGTAGAATAGAAGCGCGGCAAGCCTACAAAAATGAGGCCGGTGTTAGAGCACCGACCCCGCGCTTCGCACCATACGAAGCATGACAAGAGAAGATTCGTCGGAACTTGAAAATTCCGACACGGAACAAGAACAGCCAACAGACAACCATAATGCGGAGCTGACTCGTATTACCCAAATTCCATCACTCTTGACGAACTCCCTTCGAGCGGTCTTCAGCGCATTTGGAGAGAATATCATCCACGTGCGAGCACACGGCAGCATCGAAACCGCCAACAGCACCCTCTTGGATGGTCTCCGCGACTACGGAGCCGTTTGGGAACAACACGACCGACAGCGCATCGTCCTCGACTATGAACAACTCCCTGGACGCGACGATGAGCCCGTCAACCCCCTAACCACTGAGGCACGCGAAGCTATCCTCGACGAAGTTACCAGTAGACTCGGCCCCACTAACAGCGGTGTTGACCAGGACTTGGCAGTCACGTCAGTCACCATCCGCATCACGAACGAACGCCTTGCCTCTGTGACTCCGGCACAAGTTCCCGAATTCGACCTAACGTTCCTGTCCGACCCGGTTGAGAGCGACATCAAAGAAGCGACCAAGACACTGAACGCGCCCCGAGGATTGTACGATGAGCTTGGGTTCCAAGTCAGGAATCTCAACCTCCGCAGCGTTATCGAAACAGCCACCAAATACCACCAACAGGTCGATGGAAAATACATGTCATGGGGTGGCCCCTCGGACGTTCGCCCACGTTCACCAGAATTGCTTGCGGTCCGTATCAATCAGGAAGTCCTCCCTGAAAAGTACGGCATCCTCAAAAAATATCGCGTTACTGAGGATAGCGCCCTCGAACTTGCCGATGATACCATCGAAACCATCGCAGACCAAGAGCCATTGGCACCCACGACAACCACAATGGGAGGGGACCACCAATGAGTGGGGCGACGTTCGCTGTAGACCGCGATGAGAGCTTTACAATCATCGTTGCAGAAGACCACATTGGAGTCTACGAGCGATACGAAGATGCGGTTACTGGCATCACTGAGACTATCGCAGACGACGCAGACTGCTTCGTCGCCGAAGTTGCAATCACAAGTACCAACGGTGAGGATGTTTCGGTGGCACTTGAACAGGTTTCCTGGCAACAAATCATCCGCGATATGGTGGTGACAAATGGAAACTGAGCCAACACCCGTGTCTGAGACAGAATCGGGACTTCGCCGAGAGATGCTCTCCATCGAAGAGCTTGTGATGGACCCATTACAGTCACGCGAAGATGGCTGGAGTGGTGGCATGGCTGACCGCCAACTTGCTTCCTCAGTGAAATCGATGGGATTGCTCCAGGACATTCTCGTCCGTCCTGTGGAATCTCTTGACATCACCACAGAGGATATTGATGCCTCTTACGTGGTAGTGGCAGGCTCTCGACGGTACCAAGCGGCGCTCGAATCGGGCATGGAAGAAGTCCCCTGCAAAATTATGGACGCTGATGACGTCGAAGCAGCATGGGCCTCTCTCGTCGAAAATACTGAGCGCGAAGACCTGTCGGAACACGAGGTCGCCACTCAATTGCGACTGATTTATGACCTCATCCGGCCGCTCGAAGAGCCAGATGCGTGCCCCGAATGTGGCACATCAGTCGATGGCGAAGCCGGTCTGAACAGCCACTGGGGGCAGTCGGACTGTAGTCCACCACCTGTTGAATCTCATGAGAGTACCGTGGGGGTAACGTCAACGAGATTCAAAAGCGACCGACAAGCACGCCGCTACATTGCATGGCGATATCTAGGAAGAACCGATGATACCGCTGTCAGCCGGGTTGATGGTCATCTCCAAACCGCAGACTTGCCACCGCTCATACAATCACTATTCAAAAGCCCGGAAGAGCGGACGACACAAGAGAAAACTGCCCTCGAAAATTACGGTATCGACGCAACGGATACACTCGGGTCTGGAGAAGGCCGCTCGAAGGCCTCACAGGTTGTCGCATCAGTCTACAACACCGTCGCGGACAACTTCGATGCAGATGCTGTAAATCCAACTGATGCTGTGTTGGAGGTTGTCGGTGAGCTTCGAGACGCTGACGGTCCTGAGAAAGAATTCGAGAAGTCTGTACGGAAGTTCCGACGCGAACTGGCTAACGACGTTGAGGAGATTGACACAGCCGCTGACCAACAGGCACACTTCCAGCATACGTTAGAAACCCACACTGAGGACCTCAGAGAAGCACAGCAAGAACTAGACCGGACTCGACCCTTCCGTCGTGTAGACGTGCGCTCACCTGAAAGCGAGCAGTACACCCGGTAGTACGCTCAGGCACACGCCCAGCGTGATGTCCGAAGTCATGGCGAGCTCATTCGTGAGTTGTATCAAGAACGACTTGAGTCGCTAGCAGCCGAACAGGGGTGGAAGTAATCATGGCAACGCGAGCAACACACTCGAACGATGCCTTGCCCACGGTCTATGATGAACTGGTTGCGATTGAACGCCTCGAATATGACGAATATAACCCTCGACAAGTGGCTCCAAGGGAAGAACTCGTTCGTTCGATTGAACGAGATGGCATCCAGCGCCCATTGATAGTCTGGCCGGATGATGAGCGTGATCTGTACTACATCACTGACGGATGGCAACGGTATCAGGCGGCCACCCAACTCGGGTGGGAAGCCCTACCAGTCACCATCTACGAAGGAGTCGACGAGGCTCTCGATGCAATCGAAGCGGAGAGTATCGTCAGGGAATGGTCGACCTACACGTGGGCGACCTACTGTGAAGCACTCGCCAAGCGCGTAGATGCAGCATCATACAGCGAAGAGGTTCGAAAGGTTGCTGCCCGGGTCACAAGGAGTGAGACCTCTGTCGAGCGATACCTGGCAGCCTTGTCGCTGCCGGAGGAAGTACATGTGTTACTGAAAGACGGGCCCACCGGGTCTGAGGAAGACTGGCAAGCGTTGGCCAACCATAACAACAATGTGCGACGATACGGTGATTTGTCATGGCTGGTGGCGGCGAAACTCGGTCGAGCCTATCGTGCTGGAGAGATATCTGCATCGCGAGCCATTGCACTGGGCGCGAATGCAGTAGAATATGAGACTGCTCACGGCCAAGCCTTTGTTGAGCTTGGATGTGAAGAGCCGGAGTGGGCAATACAGACTGTGCACCGAATGGTACAACAAGAGATGGTCGGAACACAGTATCTGCAAGTGCCAGGCGTAGCTGTTAAAATGTCGGATGAAGAGAAGCAACGCGTGATGGAATACTGTGCAAACGAGCGCATTTCACTTTCAGGGCTCGTCAAAGAAGGATTGCAAGAGTTCGCAACATCGCTTGCAACCGAAGAAGCATAGCTGCCTCTCTAGCTGACGAACCCCCGCCAACAAGCCGTCGTTGCAGGCAGCGGGTAGTCGACGGTAGATCACAGCTTTGCAAGTTTCTCTGAGTACCTCGCTCTAATCAAGAATAAACTTGGATTACTCAACTTTGCACGTTGAAGTGGATGGGTGACGTAGACCACAGTAAGGACGATGATGCCGATCACGGACTTCCTGTCGTGTACGAAGGTACTCGACGAGTTCGAATCGCTATCACCACCGCAAC
>LFCJ01000549.1_pt1 | contig 23803 bp, 25 predicted proteins | sample 643141 | NCBI WGS metagenome assembly LFCJ01 (sample SAMN03766243, study PRJNA286221) | soda lake metagenome | biome: soda lake; feature: Kulunda steppe; material: water; isolation source: sample B1-Br-g2 brine of Lake Bitter-1 | place: Russia: Kulunda steppe | collected 2010-07
GACCTGATCACCCACTGAGTATGGGTCTCTCGACGGCTGTGGAATATCTTTCATAGGATGTCTTTGAGCTTCTTCCATATTGATGCCAACGTTATATTCGAAGGAACCATCCACTAATCGATCCATTGTGGAATTACGGGCAATGAGTCCTGTGGAGAGACTTCTGTTACACCTCACCTCTTTTCGAAATTGGACCTCGACAGCAGACGCCACAAGTCGTTTTTTATGCGCCTGAGAGGCTCGAGGCGCAACTTCGAGTGCCTCGGGATCACTGATGAGTACAGATCAACCACTTCAGAGCGAGCCGCATCGAGACAAACAACCCAACCAGACAGCTACGAGCGACCGGGACCGTAGCTACCCAGGTGACGTTGCCCACCTACACGGGCATGAACTCGTGGCGATCGACGAGTGGCTGCCAGGGAAAGCTCCAACACCATACGATATCGACCTCACTGACGGCTACGAATACCGCACACGCTACTGGCGCTGCAGGAAGTGTGGACAAGAGCGCAACCGCCGCAACGAATTCTCTACCCCCTGTGACGACCCACAGCCACCTACTGCACTCGAGGCGGGCGGATACTTGATCGACGAGCCACGAACCTGCCGTGCACTCACCGAAGATATGGACGTTCGATTTGGCCAACAAGGACCCGTCTACGATGTCTTTAGTGAAAGCGGGAGCACGTACGTAGTCGACGTCGAAAAGAAGACATGCACCTGCCCAGATTTCGAACAGCGCCAACCAGACGGTGGCTGCAAGCATCTTCGTCGTGTCGACCTCGAGATCCGCACAGGACTCGTTCCGGCTCCAGATGGAACCTTCATTCGGTGACTGAGACGACAGGAACACTCGCTCGAGACGGTTTATGGCCCCGAAAAGGGTGACGGGGCGAACAGACAGTTGCCTCGTCGGAGCAAAATGGCTACAAACGAGATATTCAGCAGTCGCTTCACTCGAGAGACAGAGCAAACAACGCGATCGACGACGTCATGCCCTGAGTGCGGTGGAGACCTACTCCCAGCGAACCACGAGACACGCTGTCGGAAGTGTGGCTTGATTGTCGATGAAGACCACCTCGATTACGGACCCGAGTGGTTCGACTCACCTGAGAACTCAAGCCGGCGTCGAACAGGTGCTTCGCTCACAGCAGGCCGACACGATCGTGGGCTGTCGACTGAGATCGGATGGAAGAAGGATGGGCAAGGGAACGCACTCCCTGGACGGAAACGTAGTCAACTCAACCGCCTTCGACGGGAGCATCGACGCAGTCAGTGGCGATCGAAACGTGAACGAAATCTAGGATACAGTCTTGGGCAAATACGTCGGATCGTAAGTGCGCTCGAGTTACCGGACACACTGTGCGAACAGGCGTGTATGCTCTTTCGACGAGCCCAGAGAGAGGACCTCTGTCAGGGGCGGTCACTCGAGGGAGTTGCAGCAGCGAGCGTGTACGCGGTATGTCGGTGCAACGGACTCGGACGGACCCTTGAGGAGATAAGTCAGCTGGCGACATGCTCACAGTCAGACCTCGAGTGTGCGTACTCGGCGATGAACACCGAACTCGAGCTTCCAACAACGATTCCACGGCCACAGAATTCCCTCCCACGACTCGCAGCCACGCTCGAGGTTCCAGATGAGGTTCGACACCGAGCACTTGAATTAGCAACGCTCGCAGAAGATGCCGGGATCACAAGTGGACGTCGTCCCCGAGGGTTCGCTGCAACCTGTCTGTACCGAGCCAGCCACGAGTTCGGCTATGGGCTCTCACAGCAAGAGGTTGCAGACAGTGCAAACACGTCGACGGCGACGATTCGAGCACACCGTGACTGTTTGCTCGAGGTCCTCGAAAACCAGAAGTAGTTACCCCACAAGGTCGAAAAGGAAGTCGGCGTGGGGTAACTCGTAGTGAAAGCTGGACAATCACCTCAGAAATCCGTTGATCGGTCTTCGCCTCGAGGTTAAATAGGAGAACGCGGCCTACGAAGAGTACGACGATGGATCAAAGAGAACTCGATCGCCATGAACTTCGGCCGCTTGGAGAGGCATTTCCCGGTGTAGATCCCGCCCTCGAGGAAGAACGAGACCGCAATCTCCGTACCAGACGGGTGAGGTATGGAAGCAGAGAAATCGAAGAGCGCGAATCGGAGTCAGACTGTCGCTCATGTGGTGCATCAATTCCATCGGACCAGACCAAATGCCAGTTCTGTCTGAACAAGCATCTCGAGCCAATCGATGAAGACGCGTCACGGTCTGCTGAGGTACTCTTGAGCGTGGTTTTCATCATCACAGGCGCACGGACAGACTACGAGGCTGTGGCGAAAGGAGCAGCCGCCTGCCGCAAACTCGTCACTGACGAGGGGCCGATCGATGGGTATCAACTCGTCTACGATATCGACGATCCAGCACCACAACTCGTCGAACCCTGGCCCTCGCTGCCCTCAGCGGCTACACTCGATTCTGAATCCGGGAAACAGCTACTCGAGCGACTCGCCAACGTTAGCGACGACGATTCCATCAGATGGTCAGCGATCCATGGCAAGCCACCAATGCTCTACGACGAGTGGGGGAATTCGATCGACAACCTCGAGGACGTGCTTGAACTCGAGGAGAAAGCTCACCGGTGGCTGGTTCCGGCACTTGCACTCCACGAGCAACTGCAATCGCAAGACTCTACGCGAGAAGAACCGTGTATACCAACCAAGAAGCGGCTCTTCTGTCATCAGTGCGACGAAGAGACGGTTCACGGGTTCGATAGCCGTGACTCTGTGCCTGATCCATCCAGGCCCAAGACACCGATTTGGAATTGTAGTCGGTGCGAAACGCCACGATACGGTCCTGATACAGAGTGAAAATCGTGTGTCTCAGGTTTTGTGACCTTCTGAGACCAGCAAACTCGTTCTCGTTGGTTTATCGACCCCTGAAAGACTGCGGGGCTCACGAGAGTTCTCGCGGTGGATTATGGAAATAGTCGAAAAATCAACGGAATTGACAAACGCCTCAGCGTTTCTTCACCGTGGTGTCAGCAGATGAGCAGAGGCGATGAGTGTCGAGTACCAACCTGCTCAGCACCTGCTCGCGATCGATCAGGATACGCCGGCCGCTTCTGTTCGAATAGATGTGAGGTTCGGTACGACCACCTCCAAGCAGATGCGCGGGATGTCGCATACGCTGAACAGGAGAAAAGTCACTGATGCTCGAGCAGCGCGATCACCGAGGCAAGTGGTTCACACTCGGTCACGAGGACAGTGTCGACGATGCAGCCCTCGAACGTTGTCGGCGAGCAGAGGCACTCGAACGACAGGCTCAACGTGACCTCTGCGAACTCGAGCGTGCAAAAGCAGTTGCCGGTCCCGCTGGGAAACACCCCGATGCTGAGGTACTCGAGCGATGATACCGAATGAACGAACTTCAAATCCACACGATATACCTGGGTTCGATAGGATGCTCTGATTGATGAGCTAGTTTCTGACACTGAAGCAGAAGCTCGACTCATAGATCAAGGAGGAACACAGTTCGTCCCGATTGAGGATTGCATGGATCGGTGATCTCAAGTAACTCGGGGCTTCGTATCGGCGGTTTCGTTGCTGGCCAGTTATCCCTCGTAGTCCGGTCCAAGTCAGCACCCTCACAGAAAGCTTCAATCCTGGCTGTAATTGTCTCGACGTAGTTTTGTGCTACCGTAATATCAGCACGTTCCGTTGTCGTTTGTCCCGGCTTTTCGCTGGCTTCTCGCCGGTAGACATCCGAGAACGTGAGTTGCGTCGTTGTCTCGATGTTCGAGGAGTCGGCAGCGTCACGATGGACGAAGGAAATTTAGGGAGGGAGACACCCACCCCACGTTTCCGTCGTAACTGGAAAGGGTGTGTGAGTGAAATTGAGGAAACCACCCCGGATTTCCGTTGTATCTCCACGTAGAGAGAGACTAAACCCAGTAGTATCTACCAAAATGGCATCTCACTAGAAGATATCTTTATAGAAACTAGATAGATGATGACTCAACCAATTCTACACATAGATTAAAGTAGTATGGGTGAGAAAAGTCCATTAAGTATACTTCATTCAAGAAATGGACGAAGTACTTCGTCTTCTCAAATGAAATAAACCTCTTCAGAAAATCATTCTGACCACCATCTATGTACGGCTATGCCGTTCTTGTCTTAGTTCTCCTATCGTGAACCTTCTTTTCGACTCCCCCCACCTATCGATCTGAGATTACGACGGAAACGTGGGGTGTGTGGGTACAATGTTCGAGACCGTGGTCACGCCGCAGTCTCCGACTTTCTTGGCTCACGTCGGAAACGTGGCTATATTGTCAGCAATCTAACTCCGCCGACTCAAGCCACTTTCCCATCGATATCGGACAAAGAACGTCGGAAACGTGGGGTACTCTCTTCCACTAAATTTATACTCTCCCCACTCACATCGTGTTATATCCAATGACGTCCAACCCTTCATCCAGTTCTGTTGATGATCCGCTCTTTGAATCCGGCCATCGTATTTTCGCGAACAAGGATCTCCTGAAAATCGGCCACGTTCCAGAAGCCGACCGGATCGTCGGTCGCGACGAGGAAATCTCTAAACTCGCAAAACGCCTCAACGGCGCTGTCCACGGGTATTCCCCAGAGAACGTAATGATCTACGGGAAAACAGGGACAGGTAAATCTCTTGTTTCTAAACATGTTTGTCAACGAGCTCAAAATGCCGCTCAGGAAGGCGTAGAGATTGGAACAGCGTATATCGACTGTGCAGAAGACAATACCGAGACTCAAGCCGTCTCCTCTCTTGCAGCGAAATTGAACGATGAATCTACTACCGGAATTACCGTTCCCCACACCGGTCTCAGCACGTCGAAGTATTACAAACTCCTCTGGAAGACACTTGATGTGCAATTTGATTCTGTGATTATTATCTTGGATGAAATTGACCTGATGAACGATGACAGCGTTCTGATGAAACTCTCACGAGCTGAGGAAGCAGGGAAAATCGACTGTAGTGTGGGCGTCATTGCGATTAGTAACAAGATCCAATACGTCGATAACGTCAATGAGCGAGTGAAAAGCAGCTTCCAGCACAAGGAACTGTTCTTCAAACCGTACGATGCGAACCAGCTTCGTGGAATCATGTTTAATCGGGAGGATGCCTTCCAAGACGGCGTCCTTTCCGAGGACGTGATCCCGCTCTCGGCTGCGTTCGCCGCTCAGGAACATGGCGACGCTCGGAAGGCGATCGATATTCTTCGTCATGCCGGAGAAGTCGCCTACGAGGCCGGTGCAGAGCAAGTGATCGAGGAGCACGTCCGACAGGCTCAGCAACACGCCGAAAAGGACCGGTTTAGAGAACTTGTGAACGGCGCACCCACACAGGCAAAGGCCGCGCTACTCGCGTTGACCGAACTGAGCGTCAATTCCAACGACGATGCTTTCCTCACGAGTCGGGTGTACGACCAGTACGAACAAATCTGCAATCACCTGAATATGGACACGCTCTCCGTTCGACGGTTCCGTGACATTCTAAAAGAACAAGCGTTCCTCGGTGTTGTCGAGATCGAGAAGATCAACAAGGGGAGTGCAGGCGGGATTCATCTTCAGAACCGCCTTATCGAAGACCCCCAAGTCGTTCGCGAGACGATCCTCGAGGACGGTCGGATGCAGGACTGGACTCGCGAATAGCTTGCCCCTACTTATTGTTGCCCCAGACGACGGAAATCTGGGGTGGGGCGTAAGGAAACGACGGAAACGAGGGGGGTCGAAATTACGACGGAAATCCGGGGTGAGGGGTCAGTCCTCTATGACAGTTCGCTCCTGGGTTTGACTGAACTCAAACTGGTGTCTTCCAGCGCTGAGAGTTTCCGCTGGATCTCTGTATTCGTCTTGAAGGGCCAAAAGCCCGAGTAATAATGTATTCTAAACGAACGAGACGAACGAAACGAACGAAATGAACGAAACGAAGAACATGAAGGTGGTGAACGCATTTAACAAACGAACTGATTACACTGAACCGATAGAATATGAATTCGTTGAACGAAACGATAAAAACGAACGTAATGATTGGAACGAGCGTATTTGGTTCAATGAGTAAAACGAACAGTTGGTTTTAACACTGTGGTAATCCTCTCACCGAGTGAAACACTCTCATTGAACGCAACGAACCGAACGAACATAACGAGAAAAACGAACGCAACGAATTAATTGAGAGGAACGAAGGATATGACCGAAACCAACACCGCACGAATCACTGTAGCGAATCAGAAAGGGGGCGCAGGAAAGACAACCGACGTCATTCATACTGGCGGTGCGATCGCCGCTCGAGGACATGATGTCCTACTAGTCGATACCGACTATCATGGAGGACTCACCTGTTCACTTGGCTACAATGATCTGTACTATGATACCGACCGAACAACGCTATTCGACGTGCTCGATTTCGATCAGATGGAGTCCGTGAACGACATCCTCGTCGAGCATGAGGAATTCGACATACTCCCTGCGAGTGAGAAGCTCGCGAACAACAAGAACATCCAGACACTGCTGGAAGCACCAAAGAGCCGAGAGCGGTTGGGTATGACACTCGACGAACTCGATAAGGACTACGACTACATCATCGTCGATACACCACCATCACTGAACGTCCTCACCGATAACGCCCTCGTAGCGACCGGAAACGTGATTATTCCCGTCATTCCTGAGAAACTTAACGCCAACAGCCTCCAGATTTTTGCGAAGCAGTTGGGCTCCCTCGAACCGGCGTATGGTAACATCAATCGTCTCGCGATTGTGTGCAACCGTGTTGAGCAGAACAGCGAACACCGAGGCACTATCGAGGAAATTAAATCGGCGTACTCGCTCCCCATCTTCGAAATTCCGAAGCGTACCGATCTCTCCCAATCGATCGGGGAGGGCGTGTCAGTCTTTGGCTTTGGGAAAGAAAACAAGCGCGTCGAGGATGCTCGCGAGTTGTTCAACGAAATCGCCGACCTATTCGACGAGAGGTTTGAGAAGATCGCTCCTGAAGAGGTGGAAGCATGACCGACGGCTGGGGAGATGCCTCTGGTATTGAGGGGAACTACGGAGATGAGGATGGTGAAGAGGCCGATTCCAGCGAAATGAGTGAGGAAATGGTGGGAACCAGTTCATCGACCGAAATGCCTGAATTGAATGAAACGAGCGGAACGAGCGGAACGAACAAAACGAAGACGAATATTAAAGACGAATGGAACGGACGGACGATCTACATCCCGGATGACGTCCTTAATGATATGGAGAATACGTATCTTGAATCCCAGCTGAAGCTACGAAAAGCAGGTCAGGACGAGTTTAAGAAGAACCGACATTTCTACCCCCTCCTTGTACAGTTTGGTCTTGAGGCGCTCTCTGACGCGGACGCTGATGAAATTCAGACCCGACTTTCTGAACTTGGGGGCGAGTAATAGCGGTGAGAAACGGAAATACAGTTGGCTAGAGTTTGGAAAGTGAGGGTTCTTCATGACTGGAGTATGGCCGAGATTTTGCATAGCAAGGTGCGACCCAAACGCGAATCTCTACGCACAGCCGAAACGGGATGTCCTCAACTGTGTGCCTCAGACTACGGCGGTCGAGTACGTTCTGGACGATATTGAGGTCCAGCAACTTCGAACGATGTTCGGTCCAGACTGCCTTGACTTACCAACAGGGCCAGATTCGTCGGAAATGACTGCCAAGTGGCATCAACAGAATTCACACGACTGATTCCGTACCAACTACACCGACCCAAACACGGGCTTTCACGCTGGCTGGTACCAGGATGAGGATCATCCTGATCTTGGACGGGTGCATTTCCAGTACACGGTCGTCGATGAAGAGGTCCGGTGGGATATCATATTTGAACACGAGACTCCCTTCCTGATTCTTTGGAAAACCGTCGAGGATCCCCTCGAGGATATTCGACCAACATACCGGTACTCAACCGGCGAAAAATAACCCCTCATCTGACTATGTAGCCGGTCATCTCCTCTCTCCGAAGGCTGTATTCAGCTGTTCCCGCATGAATTCACGGCGAACGCGGCGAGATCGCGAGTCTGAAAGGTAATTTTGCATCACCACTCGAGGATCGTTACTCCCCTGCTCTGCAGCTATATCTTCGACGCCCTCGAGAACGCCCTCGAGGACTGCTGTATAGGTATCGTACCAGAAGCGACGACAGAGTTGCGGACTCGGCCGCTCACCTTCAACTCGGTCGGGGAGCCCTGCGTTTAGTGCGAGATTTTGGAACCAGTTCCGGATTGTATCTCGTGTAACGTGTGGTGTTTCTCCCTGTGAAGAGGGGAATAGGAACCCTGTCCACGTCTCATCTTCGGCTAGCTCGTCGATTCGGGAGTCGAACACGTCCATTCCGAACAGGAGCGACACTTCGCCGGGCCCATTCTTGCGGCTCTCGAACGTAATGAATGGGACATCGTCTTCGGGAATATCATGGTGGAACTGTGAGACATGGAGTGCGGCGACTTCGCTCGCTCGAAGTCCCCAGCCAGCCAATGCCACTATGAGTAGTTGTTCTCGCGAAGTTGTCGCTGCTTGCATCAGCTTTCGAATATGATTCGCTGAAAGGGAAGGAGTTGGGGAATCTTTGACTTCCCACTTGAATTCGTCGTAGAGACCGCTCGCAGGATTCATCGAGGCTATCCGCCTCCCAACGAGGTGCTGATACCAGGCGTCGACGACCCGTCGTACACGCTGGAGCGTCTGAGCACTATACGAGCGCTCTGTTCCTTCGTTCAACCAGTCGAATGCTGCATAGCACGCGTCGACGGCTTCGTAGGCTGGTGACTCTTGATCTCGCTGGATCGATGTAAGGAGATCACCTGTGCCGTTTGCCTCACGATAGGCACGGACGTAGAGGTTCAGCCGTGTTCGGAGCGTGTTGACCGAAGAGGTCGAGAGACTGTATCGGGATTTTCGCCGATCAAGGAACTGTTCGAGAGCATCGATGGTGTCTTCGTCTTCAGTTGCCCACGTGTAACCATCATCATCGTCACCGAGACCGAGGTCTTGTTTCCAGAACTCTCCGAAGGATCGATCGTGATGGCGCCGTAGTGCTGCGAGGAACGATCGTGCTTCGTGCTCTCGAAACCACTGGTGGGTCGGTTTTTCGCTTGTTGGATCGATTCCCTCTGCCTCGAGACAGGGGGCAATCTCGTTCCAGTATAGATCAGTGAAGTCCTCGAGGGAGCACGTCGTCCACCGAACACCATCGAACGAGGGTGTCCCCTCTACTTTGGTTTCGGCATCCTGGTCGATCTCTGACTGGCTCATTTGACTGGTTCCCAAGGATTCTCTCCGCTCGGATGTCGAGGCCAGCGGATTTCTGTTAGAAGCTCGTTCACGTTGCTGTTTGGTAATTCTAAGAGTGGCATATTCGGGCTGTTCAGCGTTTTAGTTGGGTTCCTTATTAGTTTATGGGCTCGGCTGACTGCGAGAGTCTGCTGAACCCACGCTAGTTTCAGTGACAAAATGCGCTAAACGAATAAATCGTATATTGCGATACGATTTTGAGGGATGACATTGCGAATACTGACAAATCTGCTCGGCTCTGGTGAATCATCATACTGCATTGGGTTATAGTCTCGGTGAGACCATCTGATCTGTTCGTCAACACCGGATTCCTTGAGGTTATAGTCAAGATCGTTCCAGAGTGACGCCTCGGATGACGTATTCTCTCATCGAAAGTCGTCGCAGTCTAATGATTCCAAAGTTAAACAATGAGACAGAATAAGCAAATCGCCCTTGTATACTATATTGTTGATGAAGTTGCGATTCGGTGGTGAGTGAAACGGATCGAGAACTCGCTTGTCAGCGATTCCGACGGTAAGTTACTGAGTGAGGTTTGCAATAAGAAACCGTATCAACAATCACCAACGGAAGAGAGTAAGCCAATTATTCTATTTGAGGAACAAAGCGTCGTGGATCAGTACATGAAATGATAATACGTTCATTACTAAGTGTGCGGAGATGTATATCTAAACGGTTAGTACTCTGAGATTTGCCCGTTATTTGTTCTATGTATTGCTGATCGTAATAGGCTGGAAGTCCGATAACAGCTGATTGTGACTCGAAGCGAAGTACAATCCCTAATAAGACGAGGTCCTTTACAGCTGCTGCGTACACATCTGCAGCGTCCATTGTATACGATTCATTTAGCGACTTTATTTTCTCAAATTCACTTTTTGGTAGGAGAACACTTAGTCCTGGTACACCATTGATTGCCTCTGGCTCTAAGACCGAAACAGGGCCAACTTGAAGTACTGTCCCCTCATAACCCTCAATTTCATACTCTTTGATTGTTGATTTGATGTCTGATACGAGATCGGACCAGTACGGTCGAACCTTCATTGGAGTTTCCAAAGGATGTTTTGATGACATTGAATATTGTACTCAGGGACAGCACAAACCTCTTCTGATGAGTGAATTTCTGTTAGCTATAATTTAATAATACATGAGGAGAAGTCTAAGCAGTATCAAGTGACGCAACAAATTCCGAGCTCAATCCAAACTCACAAATATTGAGGACCTCCCCATAATGATCTCCTTCGGCCCCGAATTCACGAAGTTCATCTATGACTCGTTGAAAATCATCTGCACCATCACCTACTACACCTGCAGTGAATGCATGGGGTCCAATTGTATCAACTAGAAACCACACGTTTGGATGATTAGCAACATTTTCGAGAACAATCTCTTTATCACCATTAATTGCACCACCAACTAGTCCAATTCGAATATTGTCTAGTTGATCAAGTTGAAGAAAAACCATCGTCTTTAAGATATTATCATCTTCAAATCTTTTTTTTGTATACCAGACAGTACTTTTCGGAATACCTGTTGCTTCAGCTATTTCACCATAACTCGCTCGTGGGTTTTCAATCAGTGCTCGAACAATCTCTAGTTGTTCTTTATTTATAGAAACCATCGTTTTCGAACGATTCAACTATACTGTTTTAGAATATATGTATGTTTCGAACGGTTGTTCAATATATGATCCTCTGATTGAACACAGAAATCCTTAACTAAAAGCTTTTTCAATAGGCTAACGTTGCAGACACTGTGAAGTGTTCACAAACAGGTGCAAAATAATGACAGAAAATTCGGCTACGACAATGAACCGACGGTCACTATTACAGCTTATAGGAACTACAGGAATCGCAGCAACTCTTGCTGGTTGTGTGACTGGTGATTCGTCGGATGACAATGGTGACGGAAATGGCAATGGTGATGAGGATGATCGTGAGTTAGTCAAACCGGCTACACAAATATACGGTACGATTGATCCAGCAAAGCAGATTGACTATACCGAAGCGATGGCGACGACAAACTTCTATGAATCGCTTATTGCTGTGGATGGCGATACAAGAGAACCAACCGAAGGTATGGCCGTCGAATGGGACGTCGAAGACGATGGTGTCACTTGGGTGTTCGAGCTTCGTGACGGAGTTCCCTTCCACGATGGTGGCGAAATGACTGCAGAAGACGTCGCGTACACCATTGACAGAATGATGTCGATTGATCAGGGTCTCTCTTCACTGTGGAGAGGTGTTATCGATGTCGGTGCCACAGAAGTACGAGATGATTACACAGTTGCCGTCGAACTGAACGAAGAGTATGGACCACTTGTGGCGACACTTGTACAATTATTCATCGTTGACAGCGAGACTCTCAAAGATAATGAGGTTGACGACGACTGGGGTGAAGAATATCTCAGTGATAACGTTGCTGGCTCTGGTGCATATCTGCTTGAGGAATGGGCCCCTGGCGATGAGATGACATATGTTCGTTTCGACGACTACTGGCAGGGGTGGGAAGAGGGGCAGATACAGCGTGTAAACACACCCATTATTGAAGAAGAAGGAACGATCACCCAGATGATGGAACAGGGTGACGCCCACCTAACAAGCATGTTCCTCAGCACGGACAACTACGAGGAGATGGACGCCATGGACGGTGTATGGGTGCCAGAGGAGCCTCAGTACCAGCTATTCCACATGCCGATGAATACGCAAAAAGAGCCACTCGATGATCCTCATGTCCGACGGGCGATGAAGTACGCCTTCAACTACGATTCGGCGATCAATGACATCTTCCGAGGTGGTGACATTGCTGCAGGACCCGTACCGGTGGGTATGCCCGGTCACAACGATGATATTTCACCGGGTGCACAGGATCTTGAACAAGCACAAGCGGAAATCGACGAGTCATCGTACACCATCGACGAAATCAACGATATCGGACTTGAACACGTCTATATTACTGATGACGACTTACAGCGCCAGATTCACTTACTCTTTGCTGAGTCACTCAATGAACTCGGAATCGATCTCGAGGGTCGCTCTGAGACTTGGGGAACGATTACAGATATGGCGGCGAGTGTAGAGGAGACTCCACACTTCACCAACATCTTCCGAACAGCATCTATCCCGTCTCCAGACGGGCACACTTACATGATGTTCCACAAAGACGAAGCAGGTACGTTTGCAGCGATGACCTGGAATGAAGATGATGAGTTAGCAGAACTTCTCGAAAATGCTCGTGGTACTGCAGACGAAGACGAACGGGTGCAATTGTATATGGATGCACAGGCACGTATCGAAGAGCAAGCGTATACTGTCTCTGTAGCGAACCCACCGTACCGAATCGGAATCAGTGAAGATATTGATGGATGGACTTATCGAGGAATCCTCTCATTTGATTTCAACTGGTACGACCTGCGCTGGCAGTAGTATGTCTCACAAAATCACATATAATGTCATATTCTGACTTTCTGATCCGGAGAACCCTACAGGGAATTCCTGTCCTGTTCGGCCTGTCCGTACTCATATTCACGATAACTCGGGTAATTCCAGGAGACCCTGTACGCCTCGCACTTGGACCCGATGCGGCTCAAGAGCAGGTAGACGCATTACGCGAAGAGATGGGTCTCGATCAGCCGTTGTATGTCCAGTACTTCGAGTGGTTAATAGGGGTTTTTCAGGGAGAGTGGGGAACTTCGCTCCGAACGGGAAACAATGTGCTATATGATATCGCAGTAGGTCTACCAGCAACTCTAGAACTCGTACTCGTTGCGTTAGCGTTTGCGATTCTATTCGGAATCCCGTTTGGTGTTATCGCTGGAACGAATAAAGATAAATGGCAAGATCAAGTCTCACGATTGACCGCATTGTTCGGTGTGTCCATGCCACGATTTTGGGTTGGTATTTTGTTGCAGGTACTCTTTGTGGGTACTCTTGGCTTGATGCCACTTCGAGGTCGTTTATCTCTCGATGCACCCCCCTCAGTGACGAGAATGTACCTTATCGATAGTATACTTGCGGGCCAGTGGTGGACGTTTGTAGATGCAGCGACTCACATCGCTATGCCTGCATTTGCCCTTGGTCTGGCGACACTTGCTCAGATAATGCGTCTCATTCGATCTGACATGATCGAAGAATCACGTAAAGATTACATTCTCGCAGCACAGGCATCAGGACTGCCTCAGAACCTAATCCACTACAAATATATGCTCAGAAACGCATTTTCAAGTGCGTTAACAATAATCGGTCTCGCATTCGGGTTTTTGCTTGGAAACGCATTCTTAATCGAAACAGTGTTCGCCTGGCCGGGAATGGCTCGCTATGGCGTACAGGCAATTCTAAATCAAGACTTCAACGCTATCGTTGGTGTTGTAATCGTCGTTGGAATTGCATACGTGCTCGCAAACATCGTCGTAGACGTACTCTATGGGACACTTGACCCTCGTGTTCGATTACGCCATGGGGGGAGCTAAATATGAGCGTACAGACAGAACAATCACTAGATACAGAAGACCTAGCCAAACAGGAACGAAACGAGCGAGCAAAACGTGCTTGGAGTCGACTGAGTTCGAGTACACTCTCAATAATCGGACTTGCGATGATCGCTGTACTCGTCGTTGTCGCTATTTTCGCACCGATTATAGCACCACACCCTGAAGATGCCACAGGAGCAATTCATTTCGAACAGGCATCACAGTCGCCTAGTTTTGACCATCCGATGGGAACCGACACTGAAGGCAGAGACATTCTCTCTCGTGTTATCTTTGGAGCTCGAATCTCATTGTTGATGGGTGTTGTAGTGCTCTCGATTGCGATCAGCCTTGGTGTTACACTCGGCTTGATCGCAGGCTATATCGGTGGGAAAACGAACGCTGTCATCATGCGGGTGACGGACGTATTCCTTGCTATTCCACCAACGTTGTTAGCAATGGCTGTGATTGCAGCGACGAGACCATCGCTGTGGTACGCGATGATCGCGATCGCCGTTTCTTGGTGGACGTGGTACGCGAGACTAATACAGGGTGAAGTGTTGTCGATCAAAGAGAACGAGTTTATTGAGGCCAGTCGATCCCTCGGGGCGGGCTGGTTTCACATTACGTTTAAGGAGATTCTCCCGAACGCCATAGGACCGATAACGGTTAAGGCAACACTCGATATGGGTTTCGTCATCTTAGTCGGTGCGGGTCTGGCCTTCCTCGGTCTTGGTGCCCAAGAGCCAACGGCAGACTGGGGTCTGATGATTGCAACTGGCCGTGCACACGTCCGGACATATTGGTGGATGGCAACCTTCCCAGGGCTCGCAATCTCGTTTGCTGTTCTCGGGTTCAATCTACTCGGGGATGGACTTCGCGATGTTCTCGATGTGGAGGTGGAGTAAGATGGCAGATCCACTCTTAGAAGTACGGAACCTTCACGTTCACTTCAAAACATACGACGGGGTCGCAAAAGTAGTGAACGGTGTCGATCTTACTGTTGAACGTGGTGAAACAGTTGCCATCGTCGGAGAATCCGGCTGCGGAAAGTCGGTGACCGTACGGACGATTCTGGGCTTGCTTCCTGAGGCAATTATTCCCGAAGGAGAGATTCTATATAACGGTGAGAATTTACTAGAACTCTCTGAACAAGATCGACACGCCAGACGCGGGAAAGAAATGAGTATGATCATGCAAAATCCGATGAGTGCAATCAACCCAGTATTCACTGTCGGTGAGCAGATGTTGGATGTACTGAAGTGGCAAGGTAAGCGCCGCGTCAGCTTCACTGAATGGGTTCGAGATAAGTTCCATGATGATTCAACGTTGCGTGAGCAAGCCATTGAGATGCTCGAGATGGTGAACATCTCTGCACCGGAGCGCGTCTTCGACAGCTATCCGGTAGAGCTCTCAGGTGGGATGCGCCAACGTGTCTTGATCGCGATTTCATTATTGCTCGAGCCTGATTTTCTCATTGCCGATGAGCCAGGAACTGCCCTCGATGTAACAACTGAAGCAAATATCCTTGGGCTCCTTGACGAGATTGTCACTGAACGAAATACAAGTATTCTCTACATCACCCACGATCTTGGTGTTGCTCGAGAGGTGAGCGATCATATAAACGTCATGTACGCTGGCGAAATAGTCGAACAGGCGCCGACAGAGATGTTGTTCGAGGCACCACAGCATCCTTACACGCGCGGCCTTCTCGACAGTATCCCACAGCTATCTCGTGGAATTGGATCAGGAATTCCGGGTAAGCTTCCTGACTATACCGATCCGCCAAAGGCATGTCGCTTCGCTGACCGGTGTCCTCATGCAGAGCCATCGTGTCGAGAAGTGTATCCGTATCTAAGAGAAACGAAGCCAGACCATGCCGTAGCGTGCCACCTCTATGATGGATTGGCACGATACGAGCGTCACCAAACCATTGACCATACTAGCGTCGATATTGGTTCACCCCCATGGCTAAGCGAACACGACGAATCAGAGGTGGGTGCTCAATGAGTCAGAATGTCGAATCAAAATTTACGTTTTCCCTTGGAGAGCGTGTCGAGACGGAATCATCAGTGTTCCTTGATCAGGACCCACTGTTGCGTGTTAATCACCTGAAAAAGCATTTCCCACTGTATGAGGGTATTTTCCGACGACAAGTAGGTGCTGTGAGAGCAGTCGACGACGTGAGCTTCAGCGTTCCTCGTGGCACAACATTCGGGCTCGTTGGTGAGTCTGGATCTGGCAAAACGACAATCGGTCGTTCAGTCCTACGAATCACTGAGCCGACGGATGGTATTATTGAGGTTGACAAAACGGATATTACCAAATTGGATAGTAGTGATCTGAAATCCTACCGCAGAAACATGCAGATGGTGTTTCAAGATCCATCATCGAGTCTCAACCCACGAAAAACGGTCAAGCAGATCCTTGAGACACCGTTGAAGATACACGACATGGGTACTGCGGGTGAGAGAACCAAACGAGTTGAAGAACTTCTCGAGATGGTTGATTTACCCCGTGAGTTCATGTATAAGTATCCTCATTCGCTTTCGGGAGGACAGAAACAGCGCATCGGAATTGCACGAGCAATTGCCGTAAATCCGAAGTTGGTCGTTCTCGATGAGCCAACAAGTGCACTTGATGTCAGCGTTCAAGCCAGAATTATCGAGATACTTCGTAACTTACAGAAAGAACTCGATCTAACGTACATCTTCATCAGCCACGACCTCTCATTGATAAAGAGCGTTTCAGATCGAATTGGAGTTCTGTACCTCGGTCGCCTTGTCGAAGTCGGTGAGGTAGATGCCGTGTATCGAAATCCACAGCATCCGTACACGAAGGCACTGCTGTCGGCAATTCCAACGGTGACCGATGAGGACCGAGCATTCAAGCCACCAGAGATGACACTTGAAGGTGAGATTCCTGACCCACGAGAGAAACCATCTGGCTGTGCGTTCCGGTCTCGCTGTCCCGAGGAATTTGAACCGTGTGCTGGTGACGAACCTGGAATGTATAAAACTGACGACAATCAGTGTTCACGCTGTTATTTGCACGATCCATCATATCATCGAGGTAAAGCCGATGAATGATACATCAGAAATGGATTCACACGCACGCCTTGTCGCGGCGTTACAACAAGCACGCGAAAATCCCCCATGGACCGAACGTATCGTAACAGACAGTCTCGAGGATCCAGAGACGATGAAACAGACGGCATCAACATGTCTGGAGTGCCCAGAACCGTGTGAGACAGGTGAAGTTTGTGCAACGTTGCTCGCTAAAGAAGAAGGACTACTCGCAGAAGTTGGCAAAGAACAAGCGTTCGCACATGTCGAAAGTGGAATTGAGCGACTAGAAATTACGGAGACGGTTTGCGTTCGAAATGAAGACGGTATTCGACCAAACACGTTTATCTCGAAAAAATAGATACCTTATGAGTACAACAGAAACAAACAAATACGGTACAATAGACGATGAGTGGATACAGTATGCTGTGACAGGGGGTACTTTCCTTGGAGGCGGTGGAGGCGGTTCCCCCAAAGAAGGACTCGAGTCAGGAAAACTGGCTTCACAGTATGGAGAACCGACAATTGTTCCACTCGAAACAATCGCCGATGATGAACTGATCGTTACTGTAAGTGCTGTCGGAGCACCCGCAGCGACTGATCGATACGTAAAGCCCGCCGACTACGTTCGCGCGTTCGAACTGGTTCGAGATTATTTGGAAGCAGACAAAAAACCCGTCGCTGGAGTGATGACCAACGAGATGGGAGGTGCTGCAACAGTTAACGGTCTCATTCAGTCGGCTGTGACCGGCGTACCGATCGTTGATGCGGCCTGTAATGGGCGAGCGCATCCGACGGGACCGATGGGCTCGATCGGTCTAACTGGTGCGGATCACTCTGTTCAGGCGGCCGTCGGTGGCGACCCCAATACGGGCTCCCGGCTTGAACTACTAATTGAAGCAACAATCGATGTTGCAGCAACTGCCGTTCGACAGGCTGCCCAAGATGCGAACGGCTTGGTTGCAGTCGCTCGAAATCCCGTGACTGCTACGTACGCACGCGAACATGCAGCAGTTGGGGTTTACGAGGATGTCGTAGCTGTTGGCCGCTGTATCGAGATGGCGGCAGACGGCACCGCTGCAGCCGAGTCTGTTGCTGATCTGTTGGGAGGAGAAGTTGCCCAGCAGGGAACAGTTGATCACGTCGAAATCGTTACGAAAGGCGGTTTCGATGTTGGTATCGTTAATATCGAGGGATCAGAACTAACATTCTGGAATGAATATATGACGTTCGAAACTGACGGCAAGCGACGAGCGACGTTCCCTGACCTCATCTCGTTACTTGATGCCAAAACCGGTGAGCCAATAACAACAGCTGCGATTGAAACCGGTCAAGAGGCTATCGTTGTTACTGCACCGGCGACGGCACTTTCACTTGGTTCTGGAATGGTTATTCCTAAATTATTTGAACCAGTTGAGGAGGCTATCAACAAATCAGTTATCCCGTACGTATTTTCCGATTATTAGAAATATTACAATCCACTACAAAACCATGTTCACACACATACAAAACACGTTAGAGTTGTTCGACAATCCAAATGTAACCGGAACAGATATTGAAAATATATTCACCGACACACCCGCGAATGTCGATGTGACAACTATAGAAGGCTCAGAAGGCACAACAGACTTTGTTTCGGTACATGTTCCTGGAGCAGACGCAGATGCCCCAACACTTGGTGCTGTTGGTCGGCTTGGCGGCATCGGTGCACGGCCAGAAAAAATTGGGCTAGTTTCGGACGCGGACGGAGCAATTGTAGCCGTAGCTGCGGCTTCAAAACTGGCTTCGATGGCCAAACAGGGAGACGTTCTTTCGGGAGATGTAATTCTCAGCACACATATCTGTCCGGATGCACCGACAATTGATCATGACCCTGTTCCCTTCATGTCGAGCCCGGTTGACATCGAAACGATGAACCGACACGAAATTTCAGAGGCAATGGATGCTGTCTTGAGCATCGACGCGACGAAAGGGAATCGAATTCATTGTCAGGAAGGCTTTGCCATCACGCCAACGGTAAAGGAAGGATGGGTTCTCCGCCCAAGTGAAGATTTACTCGACATACAGGAGCGAGTAACCGGAAAGCCACCAAGTACACTGACGCTTACTACACAGGATATTACACCATATGGCAACGATGTACATCACGTAAATAGCATCCTCCAGCCATCAACAGCGACAGATGCTCCAGTTGTTGGTGTCGCAACCACGAGCATATCACCGATCGCTGGGAGCGCAACTGGTGCCAACTATTTCACTGATCTCATTCAGGCTGGTCAATTTGTTATCGAAACAGCAAAAGATTACACTGCAGGACGAGCGACCGTCTTTGACGAAGCAGAATTCAACCACTTACAGGAACTCTACGGACCGATGAATCACCTCCAGACGTTGGGTGACTTTCGATGACCACGATTGGGCTCATCACAATTGGCCAGGCACCACGGTCTGACGTTACACCCGAGCTCCTCGATCACTTCGAATCTAAACCAGAGATACTCGAAGTTGGCGCACTCGATAGTTTTTCAGATGTCGCAAGCGTCGAACGAGAACTGGCACCCACTTCTGAGGAACCACGATATGTCACAAGAATGAGGGACGGATCAGAAGTTCTCGTTAGAAAGAACGCTGCACACGAACTGGTCCGTGAACGAGTACGCGAGATCGAAGACGAAGTATCCGTCATCGCAATTCTCTGCACAGGTTCATTCCCCGACATAGACGCGCTAGTGCCAGTTCTCAGGCCAAGTAAATTGTTGCACAGTTGGGTAACTGCGATTGGTGCACGACGTGTTGGTGTCATGATGCCAAAAGGTGAACAAGCCGATCAGACTGCGTCAAAGTGGAGTAACGAGTTCAAGGTTACAGCTGCAGCTGGAAACCCATACGCTGAAGATGACGAAATTACTGATGCCGCTACTGAAATTGGTACCGACACAGATCTAATCGTTATGGATTGTATGGGATACAACGAATCGATGCGAACAATAGTACGCGAGACCACTGGAACTGGTGTCCTACTTGGGCGGTCAGTACTCGCCAAAACGATTTCAGAGGTACAATGATGACAGACACAGACTATCTCGGTGATGTTGCCTGCAACCTGCTTGAGTTCAACCTCGGTGCCACTGAAGGGGAATCACTCCTCGTCCTCACAGATACCGAGACCAAAGATATCGGTCAGGCATTGTTTCAGGCTGGAACAGATCTCGGCCTCGAATCGGGACTACTGACCATATCGCCACGAAATCGTAACGGGCAGGAACCGCCAACCTTCGCCAATGATGCAATGGCTGGTGCTGATATCGTTGTCTGCCCTGCAAGTACGTCGTTCACTCACACTCGAGCTCGAGAACGAGCTGCAGAGTCTGGGTCTCGTGTTGCAACGATGCCTGGGATCACCGAAGAAATGTTTGTCGAGGGTGCAGTGAGTGCTGATTACGAGCGTGTTCAAACGCTAACCGAGAAAGTAGCTACTGCACTGACGAAAGCTGAGACTGCTACAATTGAATCCTCTGGCGAGATGCTTACTCTGTCTCTTAAAGGTCGAGAGGGAATTCGAAGTGATGGGCTATTGAACGAACCTGGTGAATGGGGTAATCTTCCATCGGGAGAAGCCTATACTGCACCTATCGAAGGAACTGCGACGGGAACGGTTGTCTTCGACGCTGGTATTGTTGGTAGTGGTGAGCTTGACGAACCACTTCGAGTGACGGTCGAGAACGGATTGATCGTGAATATAGATGGAGACGCTCCACCAGCTGTTCTGCTCGACGGCCCCGATTGCGCACGAAAGGTTTGTGAACTCGGAATTGGAACAAATCCTGCTGCACAGATCATTGGAAATACACTCGAAGATGAAAAGGTATATGCAACCTGCCACGTTGCCTTCGGTGATAATTTTGGATTCGGTGGAACGATCAAGTGTGACTCTCACATTGATGGTATCGTAGGTGAGCCGACCGTATCGCTCGATGGCACCATTATTGTTGAAAACGGTAATATTCTCCTATGAGTGATGAGCACGGACTGTGGAACAACGCGGTGACAGATCTGCTTGAGCCGATCAAACAACGAGCGACAGTCAGACGCTTCGACCCAGAGGGTAAGATTCCGCCTGAGGAGTTACGCGAAATCATCGACGCTGGACGAAAGGCTCCAACAAGCGGAACAACACAGGCATATAGCTTTCTCTGGATACGTGATCCGACAGTGCGTAAGCGGATTCACGAACTGTGTAATCGCGGGACCGAACAAATTGAAACGGCAAGTCACTTTCTCCTCGTTTGCATCGACGTTCGAAGAAATATGCACCTTCTTGGGCGTCGGGACAAATCATTTGCTCTCCCCAGAGAGATGGGACTTCTTGAGGGGACCATTGATGCTGCGCTTGCAGCGCAACTGACGATGATTGCCGCTGAAAGTCGAGGTTATGGTGTCTGTCCAATTGGAAACATCCTCAACGGTATCGAAGAAGTGGTCGAGGAACTCTCACTACCGGAGGGAGTGATGCCGATATTTGGTCTCTGTATCGGCGTACCAGCTGAAGATGCACCACGAGAACACTGTCCACGAGTACCGCTTGAGGCAGTCCTCCACGAGGATACGTACGATGATCTGTCTCCAAGTATGCTCGAAGATTGTTATAAACTCATGAATGGAATGTATGGAGATAGTGTCTATGGCGATTCCTCTAGACAGTGGCATGAGACACTTCATCGGTATTGGGGTACTGACGGGTTTATGAGCAGACGCGAATCCGACTTTCAAGCGACGCTCGATCGACAGGGATTCGGTTCACTTAGTCATACTGGTGATTTTCCATGTCAGTGACGATTGGTGTAATTAGGGTTCTGACACAGGAGGATCACCAAGCAACGGCTGCACACGGTCAAATAATCGAAGATAATTATTCATCAGTTACAACGATCTCGCGATGTATCGATGACCATCCTGATGGAATCCCGAGTCCAGATGCAGAAATAAAGGCAATACCGCACATTGAGTCACTGGCCAGGGAGCTAACACCGGACGTAGATGTACTTGCCATTAGTTGCGCACTTGATCCGGCAGTCGAATCTCTCCAAGCAGAACTCCCAATACCTGTGCTGGGTGCTGGACGCTGTGTCGCAGCTACAGCAATGGCTCTTGGCTCGCGTATTGGAACACTTTCTCTTGAAGAAGGAGTTCCCCCTGTTGTGTTAGATTTTCTTGGAGATTCTCATCACACATCACGCCAAGTGACAGGTGCTGAGACGACAAATTTCCTCACGAGTGAAGAAGGACGATCTGCAATCAAAAAGGAAGTACGCGGACTTCTCAAAAATGGTTCCGATGTTATTGCACCTGTCTGTACAGGTATTACAACATCTGGTGTACTTCCAGAACTTGCAAGAGAAACCGAGGTCCCCATTGTAGATCCAGTTGTGTCCATGGGGTCTATCGCAACGCTCATTTCCTCAACATCATAGAAATAAGAACTGCAATATGGGCCTCACCTGACACGCCGATCGTGAGAGATTCGGGGATCACTTCCATCGGTCGAGACAAAAATGGTATCGTAAATCGAATCACTCGGACGCACATCGGGGCCCTTGGTATACCTTTTATCGGATCTAGTGAATCACTAGACGACGTCGACTTTCGGTGCGAAATAACGTCGTTCGAGACGTTTCTTTGGAACGACCGTGACTGTAACCTCGAGGAGTCTGACGTTGAGGTGCCGATTGGCTGGTCTCAGCAAAACAACAAGACACTAGAACCCGATGCTGTATGGCGATTCATCAGAGCCAAATATTAATATGCTACCTAATGTAGTTGGCCGGACTCTTCTTAATGGGGTCCGCACTCCTCAATCCTCTTTGGGACTTACTGGTGCAATGTACTCGTTTTTCCATGAATTGCCATCACGCCACTGCCAATAATAGTAGTGATAGCCAGGTTTGGTCTCCTTGATCGTAATGTAAGCTCCGCTCGTAGGTACGTTTTCGTAGTCTTTTGGATCAGTGGAGACATCACGAGCTTCGAGATTTTTGAGTTCATCCTCGTCTACTTCTTCTATTGCCCGCTTCTGATTAAGTTCGTGATTACGCTTCTCTCGTTTCCAGGTTGCGAGGCTGTCAGCATACTCCGAAATTACTTCGAGTCGTTCCGGTGATTGACTCTCGAGTGGGTTCAGGACATAGTTCGGTAGATCTGGTTCGGGTGGCTTTGTTAGGTGCTTGTTCATAGTTACCCCACGCGGTCTAAAATCTTTAATCCGTGGGGTAACCTGGATCACGCATTCACAAAAATATGATTTTCATTATTTCGTTCTGTCTTCGTGACTGGCTGGAAATACGTCTGCTAAAACAATTAATTTCTAGATACATTTAAGAAATACAGAAAATATTTATCCTATCTCTACAGACCGGCGTTCGGTAATCAATGAGCAACTCGAGGAACCGAACTCAAAAATTCTCTCGAACAGGTTGGAATCGGCACCTTCGATTGAACGGCAGTTTCACTTCAGATCTGCATAGCGAGATGGCCCAACATGAATACAGTAGAGGGCAGGTCCCCCAATGACGACAAGCAAACCCCCTATTGTCGGGCAATCTCATTCCTCCGGCCTTCGACACCGAGTGGTACGTAGCGGATTCGCATCGTTCATTCTCCTCTCGCTTGTCGCCGTAGACCCCGTTTTGGCTCAAGATAGCGTCGTGTGTGAAGCTGAGGGTTTGCCAGACATGATCTCTGGATTTTTCCAGATTACGACTGCACTCGGGATACTGGGACTGGTTGTGGTCTGGCAGGCTGATTCACTTGCTGAGATGTTCACGATGAACATTGAGCAGAAAAAGAGCCTCAAGCAGCACAAGCGGACGGCGATGAAGTCTGCGGTTATCCTCGTACTCCTCGGACCGCTGTACACGGTTGCTGGATCGGCAATGAACCTTCCACTCGC
>LFCJ01000550.1_pt1 | contig 23800 bp, 15 predicted proteins | sample 643141 | NCBI WGS metagenome assembly LFCJ01 (sample SAMN03766243, study PRJNA286221) | soda lake metagenome | biome: soda lake; feature: Kulunda steppe; material: water; isolation source: sample B1-Br-g2 brine of Lake Bitter-1 | place: Russia: Kulunda steppe | collected 2010-07
GTGCACGACCGTCTTTCGATGGGCCTCGTCCCCGCATTAATTCCCCACACTCCGGGCACTTCACATCAACCCCGTTATCTACTTCTTCTGGAAGGACGGGTGTTCCGTCTGGTGTTCTAAGCGCGAGGAAACTCATTGCTACAGATTAGAGTTGTGTTCTAAAAGAGTTCAGGCCTCAAGATCGGACAACAAATCTTATCGGCGGGTAGGAATCCAACTTTATTTTATACTGAACGCAGGATGCTTACCAGCGATGTTTGAAGACCCGTCAGAAAAGTCGCTGGTCCAGATATTAGACGACAGACATGATACGGTGTTCGACGGCTACCACGTAGAAGAGTCGAATGCGGACGCTTTCCCTAATGATGAACTCTACCAGGATGAGTTGGGGAACTACTACTACCATGACTACGACTACATAGCGACCAAAGAGGTTGAGGGAGAAGCTGTGGGGGTCCTCGTTGCGGATGAAGACGGGAAGAACTGCATGCCCCACGACAACTCAAACTTCCCCCATCTCATCGGATTGTACGTTAGGGAGGACCACCGCACAGAAGGAATTGGATCAGAATTGGTTCACGAATTCATGGACATGGTCGAAGAGGACACTTGTGTTGTTGACTGTGAAATGGATGTGGTCCCGTTCTACATGCAGCTGGACTGTGAGGTGCTCTACCTCGGGCAGGTAAAAAGGGGCCAAGATCCTTCTCAACCACCCCTAATTGAAATTGACGTCTCAGAAACCCCTGATCATGGTCTCCCCGTGCTTGAACCAGAGACCGGGGAACACGAAGAGTTCCTCCAAGACTGCAAGCAAGAAGGTGAACCCGCCGTCTACGTCGCCGTTGAAGAGCGAGTAGCACGCGGTCGGGTCCCTGATTCACATGACTTAGCAGGGGAAGGGAATATTCGCCGGTACGCTTCCAGAAAGTCCCAACATGAGTTATGCAGTGTTGTAGTCACAACTGGACATCTTTCTGAAGGTCTAACGGTAGAGGCGGTTGAAGAACTACAGCAAGTCCCGGTTCGATGTGTTGAACACTACAACAACACCGGTAAGAGAGCGTGGATAAGGACCCGGGACGGGACAGGGACAATCAATACCTGGCCACTTTCGCCGGTAGAAGCGAAGGAGATTGCTGATGAAGCCTACTCGATTGTCGCTAATAATTGAAGTCTTGCGGAAGATGGTATAGGCCTTCGACTCTGTCGGTAACTCAATCAGTACTCATGGGGGTGAGGCATCAGGTGCGATGCAAAGACCTACTTAGTTTGCGGAGTTTTAAGCGAAACTGGAGTATACTCCAAATTAGAGCAAGCTGTGACGACAGACGACCAATTCGGCTGGTGGGTGACCGACCAAGATGAGATCGACGAATTCAATGAGACCGGAGAATGCGTGTGTGGCGAGAGCGACGTCGGGTTCAGACACTGGTTGTACGATATTGGGCATTGCCTGTCGTGTGACCGGGAGTATGTTCTCCCAGAAAACGAAGACGGAGCTGTACACCCAGAAACGATTCTCTCTACAGACAACGAAGGATTGGTGCATTACTCGGAGAATCCGGAGGCGTTCTACCTACTCGCCGCATACAATCCCGCGATAGCGGAATACATCGAACTGCCAACGGAGACCGAAGAGAAATGGATGTGGGCAGCAGATGGCCTGTATATCGGTTACATCTACTGCATCTTCGGGACTCTCAAGGCGATGGTCATCGCTGCCGGGTTCCGTGAACAAGGACACGGCACCGAGTTCATGGACGCTTGGCTGGAGGAGAGCGACATCGATGAGTTGCAGATCATGGCGTACGATTACACGAAGCCGTTTTTCAACCGCTTCGACATCCCAATTGAATACGTCTGAACCGAGGAGGTACACCATGCCATACTTAGGACTAAAAAACGGGGATAAAGTCATTCCACCGCAGGTATCGGACGGCGCAACGGTTCGATGCGGCGTCTGTGACGATGAGATGTACGTCAAACGCTCGCATTATCGGGGCGACTCGTTCGTCTCCCGGCACTTCGTTCACAAATCCGGTGCTTTACGTGGCGGTGGCGGAGAAAACGGTGACGGTGGCAGCAGCGATTGTCCGGGTGAGTCGGAGACGCATCATAAGATGAAGGCGATCGCGTACGCTCGCCTGGAAGAAGATTTCCCAGATACAGACCTCAAACTCGAAGGCCATGTGGAGGGAAGATTTGCTGATGTTCTCCTAACGTTCCCTGAACCGCGAGCTCCGTACGGGAAAGGGATCGCCGTAGAAGCCCAGTACCGAAACAAGGGAAAAGACGTTGAGGCCGTCACAGAACACTACTTCGAGCACTCATACAGTGTCGCGTGGCTCGACGAGGACGACTTCACAACCCATGACGTTGATTTGTCCGGTATTCTCACGCTCTGGCCTAATGCCCTCCCAGATCAACACGACCGCGAGGGGTACCCGGAGTCGGTGCAGTGGCTATGGGAAAATAAACAGTCACCCGTTATGATGGAAATCCCGATTCCCGGGGAGTACTGGGCGTCGTTTGACCGGGCAGGTGAGTGGACCACCATCGCAGAACGGGAGGTGAAGTTTCGTGGGAGCATCCGCATTGTGAAATCGCCAACGGGAGACATCACGTTTGGAGCTTCCAAAGCGACACGCAGCGGTGGTGAAAGCATGCAAGTACAGGTTCAGGCGGGTGACGCGGACGAACTTCGGGCGTTTGCGGATGATCTTGATTCGGTCGCGTTCGGGGATGATCGCCCGGTACCCGAAGAATGCGATCCGAAATGGCATGATCTCACGACAGCCTGGCTAACCGGAACGCCCAATGTCACCGTATGGCTATCGGCGACGCTTCCGTCGCCAACTTCAGACGTCGTCCTTCAACTGGGGAAGAAGAACAAGTTGAGTGGTTCATTTGATCGGGTTTCAATGAAGATGGAGCCGTACGCTGCTGAGAGTTTTCGAGAAATCGCAGATCTACTGGAGATGGCTTTCGCGGTAGAGTGTGGCGACCGTTCAGTGCTAATACCTACCGAGGGCGCAGAAAACACAGACGACATCCTCACGTCACCGATAGTTGCGACGGCTGAAAAGCTAGAGTTGTTGGAATACTGCCTACGTTGTGGCGGACAGACAAGGTTGAAAAAATACGGTGAATGTGTTTACTGTGACGGGTTGACAGTCGTTCGATCAATCTTTGAGTCGACTCCAAAGTACTGGGAACCCATGATGGCTCCTCCAGGGACAGTTGGATACCGGCATCAGTATCTTGATGTGGAAGTCACGATTCCAATACCTAAGGAAACTTACATGCACGGTGAATCCAGTTCTTCGGTCTCTGGAGTTGATGCTGACCCCCGCCCTGACACGTACAGCGCGGTCGTAAAATGGCCAAACCACATTCCGCATCAGAAGGAATGGGTTGCTCCGCTGACCCCGATTATTGATCCGGCCGATGCAAAGGAGTGGCTCCGTAACCTTCTCAACCGAGTTGATGAGCGATATGTACCTGGTGAGTTGACTTCACTGGGACAGGCCTTCGGTGATGAAATAGCTGTAGCCACGAAAGATACACCCACAGTGAGTGATGAGTTCGACTGCGACGTGTGCGGGGCGTACCTTCCCCATTACCGCGGCTCGTCACTCGCCGACTGGTATGAGGCTCACTATAAGTACCTAAGCGATCAACAGGCCACAGGGCACGAGGAACGTGCTTCGGTCGGGTGGTCCAGTTCTCGGATGTGCCCTCACTGTGATGCTGACCTGAGTTACCGAGAAGCGATCGCGCACATCCAAAAACATGGGTACTCTAAGACTGAAGCATACAGGGTTCGGGACCGCATGAACGGGTGAGGATATAACCGACGTCCATCTCAATTCAAAGGAGAAACACGATATGCCATTTATTGCCGAACGTGATGATGAATTGGTGATCCCCGAAGCAGTGGATGATGGGGAAGATCTCACGTGTCCCGAGTGTCAGGGAGTGATGCGGCCACGAGGCCCGTTCAGAGACGGAACAGCACGACATTTCTATCATCTCACAGCAACTGACTGTTCTGGCGGTGAATCGGATACCCATCGAAAGTGGAAGTCACTGGCTGTTTCGGCACTTCGACAGCACTTCGTAGAAGATATTTCGCATTGCGGTCCAGAAGTCACTCTTGAGTGTGAATGGACTCTTACTACAGCTGACTCACGACGAGCGGATGCGCTCGTCTCCTTCCCGGAACCCAATCCCTTCTTTGGAGAGGGAGTCATCGTTGAGGTCCAGTGGAAAAACGAAGGGAAAGACGTCACCGCAGCTACGCACGATTATCTGGCTCTTGGATACAGCGTATACTGGGCAGATGAGACCGATTTCGATGGCGATCGCTTTCTCATAGAGAACATGCTCACTGCGTTCAACAACCGGTCAGATGGTGCTTTTGCCCCGTACTATGCGGATCCGCCGTGTGGATTGACAGAATCGAGTGCTGAAGGTGGGTTGCTCAACTATATACTCACTCATGATTCTGATCGCGTAGTTTCGTACTCGAACCCCTTTCCAGATCGAGATCACGACTGGATTAATAGAATGGGTTGGATGTGCCACAGATGTGGATTAGAACGGTACGAGCAGTCAAATCTTGAATGTCCCGTCTACATCTATGACCCAGAAGACGCGGAACCAAGAGAGCTAGAACGTATTGATCGAGGATTTCGTCAACATTCACACGAGTGGATTGCACTTCGAAGTGGTCCTGAAGGTGAACACTTGGAGTGTGATTGCGGGGCGAAGCGGACTCATAAAGACAACTCCGTAATCGTTGATCACGGTCCGAGCGCCACATGGGATGTTAGTCTCTCAATCCCATCAGAAGAAACAGAGCGGTCTGAACAGTTTTAATCAAAATATCCGATTCTGACCGTCTCAGAGTTCCTTACCGAGTTAGAAATCGTCAAGCGTTGTCGGTCGAGTTGGTGCCATAGAACCGATATCACCGTCTTCACCAGTACTGGTTTTCGATTCGTCTTCTGTATCGTGATACCGGGTTAGGCTGCCCTCACCGGGCCGTTTCCGAACGGACTCCGCAAACGGCACCAAGATACGTTCGTCTTCTTCGGGATCCCATTCTTTTACACTACTCAAGAGGTTCTGACTAATCGCGGGGCCAATCCCGGAAGTTGATTTGATTGTATCAGTGAACAAATCTTCACCAGCGTCCGCAAGTAGTTTGGACAATCGCTCAATCACGAAGTGCTCTCTTCCAGGATCCCACGAGGCGTTCTTTCCACCACTTCGATTCAACTGATCTCTTAAATTGTTGTATAGCGCCCGTCCGAAGTAATCCACGTTGTTGATGAGGTACATGTCCGGGCCTGGTACCCCTTCTGCAACTTGGGCAGCGAACGACTCTAGCCATTCTGGTTCACTCGGCATTTCGAACGGCTCATACAGCAGTCTAACGCTTTTCACAGCGCTGCTAATGTTGGACGCTGTATTGGCGATACTCGACATATCGTCTCCACCGAAATAATCCTCGATGGCAGTGATAGAGATGCCCGCACACCAAAACCAGCAGATAAGGACCGCTGTTGATCCTTCAGATCCTGAGAGCTTGTACAGATCCATCTTTTCGTTGAGTCCGTCTTCATCATCAATTACCATCACCTCGTCACAGTGGTAGTATTTCGCAGCGAGTTTTTGCACTAGCAACTCTGGGGTCAAGTCCTGGTCTTGTTTGTGTAGCCACTCTGTGAGTTCAAGAACGCGTTCAACGCTGTTATCGAACCAGTTGCTATGCTCGTACTCAACCAGAGCGGTCCCGAGATCTGTAGCAGTGTACCGCGTTTCATCAGTTTGTGGCTGCCCGATCGGTTTGTGGAGTAGCCCGTGGTTTGTGAGCCACGTGAGAGTCTTCTGAATCTCGTCTCTCACCTCTTCGCCTGGTTGTTTGCTGAGGTCATCACGGATGTACTCCGGAACTTGTTCGACGCTTTCCGACCAGAATAGGGTTGATTGGATGAACTCAAGGACTTCTATGTCGGTTTCCCACCCGTAGGAAACGAGTTCTAAGACCAGCCAGCGCAGCGCAACCTGGCCAGACAAATGAGATGTGACATCCTCGATGTCTTTTTCTTCGACTCGGGTTTCGAATTGGAACTTCTCAAATGCCTCCTCATCATCATACAGCAAGAACGCGTACGCTTGATCGTATTTGCCGGCGTCACGGCCAGCTCGGCCGATCCATTGAACGTACTCGTACACACCGATGAACCCATCTTCCCAGGTTCGTTTCAGATCGGCAACAACAACCGACTGAACTGGTGAGTCGAATCCGTAACTGAGGGTGGTCGTGCAAAACACGCATTTGATGATGCCTTTCTCGGTGTATTCCTCTATGAGATCCTTTACCCCCCTTTCCAGGCGAGAGTGGTGGTAGGCGACACCGTTGTTCAGAAGTCTAATGAGGGTTTTGTGAGCGTCGGTGAGTTCGGTCTTGACCGCATCGTTGACCTCATCATGAAAATCGACGCCCCCCGTGTCGAACGTAAGCTTTTCAGCGACGCCTCGGGCACGAGCCTCTGCGTGACTGGTCGTATCGTTGAACACTAAGAATGGGCCTTTTCCTCGATGATTTTGAATGAGTCGTGCGATATGATCTGCGTATTTCTCACCTGTCTTTTCGACCGGTCGTTCATCAATAGGTACTGCTCGGTCTTCGCTGCTAATTGTGAGATTTGCCTCTAACCACCGCGCAATGGTGTGCGGGTTCCCGATCGTCGCTGAAATTCCGAGTATTTCCATGTCGCCATCGAGGGCCGCACTAATTCCCTTCTCGATGTTGGAACCGCGTTGCGAGCTATAGATTTCGTGGAAGTCGTCCAAGATGACCGTATCGAACCGTTCGGCATAGCCACGGATCACAGCTTCAAAGAACGATTCGAAGGTCGCTACAACCACATCTGCCTCAGAGTAGCCATGGCCTTTGTTCACAGTGACGCTCTCTGGCGTCCATGCGGATACTGTGGCGTGTTTTTCGCCAACAAGTGCAACTGACGGGACAAGGTAAGCAACTTTCTCCCCATCTTCTAAGGCTTTCTTCGTGACTGCTTCGGCGACGAACGTTTTTCCGTTTCCTGTCTCTGCGATAAGTAGATGATTGCCCTCATCGAGCACCCCGTTTTCGAACGCTTCGTATTGTGTGAGAGTTAAATCAGTGAATTCTGGTGGCTTTTGATCAAGTAACTCCTGAATGAGTTCCTGATCTGATTGTGGAATACTATTCGGAATCGAGGACATTACTACTTGATGAAGCAAGGGCGGTTTTCATAAACAGTTGCATTTCTACCTAGTTAGGATTTTCAGCCTGTGATGAGTAGTGAATTGCAAGACAATTCTGAAAGACACTCTATATCAAATCTATTGTATTCATTCCACTAGAATCGCTATCCACCATGGTTCTAGAATGCTTGGTCAAATAGAGAGGGCGAATGGGGTATGCCCCTATAGGCACAGACCATTTTCACAATCGAGCATGACAGTCTGGTTTTCACTTATGTTTATAAGACGGTATGCCATAGAAAAGGCAAAGATACTATGGAATTGACCGCTGTTGACCTGTTCAGTGGCGGAGGGGGCGCTTCCCTTGGACTCCACCGTGTTGATGGAATAGAGCTCCGAGCCGCCGCAGAAATCAACGAAAAGGTGCGGGAGTACTATAACAAAAACCTCCCTATTGAGGCTGCTGAGATCGATCTGACTGATGAAGACGCTTTAGACCAGATCTGTGATGAATATGATTTACAGCCGGCCGATGTCGATCTTGTAATGGGGTGCCCCCCTTGTCAGAAATACAGCAGTCTGCAAGATACCACACCGCCACTCGACGACGGTCCAAAAAACAAATTGCTCAACGTATACATTGATCTGATTCTCAGACTCAATCCTAAGGTAGTTGTATTTGAGAATGTGCCAGGACTAATGACTGACAAGAATAAGGAGTACGTTGAGGATCTCATACACTATCTCCGGAAAGCCGGTTACGGGATCGACATGGAGTTACTCAACACTGCCGACTATGGTGTTCCACAAAGTCGATCACGAGCGATTGCTGTTGGAATTAAAGGAGCCTCGAACAAGGACATTTCACTACCAGACCCTACACATGCGCCACCTGAACAAGCGGATGCTGAGGGGAAGGAACCATACAGTACTGTTGCCGATGCTATTGGAGATCTCCCTCCCCTGGAAGCTGGTGAAAGCCGTAATGATCTCCCGTTTAATGGGCATCGCTCTCGAAACCATCGGAAGAAAACGATCGAATTTATGAAGAAAATCCCGCTGAACGGCGGGAGTCGGACTGATCTCCCTGAAGAAGAACAATTAGAGTGTCATAAAAACCTGAAAAGTAAAACTAGTGCAGGAAATGTCTACGGCCGTATGAAGTGGGATGAGCCAGGTCCAACACTTACAGGTCGGTGCACTTCACCTAGTTCCGGCCGTTTCGTTCACCCTGAACAACATAGAGGAATTAGTCCCCGAGAAGCGGCACGGATTATGACATTCCCAGACACATACGACCTACCAGAGTCTAACACAACTGCGGAGAGCCTGATTGGGAACGCTGTACCACCTGATTTCATCGCCACTGTGCTAACCCGGTTTCTTGCTGAACACAAAGATCTCATTAAAGAATCGAGAGTACAACCAGCAGAGTAACCTAAACTGGTTCCTGGCGAGTCTGGAGGTCGCTTAGAATCGCCCATTCAAGCCCTGCGGCCAGTGCCGCGGCCGGATAATCAGACCAAAAATCCATGTCTCCCATCTCGTTGAGTCGTTTCGCTATATGCTCATTTGCGTCCCCATTGTAGAACTCATCTGGATATGCTTCAGCCAGATCTTGCAACTCTGATAATACGTCTGTCGTGGTGTGTTTAAGTAAATATGACTCGTGTGTCATCGACCGAACAACGCCTTCAACATCGTCGTCCCTTTCTTCTGCCCGCTTCTGAGCGAGATCGGCAAAAGCAGTGATTTTCTCTTCGACTGATCCAGCCTGCATAATGGGCCTCCACTCATCGTCTGACATACTACCAACAAGATCCACATACTGCATAAGAGTATGGGTATTGACTGACATTGGTTAAGTCGTAGTGATTTGATGAAACTGTGGGCGTGGAGGCGATAGTGTATACAAGGGGATGTCGTAATAACAGATCACTACCTACTTCATCGCATTCAGTGGTTCTTTGCGACAACAAGAGTTCACAGGGGGACTGCATCCGACTGCGAGAAAACCGCGTCAAACACCTTGTTCACCTCGAAAACGGACTCTCCTTCAAGTATAACACCAAACTCAAAATTCCCACTTAGGTTCAAGTCAGTTAGATTTGCACTTCCGATGTAACACTGTTCATCATCTACAGAGATGATCTTGGCGTGAACGGCACCGATCTGGTAACCAATTGGGGAGGTTTCATAGAAATCTCGAATCTCTATATTCTTGATTTCATGCGAATTAAGATCCCTCACGATGGCTGTTGCTGCATCCAAAGCCCGCCCATCAGCATCTTCCCCTGCGATTTCTCGTGTTAGTATCTGGGTTTCAATGCCTCGACGAGGTAACGCAGCAAGGTCTTCCAGAATCCACTGACCGGGCTCAAAGTACGGGTTTGCGACTCGAACAGTGTCTGATGCATCCATCAGCATCCGACGCAGCGCAATATCCAGTTGTCCGACATCAGCTGAAATGTCTTCTTTAACTTCTTGGGGAAGAGTGGCGACTAATTTAACGTTGGTCACAGGAGCGTTAGGCTGCTGCAATTGTTGAATTGCAAGTACAGCGATGGTTTGCTGATCTAAGACACGAACAGCGCTACTGGGATTGACGGCAAAGGTGTACTGACCGTACCCCGCTGGAGTTGTTCGCGTTTCTGAAGCCGCATGAGTGTTAGCAAGAGAGACCATTACTGCATTAAATTCTGCTACTGATAGTGGCTGAGTTGCTTCGGAGTTTTCTAGCAATTGTGCATCTAATTCTGTTTTTGTGAGTTGGATTTCCTCATCGTCAAACGCTTCGAATGCTGCCTGGAGATGCCGAAGTCGAGAAATCTCTTGAACCACCGCTGCTGCGGTGTAATCATGACACAATGGGAAGCCATCAGAGAGTTCTAGATGCACCATCTAATCGTTATAGCTGGGAGTCATCATCAGGGATGCCGTTCTCGATCTCCTCATCCCAGAATCCGATGATGTCACTCTTACTCCGAACAAGTCGACGATCAAGATGGTGATTAATCGCTTCACACGAGGGTTCCTCGATGTGGAGGCAAGCGTCACAGGCTGCACCAGAGGGGTTCTCACGACAAGTTGCATCAACAAGGCACTGGTCAGCCAAATCCCGCGCATCAGACACCCAGGGGTGAAGGCGTGTTTTGAATAACGTGAACATGCTCCCGAGGGCGAAGTTTTCGGTGCTCGCTGCGTAGATCGCAATGGCGGGGATAACCGGAAAAATTCGCTCACTCAGACTGGACGTTGCGAGTCCACATTGCTCACCTGCGCGAGCGAGGAGACAGTGACTCAAAGAGTGAAGTAATCGGTAGACCCACCGAGTGATATCGTGTTCAACCGGTGTGAATGGGTTGTCCAGTTGGGTCGTGGCGATGTTGTTCAGAAACCACTCTTTGAGAGCGGCTTCGTCTGACATATCTGGCCTTTGCTCTGATGTGATCACATCATTTGCCACTAACCAGTTGATAATCGCGGTGCGATCGATCTCAAAGATTATCGCCTCACTTGGTGTTCGATCTGCGAAGATTGGGGTTGTTGCTCGTTCTCGGGGGTGGGGGAAGCTCCGCAGATCGACTTTGTTAGATTGAGAGTCCGATCGTGTGTATCCGTACAGGATGTTCAGTAGTGGGAACTGATCAACGATCCATGCCTGTCGGATGTGGGACTCTGTAAGCTGAGGTCTATATCGACCGCTCTGCGGGTGACGGCCCCGGAAGTCCGGGTCTTTTAGGAAATGACTCAACGACTTGGGAATAGGATGGCGAGTGTCTTTGAGATCTTCTACATCACCTTCATACCCGTTCGTTGAACGGTGGAAAGTGAACAGTTGGTGAGCGATGTTTGAGTAGGCTAACGCCCGAGTTCCTTCTTCAACATCGCCTTCGGTATCCGGGGGTGCAATGTGCTCAGTCTCAGCGACCAGAGTTTCTCTCCCATGTACGTTCTGGTCCATGTCAGCAAACATTTCTTTCGCCTGTTCTTCGCCGAGTCGATCAACCCATTTCTGGTACTTGTCCACCATACCTTCCGTAGTCGCTAAATTTTCTATTGTATTACTTTCCAAATCGGCGAGTCCAAGATATGCAGCCATCAGTACGTGAGCCCAAGACTCATCGCTAGGTATGTCGTCTGAGTTGTCCCCTAAGTACGGTATGTCTACCTCAACTGCTTTTTCTGAGTAGAAAATCCTGCTGCTGGCTGTCGGGAGAGGTCCCTGCATGTCATTGCAGACGCTACACGAACTGCTCAGGACATCAATTGTATCTCCACACTTTCTACATTCATATCTCCACATTGCAGGTTCACTTGCACGCTTATTGAGCCGAATGTCGTCGAATCCATGCTGGCTGCACCCTCTGTTCGGACCAGGGCCCTCTAGTCTGCCACAAGGGCAAACATTAACGAACGGTAGTTGTGTGATGGATTCGCCACAGGATCTACACTGACCATCCGATGGGAGATATCCAGGTTCTGTTGCCGTGTGAACTTTCCGACACTTTTTACTCTCACAGTAAAATGCTAATGGGAAGAGCCTCCCTTCAACCCTCAAGGGCCGATACAAGTCAATGTCATCAGCGGATAAATCATCCCACTCGTCTGCGGTCGTCCTATTTCGATACCGACCGATTCGGCTCTGGATGATTTTTGCGACGCGCTCTTGATCAACATCCTCGATTTTTTCAACGCGGCCCCAGGGGTTCGTTTGCATTGTGAGGCCCAGTTGACCGAAATCGAAGACGTTTCGAGCTCCATAGCTGTTGAGTACTTGTGCCACCCCGCGTTCCATTTCGAAGTCTGATTTTCGTGACATGGTCATTTCCTGTATTCTTTAACCAACCGTGAGGTGTCGCTATCAAGGGCGATCGTCAGCTGTTCATCGATGTCCCGCAGATTGCGCATTGGAGTGCGGACCGCGTCATCGCGGTCCAGAACGCCTAATGGAATGAAGTTATTTTCGTCTGTATTCGGGTCCTTAGCTCGACTGTCAGGGATTCGGTTTTCTTTGTTAAGACAAGCATCCCAGAGCCTGTCAAATTCTTCTTTGATTTGCTTCCGATACAACTCTACTCCGCTACGTGGATCGTCCCCAGTAGATACTGCTGTTGCCTTCTCAATCCCGTATGCATCAGCGACAAACTCGAAAAGGTCGTCGTACGAAAGCTTGCCACTGCGTGCTGCTTCTTCGAAACCATCGAACATATATACTCTGTTTGAGATGCTGGAATCTTCTTCTAAATGGAAGTCGTAGTACTGGAGTAGAGCAGCACAGAAAATCCCTGGAATAGTGCATTGGATGGCGAATTCTGCCCAACGTTCGAGTGGTGTCGCTTCAACTAATAGATCTTGATATGCTTGGTATTGCTGGAACTGGCTGTAGTAGGATCGATCACGCACACGAACTGGATTATGAAGCATGAACACCGTCCCTGGCCATTCTCGACCAACGCGTGAGTATGATTGAATGTATTCAGCAGTCTGGCGCGGTAATCCGAAGAACCCGATAAAGTTGAGACGTCCGATGTCGACACCGTGGCTGATCATTGAAGTGGCAATCAGCATATGAACAGGGTCAACTCCTTCCTCATCGTGGTTCAGAAGTCTCCGCATGATCTCTCTGACGTCACCAAGATCAGTCTCTCCCGTTAATAGCTCTCCTCGGAGTCCAGAGTAAAGATCTGAATCATCATTGAGATGCTGGTTGATCATTGTACGGAGAACCCGCATCATCAGGTCTGTGTTGTCTTTCGAGTAGTGGTAGGACACTTGGACCTCATAATCATCCAGGACTTGTTGAAGGACAGCCTCCCGCCTTTGTGGATCTTCCGGGAGTGATGCGTCGGTTATATCATAGGCATCATCCACTTGCTGGATATCCTGAAATAGTTTTTCTGCATCGTTTCGATACTCTTGGATGATTCTAGCATACTCTTCGTGAACTTTTTCAATAGCATATGTCCGACTAACACTGCGTGGAATCGCCCCCACCATCTGCCGTTGCTTGCGAAGAGGGTCAGCGTAAGCGTAGAAGGACTGTCGAAGACGTGGACCTTTCTCGGGGAAAATATTAGACGGTTTCTGGTAAAGTGCACGGACTTGTCGTTCAGCGCCCTCGATTGTTGCGGTCGCAGCCACAACTTTCATGTTCCAATTCCCGTCTGTAACGCGGTTGTTATATGCTTGGAGGAAGGTTTCGTAGTGGCTGTCAAAAGCCCCGAACTCTTCGCGTAGGAGGTGCAGCTCGTCCTGGATCAGTAGTGATGGGGGTTCGACTGGATCAACCTCTTTCCAATCTTCTTCTGAACAACGACCACTTCCTAGAATCGCGCCTTTTTGAACAACGCATTGATTTTCACCAGAGTATCCATGTTTCTCACATCGAATCTTTGCCTGTCCGAACAAGGTTCGCATCCTCCGTTGCATCCCGATGATGCTGATTTTATCAATCGTTGAAACGACGAACGTTGGAGAGTACCGGTAAACCTCCCGATCGCTAATATAGATCGGAAGTTCCTCTTCACTACAGTTCCCGTTAGTGCATTGATGGATGATTCTCCCCCTTTCTCTATCACCGGTAATTTCGACGGTTTCACTCTGGCAGAACGGACACTCGTCAACGTAGAGAAGGTTCTCTTGAACCTTCTCGTCTTTTTGTGCCTTCTGGAGCTTATTCTGCCCTTCTTCTTTGAGTGCGTTCGGTGTATTTTGCTTCCCAACCAAATAACCGATTGAGAACTCTTCACCACCGAGGCCATGTTTCCGTCGCAACAACTCTGCTTGTGCCAACACGTTTGCTGCACGCTGGAGTTGTTGTAGTGAAAGAAACCGGAGCGGGAACTTCGTGAAAGCAGTCATCCCATATTCCTTCCCCCGAAGCCGATCGTGGAACGCGGTGAAGGTAACTACACCAAGATATGCTTCAGTTTTTCCACCACCGGTTGGGAAATAAATAATGTCTGCCGCGTCCAAACTATCCGTCACTTTGTCTTCCTCGAAGTCAACAGCAACGTTTGCGTCTACCCCATCTGCTTGTTTGAGCATGTCTGGGATAGACATGACTAAGAAGACGATTTGAAACATCCGCCAGCGATCGAACCCAAGATTAGAAAACGCTTGATTGCAGAGTGTGAACGCCTTATATGCTCGCTCATCTGCTCGAAGACATGCGATGCCGGCTTCGAATCGTTCACGTTCGTACTCGAAGGCGGCAACTGCATCATCGAAATTATTCTGCGCATCGTCCGACTTCCTATCAGTCATCTCATCTTTGATGGCGCGGTAATCTCTAGCCGCTTCTTCCATCGTCGAAGAGATGCGCTCAAGAGCCTCAAAAACTGCACCACGGCCCTTTGATCCCGCCAGGACCTTCATTGGTGCGACAATGTCAGCAGGGTTTCTACTGAGATATCTTGCTTGCTCGTAGGTGGGAACAGTTTCCGTTCGGACGCCTATTGGATCGCAGGAGCCAGGAGGCTCCGCGTCATCGTATACAGGTTCGACTGCACAGTTTTCGCCAACTCCGTGAATTGTCCCGTCGTACTGGTACTCGTTCTCAATCTCTTTCGATTTGAAACCGCCTAGTGAACACCCATCTAATTCGGCTTTCACCTCAACATCAAACAACGTTGAGCGCCAATCTTCATACTCAGGGTCAGTCGCATTTTCGAAATCTTCACCGTGTGTGTTTACAAGCCGGGCCGTAATTGTGATGTATTCTTCGTCTGATTCAATTGGGCTATCATATCTAGCGTTTACTTCCAAACGCGCTTGCCAAAGCGGGTCTACCGTACTGGATGTATAATGCTCATCTAAGTAGTTCTGGAACGAGTTCTTATCTTGGAGAGCTTGTTGTGGTACCTGATTAGCGGTCCCTTCTCCGACACTCTCCTTGCGTTCCCTGAACTGGTGTGGAACGTTTTCTGCCTGTTGGATAGCATCCGTGAGATCAAGACCGATCTCTCGTGGATTGCTCTGTTCAAGAAGCGCTCGAATATCAGATCCAGTTAGTGTGTATGAATTTAAATCAAAACGAATTCGTTCATATACGCGAGTGAGCTGTTCATATGTATCCGTTTCTATCTGGTCAAGTTCACCAACTCCCTTGCCACTATCCTTGTCAGGCTCGATTTCTTCTATGAGGACATCCGCATTCTCCTTATCATTAGCATTGTTCTGTTGTTCGCTGAGGGTTGGGAATCGGCGTTGATAACCGGATGCTGTCGGTGTTATCTTGACGTTCGCATCATCGTTAATATCCGCAGGGACACGAAATTTGATCCCGATCGTGAACGGTGACAGGTCATCAGAAAAGTTTTGTAGACTGTCATCCTCAGCTTGTGCTTCTCTGTAGTCGTACTGACTGACGAGTGATCCAGCGAAGTATTGGTTTGATGGCTGGACACCGTACAGTGTTTTAGCGGCTTCCCCTCGACCCGTTAGTCGTTCAATGAGTTGGTCAGTTATTGCACGGTTCACTAACTGATGGCGTGGGTAGGAAGGATCATCACCTGGTTCGTAGGCTTCATCTGGTGGCCGGGTGAACCGTGGTGCACCTTTTCCGGGTGGTGAACGCTCCATATTGTGATGGCTCTTCTTTGGTTCAGTCAAATATAAAACCAATCCTCACGACTGGTTCTTTCGAAAGACATTAAGAATAACATCACCCTCAGTTAGACGGTCCGCCATCGCCCTACAGAGCTTATAGGCACAGTTCCTACATCCTGGACACTGATCGCAGTATGAACCTTCACGAACGGGTTTCCAGAGGTGTCTGTAGAATCAAGATCAGAAAGCCTGATGTCTAATTCCTTGTCAATTATTGGGTCGGTGCCATCGTTAGCGGTCAGTGCTTCTTGACTCCGCTGTTTCAGTAAATCAATAAACCCGTTTTTGATATTCCGGATTTTATGGTTCGCAGTCCACACGTTCTCGAATTCTTCCAAAACCTCTTCCATCTCGTATGCACGAGCTAACGCATGCAAACTCTTCTTCGCTTTGGGTAGATGAACGTCTCCTGAGTACCAAGCCCTGTATGTCGACCTCCTCTTGTCTAATCCCTCTTCATTCAAACGTTGGATGAAATCATCAAGACTGTCCTCACGTCGCTCAATTTCCGTCTGAAGCTGGTTCTTCCACAGGCGTGCATATCCGACAAAGTCGATGTGCCCACTATCCAATAACAATTTCTCCACAGAATCCCGAATCGCTTCTCGGTCTTCAACAACAACCACTTGTTCGCCCGTCCGTATTGAACTGACTGGCTTCTTTACCGTGGTCCCAGCGTTTGTGTCTACAATTTCTAAGGTGTCCGTGGACCGAAGTGTAATTGCCTTCTCTCCCTTCACTCGAAGCTCTACGCACCCATCGACCTGTTGACCCTTTCCTATGTTGTCTTGTTTACCTGTACTCTTACGAGGCTGGGCGGAAGGATTATATGTGGCATCCTCGGAACTGAATTCTGGAATCTCATCTTCAATGAGGTCGTCAATGGAGTCATCGTTCTCACGCTCCACCAGTTCATAATCATCAAAAGGCGTGCTGGAACTCTCTTCAATGTTTTCTGGATCGGGAATGTTAATCCGTAAGCCATCATAGAGTCCAGGATCAGTTGGTCCATGTGTTCGAGTCGGGTCAGTATCACTATCGGCCGGAAACAGACTTGGCGCTGAGATTGCCTCTAAGAGCTGTGTCTGAAGACTGTCGTCATCTGACTCCGGTGTCGATTCTCGAAGTTCCTGGTTAAGAAGCCGAACTTGGGAATGAAGAAGACCCAACTCGTGCTCATAGGCTAACACGCCCACATAGGGGGCATGAGGTGTTCGAAGTAGCCAGCGATGTTGATATTTGGGTGGCCCATACACAAGTAAGTGATCAGCTGGTTCTGCACTCGGAAGCGAGCGAGGGGTATGAAGATGAATCTGACGCCGTGCACTGGAATAGAAGTCTGTTCGCTTGATTCGCAAATCTGCTTGGAGAGCTTGTCGGGCAGGTTCATCTGGCAAAACGACAATAAGGTCCTCATCCTCATCGACTACTTTCTGCATGGCAGTGAGAACTGCACCACGCTTCCACTTTTGTGAGTTAGTTTCCGCCAACGCATCACGAAGTTCGCAAAGGGCATGGTGTACGTGTTCAACCGGAGTGCGCCCTGCCGCAGCATCCTCGGTTAGCCCATCCATGATGTATCTGACTTGGCTAACCCGCCCCGAGAGAGTCGTAGCTTTCCCGTGTTCAGATCGATAGTTGTCGCTGTATTCCAAACTGGACAGAAGACGAGAAAAACCGTTGATCGCACGTCGGGCGACCCCAACTGCAACATAAAGCTGTTTTTCATTGATGTCTTCCGCTGCATCTTCTAATTCTTCGAAGGCGTCCCACAACTCTCTAAATGCATCTACAACAGGCCCATCAGTACAAGCATGTATTTGATGGGTTTGTCCAATCGCTTTCTGCTGAATTAAGCGCTGTTCTCTCTTAGCAGACTCAGGAACACTTTCCTTTAATCGGTGGAACGTGTCTGTCGATTCAATTATCGACTGGAGTCCGTGTGGAGTCCAACTCCAAGCCACATCCAGATCGTCCTTCACTCGTTGGTAGACCGGACCGAGAGGGTCTCGTATAAGATACACCGTACTTGGTATCCCATTTTCATCTCGCCATTCCTGGAATCGATCCCAACGGTCATCTTCAAATTTCACTGCATCGTCATACAGCACAGCACGGATATCTTTACTAACGTCGTCATTCGGAATTCGTGTGCTGTAGCGAGTGAAGATGATTCCTGGAGGCGCATCGGAACTACGAACGTGTTTTGTTCGGTAGCTGAGTTCTTTGTCAGCTTTAACCGTAGCGAGGGGCCACCTAGCGGTACTGTACTGCATTCCGTTCTCTAATTGCTCATACCGATCACGAATAGACGTATTAGGTGAGATAATGAATACTGGCGTAAGTAATGACATATCCTGAAATAAGGCTGCTAACGCGTAGTACTCCAAGTAACCGCTGTGAAGGGTAGGTGTGATTATCGCAACGTCTTTTTCCAATTCCACAGCAGATTGCACAAGGTTAGTATGTACGGTTTCAGTCACCGGAAGCTCATAGTCTCCGTTATTGAGTCGCAAGTATGGCAACTCGATCAGGTCAAACCTTTTTAGCGGGGATTCTGGCCTACTCATAGTACCTGAATTAGCCCTGAGGAATTCCCTTGGGGACTCTTCTATAGAGGATTCCTATGACCGACTTTCCTGACACTGTGTGTGATAATTAACTCTGCCTGAATAAAAGGGATTGGGTGACCCCGTTCGGCGTTCAGGAATCGGAAATCACACACTTCCTCTTATTATCCTGCACACTCTATCGTATTGGCATGATCACGGATGCACGGGTGCTCCAACCGGGATTCATTCCGCGAGAAGTACAGCACCGCGATGCTGAGGTGAGCTATCTCTCCCACACTCTCGACCCGATTACAGAGCAAACATCAGCTGACCCAGTCTTCCTCCATGGGCCATCTGGAGTGGGGAAAACCTGCCTCGCCCAATTCACGGTGGAACGATTACGTGAGGCGGTTGTTTCACTCAATCACCAGTACGTGAACTGCTGGGAAGACTACACGCGATTCAAAACGCTCTATCGGCTTCTTGAAGGCCTCGACAAATCATTCGACATTCACCGTCAGTCAACACCCAAAGACGTCCTGATGGACCGGCTACGCACGTACGATGGACCTCCCTATGTGATAATCCTCGACGAGATTGACCAACTACAGGACACCCGTCTCCTTTACGATCTCTACCGGATCCCCCAGATTACGATGATACTGATCTCGAATAACGAGAAAGAAGTGTTCGCGTCACTCGATGAACGAGTTCGAAGTCGGCTCAACACCTGTACCCGGATCAAATTCGATAAATACCGCGTCGACGAGCTCACCTCAATTCTCCATGATCGTGTCCAGTGGGGGCTTGATCCTGACGCAATCACTGACGACCAACTCCGATATATCGCCGACGCTTCCGGAGGTGACGCTCGAACTGCGATCGGTATCCTCAGAAATGCAGCTGTAGCCGCCTCAAGCAAGAGCCGAGACGGGATTTTGAGTGAAGACATCTACAATGCAGTACCGGAAGCGAAAGCGGAAATTCGACAGAAAACGATTGACAAGCTCAATAACGATCAGAAAACGTTATTCGAAATCCTTCTAAGTCGTGGAGAACTCCCCGCAGGGGAGTTGTACCAAGCCTACACTAAGCAGGCCGAAGACCCTAAAACGAGGCGGATGGTTCGGAACTACCTCTCGAAATTAGAGTACTACAACCTCATTATCGCGGATGGGGAGAATCGGGGTCGATCCTACCGCCCCAGAGGATAGAACTGTGGCACGAACGGGTATCGGAATCTACACACACCTGCTTTTGCTGATCTTGGTCTTCTGTGCACGATATGGACGATGCGAACGAGAAATCGGTCGGAGATCACGAACCGTCAACCGACGTCGATCCGAGAGCCGTTGTAGATTCGCTCCAGGGAGCAATCAGCTGCGAAAGTTTTAATGACTGGTATCATGAGCAACAGTTCTCCAATAATATCTTAGAGGGAAAATCGTACTTCAACGGCCCTTCGCCATCACCAGATCCAAAGCAGCACACTCCGAGTCAACTGCTACAGTGCTATAGAAAAGCATGGTACAAGAAGGAGAACGCTCCTCAGGAGGGAACGCTGCCACAGGGGCTGTTCTGGATCGGGACCGAATTTGAAGAGACAGTTATCGTCCCGTATCTCCAGGATATCGCCCAGGCAGAGAATCTGTACGTGCAAAACTCGGTTTGGATCAATGAAACAGCGGAAATCAACGGGAGATCCGTCCAGATAAAAGGGTCTACTGATCCAGTGATTGTGACCGCAAACGCGGACCCAGTTCTCGTCACAGAGATCAAGACGACGGCTGACCTTTCACATATCTCTGCTCCAAAAGATCACCACCTGGCACAGCTCCACGCATATCTTTATAGTTTAGATCAAGAATTCGATTACCCTATTCGAAGCGGACTAGTCCTGTACGGGAGCCGAAAGACACTCGATGTCAAGGTGTTCGCCGTACAATTTGATGAGAAGTTCTGGGAACGAGTGCAAGCCTGGATGGTGCGTCTAACGGAATTTCGGGAGACTAATTCACTTCCTCCAGCAGATCCAGAGTTCGGATGGGAGTGCAATTTTTGCTCGTTTAAACATCGGTGCGGTCAAGCTGATACACCGTACGGTGATGTCGAGGCTGAGGGGTTACTACCATTGTTCGATGGCTACGACCGCAAGAATCTCGTTGAGTATTTAGAAGCACACACAGACATCGGCGCAAAACTCACACCTACACTCGCGCACAGGTACCCGACTCTCGTTGACGAGTACGGTGCGTACGACTGGTCATGCCCTGCCTGCACGACGACATATGGCTGGAACGATGTCAATTGGAGTGGGAACGTAGCAGACCCACCAGCGTGCAATCAATGCCTCTCAACGGGAGAAATCGTCACACTGAGTGGGCCAGACTCGGATGAACAATTGAGCGGACAGCCATAGTTGCTGTTCTACCGGTCGGGTGGTTCTGGGTCGAAACCTCGTTCTGGACCAGGCCAGTCATAGCCCGTGATCTCTGAATTTTGAGTCCAGTCCACGATTTCGGATTTTCCTTTGTTCAAGGCTTGTAATGAGGTCCGGAATTCTTTGTACTGCTCGTCCAGCCCAATCGACTCTATCTCTCGTCGGAGTCTCATCCCACGTTGCGTTAATTTGTATCTCTTCGCGTTACCGTGGTCTGCTGTGTTAAAAGCGCGTTTGAACAAATCGAGATCCATACCGTCATCTAAGAGCTTTGAAAGTGTGGTCTGAGAAACGTGGACGACGTCTTCTAATTCCCCAAAAAGCATTCCGTCTTCCTTATCGATTTGGACGAGCATTCCGATTGCACCCTCCCGGACAAGGAAACTTGGGATATCGAGTTCACCACTGTTGGTCATTTTCAGATATCCGTCTTGAGCAACTCCAGCTTAGTATAGACTGATCTTAAACATACATTGGAGTTACTCCAGTTTGTGTATAAACTCAGTGTTGCACGTATTGGTGGAGCAATTATTTCCGGAATGTCGATTTGGGAGTGGCGATCTGCACCACTTCTACCGAAGTTCCCTCCAACCTGGAGTAACTTCACGTACTTGCTACCCAAACTATCATATTTCCAACCAATATCAAGGGCGCTCACGATAAACTGGAAATCAGAAGCGGAAACCACACACCTAGAATGTTGCTCCACTCTGGAGTAACCTGAGAGACACATAAGGAATATCACACCGTGCAAAACTCTACTCTCAAAACTCACCAGTCTTCGGGTTTGACCCCTACAAATACCTCTATTAGAGAGGGGTTTCAATGACGGGCGATCGGAAGAATTCCCCCTCTTCTCACGTACGAACTCTAAATCATCTCTCTAGACAAGCTGATGAGATCATTAATCAAGGAACAAATTGGGTCACACTAGCCGACAAACTTGATGTGGCCAGATATAGCTACAGCGACGGATATCCTGAATGGCACGACTCAGCCCCCTTCCGTCCAATGTTTCTATCATATTTATGGGCAAAGGTAGAAGGACATCCTCTATCAGGAATTCCTGACCGGCTATCTGATAAGCCAGAGCTGGCACGAGCGTTCGGTTTTTGTCCCACCGAACTTCCCTCAGAGAGCACGTTCAAACCCACACGGCTGGAAGACAAACGGTTCAGAAAGTTACAATCGACCGTAGAAACAGCTGCTGAACAGATTCGGAAAATCGCAGTTGAACGCTGCGCACCAATCGGTTACGATATTGGGCATCTCAGAAGAGGTGATGGAGAAGACAAGAAGACCACTCTATCAGAGAGGACGATCGATCGACTACTCCGTAGAGAAGGCAAAAAAGCCCTAAGAGAATTAGAGGTTACCACATTCCCAGCAATACCCTTACCACAGCCAGAAAACGCTGTGTATCCTAAAAAAGGACTGCTAGAACTGGAAGCAGCCGCAGCGATCAATCGATCTGCTGCAAATGACGCCGGGAGGGAATTGGGCGATTTGAAGAACCCAGAGCCAGAGCCAGATGACCCATTCTACAAGGATGGGCCGACTGGTGAAACCCTTCTCAAATCCCTGAAGCAGATGTCGGTCGATGAGATTGCAACCGCAATGAACTTCGCACTCAAGAAGACGTACATTCGTGCGAAACCCCGCCTTCGAGAACTCGAAAAGAAGAACGGTGCACGGTTCAGCGTGAGAGCTAAAGTCGCACTGGATATTACGTACGTCGCATACTACGGTGATCGGGAGGAGATGGAGTGGGTTCAGGGGGCTCCTGATGATAAGGAATATACCTGGTGTCACAAGTTCGCTACTGTGATGATCGTGGGACAGAACACCCATTACGTCGTCGGTGTCTGTCCAGTCGGGAGTACCGAATACGCCGATACAGATGCATACCCTGGAAAGGATCAATCATATTATATTGGTGATGTTGCCCGTCAGCTCCTGTCGATCGCTAATGAATACGTGAATATCCGCATGGTTTACGCGGATCGAGAGTTCCACGCCGCAGACGTAATTGATGCTCTCGAAGAGAAAGGGCTGAAGTACGTGATTCCGGCGGTGAGGAACGACCGTGTCAGACGAAAGTGCGACCGGTTTGATTCATTGAAACGCGGATTCACAGACGACAAGAAGGACGAAGTCCTGTACGTTAAGAAGGACTTCGCCATGTACGGTCGCGTCAAACACAAAGTCTCGAACACACGGGTAACGACAAACCTCGTTGTACTGTCCCCGTCTGAGGATGATAAAGTCCATAATCCCAAATCACCGCGACCGTTTCTGACGAATCTCGATGTCAATGATGAGATCTCGCTAGATCGACGCCGGACGAAAAAGCAAATCGAGCAGTACAGTGATCGTGCTGCGATTGAACGAAGCTACCCCTCTATCAAGGAGTGTGCTTCGTGGACGACGTCGAAAGTTTTCGAGGTCAGATGGTTTCATTTTGGGTTCGCTTGCCTTGTATACAATATTTGGTTGTTACTTGATTTCCTAACCCAAGAGCGAATTGGTATGATTGAGACACGGAGAAAGCCTCGTATTTCATTGTCGAGGTTCCTTGGCTGGCTTGATAAGGTGCTATACACACTCATTTAGTTCTCAATCCGTGTTCGCCCGCCGCGAGAGGCATCGCTCGACCGCACCATACTATTCTCCGATTTCGCCGATGCAATAATATCTGGTCGTTTTTCTGAGTTATTTTGCCAACTGGAATCGTCGTAATTTCTTGAATTCAGGCCTGAGAGCCGGGAATCCCGTGAACGTTTTTGAGAGCATTCGCAACTGAACTGATTTCGTTTTGTATAGCAATATGAGCTTTACAAACTGTGTAAACACTATCTTGAGTACCCGAAACACCGGATTTCGGCACTTCAGCACAACCACCAATCCACTGTGTCAATGATGAGTTTGACAC
>LFCJ01000551.1_pt1 | contig 23781 bp, 26 predicted proteins | sample 643141 | NCBI WGS metagenome assembly LFCJ01 (sample SAMN03766243, study PRJNA286221) | soda lake metagenome | biome: soda lake; feature: Kulunda steppe; material: water; isolation source: sample B1-Br-g2 brine of Lake Bitter-1 | place: Russia: Kulunda steppe | collected 2010-07
CGGAGATCATGCGGATGACATCCTCGGTCAGGCCCTTGTCGGATTTGACGGCGGCCTTCTGTTCTTTCTTGAACTCGAACCGCGCTTCAGTGTCAGTTTCTTTGAGGTGGTCTTGTTCGGAACTCATAATTTGTGTGTGGTTGTGGTTACGGCTGTAGGGTCATTACGGTTGTTCTAGCCGAATCCGTTTACGCGGCTTCGTAGACCTCTTCGCGAACCCAGTCGTACCCCTTGTCCTCGAGTTCCTCGGCGAGCGAGGCGTCGCCGCTTTTGGCGATCTTTCCGTCGAGCATCACGTGGACGTGATCGGGTTCGACGTAGTCGAGAATGCGCTGGTAGTGGGTGATCTGAAGGATCCCGGTGCCCTGCTCGTCACGGAGCGCGTTGATCCCGTTGGAAACGTCCTGCAGTCGATCGATGTCGAGACCGGAGTCGATCTCGTCGAGCACAGCGATCGATGGCTCGAGGATGGCTGCCTGCAGCACTTCGTTCTGTTTCTTCTCGCCGCCGGAGAAGCCGGCGTTGAGGTATCGCTGGGCGAACTTCTCGTCCATGTCCAGTTGCTGCATTTTCTCCTGGAGGATCTGCTGGAACTCGGCGACGCCGACTTCGCCTTCGTCTGTGGGGCCTTCCATCGGCGAGGACTCGAAGCCTTCGTCGTCTTCGTCTTCCTCTTCGGCGTCCTCGTCCTCGAAGAGCTCTTCGCGCTCTTCGATCTTGGCGTTCAGCGCCGTTCGGAGGAAGTTGGTCATCGTGACGCCATCAATCTCGGCTGGATACTGGAAGCCGAGGAAGACACCGAGTGCGGCACGTTCGTTCGGTTCGAGCTCGAGGAGATTCCAGGTGCGCTGGTCCTCGTCGATTTCGATGTCCTCGCCGAACTCGTTGTCTTCGAGGTGGATCAGGACCTCACCCTCGGTGACTTCGTAGGCGGGATGGCCGGCGATGACTTTCGCCGTCGTAGACTTCCCGGAGCCGTTTGGCCCCATCAGGGCGTGGATCTCGCCGGAGTTAACTTCCAGATCGACTCCGTCGAGAATCTGCTCGTCGCCCTCCGCTACTTTCGCGTGCAGGTTGGATAGTTCGAGGCGTGCCATAGTACTCTGTCATCTACACGGTGGGTCGTACGACTAATAACGGTTTCGTATCCGATTGGATACGGTTTTAAATCGTCAAAATATGTTTTGGAAACGTGAAACCGAGTTGCACACCGGCTGTCATACCAGGGGCGACGCTCGATCGGTACCGCGCCGGAGTTGGCCCTCTTCGATCGGTCTCTCAGGAAGCCTTCTGATCGATCGTTCGGGCTCAGTTCCCGCGTCCTGCGCCGTGGATTTGCTCGACTTCGGCTTCAATGTGGACCGAGTCAGGGAAGTTCTGTTCGGCGACGTTGCGTGCGAGGTTGTCGTGGCCGTGGATTTCGAGTTCGCGCGTGAAGACTGTGTAATCCCACGAGGAAAACCGGCGATCGTCGTCGCCGTGGAGTCGGGCGTGCTGGGGAACCGAGAGGTTCTCCGGTGGATGGGAGTGTGGCCCTTTCAGTGCGGCCCCTTTTCGTTCGGCTGTCGATTTGATATCGTCAACGATCGAATCGAGCGCTGCTCTATCGCCGCTCTGGAGCGTGAGGCGGGTGACGAAGGTCATAGCTGTGTTGTGCAACCGTCCACGGTCAGCGCGTAAAAGCCTGCTGAGATTCGTCTACGGGAGACGAACAGTCCGATATTCTCTTAACGTCGCGCCCGTAATTTGTGGTAATGGCAGTCGAAGCTACGAGCGCAGGCGCGATCCTCTTCCGCGATACGCGGGGCCGGCGCGAGTATCTTCTACTCAAGAGCCGCCCAGGCGACTGGGAGTTCCCCAAGGGCGGTGTCGAAGGAGATGAAGAGCTACAACAGACGGCGATCCGCGAAGTAACGGAAGAGGCAGGTATCGAACAGTTCCGACTCATCGACGGCTTTCGCAAGGACTACGATTATGTCTTCGAGGCGAACGGCAAGACGATCCACAAGACCGTTCACCTCTTTATTGCGAGGTCGTTTGAGGCGAGCGCGGAACTCTCAAACGAACACCGCGATCTCCAGTGGCGTGACTACGAACAGGCAGTCAACACCGTCACGCAGGACGGGCCACGAGAGATCCTCGAAGACGCCCACGAGTTCCTCGACGAACTCGAAGCGGAGGCAGAGGAAGAACCGACATAAAAAGTAACTGAAACCGGACGGTTGCAGTAGACCGTCCTCTCCGAGACGACACAGCAGCCGATAGTAGCGTCGCTCAACCCCATCCAGTAACAACCGGCAGCGCTGCTCGACGATCAGCGACGACTGTGGCGTTTGTTGCGACGGGACGCCACTGCGTTTCCAGCCCAGAGTGACGGGACGCCACTGCGTATTCGGCTCCGATCGGATAGCGTTTTCAGCCAGCCACGCCAACCCCGATCGTGGACCGGGACATCCCCGAGTTCAGTTTCGAACTCAGAAGCTGTCGATGGGCCGAGCGAGCGTGGCCGCCGGCTGGCGGCTACAGCGACTCGGACGCGATCGTCGTCGCCCGCCAACTCGGAACGAAACGCCGGCGCTGGGACACGATCGTCCTCGAGTGCGATCGAGATGCACTCGAACAGCGGGCACGGTTCGGTCCCGATCGACTCGACAGCGACCTCCGTCACATCGTCCAGCATGCACCCGAGGAGTGGGCGTATTATCGCGACGCACTGCCCGACCCTGGCTATCCGTGGCGGTACGTCCGTGAGGCGATCCACCGCGCCGACGAGCGTGGAGTTCTCGACACCCGAAAAGAGAGTAATCGCATCCAGATCCGTCGGAAGTGGCCCTACCCCGACTGGCTCGATCGGATCGTCGCCATCGAGAACAAGCCCGATCTCGATCGGAGTGCCGCCCGCGCTCTCGGCCGCCAACTCGAGTACGACGTCGCGATGGGGCTGGCCGACGAGGTCTGGGTCGCCACCCAACAGACGGGCGCGGCTGTCGAGCCGATTCTTTTCGAGGATCTCCCGATCGAGGCAGGCGTCCTCGCACTCGATCCCCAGGAACTGACCGCCGAGGTTGCGTGGCATCCACGATCGCTCGCCGTCGACGAGCCGGGAACCCGAATCCTCGAGCGGCCGACTGGAGGCGATCGGGACGACTCCGCGGCTCGGTTCGAGTACGTTGCTCCGGCGGAGAAAGCCGACAAGCGCCTGGCGATCGCCGAGCGAGCCTACGAACGCGGCTGGCGGTCGTTCGTCGATACGATGCGGCCGGACTGTCGGCACTTTCAGCTGCGCGGTCGAGCGGGGAATCAGCTCGGCCCCCACTGTGGAGCCAAAGGCCGATCACAGACGGCCGCCGAGTGTTCGGGCTCCTGTCCCGACTTCGAGCCCGAGCCGCCGGCCTGGCGGACGCGGGGCTGGCCGATCGAGGGCGGACCAGGAACCCGGTGCCGGCAGTTGCTCGAGGATCGACGGCGGCGACGGCGGCCGGGCCAGTAACTGCGCCAGAATCGAGTCGCCCGATCGATCAGTCGGCGACACTGACTTCGAGGTCGTCCCGATCGACTGCTAGCCGGAACGTCGGGACGGTTCGGTACTCGACCTCGACTACGCCTTTCCGGCGGAGACTCTGCAGGCCCGATCGGACGTCCTCGGCGTCGGGGTCAACGTCGTACTCCTCGCGAAGGCTGTGCAGAACCGAGACGACGCTTTCAGACCGCTCGTCGGGTCCGGCCAGCACAGCGACGATCTGTGCGTGGAGTTCGGGAACTCGGATCCGCGAGGGGACGCCATCTTCCTCGCCGCTCTCGATACCGGGTTCGACGTCGACGAGGTCGGCAGCCTCGGCGGTCGCCCGAATCAAACTGTTGTCATCCCGAAAATAGTAGTCGCCCAGCTCGTTTTCGAGGTAGCTGTGGACTTCGCTCCCGCTATCCATCCCCCACCGTTCCTGTAGCTCCGCGTTCTTCGTCGGCTGTAGTTCCACCACGTCCGCCAACCGATCGGTGGCCTCCTCCGAGAGGGTCATCATCGAACCGTAAGCGGATCCGGTACTTTTGCGTTGCGTCCCACGGATGGGAGTCGATCGGATCCCGAGCTGGCACCACGTCTTCGCAACGACTGGCGGCCGATCGCCACAGACGGGTTGCTGTACCGAGTCCCCGATGCACCCACAGGACAGTCAGCGGTTGCGCCAGAACCGACGTACAACGGTCCGTGTCAGTCGTCGCCGACGATCGGCACCGGTGCGGTCGTTTCGAGTGTCTCCTCGATCTGCGTGGCGACGAGAACCGCCCCGAAGACAGCGAGAGCCGTGCCGAACACGAACGGAACCTCGAACCCGAACCCGATCAGCGCGCCCGAAGAGAGGGGGCCGATCGCGATCCCAAAGCCAAAGGCCATCGTGAGCACTGAGAGCTTCGAACCGGACTCGCCCTCTCCGGCGAGATCACCAGCGAGCGCAAGCGACGGCGCAAACACCATCGCGCCCGCGATTCCCTGGAGCAGACGGGCGACGAACATCGCTTCCGAGGTCCAGATGAACCCCTGGACGAGCGTCGTCGGAATCAACAGCGCCGTGCCCCAGAGGACGAACGGCCGTCGACCGTAGATGTCACAGGCCCGCCCGATCGGCGTCTGGAGCAGGACCTGTGCGAGAATGAACGCCGCAAACTGGAGGCCGAACCAGGTCGAACCCTGGTCGAGGCGGGCGTTGACCTGTGGCTGGATCGTCGCGAACAGCGCGATCGCCGTCGCCATGAACAGCGAGACGACCCCGAGCGTAAAGATCGGGTCGAACAGATTCCGCCCCGATCGATCGAAGACGTCGATCGAGAGGTCCGCGCCGGCGTTCGACTTCGTCGCCCCTGGGTCCGAGATGAGGATCGTCACCAGCAGGTAGCTGAGCGCGGCCGTGACCGCGGCGACGTAGAAGGCCGCGTCGAAGCCGGTGATCGTCGCCACGCCTGGGAGCGTGTACGGCCCGGCGTTGACGACTGCGCCAGCGACTACGGGCCCTGCACCGAAGCCGACCAGCCTGAACGTGTTGTAGACGCCCATGTTCCCGCCCCGATCGCCGGTCGTCGCGAGTTCGTTGACCAGCGCGACCGACGCGGGGACGATGAAGGCGACACTAACGCCCTGGAGCCCGCGGATGAGCAACAAGGCGGCGTACGACTCTGCGAACACGTAGGCGAGGTTCGTTACGGCGAGCCCGCCGAGTCCGACGAGGATGAACGCTTTGCGTTTCCCCGCCCGATCGGAAACCCGACCAGTGAGTGGCTGAAAGGAGCTGTTGACGAACCCGAAGATCGAGAGAATAACGCCGATGACCATCGCTTCGCCGAGACCGAACGTCGCGCCATCGACGAGATCACTCGCGACGTAGAGCGGAATCACGATGATCAGAAAGGAGTTGCCCACGCCGTCGGCCATCCGTGCAAACGACAGCGCGAGTACTCGTCGATCGACGGCGAACCCCGCGACAACACGACGGAGGACATCCCGCATCGATGTTCAACTCCGTTACCCATCCCGATGATCGTTTCGAATGGAAATATCCATCGAGCAGACAGTCAGGGAGAGAGGGAGAGAGCTTCAAGCCAGCAGCCAGCGTTTACTGTTCGATGACAACCACAGTAAAGCTCACCGAGATCGACACGCCCTTCGGCGAACTGTCGTATCCGACGACCGCCGACGCGGCTGCAGCCGCACTAGACGATGTGACACTCTTGCTTGCCGACGGAGAGCGAAATCTGGGGTCGCTCATCGGACAAACGACGAGCGATCGCTTCGAATCGATCGACGATCTGCGAGCGGAACTCCACAACGTGTTGCCCCGCGAAGCGGTCGGTGAGCCGTTCCAGTCGGAAGGCGAAGGATAGCCGTCTCAGCTGGGCGACCCGGCACCAGGCGGGACGTCTGAGCGACGGGGTAAACGGGTCGCTTAAGTCACTCGACCGACGTAGCCCGGACAACGATGGAATTCTGCGACGAATGCGGTTCGATGATGAAAGCCGAGGACGGAACCTGGGAGTGTGGCAGCTGTGGCTTCACGAAACCGAAAGGCAACACCGACCAGTACACCGTGACCGAAGACCAGGAAGCAAGCGAGGTCATCGAATCCTCCGAGGAGACGTCGCTGCCGGAGACCGACGCGCGCTGTCCCGAATGTGGCCACGATCGCGCCTACTGGTATATGCAACAGATTCGGGCTGCAGACGAGTCCGAGACGCGCTTTTTCATCTGTAGCGAGTGTGAGTACAAGTGGCGCGAGGACGACAACTGAGCCGGGTGCAGTGGTCAGTTGAGAGCAAGAGAGCGCACAGCCGACGCTGATCGAGTCAGTTCGTCGGCACGAAAACGGTGGTGGCCCGGCCGGAAGTGACGGGTGCCAACGTCAACTTCCGGTGACACGACGGATGGTGGGTGGTGGCCATCGACGCACGTTGTGGGCTGCACAGTCACTGGATGGCAGTGAGCCGTTCTCGAACGGCAGTTCCCTATTACGCGTGGATCCACTAATGACCACTGCCAACAGTGTTTGGGACGGTCCCTATTCGTTGCGTGCGATCGTCAGATAGCCCGTGTGACCGACAGGGGCCGTCGACGGTCGTGACCCACGATCGTCGAAATCCATCTCGCGCTGGATCGTTTCCCAGGTCCGGACGTTCGACAGCCCAACATTACGGGCAGTCTGTGCGACCTCCCGCGTCGACTCGACGAACGGGCTGTAGACGGCAACGAACCCGCCCTCGACGAGGAGGTCGGGCGTCCGAGCGACGACCGACGGTGCATCGGCAGTGTCGAGTGTTACGACGTCGAACGACGACGGTTCGAACTCGTCGAGTTCGTCGGTCACGTCACCAGTTCGGACGTCGACGGCATCGGCGACGCCACCGAGTGCCATATTCTCGCGGGCGACTTCAGCGAACTCTGGGTTCTGTTCGTAGCTGACGACCGACGCGCCCGCACGCGCCATCGACGCCGCGAGGACGCCGGTCCCGGTTCCAGTGTCGAGGACCCGATCGCCCATCGAGATCCCGGTTTCGCCGATCACCAGCCCGATGTCTCGGGGCACCATGGGTGCACCCGTCCGCTCGAAGTGGTGAAACAGATCCGGACCTCGGAGCCGTCGGACACGAAACTCGTTCCCGAGATGTGTCTCGATCGTCGCACCGGGTTCGACGTCCGGCGGGATTTCGAGCACGCCAAGGTCGGTCCCTTTCTCCGAGCCTGGTTCGACGAGATACTCGCGATCCTCACGAACCAGCACGACTGGCGTGCGGTTCTCGCCCGTCACTCGAGGGATTCGACTGCAGCGGCGAGGTCGCCGTCGGTCGCTTCGAGTGCCGCACGGGCTTCGTCCTCGCTGACGCCAGTCCGAGTGGCGACGAGTTCGACGTCGTCGTCCGGAATTGCCGACGCAGCGTCGCTCTCAGCGTCAGAGTCGTCGTCGATCGCTCCTGCAGTGCCGGCTTCGACCTGTTCGGGCGAGCCGATGACCTGGTAGGTCTCCTGGCCACGGGCGTCCATCTTGGTTACTTCGGCGTCGCCGAAGACGAGGTCGTACTCTTCGGTGCGAATAATGACCTCTTCGGCGTCGATATCCTCGACGTCGATTCCCATCTGTTCCATCATCTGTTCCATCTTGCGCGGGTTGAGTCCGCCGCCTCCTCCAAACATACCCGACACGTCGGGGTCCGCGACCTTTTACCCTGCGGTTGACCACGATGCGATCGCAAGGCGGACTGTCAGAGTTCCGTAACGGCTCCGGCCTGTAGGCTGTTGGGTTGCTGTTCGGAGTAGAGACGACCAGAGCACTGTTCGCTCCGCAGGCTACCAGAGTACTGCCCGCTCCGCAGGCTACTAGATCACTGTTCTGCGGGTGCGCCTTCGCGAACGTACACGGCCACGCCAGTGTCGAAATCCGCGATCGCATCGGCCGACAGGTGTGCTGTCCCGACTGCGATCAGGTCGCCGCGTTCGTGGACGATCAACACCTCGTCGCCGGGTCGAATCGCCGGTCCGACGTCGCAGACGAATTTCGCGAACACGTTCTTTTCGTCGCGGACGAACGGCTCACTCTCGTCGTCGACGACGACACGATACGACGGGGAGTCGAGGGCAGCGTTCAGCCGACGACCGCCGTCGAGCCCCAGCGTGAATCGCCCATCGATCCCGAAGGAGACGATCCGGCCATCCTCACCGTGGACCTGCTGGGGTCGCCCGGAGGACGTTCGCTTGATCGTCACCGGTTCGTCGGACGGGAACAGTGCGTCGCTTGCGCCAGCACCAAACTGGTAGTCCGCGATCGTCCGGAGCTGGTCGAGATCCGCGTTCCCGTCGCCTGGGTCGGTCATCGGTCCTCGTTTGACCTGAGCCGTCGAAAGGGCTTCGACTGCGCGTCGACGCCGCAGTCACGATCGGTTTCTGCCATATAGTCGCGATCGACCCAGCACCGATCGCACGTCACTTACTGACAGTCAGCGTACAGTACTGTCATCACGGACGTTATATACAGTGAGAGAGTATTCGCTCGCGGAGATGGATCTCACGCAGATCAGCCTCGGGCTGGCCCTGCTCGTGGTGAGCATACTGACGTTCGTTGGGCCATCGATGGTCGAGTCACACGTCCTCGTTTACACGCTGACGGGGACGGCACTGATCGTCGCAGCGGGTGCGTTGCTCGTCGGCGTTCGTAACGACGAACTGCTGTCGAAATAGCAGGGGAGCGCGGGGATCCAGGGGAGAACGCGATCGGAGTGTCCCAGCCGAAACGGGGCGGCGAGTGTCCCAGCCGAAATGGGGTGGCGAGTGGATCGGCCACGATCGAGAACGCAAGCGGAAAAGAGTTCCACAGATTGCGGTCAGGCGTTGCCCATACGGGCTGGTGTATTTGTATACTCCTGATCGACGACTCGGGACGCCGATCGGTGCTCGATACACCGATCCGTATCAGAGCAAGAACGTCTCGTGGCGTTCGCCGAGATCGAGGAACGAATCGGCCTCGTCGATCAGTTCTTCTGCAGTCGAGGACTCGAAGGCCATGACCTCGACGCGAACGCCCTCGTGGCGCAGGTGAGAGCAGAGTCGAGAGAAGTCGCCATCGCCGGTACAGAGGACGAGCGTATCGATGTGGTTTGCAAGCGTCACCGCATCGAGGCTCATTCCAACGTCCCAGTCGGCCTTTTTCGTCCCATCAGAGAACGTCTTGATGTCTTTGATTTTGGTCTCGAAGCCGATGTCGACCAGTGCATCGAAGAAGCTCTCTTCTTCAGGGGAATCTGCGCGGATAACGTAGGCGATCGCACGCGTCAGCTGGCGGTCCTGGACCGCTTTGTCCAGCAGCGAGGAGTAGTCGATATTACGGCTGTAAATACTCTGAGCCGTATGATAGAGGTTTTGTGCATCGACGAGCACAGCGACTCGCTGGCCCGGATGAATTTCCGTCATACGACGTACTGCGTTCGGCACCGTTAAAAATCGCCACGTTCTGCCGATCGATTCGCGGGGCGGAACGACCGTAGGCGGCCTCGATCGAACGCAGACGGCCCTGAAAACGAACAGTTCGGGTAGTTGCGCCGGCAGCCGTTAGCTGCGGAGCTTCTCGATCCGTTTCTCCGTGGGTGGGTGGGTCGCGAACAGCTGTGCCATGAGGCTCTTATCGGAGTTGAAGATACAGAGCGCGTTCATGCTGTCGTCGACTGCGGACTCGCGGCCCTCTGCACCGCTGGAAATCTTTTCGAGTGCGCGGGCGAGTGGATCACCGCTCCCGATGTACTGGCGGGCGTCGTCGTCGGCGACGTACTCGCGGTATCGCGAGATGGCGAGGACGAAGATCATCACCAGCATGTTCGCAAGCGTCGAGGCGACCATGGCGACGATGTAGGTCCCGATGTTGCGCTCACCGCCCATCAGTACCGCGAAGTAGGCAACGTAGCCGACCATCATCCCGATCGACTGGCCGATGACCATCGTGATCACGTCGCGGTTTTTGATGTGAGCGATCTCGTGTGCGATGACGCCCTCGAGTTCATCGCGCTCGAGCAGTTGCATCAGCTCCGTCGAGACGCAGACGACGCCAGCCCCCTTTCGGCCGACGGCAAACGCGTTGGGGACGCCCATATCCATTACCATCAGCTTCGGCGTCTTGACGCCCATATCCCGGGAGAGGGACTCGGTCATCTGGTGGACCTCACGGTACGGCCCCTCGTCTGGCATCTCCTCGGCTTTCCGGAGGGCCATCCACTTCCCGAGTTTGTACTGGAACGCGGGAAGGAGGATGAGCCCCGCTGGGAGGATCAGGAGGGGACTAACGCCAAACATCAGTGCAAGAACCGTTGCTGCACCAACGTAAAACGCAAACAGGATGGTGCCAACGACGACCATCCGCACTTTCAATCCGAAATCTGTCATGCGATCACATTAGTACTGCTGTGGGATAAATTACGCGAAATGTTGTGTCACCCAGTGACACAATCCGACACTGGCCGACGAACAACACAACGAATAAGTTCGTCCACCTCAGTTATTTGCGCATGCGCCACACCCCTCTCTCGATCGCCGATCGCGCCGTGAGCGGTGTGGCTCCCTTTTCGAAACCGAAACGTAAACGCGCGTAAGTGTGCTCGCGGCGGGCGTGGCGTCCCGTCACGGGGACGGTTCGGCCGTCTACGATCGATCAACAACTACTACATCCGACAGCGACAGACAAACGACAACGACCAACAACATGAGTTCAGCTATCGACCTAACGGGCGTCTTTCCGGCGATGTGTACGCCCTTCGACGAGGACGAACGAATCGACTTCGAAACACTGCAGACCGATGCCCAGCGGTTAGAGACTGCGGGCGTCGACGGGCTCGTTCCCGTCGGCTCGACGGGCGAATCCGCGACCCTGACCCACGACGAACACGTTCAGGTCGTCGAGGCCGTCATCGAAGCCGTCGACGACGTGCCCGTCATCGCAGGCACCGGCTCGAACAACACTCGCGAAGCACTGGAACTGTCCGAACGCGCCGCTGACGCCGGTGCGGACGGACTCCTTCTCATCTCGCCGTACTACAACAATCCCGAACAGCGCGGGGTGATCGACCACTACCGAACGATCGCCGACGCCGTCGACTTGCCACAGATCGTCTACAACGTTCCCTCGCGGACGGGCCTGAACATCGAACCCGACACCGCGGTCGAACTTGCCAGTCATCCGAACATCACGGGCTACAAGGCCGCAAGCGGTGATCTCGGTGCGATCGGCGAGATCGCAGAGCGCACCGTCGGGGAAGACTTCGCCGTCCTCTCCGGTGACGATGCACTGACCCTGCCAACCATTTCGGTGGGTGGAACGGGAACGATCAGCGTTTCGGCGAACATCGAACCTGAACGGACCGTCGCGATGGTCGGTGCAGCCCTCGAAGACGACTACGCACGCGCCCAACAACTGCACCACGAACTCGGACCGCTGTTCAGAGCGCTCTTCATCGAGACCAATCCGATCCCAGTCAAGGAAGCGATGCAGATCCGGGGCTACGGCCCCGCTCGAATGCGATCGCCGCTTTCGCGACTCGCCGATGAGCACTGCGACCACCTCGAAGCCGTCCTCGCTGACCTCGACGAGGCGTCGGCGACCGTCGCCAGTGCGGATGCGGGGGGCGATCGATGACGGTTCGCCTCGGCGTCACCGGCGCAACGGGCCGGATGGGGCGAGAAGTGATCGCGGCGGCTGCCGACCACGAGGACTGTGAGGTCGCCTTCGCAGTCAACCGTGCCCCCACGGACGAGACCGTCGACGGCGTTACCGTCGAGCCGGCAAGCGAGTTCGACTCGCTGGTCGTCGATCGCGAACCGACAGTCGTAATCGACTTCACCGGGCCGGAATCGGCGATCGAGTACGCCGAAGCCTGTGCGGACGCCGGTGTGGCCTTCGTCACGGGGACGACGGGGTTCAGCGAGGACGATCGTGAATCGCTCGCGGACGCGAGCGAGCAGGTTGCCGTCCTCCACGCGCCGAACTTCGCTCGTGGGGTCCAGGCACTGGTGAACGTCGTTGGTGAGGCCGTCCAGAACCTCCCGGGGTACGACGTCGAACTGGTCGAGACCCACCACAATCAAAAACGTGACGCGCCGAGTGGCACCGCAAACCGCCTCCTAGAGGAGATCGAAGCCAACGGGGAGTTCGAGGGACGCACGCACGGCCGAAAAGGCGAGGATCCACGCGAAGGGGCCGAGATCGGCGTCCACGCGCTTCGGGCGGGTGATGTGACGGGCGAACACGAGATCATCCTCGCGGGCAACCACGAGGAGGTCCGACTCACTCATCGCGCCGAGGACCGCGGCGTCTTCGCTGCGGGTGCCGTCGATGCGGCGGTCTGGATCGCTGGACAAAAGGCAGGGCAGTACGAGTTTGCGGACGTAATCGACCAATGAGCACGCTCGAAACCAAAATCGACGAGCTGTGGGGACAGTACCAGAACGACGAGATCAGCGCCGACTCCGCCGGCGAAGACGAGTATGCGACCCTCGAAGCGTTTCTCGACGCCCTCGAAGACGGCGAGATCCGCGCCGCCGAGAAACACGGCGACGAGTGGGAGGCCAACGCCTGGGTCAAACAGGGAATCCTGCTCAACTTCGGTCTCCGATCGATCGGGCAGTACGAACACGGTGGCGTCACGTACAACGATGTCCTCCCACTCGCAGACACGAGCGACTACGGCGATCGCGGGAGCCGTAACACGCCCGATGGCACCGTCGTCCGACAGGGCGCTCACATCGGCTCGGACTGCATCCTGATGAGTCCCGCGTTCGTCAATATCGGCGCTTACGTCGGCGATGGCACGCTCGTCGACTCCTGTGACACCGTCGGCTCCTGTGCCCAGATCGGCGCGAACGTGAAACTCGGCGCGAACACCCTCATCGGGGGTGTGCTCGAACCCGTCGAGGGCGCGCCAGTGATCGTCGAAGACAACGTCTCGCTCGGTGCCGGCTGTCGCGTCACGAGCGGCTTCGTCGTGGGCGAAAACAGCGTCGTCGGGGAGAACACCCTGCTGACGCCGCGCATTCCAGTCTACGATCTCGTCGAGGAGGAGGTTATCTACGGCGAACTGCCCGCCAATAGACGCGCGTTCACTCGCTTCGTCGAGTCCTCGATCAGTGATCACGATCTCTTCTCCGGCGGTGCGTACAAGCCCGCCGTCGTCGCGACGGATCTGGAGACGGAGACGCTCGAAGCGACCGAACGCGAAGACGCGCTTCGCGAATAACCGTCTCCGTCGGCGAACGCCTTCAGAATCGAGCGAGCCGGAACACCAAACGATTTTACGATTCGGATGAGATTTCGATGCAATGGGAGAGACCGCGGACGATCGAGTCTACTACGTTATCAGCGACCTCCATATCGGTGGTGACGAGCAACTCGAGAACGTCGAGTTTTTAGACGAGTTACTCGACTTTCTCGAACGGCTCGAACGCACCGACGAGAACGCCGAACTGGTCATCAACGGCGACGCGTTCGGCCTCTGGGAGTTCACCACGATCGAAGGGATGGAGAAGTTCGATCATCTCGAAGAGACCTACCCCCAACTGTTCGAGCAGTTCCGGGCCACGGGTGAGAACATCCCGATCACGCTGTTGCCAGGGAACCATGACCACGAGCTGGCGGCCTACGACGAGTACGTCGATCGGTTCGCCGAGTACAACGTCGATCTGGTCCAGGAGGAGTCGGTGACGCGACCGGTCGGCAACCGGACAATTCATTTCGAACACGGTCATCAGCAAGATCCCAACAACCGGATCGAAGACTGGGGCAACCCGTATGCGACGCCGCTTGGCTACTTTTATAATACGCTCGTTACCAGCCGTGCAGGCCAGCTTTCCGATCGGGGGCGGTACAACTGGCTGAAAGACGTTCAGGCGGTGACGCCTACCGAACGGATGCCAGTCTGGCTCCTCTCGAAGTATTTTTATCGGGAGATGAACCCGCTGCTCCGGTACGCCCTGTTTCCGTTCCTGTTGTTGTTCAACATCAGTATCATCCTCGTGATACTGGCGGGGTTAGATCTGGCGGGAATCTGGTCGACGCCCGTCGATCGGGCCGTCGCGTTTCTCGGACAGTTCGGGACGGCCGGAACGGCAATCTGGGCCTTGCTCGCGGCCAACATCGCGATTACCACGGTTGTGTTGCTCGTCGCCATCCCGCTGTATTTCATCCGGCGGGATGTGAGACAGACGATCAGCCGGTTTGGCGTCTTCGAGACGGAGCTGACCGTCGACGCCGAGACGCCCTACGCCGAAGCCGCCCGGGAAGTCTTCGAGGAGCGCCCGGAGACGGCCGTCTTCTGTTATGGCCACACACACCGCCCGAAACTGCAAGACGTCGACGGCGGCGTCGCCGTCAACACCGGGACGTGGCTCAAACGCCTCCATCGCCGCGATGGCATCACCGGAATCTTGCCGCCGGTGTTCTACCCGTCCTACCAGCTGTGTACCGTCCGGATCACCGCCGACGCGGACGCTGGCGGGATCGTCGTCGACTACGAGGCAGTCGAGAAACCGAGTCCGAAAGTCGAAGAACTCACCCTCACCGAACGGCTGTTCACCGTGGGTCGAGAACCGGAACTCGACCTCCCCGACGGCGCGATCGTCGAGGAAGAGACACCGACAACGAGATCGGAGCCACAGCCAGCCGAGTGAGTCTCGTACGGGGAGTTGCCCGTCGGTACCGCCGATCGGTGGTCGAGAGGCGAATCGGTGATCCGGTGTCGATCAGCGGTCCGTGATCGGGACGGTGTGGCCACTGCCCTCACAGCGACCTCGCGCGAACGTCCATCAGCGTCAAACCCAAAGTCTTGACTATACGCGGTTAGTTGAACGGTGTAATGACTGCGTCCGAAGAGTCGCCAGCGGTTCGCCGGCTCGACGACTGGGATCCCGGAGCGCTCCAGGCGCTCGTCGCCGACTACGGCTCACCCCTGTACGTTCTCGATCTCGATCGGATCCGCACGAACTACCGACGACTCGACCGAGCGTTCCCCGACGCCGAGATCATGTACGCAGTGAAAGCGAACGCGCTCGGGGAGGCCCTGACAGCCATCTACGAGGCTGGCGCGGGCCTCGAATGTGCCTCCGCCGGTGAGGTCGAGCGCGCGCTCGACGCCGGTGTTTCCGGGTCGGCGATCCACTACACGGCGGTTAACCCGCCTGCGATCGACCTCGACTGGATCGTCGACGCCTGGGACGACCACCCCGGACTCACAATCACTGCCGGCGCCGAGGATACGATCGACCGACTCGCCGATCGGGGCTACGACGGCCGACTCTGTCTTCGCGTCAATCCGGGTATCGGGGCAGGACACCACGAGAAGGTCCAGACCGGCGCAGAGCCGAAGTTCGGCGTACCAATCGAGCGAGCCGTCGAGGTGCTCACCGACGCTGCCGATCGCGCCTTCGACGTGGTTGGCGTCCACGCCCACGTTGGGTCGGGCGTTTCGAGCGACCAACTCGACGCTCACCGGGAGTTCGTTGCTCGGATGGGTGACCTCGCGAGAGACGTCGACGAGGCGCTCCAGGCCGACGGACACAGCGGCCTCGAGTTCGTCGACGTCGGCGGTGGCTTCGGCGTCCCCTACCACGAGGACGAGGAACCGCTCGATCTTGCAGCCGTCGCCGAGGCGACCCGCGAGGCGATCGGCGAAATCGACGCAACGCTGACGATCGAGCCCGGTCGCTACTTCGTCGCCGATGCAGGCGTGCTCCTGACGGCGGTCAACACTGTCAAAGATGCCCGCGAGACGACCGTCGTCGGCGTCGACGCCGGGATGACGACGCTCGCCCGCCCCGCAATGTACGGCTCGTATCATCCGATCCGGAACCTGACGGTCGAGACGGCCATCGCCGAATCGGCCGATGCGCCGCCGCGTGGGATGATGGCACAGACCGTCAGCGGACCGATCTGCGAGAGCGGCGACGTTTTCTGTACGGACCGCAAACTCCCCGCCAGCGAACGTGGCGACGTCCTCGCGATCGGCAACGCGGGCGCGTACGGCTACGAGATGGCGAGCCAGTACAACTCCCGACCCCGACCCGCGTCGGTCGTCCTCGACGCTGGAGAGGTGCGACTCGCCCGCCGACGGGAGACTGTCGGCGACGTGACTCGCCCCGAACGCAGCGCAGACGACGCGAGGACTGCCGACAGCAACCGAGACCAAGACCCTACCCAGGAGACATAGTACGATGACCGTTCCATTTCAAAAGTACCACGGCACCGGCAACGACTTTCTAATTATCGACGCGGACGAGTACACCGTCCCCGATCGAGGCGAACTCGCCAGACGCGAGTGTGATCGGACCGACGGCGTCGGTGCCGACGGTATCCTCTTTCTCGCACTCGAAGACGCGTTTCGGCCCCCACGCGTCGTCATGACGCTGGTCCAGCCCGATGGCGAGACGGCACCGATGTGTGGCAACGGCGCTCGCTGTGCCGCCGAGTGGGCGATGCAACGGACCGGCACCGACAGCGTGATGATCGACACCCAGGCGGGAACGCTTCGCGCCGATCGGACCAGCGACGATGTCGCCGTCGAGATGACCGGTCTCACGTTCGATCCTGCGAAGATCCCCGTCAGCGCTGACGAACAGGTCTTCGAAGAGGAGATCGAGGGCCTTGAGGTGACGGTAGTCAACACCGGCGTCCCTCACGCCGTCGCGTTCGTCGACGACGTCGACGACGTCGATCTCGAGACGATCGCCCCACCGGTTCGCCACGCGGACGTCTTCCCGCTCGGGACGAACGTCACGCTGGCCAGCCAAGACACCGACGGCGGCTTTGCCCAGCGGACGTACGAACGCGGCGTCGAAGGCGAGACCGACTCCTGTGGCACCGGTGCAGTCGCGATCGCCGTCGTGGCGCGTCGACTCGGACTCACCGACGCCGATCCGGTCTACGTCCGGCCGCCAGGCGGTGATCTCCGGATTACGTTCAACGATCGCGGCCGGGCGATGCTTGCCGGCCCCGTCGAACACGAGTTCGACGGCGAGGTGTCGATCGAGCCGCCAGTCGAGCCGTGACCGGGAGCGACCCCGCCGCCAGCGCAACCGGGTTCGATCCGATCAGCTTCCTCGAGACGGCCGTCCAGCACGCCTCGAACGAGGATATCGGCCCGATGCGGGCGTTCCTCTGTGAGACGCTCGAAACCCAGGGCGTCACGCCACGGGTTGACGACGCCGGAAACGTGCTCGCGAGCCGCGGGCCGGCCGACGCAGACACCCATATCGTTCTGAACACGCACATCGATACGGTCTCGCCACACGTCCCGTTCGATCGAGTGAGCAGTGGAGTCGACGGGACGCAGACGACTGACGACATCATCCGTGGCCGTGGCTCTTGTGATGCAAAGGGGCCGCTCGCGGCGCTGCTTGCAGCCTTTTTCGCTGTCGATCCGACTCAGGGTCGCGTGACGCTCGCCGTTACCCCCGACGAGGAGGTGCTTTCGACGGGTGCGTACGCGCTGATGTCCGACGACGAGCCGCTCACCGCCGACGCCGACGCCGTGATCGTCGGCGAGCCGACCGATCTCGACGTCTGTACGGCCGCGAAAGGACGGTTTCAGGGCACCGTTCAGTGCTCCGGTGCGAGCGCCCACGCGGCCGAACCCGCCTCCGGAACGAACGCGATCGCGGCACTCGAGGGGGTCCTCGAAGCGATCCGCACGTTCGGCGATCGGTCCGACGCCCCGCCGGCACACCCACAGCTCGGCAGCGCAACCCTCACGCCGACCGTCGTCGAGGGTGGGAAAGCGACCAACCAGGTCCCTGCCGACTGTACGCTGACGATCGATCGGCGAAGCGTGCCACCCGAAACGGCCGAGGAGTTCCATGCGGCACTGACCGCTCACTTCGAGTCGGCCGTCCCCGACGATGTCGACGTCGAGTTCCGGTTTACCGATCGCCAAACGCCGTTTCTTGAGGCCTGGGAGACCGATCCCGACGCGCCGATCGTCGACCTGCTTTCGGATGCGGCTGGCGGGGCAGTGCGGCCGTTTACCGCCGCAACGGAGGCCTCCTATTTTGCCGCCGACGCCCCGACGGTCGTCTTCGGGCCGGGTGTCCTGGCCGACGACGAGGGGGCCGTCGCCCACGCACCACGGGAGTACGTCCGAGTAGCCGACGTCGAGGCAGCAGCGGCGGTGCTTACCGAAACGCTTGGGGCGTTAGTCGAGTAGTCGTTGGGTTGCAGTATCCCCGACGCTCGCTCAGATCGCCATCAACACGATCGCGACCACGCTCAACCCGATCGCGGCCACCTTGCGAGGGGTGACGCGCTCTTCGAATACGAGGACGCCGACGAACGAGCTAATTACGATGAACAGTCCGAAGATCGGGACGACGACGCTGACCGGGCCGAGCGCGATCGCCCGGTAGTAGCTCAGGAGCCCGATCGCCAGCAAGATCCCCATCAGGACGACGTGTGGACTGTACTGGTGGCGGAGATAGGGGCGAACGGAACTGCCACGAACGACGAGCACGCTCCCGATCGCGACGAGCATCACGAGATTCGAGAGGAAGACAGCCGCCGTGCTCGGCATGTTTCGCATGGCGATCGAGACCAGCGGCGCGACGAGGCTGTACGTGAGGCAGGCGACCACTGACAGTAGAAGATAGCGGCGGGTCATCGGTCACCACTCGCGGCGAGATAGATCGCGAGGACCGCAACAGCGATCCCGGCGGCCCGCGTGACGGTCAGTTCTTCGCCCAGAAACGCGATGCCAACAACGGAGCTCCCGACGATGAACAGCCCGTAAATCGGAACGACGACGCTGACCGGACCGGTCTCGAGGGCGGAGTAGTACGCCAAAATGCCAACCGCGAGGAAGCCGCCAGCGACGTAGACGTAGCCGGCTTCAGGCGTCGTGGCGTACGCCGGATCGGCCGTTCCGGTGGCGAGCAACACGACAAGCGCGAGTCCCAGAAAGACGGCTGTCGAGAGGAAAAGGGCGATTGTGGGCGGGATAGCCGACGTGACCACGCTCGTCAGCGGCGGCATCAGACCGTAGGCGACGAGTGCGATCGCCACCCAGAGCAGGTACTCCATCTACTCGACAGGCAACTATTTCCGACTATATACTCGTCGCCATTGCGTTCGACGGGGGCTGTCCCACGTGTGGCGCACTTTTTGGGACCGATCGGGACGCACGCCGGCCGTAGAACAACGCGGACACGCGTGTTCTCGAATCGAACGAACAGGGAGCGCGAATTAGTACGGGCATCACGTAGCACCTGTATGGCATCGATCCCAGACGAGTTCCAGGACCTGTTCGAGAAACAGACGTTCGCTCACATTTCGACGCTGTTGCCCACCGGGGCACCACATGTGACACCGGTGTGGATCGATTACGACGCCGAGGCCGATCGGCTGCTCGTCAACACCGAACGCGATCGGCGCAAGGAAAAAAACGTCCGGAACGACCCACGAGTCGCTGTGAGCATGACCGATCCGGACAACCCCTACCGGATGCTCTCGGTCACGGGCGAGGTCGACGAACTGACGACCGACGGTGCACGCGAGCACATCGACGAGCTAACCCAGCGGTATATGGGCCAAGACGAGTATCCGAACCCAATTCAGACGGAACGGGTTCTGATTTCGATCCGGCCCGAACAGGTGCGAACCATGGAGCCGTAGCGACGGGGCCCGCGATCGGTTCGAATGCCGACTCCACGTCCTCGAACTTGATCGGAAGCTAGACGCCGTCCCGATTATCCCCTCGTCGATCGCAACTCTTCACTCGCGCTCTAATACGATCACGCCGGCGAGAATCGACACCCCGCCGACGACGGTCACAGCAGTGACCGGTTCGGCGAAGAGCGCGGCACCGAGGACGACCGTAACGACCGGTTCGGCGGTACTGACGATGCTCGCCCGACTCGCACCGATGTACTGCAGCCCCGCAAAGAACGTCACGACCGGGACGGCGGTGGCGAACACCGCGATACAGAGCAGGATGGTCCACGCCTGTGGCGTCGATGGAACTGCCAGCTGTCCGGTGGCGGTTCCGATGCCGACGTAGGAGATCCCGGCCGCAGGGAGGACGTACGCCGTCAGCACGATCGGATCGACCGCGTCGAGCACCGCCCGCGACCCGGTGATGTAGCAGGCGTAGGCTATCGCGGCGCCGAGAACGATAAGGATCCCGACGATCGACGCACCCGCTGGGCTCGCACCGGTGACGAGGACGATCCCCGCAAACGACAGACCGAGCGCGATCACCACGGACCTGCTCAGTCGCTCGCCGATCGCAACAGTCGCAAGGAGCACGACGAAGGCGGGGTACGTGTAGAGAACGATCGCGACCAGTCCGGCGGTCATGAACTCCAACCCGAGGAAGTAGAGCCCGCTCTGGGCTGTGTAGCCGATCCCGCCGAGTGCGAGGGCGATCCCGAGCGGGCGACCCCACAGAAACGTCACCTGGCCACGCCAGACGAGATACCCCCAGACGAGCACAGCGGCAACCAGGAAGCGAGCAGTGAGCACCGTCGGAATAGAGAGCGCGGCTCGCTGAGCGTAGATCCCGAAGATACCGAGCGTCCCGAACCCGATCGCCGAGACGAGAACCAGCGCGATCCCGACGTGGTCGCTGTCAATCGATCGGGAGGAGACAGTGGTGTTCATACGGGTGGTACTCTCGCGATTACGCCCAACTGCTTACAAAAACTCCGGTCTGCCGGCCGGTGTGCAGACCAAGGCGACGCGAGCCGCCGTGGATCAGTTCGGCGATCTGGGCGGCGCGATCGGCCGTCGATCTCGGTCGCTACGAGTCGATATCGTCGACCAGTTCGCTTGCGATGCCGGTGTATCCTGCGGGCGTGAGCGCGTGAAGTTCCGCGCGGACGTCCTCGTCGACGTCGAGTTCGTCGAACATGTTGCGGAACTCCTCGATCGTGACGTCCGTCCCGCGGGTGACGGCTTTGACGCGTTCGTAGGCGTCTGCCTGGCCCTCACGCCGAAGAATCGTCTGGACTGCCTCGCCGATGATCTCTGGGGTGTCGGCCAGCTCCTCGCGCATGACCTGTTCGGTCGGCACGACTTTAGAGAGACCCGACGCGGTCTTCTCGTAGCCGATCAGACAGTGTGCGAAGGCAGCGCCGATGTTGCGCTTGACCGTCGAATCCGAGAGGTCACGCTGGAGCCGCGAGGTCGTGATGTACTCCGCGAGAAAACCGAGATCCGAATTCGCCTTCGAGAGGTTCCCCTCGCTGTTCTCGAAGTCGATCGGGTTGACCTTGTGGGGCATCGTCGAGGAGCCGGTCTCGCCGTCGACGCTCTCCTGGCCGAGATAGCGATCGGAGACGTAGAGCCACATATCCAGATCGAGGTCGAGCAAGACGGTGTTCGCGCCACGGAAGGCGTCGAACAGTTTGGCGAGGTCGTCACAGGGGTTGACTTGCGTCGTCAGGGGCTCGAACTCGAGTCCGAGACCGGTGACGAACTCCTCGGCAAATGCCTGCCAGTCGACATCGGGGTACGCTGCGACGTGTGCGGCGTAGGTGCCGGATGCCCCCCCGAGCTTGCCCGCAAGTGCGTCCGTCGCCTGCCGAATACGACCGGTTGCACGGCCCAGGCGAGCGGCGTAGACAGCCATCTCTTTGCCGAAGGTCGTCGGCGTCGCGGGCTGGCCGTGAGTGCGTGCGAGCATCGGCAGGTCACGGTGTTCGCGAGCCATGTCCGCAAGCGTGTTCTGGACGCCGTACAGTGAGCCCAACAACACCTCGTCGACGGCGTCGCGGACGAGCAGCCGGTGGGCGAGATTGTTCACGTCCTCACTGGTGAGCCCGAAGTGGATCCACGCCGAGGCGTCGCTTTCCTCCGGCAGCCGGTGGCGGATGAAATACTCGACGGCCTTGACGTCGTGGTTCGTCGCGTCGAAGTCGGCGTGGCCCTCGGTTTCGAGTTTCTTGATCAGCCGGGCGTCCTCCTCGGCGAAGTGTTGGTACAGCCCGCGGAGCTGTCCGCGTTCGTCGATATCGAGCGTCAGTGGCGTCGCGTCTAGATCGGCCAGCGCGATCAGATACTCCACTTCAACGCGAACGCGAGCGCGCATGAGCGCTGCCTCGCTCGCGTACGGCGACAGCGGGGCGGTCCGACTGCTGTACCGGCCGTCGAGTGGCGAGACGGCGTACAGGGCGTCTGCATCAGTCATTGTGCGATGCTGTCCAGCGTAGCGCAAAAGGGTATCGAAAGACGGAGCCACAAGTATGCATATATCGCCGGTTTTGATACCGTATAACAGCTTCAGTATCCACGATCGTGGATAGGACGGTGGTCGAGACCGCAACCACTTTGCCCCTTGCGAGCGGCCATCCGATCATGACGCGAATCGCCGGGATGGCCGGCAACCGAGGGCGCAACCTGTTGAATATCGCCGATCGATCGCCGGGTGGAGCCGAACTCGCCGTCGTGGTGACGACCAGCGAGGACGCACCCGTGCTCGACGCTGCCACCGAGCGCGGGATTGCAACCGAAATCGTCCCCCTCGCCGAGGACATGAGCCGCAGCGAGCACGAAGCGGCCGTCAATGAGGCACTCACCGACTACGAGTTCGACCTCGTCTGTCTGGACGGCTACATGCGAATCCTCTCCGATACCTTTCTGGACGTACAGCCAACGACGCTGAACGTCCACCCATCGCTGCTGCCGTCGTTCCCCGGGATGGACGCCTGGGGTGACGCACTCGAAGCGGACGTTTCAGTGACGGGTTGTACGGTTCACGTCGTCACCGACGCGACGGACGAGGACGGCGCGGTCATCGAGAGCGAGATCGACGCCGGCCCGATCGTCACCCAGGAGCCGATTCCAGTGTACGAAGGCGACGACGCGGAGAGCTTAAAAGAGCGCGTGCTCTACGAGGGCGAGTTCCGTGCGTATCCGCGTGCGGTGAAGTGGGTCGCCGACGGGTCGGTAGACATCGATCGCGACGCTGGCACGGTGACCGTCGACAGCGACGTGGCGACGGTGGGAGACGAGGCCCACGACGGCCTGCCTGCACGACGACTCGTCTCGGACGATCGAGCCGATACCCTCCGCTACGGGGAGAACCCACACCAGGATGCCGCAGTCTACGTCGATTACACCTGCGAGGAAGCCAGCGTCGTCCACGCCGACCAGTTGAACGAGGGCGCAAAGGCGCTGAGCTACAACAACTACAACGACGCCGACGGCGCGTTGAACCTGATCAAGGAGTTCGACGAGCCAGCAGCCGCGGTAATCAAGCACACCAATCCGGCAGGCTGTGCGACGGCCGACTCGCTTGCTCTAGCCTACGAGAAGGCACTCTCGACGGACCCGATGAGCGCGTTCGGCGGCATCGTTGCGCTGAATCGAGAATGTGACGCCGCGACCGCCGAGCAGATCATCGACTCGTTCAAAGAGGTCGTCGTCGCGCCCGGCTACACCGACGATGCACTCGACGTGCTCTTCGAAAAGGACAATCTGCGTGTTCTCGACGTCGGCGAACTCGGCGAGCGAACCGATCGGTTCACCGAGAAACCGCTCGTCGGCGGCCGCCTCGTCCAGGAGCGCGATCTGCAGTCGATCGCGATCGACGATCTCGAAGTCGTCACCGAACGCGAGCCGACCGACGAGGAGATCGAGTCGATGGTGTTTGCATGGCAGACGCTCAAACACGTCAAATCGAACGGCATCCTGCTGACGAAGGGAACCGAGACGGTCGGCGTCGGAATGGGGCAGGTCTCCCGCGTCGACGCGGTCCGACTCGCGGCGATGAAAGCCGACGAGCACG
>LFCJ01000553.1_pt1 | contig 23749 bp, 25 predicted proteins | sample 643141 | NCBI WGS metagenome assembly LFCJ01 (sample SAMN03766243, study PRJNA286221) | soda lake metagenome | biome: soda lake; feature: Kulunda steppe; material: water; isolation source: sample B1-Br-g2 brine of Lake Bitter-1 | place: Russia: Kulunda steppe | collected 2010-07
CGGTAGCAAGGTAAGCGCCGAATCCGAGGGCCATGAGCAGTACGGCAAATATGAGGGTGTTCTGTGGCATGGGCTAAATTCCAGTTTTGGCAGTGAGGGCGGCAGTTAAGGGTGACTTGCGCCCCTGTCGGCTCGCAAGGGGTCCCTGTGGCACACTCTACGACTATGCGATTCTTAATCCGAATATTCTTTCGCACCCTGCGCCGGGTGCTCACCCCGTTCATGATTGCGGGCTACCACCTGTCCAGGCCCCGGGGCATTCAGCGACTGGCCGAGGACCAGCGCGCCGTGGATGAGGGCACCGGCTCCCTGGCGCTGTACCACTTCCCCGCCTGTCCGTTCTGCATCAAGGTCCGCCGGGTCATGGATCGTCTGTCGCTGAACGTCGAACTGCGCAATGCCCTCCAGCCCGGCGAACACCGGCAGACCTTGGAGCGGGAAGGCGGTCGGATCAAGGTGCCCTGCCTGCGGATCGCGGCGGAGGATGGCCGCGTTCAATGGCTTTACGAATCAGACGACATCATCGCGTATCTCGAGGAGCGGTTCGGCCCGTCGGCGTGATTGGGTGCCTGCATTGTTACAGCAGGCCTTTTAGCCGACCGGGTTCATGGTGTTCAGTTCCTGAGCGAGTCGATGCGCAAAGTGCGCGGCGGCCACGGACGGAGTTCTTCCGCGTAGCTGGGCGCAGACCAGTGGAGCCATGGGCACATCACGTGGGTCGATTGGGCGCGAGAGTAATCCGTCGCGGTTGTCTGTATCGGTGGGTGCTCCGATTTGCACTTGAAAGCCGATACTGTGATTGTCCACAAGCAGTTGCCGCATCAGCTCGAACGAGTTGGCTTCCGTCACGATTTTGGCCTTGGTGGAACGCTTCGCAAGTGTTGGCTCCAGCAGTTCTCGGACGCCCAGGGTGGCGTCGGGCAACACTAAAGGAAAGCTCAGGCAATCGCTTAGACGCACTTCGGATTTCGCGGCCAGAGGGTGGCGCTCTGTCATCATAGCCACGATCGGCTGTGCCACCATGACCAACTCAAGCACTTCTGAAGTGATCTTGGGAAGGACAACCAGAGCCAAGTCGGCCTCGTAGGCGATCAGGGCGCGTAATGCTTCGCCGCGGTCTACGACGCGCACACCGAACGAAACGCGCGGGTAGCTGGCGCGGAAGCTATTTATCTGGTCAGGCAGAAATCGCGATGCCAGTGCCTGGCTGGCAACAACATCGACATGCCCTCGGCGCAGTCCCTTAAGGCCCTCGATCTCCGAGCGCACCCGCTCCAAGTCGGCGATGTGCCGGCGAACGTAGTTCAGAAAGATCTCGCCGGCGGCGGTCAGACGCATACCCCGAGCATGGCGCTCGAAGATCGGCGTGCCGAGTTCCTCCTCCACCTGCTGGATGCGCCGGTCGAGGGCCGATGGAGTGATATAGAGATTCTCCGCCGCGCGGCGGATAGAACCCTGGCGGACCACAGCGTCCAGATACTCGAACAAGCGTAAGTGCTTCATGAGTCCTCCAGCGTTGCGTTTTTTAGAACACCAAATCAATTTATTGGCAATAGATGTCACCGCTAGTCTCCTCATAAAGTATTGCTGAAGCAAGCGGAGTTAGCGATGAAGCGGACTGGGGATATAGCGAATAGGACCTCGAGCACCGTCCTCGAACCGGGCGATCGCATCAGCCTTGCGCGCCCGAGAAAGGTCGCCAGTCTGGCCAATCTGGTTGCCTGTCCGGTCCACGTCGAAGTGGATTTCGCGCGGGCCGCGCTCGTTCTGGTGGATATGCAGAACGATTTCTGTCATCCCGATGGCTGGTTCGCGCGGAGCGGCGTCGATGTTTCATACGCAAACCAGATCGTGCCCCACCTACAGCCGCTGTTGATGTCAGCACGACAAGCTGAAATGCCGGTAGTCCATCTGCATTGGGGTGTCCGGGAGGATTGCCTTGATATGTTTCCCGGGCACCTCGCATTCAGCCAGCGGTTCGGGCATCGCACTGGCCTCGGGCAAACACCCCCCGGCGGGGTAGGTCCAGCTCTCGTGCAAGGCAGCTGGGGGGCACAGTCAATAAGTGCGCTCTCTCCGGAAGACACGGATATTGTGGTCAGCAAGGACCGCTTCAGCGGGTTCTGGAATAACCCCCTTGACGCCATCCTGCGCCGCCTCGATGTGACGACGCTCTTTTTCGCCGGCATCAACACTGACCGCTGCGTCATGGCAACCCTTCAAGATGCCAGTTTCCTCGGCTACGACGTCGTTCTGCTGGAAGATGCGGTCGCTACCCCTTCTCCGCCGGCCGTTGAGCAGGCCGCCCTGACTCTTATTCGTGAGCTCTACGGCTTTACCTGTATGACCCGCGATTTCATTGGCCGATGAGTGCCCCTGCGCTCCGCGCCCCATTTTTGCCTAGGAGGAACCGATGAATCTGGAATTGAGTGGCAAGGTGGTTCTGATCACCGGCCCCGTGAAAGGTATGGGTGAAGCAGTAACCCGTGCTTTCGCGGCGGAAGGTTCCCGTCTTGCGCTTCTGGCCAGGGATGCGGAGGCGGTCATGCCACTCGAGCGCGAACTGAAAGCGCAGCATCTGGACGTACAGACCGTGCGCTGTGACATAACCGATGCTCAACAGTGCGAGGCGGCGGTAGCAGAAGTTTTGGAGATATTCGGCGGCGATCTGGATGTTCTGGTGAATGTGGCCGGTGGCTCGGGTCCCATCGGTAAAACTGGTGCGGAGACCACTCCAGAGGAGTTTGATGAAATCATTCGCCTGAACATGGCCGGCTGCTTCTGCACTATCCGGGCGGTGTTGCCCACGATGATGGCGCAACGGTCTGGGAAGATCGTAAACATCGGCGGCACTTTCGGCATGCGAGGCAGGGCGGGGCGAATGGCCTACTCATCCTCCAAATGGGGCCTTCGCGGCATGACGAAGAGCTTCGCGCTGGAGGCCGGCCCTTACAACATTAACGTCAACGTCGTGGCGCCGGGCATGGTCGACGGTGCTCGTTTCCGCACCAAGGTCTGTCGTGAGATGGCGAATAGCCTTGGTATTACGGAGGAGGAGGCGGCGCGTCGCCACAGCGCCGACTACGCGTTGCAGCGCATTTCTAGTGCCGAAGACGTCGCCGACGCCTGCCTATTTCTTGCCAGTGATCGCGCTCGGCAGATCACCGGTATCGATCTGCCCGTGGATGGCGGCTGGGCATCACTTTGACAGGAGTAACCATGCAGACCCAACCCCAAGCCGACTTGGTCATCACCGGTGGCGTTGTCGTGACACACGAAGCGGAGCATAGAGCAGATGTGGCTGTTCGCGATGGCATTGTCATCGCTATCGGGGATCCGGTGACCATGCCTCCGGCTCGAGAAACACTGGATGCAACGGACAAACATGTTTTGCCAGGGGCAATCGACGTTCACGTTCACACCAGGGATCCGGGGTACCCGCACAAGGAGACCTGGGAGAGTGCCACGGCCGCGGCGGCCATGGGTGGGGTGACCAGCATATTCGACATGCCCAACACCAACCCGCCTACTGGAACCCCGGAGGCGTTACGGGAAAAGCTAACCCTGGCAAATGAGCAGGCGTACGTGGATTTCGGCGTGTATGGTCTGCTCGCCGAGGACAACATCCATCATTTGAAGGCCTTGGTCGACGGCGGAGTCATCGGCTTTAAATGCTTCATGGGTAACACCTTCGGGAACCTACCGTCGCCGTCCACTGGGGCAATGCTAGAAGGCTTTGAGATAATCGCTCCCACAGGATTGCGCGTATCGCTTCATGCCGAAACTGCTTCGATTATGGCTTGGCGTTACGATCGCCTGCGTGCCGCCGGCCGCCATGACCCCCTTGCTCACGTCGCCGCGCGTCCCGCAGTGGTGGCAGTTGAAGCTGTGACCAGAGCGGCGGTGCTATCGGAGTGGACAGGGGCGCGCATTCATGTACTGCATGTCTCCTCGGGAGCTGAACTCCGGCCCCTGCGCGAAGCTAAAGCTCGCGGAGTCGACGTGACTGCGGAGACTTGCCCTCACTATTTGTTGTTCGATACGCGCGACTACGCTGAGTTAGGAAGCCTGATCCGGGTAAATCCCCCGATACGAGAGGCCTCTGATGCTAGCGCGCTCTGGGACGGTTTGAAGGACGGCACTCTGGACATGATCGCTACCGATCATGCTCCGCATTCCCCTGAAGAAAAGCATAGCGATGTCATCTGGGATGCCGACTGTGGGTTCCCCGGGGTTGAAACGCAGATGCCGCTTATGTTGACGGCGGTTAACCAAGGGCAAATAACCCTGCCGGAGTACGTTCGCATGGCATCGGTAGCCCCCGCTAAGGCGTGGGGCTTATATCCGCGCAAAGGAGCCATTGTGCCCGGTGCCGACGCAGACATCACAATCGTCGATATGGCGCAATGCGCGACCCTTGATCAGTCCAAACTTCACTCTGTCCGGGCAAGAATTTCCCCATTCCACGGCCGTTCAGTGACTGGTCTACCGATCCATACTCTAGTGCGTGGTCAGTTCGTCATGCGTGACCGGGCATTGGTATCCGACGCACGCGGCCACGGCACGTCTCTTCAACGGGTTCAACAGATGCCTGCTCCTGAGGTTCGCAATCAAGACCTTACGCTGGCGGCGGAGTTGGCCCTAGCGCCTCTTAACCAGCAGGAGGCAATGCCATGAGCATGATGGCAGGCGAGATTGCGGCTGATCACAAAGGCAAATCAGCGACGGCTATCGGGTTGCCCGCAGAGGCAATCCGGCTCGAAGAGGCTGAGGTCATTTACGGGCGCAGCAATAAGACGACGCAGGCGCTCGCGCCCACCTCGCTATTCGTCGAATCAGGTGATTTCGTCGCTCTGGTAGGTCCATCGGGATGCGGCAAGAGCACCATCCTCAAATTGGTGAGCGGCTTACTCGAGCCCACTTCCGGTAACGCCTACGTCGGTGGTCGAGAAGTGGGGGCCAGAGCGGTGCGAGTGGGCATGGCTTTCCAGAACCCCACGATGCTTCCATGGCTCTCGGTGCGCGACAACGTGATGTTGCCGCTGAAAATCGTACCGCCGTTCCGATGGAGATTTCGTAAGGCGCGCAAAGGCGAGTTCAAGGACCGTGCCGATGCGCTTTTGGAGCAGGTGGGCCTCGCTGGTTTCGGGGATAAGAAGCCCTGGCAGTTATCCGGCGGCATGTTGCAGCGTGCCTCGCTTTGCCGCGCTCTCATCCACGACCCTCAGCTCATGTTGCTCGACGAACCCTTTGGAGCGCTGGACCAGTTCACTCGCGAGGAACTGTGGGGAACCCTGCAACAGCTCTGGCAGGATCGTAAGCCTACCGTTTTGCTGGTGACCCATGACCTGCGCGAGGCCGCCTATTTGGGCACGCGGATCTGTGTAATGAGCCCGCGGCCCGGGCGAATTCTTGACGATAGTCAAGTGCCGTTTCCGAGACCGCGAACTCTGGACATGACCTACCAGCAAGACTTTGTGGCGCTTACCCATCAACTGCGCGAGTTGATCACTCATACACAGCAGGATCTGTCGCGGGGGAGTTCCGATGGAGATGATTGAAAAGATCCGCCAAAAGGCGGCGGCTGCGTCGTTGATCTTTGGTTTTTTCGTCCTCTGGGAGTTGCTCTGTCTCGGCCTGGACATTTCAGAGATCGTTCTGCCCCGGCCAACTCAGATCATGGATACGCTGATCAGTCGGCTGCCGGCGCTGATGCCTCATGTTCTGCAGACCCTATCGACCACACTTGCGGGATTCAGCCTTGGAGTAATTGCCGGAGTCACAATCGGTGCCATCGTTGGCTCATCCCGGGTTGCCTACGACACCGCATACCCGTTGCTCGTCGGCTTTTCTTCGATACCCAAGGTCGCGGTGGTGCCCATCTTCGTGCTTTGGTTCGGTAGTGGCACTGTGCCTGCGGTACTGACCTCCTTTGTGATCTGTATTTTCCCGATCGTCGTCAATGTAGCCACCGGCCTCGCTACCACTGAGCCCGAACTTGAGGATGTCCTCAAAGCTCTGGGAGCCAAACGTCGTGAAATCCTGCGTAACGTCGGGCTGCCACGCGCAATGCCATACTTCTTCGCGTCTCTGAAGGTCGCCATCACTCTGGCCTTTGTTGGAACAGTTCTTGCCGAGACCATCGCATCCAACCGAGGAATCGGCAATGTCATGATGATTGCGACCTCAACCTTTGACGTACCTCTGGTCTTTGCAGGCCTGTTCCTGCTCGCCTTTCTGGGTGTGACGCTCTACGTGATCTTTTCCCTGATAGAGCGAAATGTTGCTGGCTGGGCCATGCGCAAGTCAGACCTCCCCAATGCGTAATTTTCTCGCTCCAACCTTCCATATGATGAGGACTATAACCATGAAGAACGTTAAATCCGCCCTTCCGGCCACTATGGTTGCTAGCATGCTGTTTCCAAGTGCAGCTATGGCCGACCTGACCCGCATTGACTTCACCCTGGACTGGAGTCTTCAGGGCGTTCACGCCTGGTATTACCTCGCTGATGAGCGCGGCTACTTCGAGGAAGAGGGACTGGACGTCCGTATCGATCAGGGAGAAGGATCAGCCGCTACTATTTCCCGGATTATGTCGGGCGCCTACGACGCTGGCTTCGGCGACATGAATGCCATCATTCAGAATGCTGCGAACCGGCCCGGTGAAAACCCGGTCATGGTTTACCAGATCTACAATCAGCCCCCGTTTGCTGTGCTGACCCGCGCTGACGGGCCGATACAGTCAATTGACGATCTGGAGGGATCCACTCTCGGTGGCCCAGCAGGTAGTGCCTCGACTCAGTTGTTCCCCGCCATGGCGGAAGCCGCTGACATCGATATTGAGAACATTGAAATTACCAGCGTCTCGCCAGACCTTCAGGAGCAGCTACTAAACCAGGGATCGGTGGACGGTTCATTGGTGTTTAACGTCACCAGCTACATGAATCTAGTTTCTCAGGGCAACGACCCTGACGAAGATTACATCTGGTACCCCTATGGCGATTACGGGCTTGAGATCTACTCTAACGGCGTCATGGTGTCCCCAGAGCTGATTGAAGAGAGCCCCGAAGCGGTGGAAGGCCTAGTGCGCGCCATCAACCGTGCGGTCATGGAAGTGCTCGCTGATCCGCAGGCCGGCATTGACGTGATCGTCGGTGTGGAGGGCTTTCTGGACGGAGAGGCAGAGCGGCAGCGCCTGGAGTTCGCCATCGATAATTTGATTGATTCTGAAGAGGCTCATCAGTTGGGCGTCGGTGACCTGGATGTTGACCGACTCGCCCGGTCGTTCCAGACCATCGTAGATCTTTATGACCTCGAGCGGGTGCCAGATACCTCGGCTGTCTTCACGGACGAATTCCTGCCGCCGTTGTCTGACCGTTCCCTCTGAGCAAGAAAAGTGGGTCTGCCGGCATAATCGGCAGGCCCACTCACTTGCGGGAGATTTGTTGTGCCCGACAATAAAGTCACGGTCTCTGATGCACTCTTGGGGGACGACTACGCAGCTGATGGACCTGTGGTGATTCACTACAGCGACGGCCGGATCCGCTCTGTGACTAAATCATCCGATGCATCCCGAAGCGGACGGCGGCTTTTGATGCCTGCCTTCGCTAATGCCCATGACCATGCGCGCCCGTTGTCGACCACGTCTTTTGGTGCAAGTGGAAAGCCCTTGGAGACCTGGCTTCTGCGCTTGGCGGTTCTTCCTTCGGTGGATCCCTACCTGGCTGCTGCTGCAGCGTTCGGTCGGGCTGCAGAGGGCGGGTGTGCGTCGGTGATGGTACACTACACCAGACCTCAAGGTCCGATGGATCTGCCGGAGGAAGCCGCCATTGTCGCGCGCGCGGCGCAGGATGTCGGCGTAAGAATGGCATTCGCCGTCGCTCTACGCGACCGAAACCCGTTGGTCTATGGCGATGATTCACAGCTACGCGATTCCCTGCCCGTGTCAGCCCGCACAGCGCTGGAGCGATACTTTAACTTGCCCAAAATGTCTGTTGCGGAACAGATCGATCAGGTAGATGCAGTTGCGGAGGCAGTCGGGAGCGAGGGTGCTGACGTTCAGTACGGTCCTACTGGGGTGCAGTGGTGTTCCGAGGCAATGCTGGAGGCCATTGCCGAGGCATCCGCTCGGACCGGACGGCGCATTCACATGCATTTGCTGGAAACACTGTGCCAACGTGACTACCTGGATCACATGTATCCCGGTGGAGTCGTCCGGCGGCTGCATGAGATTGGCTTGCTCTCGCCGCGCCTGACACTGGCTCACTGCGTCTGGGCACGACCGGACGAGCTGGAAATGCTCGCAGAGTCAGGCGTGACAATCGCGATTAACACCAGCTCAAATTTGCATCTACGTTCCGGCATTGCGCCTTTGGAGGCCATGCGCCAGGCAGGTTGCCGTATCGCCATGGGGCTCGACGGATGTGCCCTGGACGAGGACGATGACGCGCTGCGAGAACTGCGGCTCAATACTTTACTGCATGATGAAGTCGGGTTTGCTGCACGGAATACCCGTCAAGAAATGCTTCGCCGCAGCACCGGCAATGGTCGGGCCTCAGTAGGCGCAACGGGGAGCGGCGTGATCGCCGTCGGCGAGCCTGCCGATTGGATGACACTCGACCTGGATGGGTTGGATCGGGATCGCATCATGCCAGTAGCTCCTGAGGATCTGCTATTCAGCCGAGCCACGCGAAGCTACCTGGATGAGCTAGTTGTCGCTGGTCGGACGGTCGTCTCGGGCGGTACCGTCAGCGAGATCGATCTCACCGCTGTGCAAGAGCAACTCCGTGCTCAATTCCGTCAGGCCCTTGGCGAGCGCAATGACCTTATCTCTGCATGGCCCCCAATCGAAAATGCCGTGGCTCGGTTTTACCGCGATCGACTTGGCTGCTGCTGAATCCCGCCCTTGGGCATTTTAAAACCAACCCTCAGGAAAAGGTATGACCTCCGACTCTTTACACAGCGTCGATCAGCTAATCTTTGAACGAACTGATGCTCGCATTCATATGCTTAAGGAATTGGTAAGGGTCCCATCCGATAACCCACCGGGAGATTGCGAGGCCCACGCTGAGCGAGCGGCCGAGCTATTAACCGAGCTAGGGTTTGAGGTTGAGCGCCATCCCGTGCCCAAAGATATTCTGGAAGAGGCCGGGCTCAAGCGAGTGACTAACCTGATTGTCCGCCATCGCTTCGGAGAGGGTCCAACGATCGCGCTGAACGCGCACGGTGATGTTGTCCCGCCTGGGGATGGCTGGCACACCGACCCGTATTCCGGGGAGATCCATGATGGTTGGTTGTACGGACGCGGTGCGGCGGTATCAAAAAGCGACTTTGTTACTTACGCGGACGCGTTGAGGGCGCTGATCGATGCGGATCTACCGCTCTGCGGCTCAGTGGAGCTACATCTGACCTATGACGAAGAAACCGGCGGGCAGGCAGGCCCCCAATGGATGCTGCAAAACGGAGTCACACGGCCGGATTACGCCGTATGCGCCGCTTTCTCTTATAAGGTAATCACTGCTCATAACGGCTGTCTCCACCTTGAGGTAGAGCTGCAGGGTCGGTCAGCGCACGCCGCTTGGGCGGAGACCGGACTGGACGCCTTAGAGGCTGCAACTCATCTGCTCAAAAAGCTCTATGCCCATCGGGATGCGCTGAGGGAGCGGAGATCTGGCTTCAGTGGCGTCGATCACCCATCACTGGTAGTAGGCACGATCCAAGGGGGTATCAACACCAATGTAGTTCCGGATCGGATTTCAATACGGATCGATCGGCGCATTATTCCCGAAGAGGATGGCGCTTGTGTTGAGTCGGAGCTTACTTCCGTGATTCTGGATGCTTTGGCGGATTATCCACAGATTGGGGTGGATATTCGCCGGGTATTGTTAGCGATTCCCTTTACCCCCACACCCGCTGCGGAGGCTCTGGCCGGGCATTTCATGGAAGCGGCATCCGAGGTACTGGGCGAGCCAGTTCAGGCTGGTGCCGTGCCGCTGTATACGGATGCTCGTCACTACGCAGAAGCTGGTGTCCCGACGGTAATGTATGGTGCCGGGCCGCGGGATCCGTTAAGCGCGAATGGGCACCGCGCCGACGAGCGTGTACCTCTCGATACTCTGACTAGTAGCACCCGCGTAATTGCGCGGGTTGTCATGGCTCTGCTGGCTGACAAGCGTAACTGAGCGGCTCTTCCAAGGCTCAAGGAAGTTATCGTTCAGCGATTTGAGTTCTAGCGTCCGGTTCTGGCAACCATTTCGGCGCTAAAACCCGCACAAATGAACGCAGACCTTGCAGGAGTTCTATAGCTCTGGGTTGGACCACGATAGAGTGCCGATGAGCTTCTGGCAGGAATCCGTCTGCAATCATCTTGTCAATCATGTTAACTAACGGTTGATAGTACCCTCCGACATCAAGAGCGCCGAATGGCTTGTCGATTTCATCCAGCTGGTTAAGTGACCACACTGACAACAGCTCTTCCAGTGTGCCGATGCCGCCGGGGAGAGCAATGAACGCATCGGCGTTGTCGATCATGCGCTGCTTTCGCTCTCTTAACGTTGACACAATTTCGATCTGGGAGAGGCCTGGATGGGTGTGGCCTTTATCATGCAGCCGCTGAGTGATGACCCCATGGGCTGATCCCCCTCCTTCCAGGAAAGCATCGGCCAGCACTCCCATTGTCCCTTTTTGCGTGCCGCCATAGACAAGGTCAATACCCTCATGAGCTAACTGATGGCCCAACTCAACGGCTTGTGTGCGGAATACTTCATCGGAGCCGAAATTCGACCCGCAGAAAACGGCGATTTTGCGCAATGTTCTCACGATTATGGAGACCCCAATTGGCGACAATGATTCTACGCGAGAGAGTATAACTGGGCCTCGAATAGAAATCGAGGCCCAGTCCTATGTAAGAACACCGTTTCCGGTACTCGGTAAGATTAAAGCGACAGGGTGATTACCCTACTCGAAAAGCGAGTAAATGCGTTCTTCTTCAGGCGGCAGAAATTGAGTGTCAAAGATCGTGCCGAGTTCAGGGGTATCAGTCAACCCATAGGCTGCAACCACGATATCAATGGCTTCCCGCATTCGGGACGCATCAATATTCCCGAGGCCGACTTCAGCAAGCTCAGGGTGGTCCATTTCATCTTCAAGGGTCGCAGTAAGCCGTGCTGTCTCGACTTCTCGATTAATCAGCGGCTCTTGGGCCATAACGGCATCCATTCCTATTTCAGGATCTGCCAGTACGTCGGCGACCGCGCGATTGATAGCCCTGACCAGCCCACGAACTGCATCAGGATTTTCGTCTGCAAGTTGACGGGAGACGATCAGCGCGTTGGAGTAAAGATCCATACCGTAGTCGCCATAACGGATAAACCGAAGGCGTTCATCAGGGTCCATGTTCGCGAGCATGGCGTTAAAGCGAATTGTGTTCACAAATCCAAAGACCGCATCCACTTCACCACGGTTGAGCATTTGCTCACGCAACCGCGGTTCTATGTTAATCACTTCGATGCTGTCGGCGTCGATACCCGCCAAGGACGCGAAGGCAGGAAACAAGCGTAATGCTCCGTCGTTAGCAGGCCCCGCAATGGTCTTTCCCTCCAAGTCCGCCGGTCCATAGATTTCGGTGTCCGTGGTAGTTGCAACGGTGAAGGGAGGGCGCGTATAAATCATGTAGACGCCCACAGGAGCATCATCCGGATGATTTGAGGCGTAATTGATCAGGGCATTGATATCGCCGAATCCAACATCGTATGCGCCGGATGCGACACTCCCCACAGCAGCCCCGGAGCCAGAGCCCTGATCGATATCCAAGTCCAGTCCTTCCTCGGCAAAATAGCCTTGCTCCTCTGCCAGGAAAAACCATGCCTGTGGTCCTTGGTAGGACCAGTTCAAAACCATGCTGAGGGATGTGTCAGCATATAAGGGTGCTATGTAGCTGGCTAGTGCAAACGTCAATAAAGTCCGCTTCCACCCAGCAATTTTCAGGAGGTTGGGTCGAAAATTCATTGGATATCTCTAAATAAAATATTCACGAAACCAAGAGTAAAGCTGATAGAACGCGCTATTGTCTCATTCTGCTAGCATAATCCGACAATTTTCTATTCCCTCTTTGGAGAGTGTTCGAGAAATTTAATGTGTCACGATGATTGATGATTCATGTAATACCCCATTTAAATGATGTCTAAGAGTATCGCTCCGTGGCGTTAATCGCTATTGCAAAAAAATTCGGCATGCGTAAAGAAATATGCAACGCTCGCGTGCGTTATGGATTAAACTAGTCGCCAGAAAGACGGGGAACTGATGGTCGACGTTTAGCGACTTAGCACTTGGGTATGATGGGAAAAGTTCTGTACACAAGGACGCCGCCAATGACCGATGCCCGCCGGCAGAGTCCGGCCGCCGCGCGCAACCGGCAAGCCATCCTTGAGGTCCTGCAGGGAGTGCTACCGCGGCGTGCCCGAATTCTGGAGCTCGCCAGCGGCAGTGGCGAGCACGCCCTCCACTGCACCCGGGCGATGCCGAAATGGGCCTGGCAACCCAGCGACATCAACAGCGATGCTCTGGCGTCGATCAACGCCTGGCGTCAGCACGAGGGTCCGGACAATCTGCGGGCACCGTTGGCGTTTGATGTCGTCGGCGATCTCTGGCCCGCTGGCCCGTATGATGTCGTGGTGGCCATTAACCTGATCCACATTGCCCCTTGGGAGGTCGCCGAGGCGCTCCTCGCGGGAGCCGGACAGTGCCTGCAGGAGCGAGGCCGACTGATCCTTTACGGTCCGTTCATGCGCGAAGGTCGGCACACCGCCCCCAGCAACGCCGCCTTCGACGCGCAGCTGCAATCCCGGGATCCGCGGTGGGGCCTGCGCAATCTGGAGGCCGTGGTCACAGTAGCGCAGGCTCATGATCTGGACCTTGATCGGGTGGTGGAAATGCCCGCGAACAACCTCACCGTGCTGCTTCGGCGGCGGTGATTAGGAAAAACGGATGACGATTTCAGCGATGCGCATCTATTTCTATAGCGCGCAAAAGTACGACAAGGCTTTCTTTGAACAGGCGAACACCGCCCATGGCTTTGAACTGGCTTTTACCGAGTCGCCGCTAAATGCCGACACGGCACGACTGGCCAGTGGGGCGGAGGTCATCTGCGCATTCGTCAATGACACCTTGGACGCCGCCTGCCTGCAGGCGCTGGCCGACGCCGGGGTGCGCACGGTGGCCCTGCGGTGCGCCGGGTTCAATCACGTTGACCTCGCCGAGGCCAAGCGTCAGGGACTGGCGGTGGTTTCGGTGCCGGCCTACTCCCCGGAAGCGGTCGCCGAGCACACGCTGGCCCTGATTCTGACGCTGAATCGAAACACCCATCGCGCTTATGCCCGGGTCCGGGAGGGAGACTTCAACCTCAAGGGCCTGCTGGGTTTCAATCTCAATGGCCGCACGGTGGGCCTCATTGGCACAGGCCGGATCGGTGTCGCCACCGCCCGCGTGCTCTCCGGGCTGGGTGTGTCGCTGATCGGCTACGACGTCCACGAAAACCCGGCCTTCACGGCCCTGGGTGGTCGTTACGTGGAGCTCGATGATCTGTATGCCCAGGCCGATATCATCAGTCTTCACTGCCCGCTGACCGAATCCAATCACTATCTGATTAACGCGGCGTCCATCGCGCGCATGAAAGACGGCGTAATGCTGGTGAACACCAGCCGCGGGGGGTTGGTGGATACCGAGGCGGTGATCGAAGCGCTCAAATCCAAGAAAGTCGGGCACCTGGCCCTGGACGTTTACGAGCAGGAAAGTGACGTGTTTTTCCGCGACCTGTCGGACGAAATTCTTGCCGACGACGTGCTCTCGCGCCTGTTGACCTTCCCGAACGTGCTGATCACGGGCCACCAGGGGTTCTTTACCCGGGAGGCCATGACGCAAATCGCCGAGGTCACGCTCAGTAACGTAGCCACCGTTGCCCGGGGCGAGGTGTGCGACAATGAACTAACGCGGCTTGTTTAAAGGTTGCATCCGGTCGCGCAGGTTCACCGCCTAATAAAGGATCACGCCGGTATGAACAGGATTCACTCAGTTGGTGGCAAATGGCCCGTCCCGATACAGGCCATCTTCCTTAGTCTCGCCTTTGCATTGGCGCTGGTCGTCATGCCGGCAATGGCCAATCAGGACATCATCGATGCGCTGGAGGAGGCCGGCCTGGAAGTCTCGGAAGAAGACCGGGACGAGATTCTTGATGCGACCCCGGAGACTCTGTCCATCGTGATGGGGCGGGTGGTTAACAGGGCCGTTGGCGTGAACCCAGACGCCGCCGCAGATGTTGCACGCAATATCGCCAACGCGGTCCCGGAACAGGCGCAAACCGCGGCAGTCGCCGCGACAAGGGCGGCTCCCGCCCAAGCCCCGGAGGTGACCACGGCCGCGGTTGAATCCAATCCGGATCGAGCGGCGGCCATTGCCGGAGCGGTGTCGGTCGAAGCGCCAGAGGCAGCGGTTGAAGTGGCCGTTGCCGCGGCGACCGCGGCCCCGGAGCGTGAGGCCGAGGTGCGCTCGGCAGTTCGCGGCAACGCGCCCACCCGGTCACAGGAAATCGATGCCGCGGTGGAAGAAGCGCTATAGCCGGTCAAGGCACGCAGCCTCGCGGCAGGCGGACCTGCACTAGTACTGGCAAAACCGATCCCGTGCCTCGACCAGCGCGTCGTCGAAATCATCGGGATCGCTCATATGCTCGAGTAGTGCGCGGATGTCCGGGCGAAATCGCTGCGGTGTATTCACCCAAAAACGTCCGTAGCGGTTGCCGGCCTTGTCGAATACGACGGGGGGATGCTTCGCAAATCGGTTCCAGGGGCTAGACGGGCGGAACTGGCCCCCATACCTCCCGCCCGAGTTCCATAGGCTCTCGGGGCTCAAGGGCGAGCCATATCGGCCGCCGGATCGACAGACCGAGTCCGGATCGAATCGGATGCAGGTCAAGCAGCCCAGATACGTCTCATGGCCTGGCCCGCCGTAAATCACCAGCTCAGTCCGCTGGGCCGGGGATGGCATGGCCGTGATCAGCAATACCGCGAAAAGAAGGATGTGTTGCATCAGGGCTTACTCTCCTTGCCCGATCTGCGGACACGTCGGAACTGCGTGAGTTTCCGCGACATGGGGCGAAGAAGGATATAAATCTGATGCGACGCATCATGTCGGGAGAACCCGATATCGTGGTTCGTAACTAAACGAGCCGCCTATCCCAACTAGGGTGAGGGCGGGCGCTTTGACCGCGAAGCCCATGCCGATGGGGTCATCATTCGCCATCTGGTTAAAAACGACTGGATTCGCACTTGGCGCGATATTCGCCTGGCCAGCTAGTCGAGGCACTGGGGTTGAAACAGTATGTTCTGCCAGGCGGGTAACCGTGTTGTTCATTGCTGCTCGCAAGTCTGCAGAGCACGCGTTCGTGATGCGCTATGATCACCACAACCGCACATGCTTAGGAGTTTTCTTATGATCAAACACATATTCATCGTGGCCTCGCTGGGGCTTTTCCTGGCCATCGGCGGCTGTGCAAACCAGCAGGGCCAGCAAGAGCAAGCCGGTGCGATCATCGGTGGCGGGCTCGGCGGCATTCTCGGCTCACAAGTTGGCGGGGGGCGTGGGACAACGGCCGCCATCATCGTGGGCACGATTGCCGGCGCTGCCATTGGCAGCAATGTCGGCCGCACCATGGATGAAGTCGACCGCATGCGCATGGCAGAAACACTGGAGACCCAGCCGACGGGCAGTTCCACCCAGTGGCGCAACCCCGACAGTGGCGCGAACTACACGGTCACACCCACCCGAACGTTTGAAACGGGTCAACAGCCCTGCCGGGAATTCACGATGGATGCCGTGATCGACGGGCAGCCGGACCGAGTGACCGGAATAGCCTGCCGCACACCGAATGGTGAATGGCGGATGCAGAACTAAATGCAAGAAGGCGCACCGGCGCCGTTCCTAAACCCGCGCAAACGCGCACGGCACCCGCACCGAGGCGCTCAGTTGCTCCAGGGGCTGACCGTTTAAGTCGTAGCGCACGGCCCGGTCGGGGGTGTAATTAATGGTGAACCCGGTGACCCCGTCATAGAGCGGGATACCTTGTGGGGCCTGCGCCTGGCAGTAGGCAATGAAGTCCTCGGTTGGTAAATCCGGGGGAAATAGCAACACCAGCCTTCCTGGGGCGTTGATCATCCCGGCCATGGCTATTGAGCTCGGTCGACTGCGAACGGTGGTCCAGACGGCGTGGGGTTGAAAGCGGGCGCGATAGTCCGCTTCGGCCTCAGCCTCGATGGCCTCGCGGGTGGCGTCTGCCGCGTCCGTGATGTCCTTCACGGGGAGGCGTAACGCGCCAGCGAGGCGCTCAGAAAGGTTGCCTTTACGCGATGCACCGGTCGCTGCGAACGCATCCAGTCGCCGCAGCGCCTTGCTCGGGTTGTTGGGGCTCAGGCGCTGGCCGATATCGCCGCGGGACAGGCCCAGGGCGGCCATGCGCTCACGGAGCAGTTGCTCGAGGGCGGTGGGCTCAGGCATTGGCGGCCTCCCTTGCGTCGTTGGTCCCGTTGGCTTGCCGGGGCACATCCGTGGTGAGTCGGAAGAAATAAAAGCGCCCGCGCACAGCGCGCATGAGCCGGAAGGCATTGATGCCGGTATCAATGAATTCATGACGCTCGATGGATGGCATACCGGGCATGGTTTTGCCGCCTTTTCCGCCAGAGGGAAGGATGGGCGGTCATCGCCCATCGCGAATGTATCGTACCTCTCGGGTGCGACAGGTCCTGTCGGAGTGACGCGTTAGGTTACTGGTCGTGCTTGCAATGAGGTCCGGCTATGACGTCTCCCATCCAGTGGCCTGACACCCTGAAGAATCAAACGTGGCAGGTGCTCGACTGATGGCGGACCCCAACCTTAACCGCATTGCCGTGATCGGCTCCCGGGATTTTGAGGACTATGCGCGGCTTGAGTCCGTGCTCGAGCCCCATCTGCCCGCGGTGCTGGTCTCCGGCGGCGCAAAGGGCGCGGATGCGCTCGCCGAGCGCCTGGCCCAGGAGCGCGGGCTGACTATCGACGTCATCCCGGCGGACTGGCAACACTACGGTCGTGGGGCCGGCCCCATTCGCAATAAGCAGATCGTCGAGTTGGCAGACCTTGTCATCGCCTTCTGGGATGGCAAGTCCCGTGGTACGCGTTCGGCGCTGGCGCATGCGGACAAGATGGGTGTGCCGGTGGAGGTTCACCACCCCGACGGAACGGTGACCGAGTGATGTTAACTCCCGCCCACTGGATCGCGCCGGATGGCGAGCGCCTCGACGTCCGCACCTCGCATATTGCGGCGGTGATTGCGGACCCGGCCCGCTTTGGCATTACCGAGCCGTGGCTGCGAGCGGTCTATGCCGAGCACGGCGAGGCCGATCGCTTTGGCTGCGAAGGCCATGCCCGCGCCGCGATCGTTCGTCATCTGGTTACTAATGGCTGGATCCGCACCCGGCGCTACATCCGCCCGGTCACCTACTGGAGCATCACGGTCTATGACCTGGACGCCGAGACACGCCAACGACTGCAGGCCTGGGTGGATGCCGGACTGGCGGCCGACTGGCTGGAAGCCGCCAGCGAGCTGCGCATTTATTTCGTCTCGGATGACAAGACCTCGATCATGGAGGCGGCGGAGCTGAAGGCATGAAGCCCGGTTGCATGCGGCCCGGTGCATGCCGGGGTGGCGGATCATTTCAACCCCCAGTACTGTGAAATCCGACGAAAGACCAAGGAGTCGGTCATGTACGACATCATCGGTGACATTCACGGACACGCAAGTCGCCTGGAGCGCTTACTCGAGCGGATGGGTTACGAGGGGGATGCGGACAGCTGGCGTCACACCGACCGTCAGGCCATCTTTGTGGGCGACTTCATACCGCACGCCAAGGTACGGATGCCTATTACGCCGCCGAAACACTGCTGAAAGGCTTTGAGATCCCGCTTCCACTCGGTGAAATCTTCTTGGACAAGCAGGGTAACGAACGTCGCCATATTCGTACCCGCTGGTGGGAACAGCGCGAGGGGACTGTTCGCTCCGTCGCCCTGATGGATGACGCCACGCGGGAGGCGCTCTCCGAGGAACCGGTTCCCAGTGGCGTATTACCTGGCTACACCGACGAAAAGCCGGTCTTCGTCGGCCACTACTGGCTCCGCGGGACGCCCGAGCCCATGAGCGACCGCGTGGCCTGTCTGGATTACACCGTGACCGACCCGCCGCCCGAAGGGAAGTTGACGGCGTATCGGTGGGCGGGGGAGCGGAGCGTCCGTCGTGATGGGTTTGTTTGGGTTTAGGAGTAAGCGGCGATATACAGTCTGGTGGCTTGTTCGCCCCTCAACCATGTTCATCCCTCTACCCATCAAGACTTTGGGATGAACGAATCTCCAGACCTATCAAAATTACGTCACAGGCCAGGCCATCGGCACAGTGGTGATCATTAATGCTGGCAGGGGTTTAAATAGCGGCCATGGCGACAAACTCGACCGCATTTATTACATGGCTAGACCTAACCGCCGCCGACCGCGATAAGGTAACGAAGGTTCTTGACCTGTTTAGCGGGCGTGGGACGGTCGACGAGCTAGGGCTCGGGACGTTGAGGGATCTCCTGTCTGACAGCCTGTTCCCGGGCATGTCCGTGCTGCATACGCGGATGCGCTATGCGCTTTTCATCCCCTGGATCTACCAGTTGATGGAGCGCGATCATAAGCGGATTGAGGATGTCGCCGGAGAGGCGCGGGCCCGAGAGATCGATCTGATCAAAGCCCTAAAAGCCGGCCACAGTGGACCGGGCATTATAGGGGCCGAGGCTGGAAGTGGCCTCTCCCGGCTGCCGAGTTCTGCTTATTGGGCCGCGCTGGTGCGCTGGGGCGTGTTCGTGCCGCGTCAGAGTCAGAGCTGGTATCACCGCCATTTCCGCCGGCTTGCTCGCTCGGAGCCGGTGGGTCGCGCGGATGATCCGGGCCTGACTTGGACCAGTGAGCCCACCTGGCACCCCCGCGTGCCCGAGCCGCCAACGGACCTCTTCGAGTCGGCAAACTTCCGGTTGACCCGTGAGGAGGCGGCGTTCGTGCAGGGCTGCATACAAGCAAACGTCAACGGCAGCCTGTTGGCCTGGCTCGCGGGGGAGGGCGGTGCAAGTCTTAGCGCCTCGGCGGCCCTCTGGGAAGAGCCACAGGTCTGGGAGGCGCCCGCGACCATTACGGAGCTCGCTGAGCTGGCTCGGCGCTTTTCCCTTCATGTGGAAGGAGCGCCACTCCTCTATAACCTGCTGCTTGCCGAGATGCGGCGTGATCGCGCCGGAGATCACAACGGCAGCGACAGCGACCACATCGAGGACTATCGCGAGCGGCTGGCGGAGTGGGCGGCGAGGGAAGCCGAAGAGGCCCCGTTCGATCCCGACGCCCTCTGGGCTCTGGCGGCGCTACGTTGGGTTGCGGTGAACCCGTGTCAGAAGCGATTCGTTGAGGCCTGGTCCAAGGCGATCGCTCAGCATGGCGCGACGAGCGTCGCCGACAGTACCGCGCTCCGCCAGTTGATCGAAAAGCGCGAACGCATGCTCAAGGGAGCCCGCGCCCGGACGGTCAATCACAGCCGCCTGCTGGACTGGCGCGGCGACGTTGGCGTCGGCCGGATGAGCTTTCGCTGGCCGCAGGTACTGCAGATACTCACCGATCTCCATCAAGGACTCGCGAACTGATGCTGGCAACCGACGCACGCCAAGTCGCCACCGACATCCTGCGGCCTCCGCCCGGCTACAGGCTGGATCGCGCGGTGATAACCACCTACAGCTTGGATCTCGAAGTGCTGCTGGCGCTGCCGCTTGCCGTGCTGGCGCAGTCCGACGAGGGTGTGGATACGCTGCTCGAACAGCCGCTGCTGCTCCTCCAGGCGCTACGCGAAGCGACGGATCGCGTCCACGTGTTCGTGGACGAAACGGGTATCTCCGTTCCGCGCCTGCCCCGGGAGCTCTACTCGGCCCTGGAGTCGAGCGTTCATCCGGTGCGTGCACCAGGCGGCGGAGCATTCCATCCCAAGGTGTGGGTGGCCCGGTTCGCCTCGGACGACGAACAACCCGTCATCCGTGTGGCTGTCGCCTCGCGCAATCTCACCTTTGATCGCTCCTGGGACATTGCCCTGGTGAGCGAGGGACGCGCGGGCGAGGCTGAGTCGGTGCCGGGCTCGGCAACGCTTGCGGACCTGGTTCGCCGCCTGCCGGCGTTCGCAACGGAGAGGCTGCAGCCGGAATTCAGCGCGGAGCTGCAGCACCTGAGTGACGAGCTGGGGCGCACGCGCTTCCCGGCGCCGGAGGGGTTCGACAGCGAACTCACCTTTCATGCGCTGGGGCTCGGTAACGGCTCTCCCGACCGTGCCTGGCAACCGATGGATACTGCCCGGCGGGTCCTGGCGATTGCCCCGTTCGTCGGCTCCGACGGGCTCCAGGCGTTGACCGCAAGCGGCGCGAAGGAACGGATACTGATCAGCCGCGCCGAGACGCTAGATGTCTTACCCGCGTCCGTTCATAGGCAGTGGCGTGACCAGCAGGTGATGCTGGAAGCCGAGTTGGAAGAGGCCGAGGACGAAACCGCCGGGCGGCCGGCAGGCCTGCATGCGAAGGCTGTCATTATGGAGCACGGATATCGGGCGTACTGGTTCGTCGGGTCCGCTAATCTGACCTGGTCCGCACTTGCCGGGCGCAACGTGGAGGTCATGGCCGAGGTCAGCGGCAGCAAGGGCTACAGCGAGGGCAAGGGCGTCGGTATTGACCGGTTCCTCGAGGCGGGGTTCGCGCAGTTATGTGCGCCCTATGCCGCCAAAGAGACCGAGCCGGCGGATGCAGCCAGTGTGGCGGCCGAGAAGGCACTGCAGCAGCTTCGCAACGATCTCCTGCACAGTGATATGCGCATTTTCTGTGCGCCGGGCGAGGAAGATTGGCGCTGGGAACTGGTGGGATCCGTGCCGGAGCTCGAGGCCGTGGAGTTAGCTTACTGGCCCGTGACCCTCAATCGGGAGCAGGCGCGGAGCTTGGAGAATGGGCCGTCATGGCAGTTGCCACTGGAGCGTTTGACGGCATTTGTTGCCTTCCGGCTCCGCGCGACGGCAGCAGACGTGGATGATCTGACCCTCGTCCTGAAGCTGCCCACCGAGGGCATGCCGGATGGACGCTCCGATCGCGTTCTGCGGATGGTCATCAATACCCCCGAGCGGTTTCTTCAGTTTCTGCGCGCCTTGCTGGGCGGCCTCGAGGGGCTGGTGGAGTGGGCAGGTGGCGAGGGCTATGCCGACGGGCAGAGCCAGCACTGGGGCAGCGGGTTCGAGGCGGACACCCTGCTGGAAGACCTCCTCCGTGCCGCATCCCGGGATCCCGAGCGGCTTGAGGCTGTACGCGGTGTGATCGAGGATCTCACCGAGGCCTCCGGTGACGCGCAGGTGGTGCCAGAGGATCTGCGGGCGATCTGGCAAGCGGTGGATCAGGCGCTGAAAGGGAGGGCGCAGCGGTGAAGCGTCCGGACGTCGATGCGATTCTGCGCCCACTGAAACCCTTCCAGCGGCGCACTGTGGATCATGCGTTCCGGCGCTTGTTCACGGCGCATGACAGCACCCACCGTTTCCTGGTGGCCGACGAGGTCGGGCTCGGCAAGACCCTGGTTGCCCGCGGGGTGATCGCCCGCGCGATTGATCACCTCTGGGACCGGAGCGACCGCATCGATGTGGTCTACATCTGCAGTAACCAGAGCATCGCCCGCTCCAACCTGCCCAAATTACGGGTAGAGGCCGACGCCGAACAGTCCGTGGCTCTGGCAACCCGTCTGACCATGCTCGCGGCCGAGCTCGCACCGCGCGAGGGCGGGAAGGGGCTCGGCGAAGGGCGCGTGAACTTCATCAGCTTTACCCCAGGTACCTCGTTCAACATGGGGCACTCCGGGGGCATGGAGCGAGAGCGCCGCGTGCTCTACTGGCTGCTTGCCGATGTGGTTTCGCGCCGGCAGGGGCTGGCCAACCTGCTCCAGGGCTGGGTCGGGCGCGAACGCTGGCTGGATCTGCTGGGCATGCCCCTCCCCCTGGAGCCCGGCATTCGGCAGCGGTTTCAGGCGGCGGTCGTCGGCGATAACACACTGTTCGAACGCCTGGAGACAGTCATCGAGCGGTGGTTTCTGGAAGCGCCCGAAGAATGTGGCGCCGAGGCCCGTCAAGCCAGAAATCAGCTCACCGGGGAGCTCAGGCAGCGTCTTGCTGAATGCTGCGTCGAGGCGCTGCAGCCGGATCTCGTCATCCTGGATGAGTTCCAGCGATTCAAGGCACTGATCAATCAGGATGCCGACGACGACGATCCGGCCACGGAACTCGCACGCCACCTGTTCACGGCCACCAACCAGCACGACGAGCCGGTGCGCACGCTGCTGCTCTCCGCGACGCCGTACAAGCTCTACACCACGGATGCAGAGCTGGACACGGATGACCACTACCAGGATTTCCACGCGACGACGCGCTTTCTGCTCGGCTACGACGGGGAGCGGGTGGCGACACTGGACAGCCAGCTCTCCCGATTCAGTCAGCAGTTGAAGCGTGCTGCCACTAGTGTCCCCACGGAGGTGCGGGCGGCGAAAGAGGCCGTGGAGATGAGCCTGCGTGCCATCATGGCCCGTACCGAGCGGGTGGCCGCCAGCGAGGAACACGACGGCATGATGCGAGAGGCCTCCGCCGCGCTTCGTGTCCAGCCGGCGGATGTGCGGCAGTATCTCGCCGCCGATGCCTGGTTCCGGGCGGTAGGTGCCAGTGACCCGATGGTCTACTGGAAAGCTGGCCCATATCTGCCGCATTTCATGCAGGGATACCGGGTCAATGATCATGTCGAGGCGACAGCACTCCTCGAGCCCGAGAAGCTGACCGCCGTCCAGCGGAGCTACCCGGAAGCGTTTCTTGAGCGCGGTGAGCTATCCCGTTGGCGCGAGATGGACCCAGGCAATGCCAAACTGCGTGCCGTGGTCTCGGAACTTCTGGATACGGGGCTATGGCGACTGCTTTGGATGCCGCCGTCGCTCCCGTACTGGGAACTGGGTGGCCCGTTCCAGGGGCAGGAGGACCGCACCAAGAGTCTGCTCTTCTCCGCCTGGAACTTCGTCCCCGATGTGGTCAGTGGCGTGCTCAGTTACGAAGCGGAGCGGCGCATGATGGGGGGTGCGCTTGCGCACTATGAGGATCCGGCCAGCCAACGGCGCCCCCTGTTGCGCTTCACCGACCAGGAAGGTGTCGGACGATCTCGGCACCGACTGCTCCTGCTGTTGATGCCTTCACTTCGCTTCGCCGATGAACTCCATCCGTTGACCGCCCCCGAGGGCGCCGATGTCCGTGCCTGGGTGCGCGAGCGTATCGAGGCCATGCTGGCTGAAGTGACCGGACCCGCGAGCGAGGAGGCGGAGGATCCCCGCTGGGAGTATATGGCGCCAGTCGTTCTGGAACCGGAGCTCAGAGCCTTTTTCCGATACTGGGCGCAGGCGTCCGATCAGGACACCGGGAAGCCGAATCCCGAGGCCCTGCCGCACTACCTGGACGACCTGGCCAGCCTGGATCCCGGTGAGTTGGGTCGTCCGCCGGCAGGGCTTGTGGAGTTGTTGACCGACGTGGCCCTCGGGGCGCCGGGCGTGGTGGCAGCGAGAACGCTTGCCAGTGCCGGGCTCGGTGAGCGGCAACGGCGGGCGCGCGCGACCCAGA
>LFCJ01000554.1_pt1 | contig 23738 bp, 27 predicted proteins | sample 643141 | NCBI WGS metagenome assembly LFCJ01 (sample SAMN03766243, study PRJNA286221) | soda lake metagenome | biome: soda lake; feature: Kulunda steppe; material: water; isolation source: sample B1-Br-g2 brine of Lake Bitter-1 | place: Russia: Kulunda steppe | collected 2010-07
ACTGAACTCGGAGTCAGTCACACGGACGACAACAGTCTCTTCGACATCCCTGAGATCGTAGCTCGGGATGCTGTCGGTTTGGCGCATAACGTACATCGGCTCGACCAAGCGATTGTCCTCGAGACCGAACACACAGAGCAGTTGGTCTGTCTCTTCGGGTGGAAGCTCGCGGTCTCGAACCGCAGTCGCAAGCGGTCGCGAAAGCCATTCGGTCTCACTAATCGACGGATCGTTAATCAGGACGTGCTCGGCAAACCGAACCAGATACCAGTTGAGATCGTTACACAACGAGACGGCCGCACCCAGGCTGACTGTCTCGAGGCCAACTGCGTTCTCGAACGGTTCGGTGAGCTCGTAGGTCGAGAGTGCGGCTCGAGCAGTCTCACGGGACAGCAGTTCGTACCGGAGGTCGATGTCGTCGGCCCCGATGAGACAGACACGGATCACGCCTCGATGAACTCGGTCTGTGAGTAAATCCGTTTTGGGTTACTGTGTGCGGAACTCGAAACGTGCCCCACCGTCGAGAGATTCTGTGAGTGTCGTCTCCCAGCCGTGAGCCTGAGCAATCCGGCGGACAATCGCTAGCCCGAGGCCGCTTCCCGAACCGCTGGCGGTGTTGCCGGCTTCGAACATCGACTCGCGGTCGGCTTCGGGAATACCAACTCCATCGTCTGCGACGTAAAATCCGCCGTCCTCGAGTTCGCCAACTGTAATCGTCAGTTCAGATTTGTCCGAGCCCATACCGTGTTCGAGACTGTTGCGAAACAGGTTCTCAAACAGTCGGGTGAGTCGGTCTGCGTCAGCCTCGAGCGTCTGGGTGGTCGTCACATTCAGCCGCACAGTATCCGTGCCGGTCGTCTGCCAGGCTCCGCTGGCAACTGATTCGATCTCGAGTGTCTCGGGGTCAGTTACCTCGTGGCCACCGCGAGCCAGCGCCAGTGAGTCTTCGATGATTTCGGTCATTCGCTCGTGGGCGAACTCGATTTGATCAACGTGTTCGTCATCGAGATCATGGGTTGCTTTCAGCAGTTCGATGCGGCCGCGGGCTACCGTTAGCGGACTTCTGAGATCGTGCGAGACGACAGAGGCAAACTCCTCGAGGCGCTCGACTTGCCGCTCGAGTTGTTGTTCGCGACGACGGGTGCGCTGGCGTTCGACATCGTAAAATCCGAAAGCCAAGCCGACGACAGCGCCGCGAGCGACACCGGCGTTGAGCGTCTGTAGCTCTCGGTTGACCGTGAGTCCCTCCTCGAACTGCGTAAACAGCGTGACAAACTCGAAGCCGCCGCTGACCGCACCACCGACCAGACACCACAGCGCCAGTCGGATCATCGCTGTATCGTCAGTTCGATCCGCCCACGCCCAGTAGCTTGCACCAACGAGCAGTGCCGAAAACAACAGTGGCACGACCGCATCAGCCAGAAACACCAGCTCACTTGCCGCTTGGCTGGTGACAATAAACCAGAGTGTCAACGAAGCGGTCGCAATGCCGAGTCCGGCTATCGCACCCGCACTAAGACGGCGTCGCATCTATCTCAATAGACGAACCAACAGCCAAAAGAATACTGTTTTCTGACAACTGATTAGAACGTTGATAGATCGCCGTCGATGACCTGCCGAGTGATATCTGTTACATCGGCGAGTTCACGGTCGACAATGCTGCGGATGTCGGCTTCGACATCCTCGAGTGCGACGCCATCGACAGTAACAACCTGTGCATCTGCGACGTGTGGTTGGTCGATTGGTTTGCCGATCTGGCTCAAAAGCCGAATCTGCAGATCACGGATTCCGTCTACCTCATCGACAACTGACTCGGCAATCTCGGTCGAAAGCAGGTTGTAGATCTTACCGATGTGGTTGACCGGGTTTTTGCCGGAGGTCGCTTCCATGCTCATCGGGCGGTTCGGTGTGATTAGTCCGTTGGCACGATTACCACGACCCACTGATCCGTCGTCACCTTGTTCGGCCGAGGTGCCCGTCACAGTGAGATAAATCGAGCCTTCCTCGAGATCGTCGGCGGTATTGACATCGACGCTGACCTGTCGGTCGGTGATTTCTTCGGCCAACTCGGTTACATACGCCTCGACGCGATCGACGGCGTCGGCGTAGGCCTCGAGGTCTTCGATGTAGGCATCGACCATCGCGGCCGCAACAGTGATGTTAATGTGATCGCCCTCGCGTTTGCCCATGATTTTGACATCGGGGCCGAGTTCCGGATTTTCGGCGACGTAGGTTGTGTTGAGTTTTTGTTCTGCCGTCTGGACGATCTGTTCGGTTTCGGTCAGCGGCGCATGGCCGACGCCGAAAGAGGTGTCGTTGGCCATCGGGACGGTCGCGCCGTCTTCGCCGAAGACTTCCTGGAGGTCGCCTGATCCTTCACCAAGTTTGACATCGACGATCACATCTGTGCCATATTCGAGTTCGGGGATCTGTTCGGCGAGATACTCACGGGCCGCCGCAAGTGCAGTCGAATCAACAGGCAGCTGTTGGCCGTCGTACTTTTTTGTTGCGCGGCCGACAATCAGAATGTAGATCGGTTCGACGACCTCGCCGCCGCCGAACGCAGGAGCTGCTCGGCCAGCGACGAGTTGGGTTTCGTCCGTGTTGTAGTGTAGGACTTTCCCCACGCGCTCGAGATATAGCTGTGAAAGCGCCCTCGAGACGCTTTCGGCGATGCCGTCGCTAATCGAATCTGGGTGGCCGATCCCTTTTCGTTCGACAATTTCGACGGCCTGATCCTCAACCGCCTGCCGATCTAGTTCGCTGACCTGAATATTCCGACTCATGAGTTGCTTTTTGATGGGACACATGCTATAACTTGCGGAAACCTCTTGACCACAGAATATAACTATGGGGCATATCGTGTACGTACCAAAGCAACTACAGAACAGTCTGCGGCAGATCGTAATTCGTATTGCTAACAGCTCGCAGGTAGTGTCCTGATCAAACGCCCGCTACTTACAGTTCGACAGGTGGCGTTTTGAACGCCCCCTCGTCTGCTTTGCGGTCGTAGTTTTCGATGGCTGCCCGAACCAACTGGAAGACACCGTCTTTAGACCAGCGGGCAGTGTTGATCTGTAGATCATAGAACTCCCGATCGTCGAGTGCGATATCGTAGTAGGACTGATACCGACCGGCTTCGCTGACCTCACGGACTCGCATTTCGGCCTGCGTTTCTTCGCGTTTGTCGATCCGTTGTATGCGAACTTCATCGGGCGCATCAAGCCAGATTCGTAGATCGGCATGTGAGCCTGCCAGCCAGCCGGCGAGTCTCGATTCGAGAATAAACGGCTTGTCAGTCTCGCCCCACTTTTCGGCTATCTGCTGGAGTCGGTTGTCGAGTGCACGATCAATCGAGTCTGTGGTATCTGCCTCGGCGATCTGCTGGTTGAGACTGATCTCGTTTTCTTCGGCAAGTTCTCGGAAAATGTCGCCGCCCGAGACGTACGGACAGTCGATCGCTGTCGCGAGTCGATCACAGAGCGTTGTTGCCCCGCAGCCCGGCGGCCCTGAAACCGTGATAAGCAACTGAGTGTCGATCCGCTCTACAACCGCATTGCGAGCGGCCAACTGTGAACGTTCATTAATGGTCATGTGGGTTGAGTCTCACCTACGAGTGAACGTGTGTTATGCCCATCGGTTGGGGCTGGTTGTGCCGGTGGTCGACGAATCGGTATTTAGCTATTCGGCTGCTACAGTACCTTGTGTGCACACTGGTGTTCGCTTGGCAATCCTTCGAGGAAACGCCGCTGGCTGTGGCGGCCAACCGCGAGGAAGCAAACGGTCGACCGTCCGAACCGCCTGCGCTGTACCGCCACACGCCTCGAGTCATCGCCCCACGCGACACTCGCGTTGGTGGAACCTGGATCGGCTACAACGACGCCGGTGTCTTCGTCGGCATCACCAACCGGTGGGTCGACCGCGAGGGCAACCGCTCGCGGGGAAAACTAGTTGCAGACTGCCTGGAGTGTACGTCGGCTACGGCGGCACTCGAATACGTCGAACAGACACTGCAGACCCATCGCTATGCAGGGTTTAACCTCGTTGTTACCGACCGTAACCGCGCCATGTTGCTCGAGTTCGACGGCGAACTGACAGTCTCGGAGTTTGCTCCCGGTATACACGTCGTCGTCAACGTCGGTCACAACGGCGCGTATTTCGAGCCACCCAACCGGCCCGAAGCCGGCCGAACGCAAGCAACAAACGCCGAGCGGTTGCAGTCTGTTCTACAGCCCAAGACGGGCGAGACTGCCGAGGAATGGCTTTTTCGAGCCGGTAAAACACTCGGTGATCATGACTACGGTGTGTGTGTTCACGGTGACAGCTTTGGGACACGATCGACGTCACTGCTGTGTTTGGAGACGACTAATGACGATATCGACGACCACTATTGGTTTGCTGAGGGGCCGCCGTGCCAAAGCCCGTTTCGGCGGGTCGAAAGCAGCCTTTAAGCGACTCGCGTTCGCACTAATCGCATATGAGTGCCTCCGAGATTGAAGACGGGTTGTCTGAGGATGAGTATCGTGGACTGGAACTGATCCGCGAGAGAGGCGGCATCCACCAGAGTGACTTCTGGAAGGAACTTGATGTGTCGTCCAGAAAAGGAAGTCGCATTGCCGAAGCCCTCATCGAGTCTGGATTAATCAAGCGCGAAGAAACTGTCTACAGTGGTCACAACACCTACTATCTCGAACCCGCCGCCCGCGATCTCGACTTTCGATTGTTGATGGCTGGCGATATGCTCTCGCCGTTTATTGGCGAAGAGGAAGTCGACCCACAGAGTGACTCGTTTTCCCAATGGCTGATGAATCTAGCCTACGAAGAGTACTAACACCTGCGTCATATTCTCCGAGCCGGGTTGCAAAGGACACTCGTAGCTGATTGGTCACTATCCTAACCGAATGGTCAGCGAACAGCGAGTGACTACTCGCTGTTTTCTGAGCCGATCAGCGCATCGACATCAACGCGCTCGCCGAGCAACTCTGCCATTGTCTCGACGGTTCGACGGTCACGTGTGCGGCCGCTTCGGACGATCGATTCAGCACGTTCGACCGCAGTGAGCGAGTCGGTGTTGATCTGCAGTATCGGGGTGTTGGCCTCTGCGGCCCGACCCAGAACTGCAGGCGATGGACGATGGCCCCCGGTTAGAATCAAACATTTCACGCCCGAGGCCTCCAGTGCGGCGGTGTGTATATCGGACCGATCTCCACCGGTGATAACGGCGGCGTTTCGCGCTCGTCGGAAGTACCGAAGCGCCTCGTCGCCGCCCATTGCACCGACAAGGAAGCGTTCGATCATGGCGTCTGATTCGATATCTGTCAGCGTATTCGCCCCGAGTTCGTCGGCCAGTTCATCAACTGACACACCGGCAAGCGAAGTCTCCTGGGGTACCGCACCAAACACCTCGATGCCGCGGCTCTCGAGGAACGGGATTACATCGCTGTCGAGTTCTTCGAATGCGCTATCCGAAATCCGGTTAAAGATGACTCCCCCAAGATTCTCACCGATGTTTTCGACGGCAGCCAACAGTCCATCGATATCACCAGGTTGGCTGTAGTCGGCGACCAATAGGACTGATGCATCCAGCAACTCGGCGACTTCTGGGTCAGTAAGCCCGACGATGCCGCCGGTCGAAAGCGACCCACCGCCCTCGACGACCATCAGATCACGGCCTTCAGACAGGCCTGCAAACTGGGTTTTGACCTGTTGTTGGAGTTCTTCGGAATCTTCTTGGCCACGAATCGCACCGTCGATAAACGTCGGCGAGTACACGACTGGCTCGAGTTCGTGCATTTCGGCGTCGATATCCAGCAGCTCGCGGGCCAACATTGGATCTTCATCGAGCGTTTTGCCGACGCTGCTCTGCAGGCGGGTGCCTTTCGGCTTCATGTAGCCGACCGATTGACCCCGGTCGTGGGCGGTTTTCGCCAACGCGAGTGCGATAGCGGTTTTGCCGGTGCTTTCTTCGGTTGCGGTGATCAGTAGCGTGTTCATAGTTTTTCAGGGTCGACGGTGAGTCTGATATCGACGGCATCGACGCCGTCGGGCGTTGCCACGAGAGGATTGATATCGAACTCCATGATCGCCGGAAAGTCAGCGACCAACTGTGAGAGTCGCTGGATCGTCTCGATGATTCCCTCGATATCGGCCGGATCGCGACCACGTGCACCACGTAGGAGCGGTGCGGTCTTGATTTCTTCTGTCATTTCACGGGCTTCGGCTTCGGAGACGGGTGCGACGCGGAACGTCGTATCCTCGAGGACTTCGACGAAAATCCCACCCAGCCCGAACATCATCAGCGGGCCGAACTGCGGATCGCGGTTCATCCCGACGATGGTTTCGGTACCCGAATCCAGGTCGGCCATCTCTTGGATCTGGACGCCCAGCAGGTTGGCATCCGGCTGGTAGTTGCGGGCTCGAGTGACGATGTCCTCGAAGGCATCTTCGATTTCGTCGTTGCTGACGCCGACTTTGACACCACCGATGTCTGATTTGTGCAGAATGTCTGGGCTGACAATTTTCATTACGACGTCGCCGTCGATTCGCTTGGCGACCTCGAGGGCAGCATCAGGTGACTCGACGATGTCGCTTTCGGGCATCGGAATGCCGTAGGCCTCGAGCAGCCCCATTGCTTCGACACCGAGTCGGTTGTCTTCGCGTTCTTCGACGCGTTCGAGAATTTCGCGAGCCGCCTCACGATCGACATCGAACTCCGCAGGTTCGTCGTAGGAGCGTCGCTGGATCTGCCGGTACTCCCACAGTGAATCCAGCGCGCCAATAGCTCGAGAGGGATCGAAGTAGTTCGGAATCCCTGCATCCGACAGAATTTCTGCGGAGGCATCGACGCTTTCGCCACCCATAAAACAGGCCGCAACGGGCTTGCCGTGTTTTTCGCGCATTTTGACGGTTTCGGCGGCTAACTGCTCGTAGTCCAAGACGGCAGTCGGACACGAAAGTACCATCGCCGAGCCAACGTTGTCGTCAGCCAGCGCGATATCCAATGCATCACGGAACCGCTCGACGTCAGCATCGCCGACGATGTCTACAGGGTTGTAGATATTCCCTTCGGGCGGGAGTTGCTCGGCGAACTCATCGAGCGTCTCTTGGTCGAACGTCGCCATCTCGAGGCCCGAATCACCAACGGCGTCGGTCGACATCACGCCGGGGCCGCCGGCGTTGGTGATAACGGCCACGTCGTTGTTCTCGGGTACTGGCTGGTTGGCCAGCATCTGGGCGGCATCGAACAGGTCTTGGACGGATTCAGCCCGGAGCACACCTGCCTGGTCGAGACCGGCCTCGTATGCCTGCTCGGAGCCCGCAATCGTTCCCGTATGCGAAGACGCCGCCTGTGCGCCTGCATCAGTGCGGCCTGATTTGACGAGGACAATTGGGGTATCCTGGGTGACCTCGCGGGCAGTGTCAATGAAGTCACGGCCCTTTGAGATTCCCTCGAGATAACCGATGATTACGTCGGTTTCGTCGTCTTGGCCCCAGTGTTCGACGAAATCAGTTTCGTCGAGGACGGCCTTGTTACCCAGCGAAGCAACGTCTTTGAAGCCAACGCCTTCGTCGTTGGCCCAATCTAAGACAGCCGTAATGAACGCTCCTGACTGGCTCATAAACGACAGTTCGCCAGGGATAGCGTTTTCTGGGCCGAAGGTGGCGTTCATGCCGTTCGACGTCGACATGATCCCTAAGCTGTTCGGACCGACGAGGTTCATCTCGTAGTCGGCTGCGATTTCTTTGAGTTCCTGTTCGCGGCTTGCCCCATCGCCGCCGGTTTCACCGAAGCCGGCGGTGATGACGACGACGCTTTTGATGCCGGCTTCGCCGGCCTGCTCGACTGCAGGCAGCGCGATTTTTGGCGGCACAACAATGACGGCCATATCAGCCGCGGCTTCTCCAATCTCTCCGACACAGGAAAAGCCCATCACCTCCTCGTAGTTGGGGTTTACCGGGACGATTTCGCCGTTGTAGTCCGATTTGAGATTGGACATCACGGCTCGCCCGATTGACCCCTCGCGTGCGGTTGCACCGATAACTGCGATGCGTTCCGGCGCGAATAGCTCGGTTAACGTGCCCATCGCGCGTATGTTCTTCCCGGGGCGTCTTAAAGTGACGTGTAAAACGTTCAGTATGCTATGTGATATAGTACCACAACCTCAAATATTCATTACAATGGTGGTATAACTATGCAAATGTCAACAATCAGCAGGGCTTGGCGGTCAGTGGAGATCTTCTGTTCAGCGTTGGGATACAGACGGCGAGCGATCAGAGAGTGCCGTCGCAGCCAGATAGATGCCGATGGCAACAACGATTACCGAGCCACCGGACGGGAGTCCTTGCCAGACTGAAAAGCTGATTCCCAGAAGAATCGAACACTGACCGAAAAGCACCGAGAGATACAGCGTCTCACGGAAACCCTGGGCGACCTGGGAGGCTGCCGCAACCGGGATTACCAACAAGCCGGCGACCAAAATCACACCCAGAATCTGCATGGCTCCGACGACGACGATGGCAGTCAACACGACCAACAGCGCGTTGTACCACCGCACTCGCAGGCGGGCGACGCGGGCTGCCTTCTCGTCGAACGTAATAAACAGAAACTGCTTGTAGTTGAACGCCACGAGACCGACGACCACGACCGACAGTGCGGCGACGAGTCGGGCCCCACCGGCGGTCACAATCGCCAGATCACCGAAGAGGAAATCTTCAATGTCGATCGGCACCGAAACGAACGACCGGCCCCACGAGATCAACAGCGTGCCAACCGCAAAGCTCCCGGTGAGCACGATGGCGATTGGGACATCACCGTAGCTATCGGTGTGTTCGACTAACCACTGGAGCCCGAGAGCGGCGATCACACTCACAATGAGTGCGACAAACACGAGCAGACCACCTGATCCTGCAATCCCAAGCGCACCAATGAGGATAATACCGACTGCCACTCCTGCAAAGGCAGTGTGGGCCAGCGTTTCACCGATAAGTGCCATCTGTCGGTGGACGAGATACGTGCCGACAAGCGGGCCGACGATGCCGACGAGAATCCCCGTCGCAATCGCCCGCCACATGAACGGATGCCGAAAGACGTTCGTCCCGAGATAGAAATCCATCCATGCACCGACAAGCAGGAACTGCCCAAAGCCGTTGGCCGCAAGCGTCCCGACCGACCCGGGCAGCATCCGCAGCCAATCGAGGAAGATAAATGCGATCATCACTGCCCCGAGCAGCCCAACAACCAGCAAGCCAGCCTCCTCGAGGCGCTGGCGTAGTGGTATCGCAGGCGAGTGTGCCGCGGTCGATTCGGGGACGTCTGTCTGTTGGCTCATGGATGGTGGTGATGGAGAATCCCGCTTTCTTTGCCGTAGGCCTCAGAGAGCGCATCGCTTTCGATAAACGAGACCGTATCGCCGTGGTGGTACAACTGGCGGTTGATACAGGCGACCTTGCTGACGTGTGTGGTCAACACATCGACGTCGTGTTCGATCAAAATAATCGTAATTCCCTGCTGGTTGAGTTCATCAAGCAGTCCGTAGAACTCTTCGCGGGAGTCGGCGTCGACACCGACTGTTGGTTCATCAAGTGCGAGTAGGTCGGCTTCGCTGGCGAGCGCACGAGCGATAAACGCCCGTTGGCGTTGGCCGCCAGAGACGGCACTGATCGGACGATTCGCCAGCTCTGTGATCCCCACCCGTTCGATCGCCTGATCGACAATGGCGTGATCCTCACTGCCGAGTCGGCCGTGACCGACGTGGGCAAAGCGGCCCATCAGCACCGCTTCGCGGATTGTCACGGGCATCGAGCCGCCGCGGTCGGTCGAACGCTGGGCGACGTATCCGAGCCGCTGGCCGTCTTCGAACTCGGTTGCAGGCTCGCCAAACAGCTGTATTGTCCCACTGTCGGGTTGGTGGAGCCCAATGATCAAGTGCAACAGCGTGGTTTTGCCGGAGCCGTTCGGACCGATCAACCCCAGAAAGTCCCCCGTCTCTATTGACAGCGAGATGTCCTCGAGGGCAACAGTGTTGCCGTAGGAGAATGTGACGTCTTCGACGTCAACGACGGTCGTCATTCGTCTCCCGCTACCAGCAGCCGAAGTTTGAGTCTTTTCATTGGTCAGGCCTTGAGTGCTGCCCGCAACGATGGCAGATTGATTTCTTCCATCTGTTCGATCCAGCCATAGCCCTGTTCGTTCCACTCGGCGGTCGTTCCTTCCGCAGGAGTCAGGGGTTCGGCGTTTTCGACATCGCTGTTTTCGAAGATGGTCTCGACCATTTGGGGGACTTCTTCGCCAGGATTGGCTGACTCGAACGGATCGTACAGCACGGTATCAATGTCGTGTTCGTCGATAAGCTCGAGTAGATCACCGATATCTCCCGGCGAAACGCTGTCGTCCGGCGAGATCCCCGTCGGCGTGTGGAGTTCGAAATCGTATCGGCGTTCGACATACTGAAACGAGTCGTGGGCCGCAAAAACCGCGATGTCAAGTTCGGCCTCCTCGGCGACTGCTTCGAACTCTTGGTGGACTTGCTCAAGTTGTTCGGTATACTCCTCGGCGTTTGCCTGGTAGGTCTCGGCGTTTTCGGGGTCAATCTCGCCAAGTTCGTCGGCAATTCGTCCAACAACGCGCTGGGCCAACACTGGATCGACCCAGACGTGTGGATCATGGAAGTCGCTGGCTCCGTCGTCCTCGATTACCTCGACGACTTCGAAGGAGGCAGGCTCGTCGTCAGTGTCGTAGATGAGTTCATCGCCACGGCGGATCTCGAAGACAACGGCCGTACTGCCGAGTTCACGGCCGTGGAACTCAACGGTGTCGCCGTGAGATTCGATATCGACGATTTCGTCTTCGCCGTCAGCAATCCGGGCCTCGAGTTGGTACTCCTCGTTTTCGCCTAGCGGGACGACGTAATCTTCGTTGTCCTCGAGGACGATCCCAATCGGGAGGCTGTCGTCGAGTTCGACGTCCGGAAGACCGCCGTGCCAGTGGTCGGTGTGCCAGTAGCCGAGCTGCTGGTCGGACCGGAGATCAATAATATCCCACTCATCCAGCCGGAGGTTTTCCTCGGGGTACTCCCGGTCGCGGTCGGGTTCAGGAAGCGCGCCCGAATCCAGCGAGATGAGGTGTGATTCGAGTCCCTGCATGGCATCGACCACGTGGACGTTCTCGTAGTCTGCCCGAAGTTCCTCAGCGACGTCCTGGGCCCACGAAAACTCGGGTGTATCAAAGTAAATAAACATGTCCGAGGAGGCGATATCGCGGGTGAGATCGCCGTCGGGACTCCAGCCATGGCCCATCGAGCCGGTCTCGACTGGATTTTCGAAACTGTACTCGTCGCCGGCGATCTGTTCGGCCCAGTCCCAGAGAGCAAAAAAGTTGGCGTACCCGCTTCGTGTGCCACCGCCACTCTGGAAGGGATCGGACAGACAGCCGGCAACCGATCCGAGTGCTGCAAGCCCGCCACCGGCTTTCAGCACTGCGCGTCGAGTCTGATTCATACTGGCTAGTACAGCCAGTCGCCTAAAAGTATTATTATCTTGGCCTGAATATTTAATAACGGTGCAGAAGGCCGGACCAGCCGGTTATTCGGCGGTTAACTCGAGGACGGCGCGTCCGTGGTCGAGTTCAACAACAACGTACTCGTCGATCAGATCGCACTCGTCGACGCCGTGTTCTTCGTGGAGCAACTCGCCTTCGACCGCAGTGACCGTCCCTTCGTGGGTGAAGAAGGCGAACGTATCCCCATCGCCGTGATCGTGGTCGTGGTCGTCGTCATGGTCGTGGTCGTCGTCGTGATCGTGGTCGTCGTCGTGGTCGTGGTCGTCGTCGTCGTCGTGATCATCATCGTCAACCTCGAATGCGACGTAGCCACTCTCGCCCTCAATGGTGACATCGTACGGCTGGTGGGTGTCGGTGACGACCGGAGCCTCGTCGGCTGAAGAACCTGCCTCCAGCGATTCTGGCTCGTCGAACTCCTTGTGACCACAGGCGTGATCAATATCGTGCTCGCTCAGCGCGTGACCATTGTCGTCATGATCGTGGTCGTGATCATCGTCATGATCATGGTCGTCGTGGTCGTGATCATCGTCATGATCATGGTCGTCGTGGTCGTGATCATCGTCATGATCGTGGTCGTCGTGGTCGTGATCATCGTCATGATCATGGTCGTCGTGGTCGTGATCATCGTCATGATCGTGGTCGTGTCCGCCCGCACTCTCGACAAGGAAACTGACGGTTGCGGTCTCGACATCGCCCTCGGTTTCTGGTTCTTCGTCGGGTTCTCCGTCGGGTTCTTCCTCACCGTTAAGACAGCCGGCCAGTGCGCTTGTGGCTAGTAGTCCAGCGGTACCTGCAAGGATTCGGCGTCGTGATTGCTGCATGTGGTTGATAACAAAAAGGCATGCGTTAATAAGTTTGCTGGATTCATCTTTCTCGAGTTAGTATCATCGCCGTGTCCAACGGATAAACTGATCAGTCACACAGCTACTGTCAGTCCTACAGGTTCCGTCGGAAGATACAGGCTCTGGACTTGTATACCGCCGGACGAATACAGAGCCGCTAGGTAAAACGAGAGTTAGTGGCTGTGGCCCAGTGCCTCAGACAGCGGCATACCGAAGCGATCCTCGAAGATGGCTTCCATTTCGTCGTTCATCTCGGCGAGATCCGCTGGCGTCTCGCCCTGTGAGTGGTGGACGAGCGCGTGAGCGTGCTGTGCGAGCGCCTGGACGATAATGTCGCTGATAACCTGGGTAGGTTCTTCACCCTGTTCGGCGAGAGTATCAACCAGGCCGGCTGGCAGTGCAACGTCGTCTGTGTCTCCGCCCGATCCCTCAATGGTGTACGTCTCAGTTTCGACCATATCTACCGGTGGTGGTACAACCATAAGTGGCTGTGGGATTCGGCCGGCAGTCGGCTGAAGGTATAAGACTCCCCCGTCCAAACCTCACGGTGTGGATACAATCGTCGTCAGCACCGTGGTGTACGAAGAGCCAACCGACATCTACGAGGTGCTCATCGACTTTCCACGGTATGCAAGGTATTCGGAGTATCTAACTGCCGTCCGTCGGCTCCGTGGCGACGGTAGTGTCGGCACACAGTATGGACTTGATTTCGCTTGGTGGAAACTCACATACACGGCTCACTCGGAGGTAATCGACGTCGATCCACCCGAACAGATCGACTGGCGAGTAATCAAAGACATTTCTGCCAACGGCCACTGGGAGATCGAGCGGCGCGAGACGGTTCCCGCCGACGCTCCTGACGATGTGACAGTCGCCTGTGATGTCTCGCTACGTATCGATTTCGACCCTAATTCGGCTGACAGCAGTGCACTGAATCTCCCCAGATTAGTGTCGATGGGATGGGTGCTGAAAAAAGTGATACCGCTGATTAAAAATGAGGCCGAACGCGTCGTCCAGCGCGCCGTAAACGATGTTGAAGACCGACGCCGAGATGTCAAGTTTTCGGTTCGGGTCGACTCCGAGTACCTCTAGACGGGAGGCCAACCCAAAAGCAGTGATGCCAAACGCTTAATCAGCAGTTGATGCAATCGTTGATATGAGCGTGGTCTTAGCGTGAATATTGTGATTATTGGGGCCGGTGAAGTCGGCGAAAGTATCGCGGCTGATCTCGCCGCAGACCACGAGGTTACTGTTATCGAAACCCGAAGCGAGCGAGCCGAAGAACTCGCCTACGAGTACAACGTGCTGACGATCACGGGTGACGGCACTGATCCGGCAACGCTCGATCAGGCCAACATCGTCGAAGCCGAAATGGTGATTGCCAGTACTGACGACGACGAGACCAACATCGTCGCCTGCTCGACAGTTTCGGCTCTCACTGAGACGTTCACTATCGCTCGCATCAAAGACAGGAAATATCTCCACACCTGGAAACGGGCCAGCCGTGCGTTCGGCATCGACGATATGGTGTGTACTGACCTATTGGCGGCCAACTCTATCGTTGATGTCATCGGCCTCCCTGCGTCGGTCGCTGTCGATTCGTTTGCCAACGGCAGCGTCCAGATGGCCGAATTCGAGATCAGCCAGGCAGGTCCAGTCGCCGACAAAACAGTCCAAGCGGCCGACCAGTACGATTCGCTGACGTTTGCGGCAATCATCCGTGACGGTTTGGTGATTATTCCAACTGGAACGACTTTGATCGAGGGCGGCGACCGACTGGTCGTCATCGGGAGCGCCGAAAGCGTCCGGACGTTTTCGAATGCACTGTCGCCGGGCCATTCTTCAGACAGCACCGACGAAGTCGCCATCGTCGGTGGCAGCGAAATCGGCTACAACGTCGCCCGACTGCTCGGCGAACGGGGATTCAAACCCCGACTGATCGAACAGGATACCGACCGAGCCCGCGAGATCGCCGAGCAACTGCCGCGAACGACGGTCATGGAGTCGGATGCTACAGATATCGCGTTTCTCGAGCGCGAACATATTGGCGATGCAGATGTCGTCGTCTCGGCGGTCAAAAGCGACGAAACGAATTTACTCGTCTCGCTTTTATCCCGCCGACTCGGCACCGACCGCACAGTCGCCATTATCGATACGCCCTCATACGTCGAGTTGTTCGAAACTGTTGGCGTCGACGTCGCCATCAACCCGCGGGATGTTGTCGCCGAAGAGATTACTCGTCTCACACAGACCGGCGGGGCCGAAAACCTCGCGCTGATCGAATCCGACAAAGCCGAAGTCATCGAAATCGAGATCACAGACAGCAGCGTGCTGGCCAACCGACCGATTCGGGAATCAACGGCCGAACTCCCTGATGGCGTCGTTATTGGTGCGATTACACGTAACCGACAGTTCGTCACCCCGCGGGGTGACACCGAGGTCTACCCCGGCGATCACGTTGTCGTCTTCGTTGATGCTGAGGCAATCGACGAGACGACGAACAAACTCTGAACGTTACTGTTCTACGGCGCTTGCGGCCCGGATAATGGTTTCTTCGCCAAACTTCGGCCCGATAAGTTGGAGTCCAACGGGCAGTCCATCGACATCGCCAGCAGGAACCGAAATAGCTGGTAGGTTTGCGAGATTAACCGGTACCGTGTTGGCATCCATCAGATACAACTGCAGTGGATCATCGAGACTCTCGCCGAGTTTTGGCGGGACAACTGGCATCGTAGGCGAAGCCAGCACGTCTACTGACTCGAGAGCCTCGTCGAAATCCTGTTTAACCCATGCGCGGGCGTCCTGGGCCTTTTTGTAGTATTTGTCGTGATAGCCCGCAGAAAGCGCATACGTGCCGAGTAGAATGCGGCGTTTGACTTCCGGGCCAAAGCCCTCCTCGCGGACGGCCGCAAACGCGTCGTTCCAGTTACCGTCGGTTTCAACGTCGGGGCCGTATCGAACGCCATCGAACCGTGCGAGATTCGAGGAGGCCTCAGACATCGCGATCACGTAGTAGGCCTGGACGGCGTGTTCAAGCGACTCGAGCGAAACCTCAGTGATTGTTGCCCCCTGGGTGCGAAGTGTCTCGAGTGAGTCTTCGAAAACAGCAGTGACCTCGTCGTCTGCACCCGCAATCAGATCCGTGATGACGCCGATTGTGAGCCCCTCAACATCGCCATCCGCAGCCTCCGCGTAGCTCGAGTCGTCGCCGCCATCGTTGGTTGTCGCATCGTGTGCGTCCGACCCAGCAATGATGTCCAAAAGCAGTGCGGCCTCTTCGACAGTTGGCGCAAGCGGGCCGACCTGCTCGAGGCTGTTGGCGTAGGCGACGATCCCGTACCGCGAGACCAGTCCGTACGTCGGTTTGATGCCGACAACGCCACAGAACGCCGCAGGGTTCCGCACAGAGCCACCGGTGTCGCTGCCGAGTGCGAGATCAGCCTCGCCGGCGGCGACGGCGGCTGCAGAGCCGCCCGACGAGCCACCGGGAACTCGACCGGGGGCTGCGGGGTTCTCGACGGGGCCGAACGCCGAGGTTTCGTTGGTGCCGCCCATCGCAAACTCATCCATGTTGGCCTTGCCGACGATGGTTGCACCGGCCTCCAGAACGCGATCGACGACAGTCGCATTGTACGGTGGGACATACTCAGCCAACATCGCAGAGCCACAGGTCGTCCGAACACCCGCAGTCGACATGTTGTCTTTGATGGCGATGGTCACATCAGCCAGCGGTCCGTCGTTTTCGCCTTGGATAGTCGATTCGGTTACGAAGATGTTGTACTCGTCGCTCATGAGACACTCGGTCCTTTGAAAAAGCCGTCTTCGGTTTCAGGGGCGTTCTGGAGGGCTTCGTCCTGAGTGAGTCCGTCATGCACGTCGTCAGTTCGCATCACATTGATGAGTTCGGGGTCGGCCTCGATTTCGGGTACTTCATCGAGGGCCTCGAAGTACGCCAGAATATCGGCGAACTGCTCGGTGAACTCCGTTACTTCGTCGTCGGCCAAGTCCACTCGGGCAAGCCCGGCGACGTGCCGGACGTCATCGGGATCGACAGGCGAATCGCTCATACAGACGACGAATCGCGGCCTGTGAGTAAGGGTTTCGATCCACTGCACGCCAAATATTTCACAAAAAATACTATGTAATTTTATTGTATATTTGTACTCTTTCTGACGTGATCTTTAAACACTGCCACTCGGCATAGCCGGTAAAACCGCCCGCAGTGAGAGGGGTCGTTTCGTCTGTTTTCACCCCGACGCCGTCACACATTTTTCTTAGTGATTCGGGATGATTTTTTGGGGTATCATTAAGTTAGTTCAGATCGTGTATACTGATGCCGAAAATTGAGTGGGCGAGACGGATCTATCCCACCACCAATCCAATCATGACTGACAACGTCCGTACGTTTACCGACGAGCACACCCGCCAGCGTAACTCCACTCCCGAGCGATCAACCCGTTCGGACGAAGAGCTGCGCTGTCCGGAATGCGATGGGCAACTCGCAACAGACACCGAACATGGCGAGACGGTGTGTCGTGACTGTGGGCTCGTCGTCCAAGAGGACGAAATAGACCACGGCCCCGAGTGGCGTGCGTTCGACAGCAGCGAGAAAGACCAGAAATCCCGCGTTGGCGCGCCGACGACCAAGATGATGCACGACAAGGGTCTGAGTACGAACATCGGCTGGCAGGATCGCGATGCCTACGGGAAGTCACTCTCCTCGAGACAACGCCAGAAAATGCAGCGGCTTCGAACGTGGAACGAGCGGTTCCGCACTCGCGATTCCAAAGAGCGCAATCTCAAACAGGCACTCGGCGAGGTCGACCGCATGGCCTCGGCGTTGGGGCTGCCCGACAACGTCAGAGAGACTGCCTCGGTGATCTACCGGCGAGCGCTCAATGAGGATCTGCTGCCTGGTCGCTCAATTGAGGGCGTCTCGACCGCCTCGCTGTACGCCGCCGCCCGACAGGCGGGCACCCCACGGAGTCTCGACGAACTCACAGGCGTCTCGAGGGTCGAAAAAGACGAGATCGCTCGCACCTACCGCTACATTGCCCGTGAGCTGTCTTTGGAGATCAAGCCAGCCGACCCCGAGCAGTACGTCCCACGGTTTGCCTCGGATCTCGAGTTGTCCGACGAGGCCGAACGTCGGGCTCGCGAGCTGCTTTCGACGGCCAAATCACAGGGCGTCCACAGCGGCAAATCACCCGTCGGACTTGCGGCTGCGGCAATCTATGCGGCTTCACTGTTGACCAACCAGAAGGTCACCCAAAGCCAGGTCAGCGACGTTGCCAACATCTCCGAGGTGACGATTCGCAACCGGTATCACGAGTTGCTCGAGGCCGACCAGAATACGAATCTCGCATAACCAGTCTCGTTTTTTCAGCAATGTCGGAAGATCGAAACCGTTCGGCCTCCAGCAGCCGCTATGGAGACGACTCGTCATTTCACCTCAACCGTCTATATCGTTAACAGTGGTGCAACTGCACTCCACCACCACGATCGCCTTGGAATCCGAATCCCGCCTGGCGGTCATATCGACCGTGACGAACTACCGCACGAGGCAGGCATCCGAGAAGTCCGCGAAGAAACCGGCCTCGAGGCCCACCTCCTGCGAGAGGCTGCCGACATCGCCGCTCCAGCCGGCAAGGTGTTGCCGCAGCCAGCCCACATGATGCTGTATGATATCAACGTCCATCCGGACGGCACTGTCGGCCACCAACATATCGACCACGTCTATTTTGCGGCCGTCGAGAGCCGTACGATCAACCCTGCCGACGGCGAGGCCGATGCTGCAGTCTGGGAGTGGTACACCGTCGATGAGTTGCGGGCCAGCGAGATCGATTCGGACACAGTGACGATTGGCTGTGAGGCGATCACGGCAGTTGATTCGACAATCCAATACTAACGAAGATTACTCTCCGAGCAGCGAGCGAATGTACTGGCCGACGTGGTCGTCCATCCGTCGTTTGTATCCTGCTTGACGGGCCAGTCGGTCGAGTTCTCGGCTAACATAGCTGCCGTACTGGACGGCCTTTTTGTCCGTCGAAGCCACTGATTCGGGGACGACACGCTCGTTTCTGGCGAACGTTCGAAGCGCGATTTTTCGTTCGGTTTGGGCTGCCAGCAGTTCACCCGGTAGCCGCAGTGCGGCAGCAACTACTCGATCCTGCAAAAAGGGCGTTACTGGCTCGAGACCAACTGACTGAAGCCCACACACGTCGCGCTCGAGTTGGCCAGGCAGTGTTCGAATGGTTTCGGTGACTGCACCTCGGACGGTCTCGGCCGTAACGCGGTGGTCAGCGGCCGGATCGACGACTTTCGAGTAGCCGCCGAACAACTCGTCTGCGCCCTGTCCGAGCGCGAGACGGCCGAAGCCATCTGCTTGGGCGCGTTCGGCGACCAACACGAGCGGCAGGGCAATCGAGACATCCATCGGATTTGTTCGTCCAGTTGCCTCGACAACGCGAGAAACGGCGTTTTCGAGTGTTTTGTGGTCTAACTCGAGTATATGAAGATCCCCACCACGACCCATCGCCGCTGCTGCCTCACGAGCGGTAGCAATGTCGTGGCTCCCCTCGAAGCCGATTACATACAGCGGTGCCTCGGGATAGCCTGCGGCCACAAGCGCACTGTCGATGCCGCCTGAAAAAGCGACTGCGGTGTCAGTTGACCGACGGTCTGTTTCGAGTCCCAACGCTCCTTTCAGCGCCGTACTAACGGCTGTTTGTGCACTCGAGGGATCATCGACCGACGGTTCGGGCAGCGTGAGCTGCTGGCTGTCGCCGTCGGCCGTCCGCACCACACCGGGTGGAACGACCACTGGCTCCGTGAGGTCACCCGGCGAGAACGACCATGCTTTTTCGGCAGTGGGGTCGGCGGCGTTGCGTTCGCTGTAGACTGGTTGTCGGCCCAGCACATCACAGACGAGTTGGCCGTCTACGAGTCCGCCGAAGCCACCCATCGCAGCAGATCCACAGCCGCTTGCACCAGGAAGCGGATCGCCAGCCGCAAGCGTGTTGCGAACCGTTTGGGCCGAGGCTCCCCGGAGTAGGTTGTCAGTCATTTTGACGTAGTGAATCCAGTATGTGGCCGAGTCGGCGTTTCGCACCGCCGCCGAACTGGCGGAGACTGATATGCCAAGGCGTGCGGTGGCCGATCACGCTGGTTCGGCCGTGTCTAATCGCCTCGAGGACGGCCTCGGCCGACCGCTCGTCGACGCCAACTTCGGTGACCGCCTGGCCGACCATCTCCGAGATATGAGCGTCGCTGCCGGCAGTCATCGGCAACCCACGTTCGATCGCAAAGCGTTCGGCCTGCCGGTTGGCTCGGCCGGTAAACAACCGGGAGTTGTAGACTTCGATGGCATCGGCGCTCGCCAGTTGATCCTCCGAAATGTGTGGGGCGACCCCGTGGCGGGATTTCTGAAACGGGTGCGGAATAACAGCAATCCCGCCCTGTTGGTGGATTCGCTCGAGCGTCTCATCAAACGACAGGCCGGGCGGAACTCGCTCGTCGATCCCAAAGGCCAGAATGTGGCCGGCTGCACTCGAGACTTCCATGCCAACAATGCCGACAAGCCCGTGGTCAGCAGCCTGTTTGGCGGCCTCGATCGAGGCGTCAATCTCATCGTGGTCGGTGATTGCGAGCCCATCGAGTCCAACTGCGGCGGCTTGCTCGAGCAGTAACTCGACGGGATCACGGCCGTCGTGCGACAGCGCGGAGTGGGCATGAAGCTCGACCGATAACACAGTCGACTACAAAAACGGATCAGTAATAAAGCCACTCAGTCGTGGTCGGCGACTTCGGGGGCGTCCCGAAAGCTTGGAGCGATAATCGCAATCGCAGTCAGTGTTGCAATGACGCCAGCGACGCCGTAGATGACCATCAGCGGATCTCCTGTCTGGAGGCCTGCGAGGATTTCCGAGGCGATAATTGCCACACCGGCGACAGCGATGGCGATTCCCGCACCGCCCCATTTGACATACTCGTTCATGGCCTGAGCTATATGTGGTATGATCCAAAGAGCTATCGGATCGTATTCGGTTTTTATGTGTTGTATCCACGAGGTTACCCAGCTACTGCGTTCTCTGGGCGGATCTCGGCGAAACCCATCTCAGAGACAGAACGCTTAGCTACTATCGAGTTATATGAGCTAGTTGTACAATGAGTGTACTCATCACAGGCGCAAGCCGGGGAATTGGACGGTCGATCGCATTGGCCCTCGCAGACGACCACGATATCGCAGTCAACTATCGAAGCTCAAAAGACGCTGCTGAGGAGGTCGTCGAGGCTGTCAAACAGAAAGGCCGCAACGCCATTGCGGTGAAAGCTGATGTTCGCGATCCCGAGGCCGTTGAGTCGATGATTGCTACTGTTATCGAGGCGTTCGGCGAGCTTAATGCGGTTGTCAACAATGCGGGCACCGTTGAGCCAGCCCTCGCAACCGAGATCGGTGATGAACAGTGGAACCGGGTTCTCGAGACGAATCTCACAGGGGCGTTTTATGTAACGCGAACAGCTATTCCGCATCTTGAACCGGACGGAGATGTGGTATTCATCTCGAGTATCGGCGGTACTGGTGGGACAGTCGATGCCAGCTATGCAGCAAGCAAAGCAGGCCTCCATGGGCTGACTCGTTCGTTGGCACGAGAGTATGGTGACCGAGGCCTGCAAGTCAACGCCGTCGCCCCCGGCCCTGTCGAGACGGATATGAACAGCACCATCGTCGAATACCTCGAGTCGGTCGCATTCCGCGGCCATGAGAACATCGGGACACATCTGCCCGAGTACGCCTGTCAACCCGAAGACGTCGCCCATACTGTCGGGTATCTGCTGAAAAACGAGTACATCCAAGGCGAGATCGTCAACGTCAACGGTGGCATGCAGTTCCAATAATAGCGTAGTTGAGAGAATAAGACCTACTCGAGGCGGTTGCGGTTCACTCCTCGGCGTCTTCGAGCAATAATCCGAGATACGACGTCCGGATCTGCTCTCCGGCCTCGAGTCCCAACGTCGAAAGCAACTCGATTGCACCGTCGCGGACGGCTGCAACGTCGTCTTCGGTGGTCTCCTGTTCGATCTCGACAAACGATCCGAGTCCAGCGACCGAATCAAGTGTGATCGTATACCCCTCGAGTTCGTAGAACTCGCGGTCTTTTTCGACGGTGGCCGCCGGCTCGAAGCCAAGCCCTGATAGGACGCCTTCGAGGGCCGATTCGCTTTCGACGCTTGTTTCGTGTTCCTCTCGGGTTTTGGATTCGCGTTCGACAAGCGGGCCTTTGTATGTTAGTTTGGTAGCCGTCTCGCCGTCGTCGGGAACTTCACGGCGAATCCGCAGGGCTTCGTCGGTGTCGGCGAACTCCCGGTGGGGTGCACTGTAGTACGTATCGACCTGCCGGCGGCTGTCAGTGTGTTCGGCACCCATCTCTTCGAGTTTCGTTCGAACCGAATCGTGGTCGGCCCGGTGTTTGAGTTCGACTTCGTACATACTCTCATTTCAGCGACGACCACAAAAACTGCTGTGACCCGGCCGCCACGAACCGTGCTTCTTAAGAGTGCATCTCCAGTTGTTCGGAGTATGAGTGATGAACCGGCCGAGGCCGAGAGTGCCGAGGCTGATGAGTCTGAAGCTGCCGAATCGGAGACCGAACAGGGCGGATTCCAGCGTGGCGATTTCGTCAAACTCGACTACACCCTCCGAACAACCGACGACGACGATGTCGTCGATACGACGATTCTCGAGGTTGCCGAAGACGCCGGTATCGACACCGACCAACACGAGTTTTCCCCACGAACAGTCATTATCGGCGAGGGCCACGTCTTCGAGTCGGTCGATGAGTCGCTGGTCGGCAGCGAGGTTGGTGACGAGGCATCGATCACCGTCTCGCCCGCAGAGGCCTTCGGCGAGTACGACCCTGATCAGGTCAAAACAGTAAGCGCCGACAAGATCGACGAGGACGACCGCTATCCCGGTGCGAACGTTCGAATCGACAACCAGCAAGGCCACATCGAGACGATCATCGGTGGCCGCGCACGCGTCAACTTCAACCACCCACTGGCCGGCGAGGAACTCGAATACGAATACGAAGTCCTCGAGGCAGTCGAAGACGACGAAGGCAAAGCCGAAGGGCTGCTCGGAATGTACCTCCAGCATGCTCCACCAATCTGGATCGAGACCGATGAGGTCGAAGAGCAAGTTCCCGTCGACTCGGATGACGACGACGAAGACAGCGAGACTCCGGAGGAGTCTCGGGCAGACGGCGAAGCCGTCGACGCCGAACCCGAGTTCGAAACCCAGACGGTCGAAAAAGAGACACTCTACATCGAATCGACCCCACAGCTGACGATGAACCAACAGTGGATGATGTCCAAAGGCCAGATCGCCCAGGAGATCATCTCGAAGACGGCCATTGACCGACTCGTCGTCCAAGAGATCCTCGACGGTGCCGGCGGCGGCATGTTCGGTGGCATGGGCGGCATGGGTGGTCTCGGCGGCAGCGAAGAGATCGAAGAGGCACTCGAGGACGTTGATCTCGATGATGTCGAGATCGACGCCGACGAACTCGCCGAAGAAATCGAAGAATAACACTCGACGCAGAGAGCTACTGTTTTATTTTACCGCTCGAGAGTGGCCACAATGGATCTCAATGGTGCGATGGCAGATCTGACGGTTGCGGCCGCGGCCGCCGGCTGTACGATTATGGTGGCGCTCCTCTCAGAGTACGTCCTCGAGGCCGAGGCCTCGACTGTGCTGTTGCTCTCACCGCTGTGTGTCTACGTCGTATATGTGTTCGGCCGCCACCAGCTCCCAGAGAGCCTCGGCCAACCACGGTTCTGGATTGGGCTCATTGGACTGGTCGGGATGGCTGTGATCTTCCTGGTCGTCTGAACAACCCCTCTGTATTCACCTTTGACCACATATACTTATCAGCAATCCGTCTGATGCTGCGATATGCGAACCATCCAGCGATTCAAAACCGGGCTCACGCTCACCCGTGACAGCCTGAGCGTCCTCCAGAAACACCCTGATCTACTGTTGTTTCCACTTAGTAGTGGAATCGCCACGCTGCTGTTTGGAGCCGTGTTGTATCTCACTGTCTTTGTCGGTGGGATCATCGGCGGCGGCCTCGAGTATCTCACGCTGTTGGTCTTTTATTTTGTGACGACGTTTGTCGCCTCGTTTTTCACCGCCGCGTTGGTGTCGTCGGTCAGTAAGCTCCCACGCCCTGAAGGGCGTGGCATTCAGCGTGGACTCCCGTTCTAACCGCTAAGGGCGGTAGGCGAATACTCGCCATTCACGTTCAACGTCCCGCTGTTCAAGCGCACGCCTACGGGTG
>LFCJ01000555.1_pt1 | contig 23736 bp, 19 predicted proteins | sample 643141 | NCBI WGS metagenome assembly LFCJ01 (sample SAMN03766243, study PRJNA286221) | soda lake metagenome | biome: soda lake; feature: Kulunda steppe; material: water; isolation source: sample B1-Br-g2 brine of Lake Bitter-1 | place: Russia: Kulunda steppe | collected 2010-07
CAGCAGGTGAGACGGAGGAAGCCGAGGAGACAGCAGATGAGACGGAGGACGCCGAGGAGACAGCAGGTGAGACGGAGGAAGCCGAGGAGACAGCGGAAGCCGAGGAGACAGCGGAAGACGACGGGACAGACGAGACGGAAGACACGTCGGCGGCCGAGTCCGAGGACGAGGCAGGCGATGGCGACGCCGAACTGTCCTCCGGGGATCTCGAGGAACTGCGGACGGAGACGCTCGAGGACTTCCTCGGCGTGCTGTCCTACGAGGACCTCCAGTCGATCGCGAAAGACGTCGGCGTCAAAGCCAACCTCGGTCGCGAGGAGATGACCGACCGGATCGTCGACGCAGTATCCGACGGAGAGCAGGCTGAAGACGCCGCCGAGGAAGCGGACGCCGAAGCAGACTGAGTAAACGCCTCAGGTCGGTAGAATACCGGACGAGCCAATCTCATCATGAGCCAGAACCAACGCGAGCGAGTGACGGACATTCTCGAGGCAGCCGACCGCGAGAGCGCGGCGGTGCTCTCGACCGACGAGTCGTCCGCGGACGGCTCGCTGCTCGAGGTCGCAGACGCGGCCAGCGAGTTTCTCGAGGCGAACGACCCACAAACGGTGCTCGAGGCCGTCGGCCTCGATACGCTCCCGGACGGAAGCGAGCCCGAGTCGATCCCGGTGGCCATCGCACGCGGAGACGAACGCGAGCTCGAGGAGCTCAACCGCCTGCTGAATCTCGCGAGCCTGGCCGACGACGCGGACGGAGCCGTGCTCGCGGACGCGACCGACCCGCTCAGAGAGCATGCCGACGACGTCGCCGAACTCGAGGCCGAGACAGCCGACGCGGACGCCACCAAGGAGGCGAGGGAATCGAGTGCGGACGACGCCGACGGGACGACGGACGAAGCGGCCGAAGCCGACGACCAGGTAAACGGCGACGCTGAGGGCGACGACGCGGCCGACGGTCAGGCGGACGAGGATGCGGCCGACGACTCGAGTTCGATCCTCGAGACACTCACGGATGGGCTGGTCGACGCCGACGAGACGACCGAGGAGGGGACGGCCGACGTCGGCGATGCGCTCGAGGACGCCGTCCGCTCGTCGGTCACCGAGTTCGGCGACGACGTCGGGCGCCTCCGGGACCAACTCGAGTCGGTGCGGGCTGAGGAGAGCGCCGACGAGAACGCGGGTGAGGTCGACGAAGACGAAGCGGACGAGAAAACGGCCGGAGACGAGAAAGCTGGCGAAGACGACGGGGACGACTTCCTCGAGGTCGACCTCGGTGGCGGCCGGGACGACCGCTCGAGTTCTCGTGGTGTCGTCCGGCACTCGACGGTCGCGCCGTCGCCCTCGAATCGAGCCGATATGAAGGGGCCGGTTCGGTTCTCGACGATGCCCGACAAGATGGACTGAGCAAACGATATTATCGGACGGAAGTCATCGATACGGTTCGGCGGACGGACAGTGACTGCTCACGATAGTTCCCTCCGACAGTATCACTCTTCGCCCCGGTCGTCGATGAACAGCCGCACGCCCATGATCGGGATGAACAGGAAGAACGCGAGCAGGCAGGCACCGACGAAGATCGCCTGAAAGAACTGTGGTGAGAGCTCCGGCGTCACCGTCCAGATCGCGATGAGAACGCCACCCACGATCGAGACGACCGCGAGCACGATGAGGTCCCTGCGTTCGACGGGTACTTCCTCCGACGCACCGGCTTCAGCCATACCGGCCCTTGTCGGTGGCGGTATAAAGTGATGGGCGTTTCTCGGCAAGACGAGTCATCACCAGTCTCGTACCACCAGGCTAGTTCCTTTAGGTGTGGGGACGTATCGACGGTCATGTACGACTCGATACTCGTCGCGACCGACGGGAGCGACGCCGCGTCGACGGCGGTCGAGCACGCGATCGAACTGGCACGCCGACTCGAGGTCCCGCTGTACGCGATCGTCGTCCTCGATTCACGAACCGAGTACGACAACGCGATCGTCGATCCGGCGGAGGTCGACCGCCGACGGCGCGATCAGGCCTCATCGTGGCTCGAGGGGATCGAAGCGACGGCCCGTGACGAGGATCTCGACGTCGAGACGACGATTCGCTCCGGCGTCCCGGACGAGGAGATCCGCGCGTACGCGGACGAGGTGGCTGTCGGTGCTATCGTACTGGGTGCCCAGGGCCGGTCGTCGTTCAGGCGAGCACTGCTGGGGAGCACGGCCGACCGGGTCGTCAGGCTCGCGGACCAACCAGTGGTCGTCGTCGACGCCGGCAACGAGTGACCGCTCACAGCGGACAGTCAGTTCGGATTCGTCGGCCGAATCCGGTCGAAACCCCCAGCCGACGCCTTCCTCCCGATCCACGCAGTCGGTTGTTCGAAGCCGAACATTTACCTCACCGGTTCACCTGCTAGTCCAACATGGCATTGCTCGTACCGTTCGACGGCTCGGAGTTGGCGACGAAAGCGCTCGAGAAGGCCGCGACGTTCGGTGACCTGCTGGACGAGGAGGTCGTCGTGGTGACGGTTATTCCAGACGACGCAGATTACGCTCGTGAACGCGGCTGGATCACCCGCGGTGAGCCGTTCGACCACGAGGCGATCGCTGGCGGGTTGCAGTCCCGAGCCGCCGAGGTCGCTCCGGAGGCGACCTTTCGAACGGAGCAGGTCAGTCCTGACGAACCGACCGCAACGTCGACGACGGAGGTCGTCCGCGAGATCCGCCGCGTCGCCGTCGAGATCGATGCCAGCGTCGTCTTCATCGGCTCCCAAAACGCCGGTTCAGTGATCGCACCGCAGTCGAGCGTCGGCAGCCCCGTCGCCAAAGGCCAGCGGTACGACGTCTACGTGGTCCGACAGGCAGTCGACGACGTCGACGCCGACGATATCAGCGATGTCGATTCGATGGCCGACTGAGACGGACCGGTAGAACGTGTTGCCGGTGATCGCTCGAGCGGGGCAGCGATCGCGGGTACCGACCCACGACTGACCGTATGAGCCGGCCACGTGGCCCTCACTCGGCGACGACTGATCCGCTGGTGTCGCCTCGAGCCATCCCTCGATAAGGACGGTCGCTCTGTGTCGCCATCTCCCGTCCGGAGGAACGTTTATTCCGCTGACTGTCCTCGATGAGGACGAGACATGGACGATCGGAACGGCTGGGAGGGGACGAACCCGGCCCTGGCCGGCACGACCATCAGCCCTCCTGACTCGTTCGTCGACCAAGCGAACGTGACGAACGAGTCGATCCACCGCGAGTTCGACGCCGAGTGGCCCGCGTGTTGGGACCGAGCAGCCGCACTGCTCGAGTGGGATCGGCCGTACGAGTCGGTACTCGAGGACGACAATCCGCCCTTCTACCGGTGGTTCACGGGCGGTAAACTGAACGCCTCGTACAACTGTATCGACCGGCACCTCGAGTCTGGTCGGAAGACCCACGCCGCGATCCGGTGGGAGGGAAAGCAGGGCGAACGTGAGACGTACACCTACCAGGATCTGGGCGTCGAAGTCAACGAGTTCGCCGCCGCCTTGCGGGGGATCGGCGTCGGAACGGACGACGTCGTGACGATCTATCTCCCGATGATCCCGGAACTCCCCATCGCGATGCTCGCGTGTGCGCGCATCGGCGCGCCACACAGCGTCGTCTTCGCGGGCTTCTCCGCGGACGCGCTCGCCACCCGGATGGACGCCGCCGACAGCGAGTTCCTGGTCACCTGCGACGGCTACTACCGGCGTGGCGACGCGTTCAACCAGAAGAGCAAGGTCGAGAACGCTCGGCTCTCGCTCGATCACGACGTCCGCACGGTCGTCGTCGACCGCCTGGGTGAGGACCTGCCACACGTGCTGGGCGAGGAGGAGTGGGACTACCACGACCTCCAGGAGCGCCACGCCGGCGAGACCGTCGACCCGGTGTCGCGAGACGCCGAGGACATGCTGTTTCTGATGTACACGTCCGGGACGACGGGCGAGCCGAAAGGCGTCGTTCACACCACGGGCGGGTATCTCGCACACGTCGCGTGGACGACCCGCGCGGTCCTCGACGTCAAGCCCGAGGACACTTACTGGTGTGCAGCGGACATCGGCTGGATCACGGGCCACTCCTACGTCGTCTACGGCCCGCTCGCGCTCGGGACGACGACGGTGATGTACGAGGGCTCGCCGGATTATCCGGATCGGGACCGGCTCTGGGAGATCGTCGACAGGAACGCAGTCGACGTCTTCTATACGGCACCGACGGCGATCCGGGCGTTCATGAAGTGGGGCGAGGAGTACCCCGAACGCCACGACCTCTCTTCGTTGCGGCTGCTCGGGACGGTCGGCGAACCGATCAGCCCCCGTCCGTGGACGTGGTATCGCGACCACGTCGGCGACGGCGAGTGTCCGGTCGTCGACACCTGGTGGCAGACCGAGACGGGTGCCGTGATGCTCTCGACGCTGCCCGGCGTCGACGAGATGAAACCCGGAGCCGCAGGGCCGCCGTTGCCCGGCACCGACGTCCAGATCGTCGACGCGAACGGTCGGGAGGTCGCTCCCGGCGAGACCGGCTACCTCACGCTCGCCAGTCCCTGGCCGGGAATGGCACGCACCCTTTACGACGACGAAGGTCGCTTTCGAGCGGAGTACTGGGATCGCTTCTCGGATCCAGAAGCCGGCGAGTGGCGCTACTTCAGCGGTGACACGGCGACCGTCGACCAGGACGGCTACGTTACCGTCCTCGGCCGGGTCGACGACGTGATCAACGTCGCCAGCCGCCGGCTGAGTACCATGGAAGTCGAGGGCGCGATAACCGACGTCGACGGCGTGGCCGAAGCCGCCGTCGTCGGCCGCTCGAGCGACCGTGACGGAACCGAGATCTACGCCTACGTGAGCACGGAACGGAACGCCGAGGTCGACGACGAGATCCAGGCGGCGATCGTCGACAACGTCGAGTCGGCTATCGGCTCGTTCGCCCGGCCGGCCGACGTCGTCTTTACTCCCGAACTGCCGAAGACGCGCTCGGGCAAGATCATGCGTCGGCTGCTCGAGGACGTCGCCAACGGCGAGGAACTCGGGGACACGAGTGCGCTTCGCAATCCGGAGATCATCGGCGAGATCCAGACGGAGCGCGACGGCAGTTGACGATTTCGCATAATCAATTAAAGCGAAATCAATTGCCCGCAGTTTTCGCCGAGAGTTCGACCGATAGTCCCGCAAGTACCGCCACAACCCAGTACTATTATGTTCGCGTCCGTTGAAATTGCGAAACATGTCTCTCGAGGCGGCGGACAGCGCCGTCCTCTCGCGTCGCCAGTACGAAACGCTGCTCGACGCCGCGGAAACCTACCGCGAAGCGCTGGTCGTCAGACTCTGTGGTGAAGTCGGGCTTCGGCCCGCAGAGCTCGCCGAACTCACGATCGGCGACGTCGAGCAAGTCCGGATGGATCCCCCGCGATACCTCGTTCGCGTGCCGTCGGTCGGCGACCGCGAGGGGCGGACCAGCTATCTGCCGACGACCGTCGAGCGCGAACTCCGCCGGTACGCCCGGAGCAACGGCCTCGCTGCCGAAGACAGGATCTTTTCGGTGACGCCACGGCGGCTCCAGATGCTCGTCGCCGACGTCGCCACACGGGCCGCCGACCTGTTCGACGATCCGTCGCTGGTCGACGTCTCCTCCGGCGAGCTCCGACACTACTTCGCCCGTCGGTCTCTCGTCGATCACGACGTCAACCCACGGGTGGTCAAGTCCACCGGCGGCTGGCGGAGCTTCGAAGCCCTCGAGCCGTATCTCTCACAGCCGAGCGATACGGAGATCGTCGACGCCTTCGACGCCGTCGAGCGACCCTCGGGACCCGACCGCGACCGGACCGGGTCGCGATCCGGGCAGATGGTGGGCGACGACAGCGTAATCAGGCTGTTGCTCGCCGCGAGCGATCGGTACGCGCTGATCCGGCTCGACGAGGAGGGCTACGTCGAGCGCTGGAACCGAAGCGGCGCCTCGCTGTTTGGCTACCGGGCCGGCGAGATCGTCGGGACGCACGTCTCCACGTTCTACCCGGACGACGCCGTCGAAGACGGGGCTCCCGAACGGACCCTCGCTGCGGCGATCGAAGAGTCGGGGTACGAGACGGAGGGGTGGCGGGTGCACAAGGACGGCTCGCGGTTCCACGCGACCGAAGTCATCTCTCCGCTCCGGGACGATCGGGGACGCCACCGCGGCTACGCCGTCTTCGTTCGCGACGTCTCGGCACACTACGAGGCCCTCGAGGAAGTCGAGGCCGAACGCGACGCGCTCGAGCGTCGGGCGGCGGTCGCCCGGGGCCAGCGTGCGATCACCCGGGCGTTGCTCGGGTCGACCGATCACAGTGAGGTAGAAACGCGCACGTGCGAGGCGCTGGCCAGCGGGGACGCCTACGAGTTCGCCTGGATCGATCGGGCGACGTTCGCGGACCGACGCAGCGAGTGGCGGGCCGCCGCCGGCGTCGAACCCGAGGTAATCGACAGACTCGTCCCCGACGAGTGGGACGATGGGTCCTGGTCAGACGCGCCGACGGTGGGGACCGACGACGGCTCGATCGACGCCACGTCCATCGCCGACGCGGAACCGGCGGTTAGCGTCGTCCCCGACGTCAGCGAAGACCTCGGCCCCGATCGCTTCGAGGGCGCGCTCGCACGCGTGTGTCTCTCGTATGGGGATACGGTCTACGGAAGCCTCTCGGTCGCGACGACCAGACCGGACGCATTCGACGCGGAAGAACGACGATGGCTCGAGACGATCGGGAGACAGGTCGGGTACGCGATCACCGCTGTTCGTCGGCGGAACCTCCTGCTTTCGGATCGCGTCGTCGAACTCGAGATCGCCTGTCGGGACGAGGGATCGTTTTTCGTCGGCACCTCCCGGGAACTCGAGTGTCGGTTCGAACTCGACTCGCTCGTCCCGGTCTCGGAGTCGACCCAGCTGTACTACCTCCGTCTCGAGGGGGCACCGCCGGCGGAGGTGTTCGAGCGTGCCGAGGCCGATCCGGGAATCGCGGACTACCGGTTGATCGAGACCTACGAGGACGGCTGGCGCGTCGAGTTCGTCGTCGAGGGTTCGTCGCCGACGCTGACGCTGACGGAGTACGGCGTCACGGTCGTCGACGCGGTCTTCGACAGCGGAACGGCGACGGTGACCGGCGAGTGCGCCGCCGACGCCGACCTGCGAACGATCGTCGACGGGCTCCGGTCCGCGTTCCCGGCCTCGGAACTGGTCGGGAAACGGGAAGCCGAACGGACCGTCCAGACCGCTCGCGAGTTCCGCGAGGGGCTCGAGGATCGGCTGACGGATCGCCAGGAGGCGGCGCTGCGGGCGGCGTACTTCGGCGGCTACTACGACTGGCCCCGCGAGAGCACGGCCGAAGAGGTCGCCGACGCGATGGGGATCTCGTCGCCGACGCTCCACAACCACCTTCGGAAAGGCCAGCACGAACTCCTCCGGACGTTTTTCGACGATCCGACGGACGGGACTATCGGCGAGTCCCCCAGGTGAGCGACCGTCCCGTCGTCACACTAAGCCTCTAGAGAGATCGGGAGATCCGGAGCGAAACAGCCGCTTCCGGCCGTCGAGCACCCCCACACGGCTCGTCGTTCGTCCGCCAATTGTTCCTTCGAGACGATTTTCACGAATTTTCCAGCAGATGGTCCTCGGAATGATCTCGAACGGTCGGTTTCCGTCGGAATCGATTTTGTACAGCTAGAGTCGTACTTTACTATCACTGTTGTTCACTACTTGGGTGTATCATGTCACAGGAGGAAGCCAATCTCGAGGCACGACTCGAGGAGCAAGATACGTTCGAGCCTCCAGAGTCGTTCGTCGAGCAGGCGAACGTCACGAATCCGGGGATATACGACGAGTTCGAAGAGAACTGGCCGGAGTGTTGGGACCAGGCAGCGGAGTTTCTCGACTGGGAGGAATCGTACGACGAGATCCTCGACGAGTCGGAAGCGCCGACCTACCGCTGGTTCACGAACGGACGGCTCAACGCATCGTACAACTGTCTCGACCGGCACGTCGAAGACGGCGCGAAGAACAGAGCGGCGATCAAGTGGGAAGGTGAACTCGGCGAGACGCGGACGTACACCTACAGCGACCTCCTGAACGAGGTCAACGAGTTCGCGGCCGCGCTGCGGGACCTCGGCGTCGAAGAGGACGACGTGGTCACGATGTACATGCCGATGGTACCGGAGCTCCCGATCGCGATGCTCGCGTGTGCGCGCATCGGCGCGCCCCACAGCGTCGTCTTCGCGGGCTTCTCCGCGGACGCACTCGCGACCCGGATGAACGACGCCGACAGCGAGTACCTGATCACCGCCGACGGCTACTACCGCCGCGGTGACGCGCTCGATCACCTCTCGAAGACGAACGAGGGGCTCGAGGACGTCGACCACGAGACGACGACCGTCGTCGTCGACCGACTCGGCGACGAACTCGAGCACTCGCTGGCCGACGGACAGCACGACTACGACGAACTGGTCGACGCCCACGCCGGCGAGACGGTCGACCCCGTCTCGCGGGACGCCGAAGACATGCTGTTCCTGATGTACACGTCGGGGACGACCGGCAAGCCGAAAGGCGTCAAGCACACGACCGGTGGCTACCTGTCGTATGCGGCCTGGACGTCCCACGCGGTGCTCGACTTAGAGCCCGAGGACACCTACTGGTGTTCGGCCGACATCGGCTGGATCACGGGCCACTCCTACATCCTCTACGGACCGCTCGCGCTCGGAACGACGACGGTGATGTACGAAGGGACGCCGGATTATCCGGAGAAAGACCGGTTCTGGGAGATCATCGAGAAGAACCGCGTCGACGTCTTCTATACGGCACCGACGGCGATCCGAGCGTTCATGAAGTGGGGCGAGGAGTACCCCGAACGCCACGACCTCTCTTCGCTGCGGCTGCTCGGGACGGTCGGCGAGCCGATCAACCCGCGGGCGTGGAAGTGGTACTACGAGCACATCGGCGGCGGCGAGTGTCCGATCGTCGACACCTGGTGGCAGACCGAGACCGGTGGCCACATGATCACGACGCTGCCCGGCATCTGTAAGATGAAACCGGGTTCTGCCGGTCCGGGACTGCCCGGACTCGACGTCCGGATCGTCGACGGCGCTGGCGAGGAGATCGACGCCGGTCAGGCGGGCTATCTCACCGTTCAGAAGCCCTGGCCCGGCATGCTCCGAACCCTGTACCGGAACGACGAACGGTTCGTCTCCGAGTACTGGGAGGAGTACTCGGACCCCGACGCCGACGAGTGGGTCTACTTCCCCGAAGACGGCGCGAAGATCGACGAGGACGGCTACATCACCGTGCTCGGTCGGGTCGACGACGTGATCAACGTCTCCGGACACCGACTCGGCACCATGGAGATCGAATCCGCCGTCGTCGGCGTGGAGGGAATCGCCGAAGCGGCGGTCGTCGGCGGCGATCACGAGGTCAAAGGCGAAGCGGTCTACGTCTACGTCATCCCGGAAGACGGTCGCGAGGGCCAGGAGGACGAACTCGAGGAGGCGGCCATCCAGGGCATCATCGACTCGATCGGGCCGATCGCAAAGCCCGAAGAAGTGATCTTCACGCCCGAACTCCCGAAGACGCGCTCGGGCAAGATCATGCGGCGGCTGCTCGAGGACATCGCGAGCGGCAACGAACTCGGAAACACCTCGACGCTCCGGAATCCGGAGGTCGTCGACGAGATCGCAGACCAGGTCGGAGGGAACTGAACCACGGCCTTTTCGGGCGCACACGAGTGGGCACGAGACTACGACACGAAACTCAACTATGTCAGACAATACCAACCGAAATTCGACGGACGTCGCCGAGACAGACGGCGGCGTGAAGACGGAAACGTACCTCGATAAGGAAATAAACATATTCAAGCCAGCGACGCCGTTCATGCGAGATCACCTGCGAGTGATCTGGATTTCGTTCGCTGCCTGGGCGATCGTCGTGTTCGGGCCGACGACGGCGATCCTGTTCGCTCCCGAGTTGATGACTGGAACGACGGTTCTGGGGGGCTTCCCGCTGCACTTTTTCATCACTGCAATCGTGACGCCGCTTGGCGCGTTGCTCCTGTCGGTCGTCTACGCGATGCAGCGTGACCGGCTCGACACCAAGTATGGCATCAGTCACGAAGACGAGGAAGACGCCGAGCCAGGCGCAGTGGCCGCCGACGGAGGTGAACAATGATAGAGCCAGTCGTGCTCGAGTCTGCGTTAGACGTCGGGTTCAAACTGGTTCCGACGCTGACGCTGATCGGGATGCTCGTGTTGTTCCTGGGCGTTGGCTACTTCTTCCGCGTCGCAGCAGTCGACGAGCTGTGGGTCGCCGGTCGATCCATCGGCTCGATCGAGAACGGGATGGCGATCGGTGCCAACTGGATGAGTGCCGCATCGTACCTCGGGGTGGCCGGCCTGATCGCCGTGCTCGGGTACTTCGGACTCGCCTACGTCGTCGGCTGGACGACCGGGTACTTCATCCTCCTGATCTTCATGGCGGCCCAGTTCCGCCGGTTCGGGAAGTACACGGCACCCGACTTCGTTGGAGACCGGTTCTACTCCGAGTGGGCACGCGGCATCGCCGCGTTCACGACGCTCGCGATCGCGTTCGTCTACGCGATCGGTCAGGCAAGCGGGATGGGCCTGATGGCACAGTACATCTTCGGCGTCTCCTACGAGATCGGCGTCATCGTGCTGATGGGCGTCACCATCGGCTACGTCGCGCTCTCGGGCATGCTGGGGACGACGAAGAACATGGCGATTCAGTACATCATCCTCATCATCGCCTTCACGCTCGGGCTGTACGCGACCGGCTGGGCCGAAGGCTGGTCCACCGCGCTCCCGTACCTCGAGGCCGGTCCACAGGTCGCCGAGGCAGTGAGCCTCGAGGCGCAGTTCGTCGAACCGTTCGCGTTCACGAGCTATTACGGCTGGGTCGCGCTGACGTTCAGTCTCATCGTCGGTACCTGCGGACTGCCCCACGTGCTGGTGCGGTTCTACACGGTCGACAACGAACGAACGGCCCGCTGGTCGACGGTCTGGGGGCTGTTCTTCATCTGTCTGCTCTACTGGGGAACGGCAACCTACGCCGCGTTCGGTGGCCTCCTCTACGACCGTGAGGTCAGCGGTGGCGAAGGGTTCATGACGATGGCGGAATCCGACGCGATCGTCCTCCTGACGGCACAGCTCGCCGAACTACCGGAGTGGCTGGTCGGGCTCGTCGCCGCCGGAGCAGTCGCAGCGGCGCTCGCGACGACTGCGGGACTGTTCATCACCGCATCCTCGGCAGCCGCACACGACATCTACACCAACCTGTACAAAGAGAACGCGAGCCAGCGCGAGCAGCTGATCGTCGGTCGAAGCACGATCCTCGGCATCGGTATTCTCGTCACGCTCATCGGGCTCAACCCGCCGGCACTGATCGGCGAACTCGTCGCGATGTCGTTCGCGATCGCCGGCTGTGTGTTCTTCCCCGTGTTCTTCCTTGGACTCTGGTGGGAGAACACGACGAAAGAAGGTGCGCTCGCTGGCATGCTCACCGGGATCGTGATCTCGTTCGGTGCGATCTTGAACGACACCGCGATTCCGATGTACACGGGCGTCGAAGAGGCCGTCATTCCGGAACTCGCCGCGTGGTTGCCAGGCACCGCCTCGGCGCTCATCGGCGTTCCGGTCGTCTTCGCCGTGATCATCGTCGGTTCGATCCTCACCGACGAACCACCGGAAGACATCAAGCGACTCGTCCGCCAGTGTCACAGCCCCGAACCGATGAGCCAGATGGAATCCGCCGAAGACGTCGCCGCTGACGGCGGCACCCCTGCAGACGACTAACAATGTACGACAGCATACTCGTCCCGACAGACGGAAGCGCAGTCGCCGAGAACGCCGTCGATCACGCGATCGACATCGCTTCGAAGTACGAAGCGGACGTCCACGCACTGTACGTGGTCGACCTCGACGCGATGGACCTCGCCGTCGGCACCGAACAGATCGATCGCTTCAAGCAAGGCGATCTGAGCGATCTGCCCGAACTCGAGCAGCGAGCCCGTGAGGCCACTGCCTACGTGGCAGATCGGGCGAGCGAACACGGGCTCGAGGTAACCGAAGCGGTCGTCGCGGGCAACCCACGCAAACGAATCGCAGCCTACGGTGAGGAAAACGACATCGACATGGTCGTGATGGGATCGGCCGGCCGCGGCGGCGTCCGCCGGATGCTGCTCGGCAGCGTCGCCGAACGGACGCTCCGTGCGACGACCATCCCGGTCCTCGTCGTCGACGCTCGCGAAGACTGACGGCATCGCGCACCGACTGGCGGTGCTCCTGTGACGCAATTTTTTTTATCGTGGTACTCGAGGGGCGATCAGTCCTCGACGTCGAGTTCGACCAGCTCGAGCGAGCGATCGAGGTGACAGACGTCGTGTGGCGGCTCGCCGAGGATCTCCCGGATACGGTACTCCTCGTCGAACTCGACGCCGTCGGGTTCGCAGAACTCGTGGCTCGGACACTCGACGTACGGGCAGGGACCGGAGAGCGTCGTCTTGCTGCCGGCGAACGCGCCCTTGCCGTGGATGTTCGCGCGGACCGAGACGGGTTCGACCTCGACGGCCCTGACGCCGTCGTCGTGCATCGCACACTCGAGCCGCTGTGCGTTCTCGCGGACGGCAGTGATCCGGTACTTCGTATCGGTCGAGAGATTGAGACACTGGCTCCGGTACGGACAGCCGGCACAGCCGTCGGCTTCGCCATGGTAGACGAACTCGGTTCCCGGCTCGGCAAGCCGGGTTCCGACGAGGGTCACGGTGGACATGGGGACGAGTAGTGTCCACGCGTGGTTAAGCCTCACGCGTGAGCGTACGGACGATTGAACCCCGGATCAGCCGTCCTCGCGGCCGGTGAGCTGGTCCAGCCGGTCGAGATACCGTTCGCGGGGGACCTGATAGCAACTGCGATACTCCAGGTCGCCCTCGGCAAAGCGCGTCGCCAGTTCGGTCGCGTACTCGAGTGCCCCGGATCGATCCGGGAATCGTCGACCGTTTTCGACGGTGACGTCGGGTTCTAAGTAGAACGTGACGAACCAGTCGTCGGTCGCGGTCGTGTCGGTCGGGTTTCGCCCGGGACGGCGGGTTCGGCGGCCATGGGTGACGTACAGCGTGGGGAGACACGCAGCCGGGAAGGCGTCGGCGTTGAAGACGTCCGGACGGTACGCGAGGACGAGCCGTCCGTCCTCACCCTGTGCCCAGACGTCCCACGCCGCTGGCAGTGCCGAGAGGTCGCTCATGGGTGCCGGTAGGGCCGGTAGTGGTAAATGACCGTCGCGACCGGGGGGCCGACGCACAGGGGTGTGATGCGAGTCGGTGGCTGGCTGGCCGACCGCGCGCGAGCAGACCACGATCCTGCAAGGTGGGGATTCATGCCTTCGACCAGCAAAAATGTCCCGTGGTACCAGGCGACAGTATGCATTTTTGGCAAATTGTGCCTGTAAATAGGTTCTGGCAAATACCTTTTGGGGCCAACTTTAAGTAGCTGGATTACTCACTCATTAAATACTATCGGTATCCGTCCGCCGGACCGATCCACTCCGCGCCCGTCCCCGGCGCAGAACGTGTGAGACCGACGATCCGGATCTCGCACATTGATGAGTGGTGATCGATCACATATGACACGACCGTTCGACGCCGCCCGAAAGGGAGACGCGTTCTGGCAGGGCTTCGCCACCGAGACGACCGTGAGGAGTCCGCGCCGGCTTCAGCAAGCAGAACGGATGGCGGTTCGGCCGCGAAACGTTCCAGCAGGTCAGGAGACGTTCACTCACGAACCCCGTGCGATCACGGACGACCGAGACGGGGAGTTACACTAATCAACCATGACCGGTGACATCGAAACGCTCGAGAAGCTCAGTACGGCGTACAAAGAATCGATGCCCGCGGATCTGCGGGAGACCAAATCGTTCGACTGGTACCTCCAAGCGGTGTACGAGGACCCGAAGATCGCCCGCAACGCCCACCAGCGCGTCGCGGACATGTTCGACTACTACGGGACGACCTACGACGAAACCGAAGGGGTCGTCGAGTACACCCTCGCGAGCGAGGACCCGTTGCACGACGGCGAGAACACCTTCTACGGGAAGGTGATCCACCAGTCGATCCACGAGTTCGTCAACAAGGTGAAATCGGGTGCCCGCCGACTCGGACCCGAACGCCGAATCAAACTGTTGCTCGGCCCCGTCGGGTCGGGGAAGTCCCACTTCGACAAGCAGGTCCGCAAGTACTTCGAGGACTACACGCTCCGCGAGGAGGGCCGGATGTACACCTTCCGCTGGACGAACCTCTGTGACGTCGTCAAAGACCAGGATCCGGCCGACGACGTCGTTCGCTCGCCGATGAACCAGGACCCGCTGGTGTTGCTCCCGCTCGAGCAGCGCCAGTCGGTGATCGACGACCTCAACGAGCGGTTAGACGCACCCTACACGATCCAGAACGAGCAGGCGCTCGATCCCGAGAGCGAGTTCTACATGGACCGGCTGCTCGCGTACTACGACGACGACCTGAAGCAGGTACTCGAGAATCACGTCGAGATCGTCCGCTTCGTCGCCGACGAGAACAAACGCCAGGGCGTCGAGACGTTCGAGCCCAAAGACAAGAAAAACCAGGACGAGACCGAACTCACGGGTGACGTCAACTACTCGAAGATCGCCATCTACGGCGAGTCCGATCCGCGGGCGTTCGACTACTCGGGAGCGTTCTGTAACGCAAACAGGGGGATATTCAGCGGTGAGGAACTGCTCAAACTCCAGCGGGAGTTCCTCTATGACTTCCTCCACGCCACCCAGGAACAGACGATCAAGCCGAAGAACAACCCGCGGATCGACATCGACCAGGTGATCGTCGGCCGGACGAACATGCCCGAGTACAAGGACAAGAAGGGCGACGAGAAGATGGAGGCGTTCAACGACCGCACCAAGCGGATCGACTTCCCCTACGTCCTCTCCTACGAGGACGAGGCGAGCATCTACGAGAAGATGCTGAACAACGCCGACGTCCCCGACATCAACGTCGAGCCCCACACCTTGGAGATGGCGGGGCTATTCGGCGTGCTCACCCGGGTCGAAGAGCCCGACGCCGAGACCGTCGACCTGCTCTCGAAGGCGAAAGCGTACAACGGCGAGATCGACGAGGGCGACGACATCGACGTCAAGAAGCTCCGCGAGGAAGCCGCGGCGAAAGCCGAGATCGGCGAGGGGATGGTCGGCATCTCGCCGCGCTTTATCGGCGACGAGATCGCCGAGGCGATCATGGACTCGAAACACCGACAGCGCGGCTTCCTCTCGCCGCTGACGGTGTTCAACTTCTTCGAGGAGAACTTAGAGCACCACGGCTCGATCCCCGAGGACAACTTCGAGACCTACTACCGCTACCTCGAGACGGTCCGCGAGGAGTACCGCGAGCGTGCGATCGAGGACGTCCGTCACGCGCTGGCCTACGACATCGACGAGATCCAGCGCCAGGGCGAGAAGTACATGGACCACGTCATGGCCTACATCGACGACGACACGATCGAAGACGACCTCACCGGCCGCGAACAGGAACCCGACGAGACGTTCCTGCGAAGCGTCGAGGAGAAACTCGACGTGCCCGAAGACCGCAAGAACGACTTCCGCCAGGAAGTGTCGAACTGGGTCTCCCGGCGTGCCCGCGAGGGCGAAGCGTTCAACCCCCAGGACAACGAGCGCCTGCGCCGCGCCCTAGAGCGCAAGCTCTGGGAGGACAAGAAACACAACATCAACTTCTCCGCGCTGGTCAGCGCCAGCGACGTCGACGACGACGAGCGTTCCTCGTGGATCGACGCGCTGACCGAACAGGGCTACTCCGAAGCAGGTGCCAAGGAAGTACTCGAGTTCGCCGGCGCGGAGGTCGCCAAAGCAGAGATGGAAGACTAGCATGACCGGCGAGGACTACGTTACCGAGGCCGACCGCACGCTCGAGGCGACCTACGAGGAGCCGATGGAACTGTCGACCTACGTCGATCGGATCTTCGAGAACCCGACGATCGCCTCGCACGCCTCGAAGTACCTGCTCGAGGCGATCGAGGCCGCCGGGACCCGCACGGTCGTCGAGGAGGGCGAGGAGAAAGAGCGGTATCGCTTCTTCGACGACCCGCACAACGACGGCGAACACGCGATTCTCGGCAACACCGAGGTCCTGAACGGCTTCGTCGACGACCTTCGTTCGATCGCGGCCGGCCGGGCGAAAGACGAGAAGATCATCTGGTTCGAGGGGCCGACGGCGACGGGCAAGTCCGAGCTCAAGCGCTGTCTGGTCAACGGACTGCGCGAGTACTCGAAGACGCCCGAGGGCCGCCGGTACACCGTCGAGTGGAACGTCACCAGCGCCGAGGCCGAACAGCGCGGGCTGAGCTACGGGACCGATCCGACCGCCGGCGACGAGAAACACTGGTACGAGAGTCCCGTCCAGTCACACCCGCTGTCGGTCTTCCCCGAAGGGGTCCGCGAGCGCATCCTCGAGGACCTGAACGCCGAACTCGACGAGCACGTCCCGCTCCGGGTCGACGCCGAACTCGACCCGTTCTCCCGGGAGGCCTACGACTACTTAGAGGAACGGTACCGCCGGGAGGGCGAAGACGAGCTGTTCTCCGCGATCACGGACGACCGACACCTGCGGGTGAAAAACTACGTCGTCGACATCGGCCAGGGCGTCGGGGTGCTCCACTCCGAAGACGACGGTCGCCCCAAGGAGCGACTCGTCGGCTCGTGGATGCACGGCATGCTCCAGGAACTGGACTCGCGCGGACGGAAGAACCCGCAGGCCTTCTCCTACGACGGCGTCCTCTCGCAGGGCAACGGCGTGCTCACGATCGTCGAAGACGCCGCCCAGCACGCCGACTTGCTCCAGAAACTGCTGAACGTTCCCGACGAGCAGTCGGTCAAACTCGACAAGGGCATCGGGATGGACGTCGACACCCAGCTGCTGATCATCTCGAACCCCGACCTCGAGGCCCAGCTGAACCAGCACGCCGATCGGAACGGGATGGACCCGCTGAAGGCACTCAAACGCCGGCTCGACAAACACCAGTTCGGCTACCTGACGAATCTCTCGCTCGAGTGTGAACTCATCCGCCGGGAACTCACCAACGAGACCGAGGTCTGGGAGGCCGACACCTACGACGAACTCGAGTCGCGCATTCGCGAGCCGGTCTCGGTGACGATCAAAGACCAGGGCGGCGAGACGCGGACGAAGGAGTTCGCCCCGCACGCGATCGAGGCGGCCGCGCTGTACGCGGTGGCCTCGCGGCTCGACGACCAAGACCTCCCGAACGGGCTCGACCTGGTCGACAAGGCGCTCATCTACGATCAGGGCTACCTGCAGGAAGGCGACAGTCGACGCGAGAAAGCGGAGTTCGATTTCGACGACGACGGCGGCGACGGCGACCACGGCATTCCGGTGACGTACACGCGAGACACGCTCGCCGAACTGGTCCAGAGCGACCGCGACCGACACCACCCGGAGCTTCCCGTCAGCGACGTCCTCATGCCGCGGGACGTGTTGAACGCGATGGCCGAGGGGCTCGCGACCGCCCCCGTCTTCTCGACGGGCGAGCGCTCGGAGTTCGAAAACCGCGTCGTCCCCGTGAAAAACTACGTCTACGATCGACAGGAGTCGGACGTCATCGAGGCGATCATGCACGACCGACGCGTCGACGAGGAGACGGTCGCAGAGTACGTCGAACACGTCTACGCCTGGGAGACCGACGAGCCGCTGTACAACGATCGCGGCGAGCGCGTCGAGCCCGATCCGCTGAAGATGAAGCTGTTCGAGGTCGAACACCTCGGCCGGTTCGGCGAGGACGATTACGAGGGGAACCTCCCCCGCGAGAGCGTCCGGAACTTCCGCCGGGAGAAGGTGATCACGTCGCTCAATCGCCACGCCTGGGAGCACCGCGACGAGGACTTCGCCGTCCAGAACGTCGACCTGACGGCGATTCCAGTGATCAAGTCGGTCCTCGAGAGCCACGACTGGGACGACGTCCGACGGACCTTCGAGGACTTCGACCCGCGCCAGTGGGACGACCCGCCGAGCGGGACCGAAACGGAGGCCGTCAAGGAACGAACGATCGAGACGATGGTCTCCGAGTTCGACTACAGCGAGGCGTCGGCCGAACTGACCAGCCGACACGTCATGGGACAGGTGAGCTACCGATGGGACTGAAAGACGACCTCGAACGATTCCGCGAAGTGGGCGAACAGCGCCGCGAGGACCTGGCCGACTTCATCCAGTACGGCGACCTCGGCGGGAGTCGGCCGGGAGAGATCAAGATACCCGTAAAGATCGTCTCGCTGCCGGAATTCGAGTACGACCGCCGGGACAAAGGTGGCGTCGGCCAGGGCGACGGCGGGACGCCGGACGTCGGCCAGCCCGTCGGCCAGCCACAGCCCCAGCCGGGTGACGGAGACGGCGAAGACGGCGACCCCGGCGAGGAGGGCGGCGACCACGAGTACTACGAGATGGACCCCGAGGAGTTCGCCCAGGAACTCGACGAGGAACTGGGCCTCGACTTAGAGCCCAAGGGGAAGAAGGTCATCGAGGAGAAAGAGGGGCCGTTCACCGACCTCACCCGAACCGGCCCCGACAGCACGCTCGACTTCGAGCGGATGTTCAAAGAGGGGCTCAAGCGCAAACTCGCGATGGACTTCGACGAGGAGTTCCTGCGAGAACTGTGCAAGGTCGAGGGGATCAGCCCCCGCGAGGTCTTCGAGTGGGCTCGAGGCGAGAACCTCCCGGTCTCGATGGCCTGGGTCGAGGAGGCCCACGAGGAGGTCGCCGACGAACGCGGGACGTGGTCCTCGATCGAGGAGGTCGAGGCGAACGTCGAGCGCGAGTCGGTTCAACAGAAGATCCGCCGTGAGGGGATCAAACACGTCCCCTTCCGCCGCGAGGACGAACGCTACCGCTACCCCGAGATCATCGAGGAGAAAGAGAAGAACGTCGTCGTCGTCAACATCCGCGACGTCTCCGGGTCGATGCGCGAAAAGAAACGCGAGCTGGTCGAGCGGACGTTCACGCCGCTCGACTGGTACCTCCAGGGGAAGTACGACAACGCCGAGTTCGTCTACATCGCCCACGACGCCGACGCCTGGCGGGTCGAACGCGAGGACTTCTTCGGTATCCGTAGCGGCGGCGGGACGAAAATCTCGAGCGCGTACGAACTCGCCGCCGAACTGCTAGAGGAGTACCCCTGGAACGACTGGAACCGCTACGTCTTCGCTGCGGGGGACTCGGAGAACTCCTCGAACGACACCGAAGAGCGCGTCATCCCGATGATGGAGGAGATCCCGGCGAACCTCCACGCCTACGTCGAGACCCAGCCCAGCGGCAACGCGATCAACGCCACCCACGCCGAGGAACTCGAGCGCCACTTCGGCACCGACGCCGACGACGTCGCGGTGGCCTACGTCAACAGCAAAGAGGACGTGACCGACGCGATCTACGAGATTCTCTCCACGGAGAGTGATTCGGATGAGTAAGACGAACTCCAACGCCGACCGGTTCCGCAAGCAGGCGATCGCCGCCGACTTAGCAGAGCCGGTCGCGGAAGCCAGGAACCTGGCACAGACACTCGGCCTCGAGCCGTACCCGGTGAAGTACTGGATCATCGACTACGACGAGATGAACGAACTCATCGCCTACGGCGGCTTCCAGAGTCGCTACCCACACTGGCGGTGGGGGATGCAGTACGACCGCCAGCAGAAACAGGGCCAGTACACCGGCGGGAAGGCCTTCGAGATCGTCAACAACGACAATCCGGCCCACGCCTTCCTCCAGGAGTCGAACACGCTGGCCGACCAGAAGGCCGTCATCACCCACGTCGAGGCCCACTCGGACTTCTTCGCGAAGAACGAGTGGTTCGGGCTCTTTACGGGCGGCCAGTCGGACGAAGCGCAGGTCAACGCCGCCGCGATGCTCGAGCGCCACGCCCGGGCGATCGACGAGTACATGTCCGATCCCGAGATCGACCGCGCGGAGGTCGAGAAGTGGATCGACCACTGTCTCAGCTTAGAAGACAACATCGACCAGCACCGGGTGTTCGAACGTCGACTCGACATCGACGGCCCCACCGAGGAGATCGACGAGGACCTCGCCGAGAAACTCGACGAACTCGGCCTCTCCGAGGAGATCAAAGGGGAGGTGTTCGACGAGGAGTGGCTCGAGAAACTCGAGGCCGAAGACGGGCAGGTGACGTTCCCCGAGGAACCCCAGAAGGACATCCTCTCGTTCGTCCGCGAACACGGTAAACAGTACGACGCCGACGCCGGCCGCGCCGTCGAGATGGAGCCCTGGCAGCGTGACGTCCTCGATATGATGCGTGCGGAGGCGTACTACTTCGCCGCCCAGAAGATGACGAAGATCATGAACGAGGGGTGGGCGGCCTACTGGGAGTCGACGATGATGACCGACGAGGCGTTCGCCGGCGACGACGAGTTTCTCAACTACGCCGACCACATGGCGAAGGTGCTCGGCTCCGGCGGGCTCAACCCCTACAGCCTCGGCATGGAGCTGTGGGAGTACGTCGAGAACACCACCAACCGCCGCGAGGTGCTCGAGCGTCTGCTTCGCGTCGAGGGCATCTCCTGGCGAAATCTGACCGACGTCGTCGACTTCGACGACGTCCTCGAGACGCTCGAGCCGCCGGCGGCACTCGACTCGATCACGGTCGACACGCTCGAGGACGTCGCCGAGCTCCCCGACGAGTGGGTCGACCACGAGGCGCTCGAGCGCGCCCGCGACGGCGAGATCGACGTCGAGAAGTACCCCTGGAAGGTGCTCACCTACGAGGGACTGGCCCGCCGACACTACTCGCTGGTCAAACGCCAGCACCGCGGGTTCCTCTCGCGAGTCAGCCAAAACGAACTCGAGCGCATCGGCCGCTACCTCTTCGACGACGCCCGGTACGACTCGGTCGAGGAGGCCCTCGAGGACGTCGACTTTTCGGCGGGCTGGGACCGGATGTACGACGTGCGCGAGAGCCACAACGACGTGACCTTCCTCGACGAGTTCCTCACGGAGGAGTTCATCACCGAGAACAACTACTTCACCTACGAGCACTCGAAGGCGACCGGCCAGTTCCACGTCGCGAGCGACGCCGCCGAAGACGTCAAAAAGAAGTTGCTGTTGCAGTTTACCAACTTCGGCAAGCCGACGATCGCGGTCTACGACGGCAACTACAACAACGCCAACGAACTGTTGCTCGGCCACCAGTACAACGGCGTCATGCTCGATCTCGGGAAGGCCAAGGAGACCTTGAAGCGGATCTTCGAACTCTGGGGCCGGCCCGTGAACCTCCTGACGATCGTCAAGGAGGTCAACGAACACGATGTCGAGGTCGCCAAACGCCGCAACCGCGAGCCCGAACCCGAAGAACGCGGCAAGCTCGTCCGATACGACGGCGAGGAGGTGACCGTCGAGAACGTCCCCTGGGACGAGGTCGAACACCTCTCGGCCGAGGACGTCGACTACGACACGAAACCCGACGAGTGGCTCGCCTGAGACGGATAGTAGTCCGTATGAACCGTCTTTCTTTCCTGACTGCTTCTGACAAACTGTCGGAACGCTTTTGGCCCCGTTCTCGCATGTAGCGGATAGGATGGATGGGGGAAATGCCGTCGAAGAGCATCGTGGAGCCCTCGGGTTCGATCTGCCGTCGGTGCTCGCACAACTCGACGGACACAGGCCAGCGGAGTGTAGAGACGCAGTCGAGACAATCCAGTCGCACGTCACCGAGCAACCGGACGCCTGTTTGCCGACTGTCCCGAAGCTCAGAACGCTATTCGAGGGGCCTGCCGTCGACTGTCAGGCCGACGCCGCGTACTGTCTCGCCGAACTCGCCGACCACTCGCCGGTCGACGTCGCGCCGTCGGTCGACGAACTCGCCGCGTTCGTCGACGACCGACCGGGCCACGAGGCGACGCCCGCGCTGGTTCGTGCGCTCGCCGCCGTCTCGAGCGACCGGCCGGGAGCCCTCGCCGACCACGTCGAGGCAGTAGAAACCGCACTCGAGACCGACGTGCCCGACGCTCGAGCGGCCGGTGCGACCGTGCTCGGTCGGCTCGCAGCGGAGACCGACGCGGACGTCGATGTCGTCCGTGACCGACTGGCCACGCTCGCGGCCGACGATCCGGACGCGACCGTCCGGGAGCGCGCCGAGGTGGCGCTCGAGCGGTTCCCGTAGGGACCGAAACGTACGGGCGGACTGAGCGCGTACGTCGCGTATGGAGTTCACCGTCGACACCGACGCACGGCTCACGACCGTCGACGTCACCGATCGGATCGCCGACGCCGTCCCGGACGACCTCGAGGCCGGAACCGCGACGGCGTTCGCGAAGCACACGACGACGGGGCTCATCGTCCAGGAGAACGAGCCCCGGCTTCGCGAGGACATCGAGGGCTTTCTCGCCGACCTCGTCCCCGACGGGGGCCACGCCCACGATCAGCTAGACGGAAACGCCGACTCACACCTGCGAGCGACGCTACTCGGGCCGGACGTGACGATTCCGGTCGAAGACGGCGAACTCGCACTCGGCACCTGGCAGTCGGTACTCTTAGTCGAGTGCGACGGACCGCGGACGCGGACGGTCACCGTGACGACTGTCGGCGAGTAGCCTCGAGACCCCCACAACGGCCACGATCCGACGGGGGCGCTGATAGTCTTTCGGCGCGGCATTTATAAACGGCTCTCGAGTACTGCCTGCCATGACGATCGAGGCCGAGCAACCGGACGTCTTCGATCCGTTCCGGCAGTTCTTTTCGCTGCAACGGGACGTGCTGGTGCTCTCGCTGGCGATGTTCGCGTTCAGCCTCGGCTTCCAGATGACCAACCGCTTTCTCCCCGACTACCTCGTCTTCCTCGGCGCGACGGGGTTCGTCGTCGGCCTCTTCGCGACGCTCGGTAACGTTATCGGCGCCGTCTTTCCGTACTACGGCGGCGTGATCTCCGACTGCGTCGGTTCGCGGTACGCACTCACCGCCTTCGGCCTCCTCTCGACGGTCGGCTTCGGTATCTGGCTCGCCGGCGCGTTCGTCCCGCCTGTCGATCTGGGCGTGGTCGTCCTCGAGCCCTGGATCTGGGTGTTCGTCGGCCTGCTGTTCGCACAGGGCTGGAAGTCCTTCGGGATCGGTGCGACCTATGCGATCGTCAAACAGAGCGTTCCGCCGGAGCGACTCGCACGCGGGTTCGCCAGCACCGAGACGTTCCGACGGACGGCGTTTCTCCTCGCCCCGCTGATCGTTGCCGCCCTCGTCGCCGACGACCTGATGCCTGGGTTCCTGTTCGTCCTCGGTATCGCGGTCCTCTTTGGAATCGTGGGGACACTCACCCAGCATTTCCTCTATGACGCCACGGAGGATTCCCTCGGAAAGGACTTCCAGGGGTTCGGTCAGATCGTCGAGGACGTCCGCGCGATGCCGGATCCCCTCCGGCCGCTGCTCGTCGCGGACACGTTCGTGCGCTTCGCCAACGGGATGGTCTACGTCTTCTTCATCCTCGTGATCACCCAGCTGATGGAGATCGGCCTGACGCTCTCGGTGCCGGCCGTCGGGACGATCGACCTGTCGCCGGCGGCGTTCTTCGGCGTCCTATTGGGCGTCGAGATGCTCGTCGCGTTGTTCACGATGGCTCCAACCGCGAAGGTCGCCGAGTACACCGGCCTCAAAACGGTCGTGGGACTGGGCTTTTTCG
>LFCJ01000556.1_pt1 | contig 23706 bp, 24 predicted proteins | sample 643141 | NCBI WGS metagenome assembly LFCJ01 (sample SAMN03766243, study PRJNA286221) | soda lake metagenome | biome: soda lake; feature: Kulunda steppe; material: water; isolation source: sample B1-Br-g2 brine of Lake Bitter-1 | place: Russia: Kulunda steppe | collected 2010-07
AACAATGACCCATCACACAATACATATGACCCTGGCCAAACAATGACCCATCACACAATACATATGACCCTGGCCAAACAATGACCCATCACACAATACATATGACCCTGGCCAGACAATGACCCATCACACAATACATATGACCCTGGCCAAACAATGACCCATCACATAATACGTATGACCCTGGCCAAACAATGACCCATCACACAATACATATGACCCTGGTCGCCCATGTGCCTGCTGAGGGCTGCTCTGGGCCTGCATCCAATGCCGTGCACGCCAAGCGCACAGCTGCGGTCCAACCGCCCCAACAGCGCCTGCACCACCATGCGCGCACCTGTCCTCCAACACCGCCTGCACCAGGCCCAGCGGCTCCGCTGTGGACTGGTTGAAGGAGCCCACTGCCTGCCCAAGCACGCCGTGGCAGCCCCCCACAGACGCCACAAACACTTTGTGCACCGCCAGGTCGAGCACGCCGGCGATGCCCACCGCTCCCATCCCGGCCGCGTACTGCGACAGGAACAGGAGGCGCGTACTTTGATTTGCAAACAAATGCAAGGTCCGGTACTGCGCTGCATACCGAGCAAGGCGGTCCCCCAAAACGCTGAGCGGCATGGGTCCCTTCGGATTCAAGCCTCCCTGTGCTGCACACATTTGAGGGCACGGAGTGAGGTGCTGCACCCGGGGGGCATCGGCTCCGGGCCTTGCGGGGATTTGCAGGTACCTCATAGGGAGTCAGTGACATGGTGTTTGAGTTGCCCGAGGCTCTGGCGAGTGTGCGCCAGGTGCCCTGGTGGACTGAAGGTGATCTGGGGGTGAGATCGATCAGCGCGCTCTGCGTTGGTCGCATGCCACAGGCTCTGATGATCTGAGGAGTGGTGCACCCTGCCAGGTCCCTGACAGGCGACACAAGAGACAGGCAGAGCAACCGTGTGCATCAGGCTCGCAAGTGCAACGGGCGGCCCTGTGCCTTGCTGGCGGGAGCCGACGTCGCGCCTTCCAGCCCAGCGCACTGCAGCTCGTGCCAGTTCCTCACATGGGGAAGTGCAGTGCAGTGGGCCCCCTGTAGTCCAGTCGAGCTGTGTCCAGCGACACACCCTATAAGCACTGCCCACCAGATGTGGAGCTGCAAGCTCCATACTGTACGGCGCGGCCTGCACTGGCCCTGTGGGTTGGTTTGGGCTCACGGGCAGCATGGCGACTCACCGGCTTGGTTGTGGCATCCTGGATGAGCTGCTCGTCCAAAGAGCAGAACATCTGCGTCAGTGCTGCTCCAAAGCTGGGCACGGCACCCTGCTGGCCATCCAAGGCAGCCACAAAAGCCTCGTGGCATGCAGTCTGCAGGTCACGAGAGGGCAGCAGCTTTACTGTGGGTTCACAGAGCTGCGCCCCAGCACAAGCGAGCCTGCAAATGACTGCAGGCGGCCCATGGGCTGCAGAGGGACAAACTAACGAGGCACTAGAACATCAACAAGGCAACACAATTTATGCACCAAATCATCTACACACCAGCTTGGCGACAGCACATCAAGGAGAGCCTGTCCCACCAAACCTTGCAGAAGTTTGCTGGGTCAACCCCACACAGTCCATCAAACAGCGCTGCAAAGACGTAGCCTTGGCTGTGCACCACCCGCACTGAAGATGTTGAAAAGACGTCTCCGGGCTTGTAATTAGCAGCAGTTGGGAATACCTGTGACGAATCAGCAAGAAGGGCTTGGGTCATGCTCTTCTGGAGGAGGGCATCTAGAGCCCTGTTTCAGGTGTGAAGAAATGGTATTTGACTGTCAAGACTACCTTCAGTCCTCCACTGCCCGTCTGTGGAGCCCAGGTAAAGTCTTTGATGAAGGGTTGACCAGGTGGGGATGGAACCTGCGCGGAAGCAAGCCAGGTCGTCAGCGTGGAGGGGAGGCATGCCCGAGACTAGCACAAAAAGGTCCTGAATTTATCCTTGTTACTTTAGGAACTTGAGCTGGTGTGAGGAATCAGGCCAGGCAGGGCATCAACGCAAGTGCTTGAAAGTGCTTGCACACGCTCGCTGTCTGAAGCAGCCCCCGTACCCCTTTCCAATGAGCAGGGCACACAACGCCTTAAATTTTCTTATATGAAGTGAGGGGTGTCTAGGGGCGCCTTTCAAGTCCCAAGCGCCAACTGGCCTGTACGCGCATATCTCCATATCTGCCTAGACTCACCGGCTGATTTGCATGAGGCTCCTGAGGTACTGCAAGACAGCTGCACAAGTTACCCATCCCACCCTGAGATCAACCGAAATGCAGTCCAAATGAAGTGCCAGTCCGAAGATTTCTAGAAATTGCAAACATTAATATGTAATCAGATATATTTGAAATTTAACTATATAAATGAGAAGCTGGTAACCTGTGCAAGAATCAGCCTCGCTCTGGAAGGGGGGGCGAGCAAGCACAGGTTCTGTTTGCTTATCCTAGATCATGGGTAGGCCCACTCCAAGGAGAGCCCTTACAGCCGTGGAACAGCTCAGGGCAAGATACATCCCCTCCCCCCTGTCAGGGCCGCACCAGCTCGGCAAGCGCGAAGTGAATAAGCCTGAGGACACCCATGCTGCCCTCCAGCTCCTCCTTGACAGCTACCCATCCCACCCAGCCCGAGGTTCTTCCTCATCATGGCAGTCTGCGGCAGAGCAGATGAGGGCGGACATGGCCAGGCACAGCACGCCTGGCAACCTGATTGTGCCCCATCCCCGCCACAGCAAGCTTCCAGCCCACGTGCTTGCCAACAACAAGCCGCAGCCCTGGGAGTTACTTCCCATGCGCGCAGCAGCTCTCAAGCAGTACCCAGACTTCTTCGGCCAGTCTGCCCTGTTCTTTTCCTCAATCCACAGCGCAGTCCTCAAGGGCGCTGCCACACAGCTGCTGCGGCCTAGCAAGGTATGCAGCAGGTCCATTGGTAGGGCTATACATGCTGTGCACTGGGGCTTGTGCGCGCAGCCATCAGCCCTGGATTGTATCATTTGTGCGTAGATGAGCTGCCATGGCGAGCTAGGGTTCCTGAGGACATGCCCAGTTGTTCCCACCAAGTGAATAGCTCTACGTAGAATGTGCCTTGTAAGAGCAGGAATCTGTGAGGAGCAGAATCTGTGCGGGGCGCCCGTACACTCTGACCCTTGGCCATCCTCTGAACCTGCCTAGCCCCTCTGTGAGCGTACGTGTGCAGCACTGTTACGTACACGGCTGTGCCCATGTGCTGCTGACGACGCACATGTATCTCCAGCTGCTATGGCTCGTAATATATTGCAGTGCTGCCCAGCTGCTTCCGCAATCTCCTGGCTAAAGCACTAGGATTACCCGCACACATTACTCGCAAGCGCACAGATGTGCACAGGTGCTCACACACCACAAACCATGGCATTTGCACTGATGAAACAAAACATGCACACGCGGCCTTGCTGGGTCTACTCCTGCGGCCTCCAATGCTCGCACAGGGCCTGGCATGGGTGGTGCATCCTTTAGGTGTGTTCTTTCATGGGCGTGTGTCCGCTCTAGCATGTGCGTGAGCACTGCATGCAGCTTGGCTGGACCTGACCAGGGTGATGCGCAAGCTGGCCGTGTAGACATGCTGTGCATGAACGTGTGTACACGCTGCGCGCAGCTTGCGCTGGACCTGTCCAAGGTGATGCGCAACCTGGGCATCCTCGCCCACTTTGAGGTCATTCAGCGGATTTCCAAGTGCAGGGCCAGGGATTACATTTGGCCGGCAGGCACTGAGCCTGCGCACCACCTCGACCTTGCGCTGTACCCCTACCTGTACCTCAGGCTGGATCTCAGGTGCGTGCACATGTGTCCCACAGCGGGCGCTTGCAGAGCTGCAGAGCGCGGCGTGCGTGGGCGCCCCTGTGCACAGGGCGTGCACCCCCCCCCCTTCACCTCACGGCACTCCTGGTGCAAGGCCAGCATGCGCATCTCCTGTGCTCCTAGCGTGCAGCACCCATGCGCGCCACGGGCATGTGTACAGCAAAGCCTGGCCTGCATGCCCCCCTGCACCCCGCTGATGCTGAGCAGGGCCCTTGCGTTTCGCTCTTCCAAGAGCGCACCACCGCCCCTCAGGCCTCAGGCCACTTGCCGGTCCAGCCTCCTTTGCTTAAGCAGCTTATGCGCCCGAATCTCTGCGCCGCACACCAGCACATGCATGCACTCAGTACACACGCGCCTGCCTCGGCGTGCGCACCCTTCTGTGCCTTCGCGGCCGCCAGTGCCGCGCTGCCAGGTGTGCAAGGGACTGAGCTGCAACACGAGGCCCGTACGCACTCCTTGGGTCCGAGTGTGTTTGCACGTTTCATGTCAGTGCCACACGCCCCGCGGGGTTTTGGCGTGCAGGTGGGACGCGCATCGGCCTGTGTGGATGGCCGGGAGCAGCAGCTCTGACGCTAATGCACCCATGCATACCCATGAGCCCATCCCCTCCTCCGTGGAGATCGTCTCCCGGCCGTCTAAGCCAGTTCTCATGCGCCCGCACGAAGTGCGCCAAGCAGCAGCTAGGTGCGTGTGTGTGCCAGCGGACACCCACGAGGAGCCCTGACACCCACGAGGAGCCTGTCTGCACTGCTGAGTTCTGAGCTCCTGAGTGCTGAGTCGTGCTGAGCTGTGCCTCCCACTGCTGGCGCCAACGGTGCACTGACTGGGGCAGCGAACATTTGGGCCACGATAATACCATTTTTGTGGCATTGCTGAGTTCTCGGCGGTGCGAACAAGCAGCGGATGATAGCCACGGGAAATGGTGCTGAAGTAAAAAAATGCAAGCGCGGGGGAGCAGGGCAATCCCACACTCCTGCCCCCGCATTCTTGGCGCTGGCGATTGCGCTGACGTTAATACAGGTGTATTTGAGTATAGATCTGGCACTCGTGACACCATCGCAGCAAAGAGGCGGGTGTGCAAGCGCGCAAGTCAAACGTTGGCACGGGGGGGCAGCGCGTCATGGGAAGCATGGCCAGCCGCACACCCGTGCACGCATTTTCTCCTGGTGGGCCCTAACCACCCATGCAAAGGTTGGGGTTTATTGTCATGGAACGGTATGCAGCGTGCGCTTGCCCTCCAGCGCTGCCCGCCAGGGCTGGCTCTACGTGGGAGGCAGCCAGCAGGAGTGGGCACAAGCGGGGGGAGTGGGCACAGTGGGCACGAGCAGTCACACGGGGCTGCACCTACTACATCTGCTGCACCTGCTACACCTGCTGCACCTGCTTCTCCTGCTACACCTGCTACACCTGCTGCACCTGCTGCGCCATGCCATAATATGCCATGCCATGCTGCGCCTGGCGATGCTTTTGGTCCTTACAGTAAATGACCTCGGCTGCTGGAGACGGTACATACTAGCATATTGTGTCCTCGCCAACTCCAATGCCAATTTGCCAAAAATGTATGGGCTGCATGTCGAGTTTTTTGCGACCACAGGGCTCAGGGTTTGGACCGCACCACAGACTGTGTTTTGTGCTGCGCTGTTGTGCCTTGCTGGTATCAGGGCCGCACTTGCAGGCTTGTGCTGGGTAGCTGAAGATCGCGCACGCATCCCGTACCTTATGGCACCGGGGCACACAAAATGGCAAATACTGCGCACATGGACATATTTCCAGCAACTCGAAGGCTTGTGCCAGGCTATGCCTTCGAGCCCGGCTTCCATTTTAAAAGCCCACAGGCCTGGGCATGCGCCTGTGCCCTGCACCCTTGTGTGCACGCACACACTCTGCCCCTCCAGGTGGCCCTCCGGTGTACTGTTCATGTACCACCCCTCGTTTGGTATCATAACAGATGCAGAGGCTTGTGCACACGCGTGCCCCCTTACCCCTTCAGGTGGCCCTCCGGTGTACTGTTCATGTACCACCCCTCGTTTGGGATCATAACAGACGCAGAGGCAGAGCAGCACGGCGTACCTGCCCTGGCCCTAGCGCATGTTGGCTTGCCTTGGGCTCAAGTGAGTACGCGCTGAAGCGTCTGTGCAATTCAACGCGTCCATGCTTGGTGTCGTGTGCTGCATGTGACTTGCAATCCTGGCTGTGCCACAACAATTGAACGCCCTGCAGTGAGTGCGGCTGCGAGGATGGGCGTTCCGGCACAATTGCAGGGGGGCTTGCGCCCATGTGTACGTGCACACTTGTGCCTGTTTTGTTCATGCTTGCAATACTGGCTGTGTGCTAACACTTGAAGGCTCTCCACAGTGTGTGTATGTCAATGGGGATACGTGTGCGTTAGGATACGTGTACAGGGGGCTTTGCGCCCATGTGCATGTGCATGCTTGCTTGAGCATGCTCTGTGCATCTTGAGCAGCTATGCTTGTCGTCAATACTGAAGAGCAAGAGTTTCAGCAGTTAGTACCTGCATGTCCGGGCACGCAAAATGTCCTTCTTTTGCTGGAAGATGTGCGTGTATGATGTTGCTGGGGCATGCTCTGCCTGCAAAATAACTGCTGGAGAAGCACCCACGCCAGGTGAGCCTTGCACCAGGATATTGCGACAGTGCATGTTGGGGGTCATCACTTGCCTGCAGGTTGCGCAGATCCGTGGCCTCCTCCGTGCCAAGGCAGAGCATGAGGCGTCTCAGCCAGCTCACCAGGCAGTACCCTTGCAGGTGAGTAAGCTAGGCGCTGCCTGGCCCTTTCCAGGCAGCTATGTCCAAACTCCTTGCAGCCAAGCCTGACCCGGGCAGCCACGTCCCAATTCCTTGCAGCCAGCGTACCAGGCAGTGCCCTAGTGGGTGAGACAGCTCATCGCCCCTTTGCAGTGGCTAGGTTGGATGATTCGCCTGTTTTGAATGGGCGTTGCATGAATGGTCTGATGAAGCAAGTTCAAAATGCGGTAATGATTTGAATGTACCTTTGTTGGTGAGCTTTCAAAAGGAGGGGGAGGCACAAACTGACGCCAACTGCCCTCCCCTCCCCCACCCCGACCCCTGATTCCATAAACACCAATTACACCACTATGTTTAAGTTTGGGGGTTTAACTGGGGCCGTCTATTAGTGCTAAACAGAGCAAAACAGGTGCATCACAGTGCCCACTTTTGAGAGGATGTAAAAAGTCCATGACAAGCACGACAATGACTTGGTCAAATGCGAATGCGTTGATGATCCAAGATGCGCAAATTCCCCATATCCCTGGCGGTGGCCATTCTTCTGTTGTTTCATTGATGCGCAATGTCCGCCCATGGATATATATACCCGCCTGTGAAGGTGCGTCCAGCCGTGCTTTGCCGCCCTATAGCGCTCACTGGCCCACAGGCAGGTTGGCAGGCCGTTTGGGCTGCATGACCCAAAAGGTTATGGAGAGCTGGCAAAGCCATCTGCATGAACAAGCGCAAACAAGGTTTCTGGTGCACTTGCCATTACGGGTCATGATGCAGCGCTTGCAGAGATAAGTTAGAAGCGCTCATAAGAGACAATTTGGTTTCGAGGGGTGCGGGCTGTTTGTGGGGACAACCACATCACAGACAGTGTTGCAGTCCAGGAGAGCAAGAGCACATCTGCCTCCAACATGATGGAGCCCACACCAGACACGTGTTGTGTCCATGCACCAAACAAAACAGGTCGTAAAGCCACTTTATGAGAAGGCAATGCTGCCAACCTTGCACAGAAAGCGGCTCACACCACACAAGTGTTGTGTCCATGCTTTGAACAGAACAAGCCGTTGCGCCACTTAAATCAGAAGGCGATGCTGCCAACCCTGCACAGCAAGCGGCTCACACCAAACACGTGTTGCGTTCATGCACCAAAATAATCAAGCCGTTGCGCCACTTTCATCAGAAAGCGATGCTGCCAACCCAGCGTAAAAAGCAGCTCACACCAACTACGTTGTGTCCATACATCAAAATAATGGAGCTGTTGTGCCACTTTCATCAGAAGGCGATGCTGCCAGCCCTTCACAGAAACCAGCTCACATTAGACACGATGTGTCTATGTAGCAAGCCTTCTCTGTTAGGTGAACCCCACACCAGGCTCGTGTTGTGTCTATACTCCAAATTTTCTCTGTCAGGTCAAGCCCACACCAGGCTCGTGTTGTGTCTATACTCCAAATTTTCTCTGTCAGGTCAAGCCCACACCGGGCGCATGTTGTGTGCTCATGTGCCAAACACTCCCTATCAGGTCATGCCAGCACCAGACGTTTTTGCCTGCTTTTCTCGCCTTCTTGCACCAGGATTGGTCCCTCGTCGAGCACGTGCGCCAAACGCTGGAAGAGCGGGCACGCTCGATGGCTAAGAGCTCACAGGAAGTGCAAAAGCAGTGTGATGCCTTGGAGCGGGAGGTGTTGGCTGTGAGGCAAGCGGTGAGTATTGAAGATGAAAACAAGGAGGGAGGAGGAGGGGTTGGCTGTGGGGCAGGCAGCGGTTCGAGGACGAGATTAAACTACATGCTCTCATGTGCAGGCTTGGCCCAGCCATGGCCGAGTTGGCTTGTCTTGTTCTTGCTTTAGCTCTTGAACCGCACCCGCAGCCCTGCAGCGTCCTAAGCCACGCCCAACTCAACACCTTGGCTTATGAAGTGGCGGCTGATCCGCTACTCTGTAGACCCTCAAGGGCCATCCCAAGGCGTGATGGGTTTCCATTGATGCGATCAAGATAGAAGGCATTGCACCTTTCCGCAGTGCATGCATACAATGCTACAGGCGCTGAGGCCCCCCAAGTTGACTTGCTTGATTTTAACAGTGTGCCCTCAACTTGACATGCGTGATCTTAACATAGTGCGCCCTCAACTTGGCAGGCGTGATCTTAACATAGCGCGCCCTCTGATCTTAACATACTGACTCTTAACATAGACCCTTGATATAGTGAATCTGATCTTAGCATAGTGCGCCCTGGCAATCTCTGACTCTTTTTTCCTGGGGTGCTGATTGACAGGATGAGGAGCTGGCGCGGAAGGCGAGGCACGAGGGGGACCGTTTGAATGAGGAGCTGGTGGCCTTGAAGCTAGCTCCTAAGCTGGGCCACAGCATTGGTGCCATCGCTGCAGCTGTGGCCTCACCAGCAGTGTCAATGGGGGGCAGTAGAGGAGGCAGCGCTAGAGGTGGTGGGCCAAGCAGCAGAAGATAAGCCCTGCACCTCCATGCATCGCGAAATTGATGAAGTGCACCTGTTCGTAGATGGCCCACCTAGAATCTTGAGATTGGGGTCAAAACTCAGTGGTAGGATTCTGCCCCTCGTCTTGGTGCAGGTAATTGAGGCAGGACATTCGACAGTCAGGACAGGCTAAAATAAGGCAGAATTCTCAGAAAAGGCTCTCACTTTTATTCATACCCGGGTTCATGTTTAGGCCAGACTCATTTCAGGCTTTTCTTTTTCCGTGCGCGCTGCTTCAAGTAATTATGTTTGTTAGCCTATTTATTTCTAGATCATGTGTAAATCATTTCCATGCGCGCTGCTTCAAGTAATTATGTTTGTTAGCCTATTTATTTCTAAATCATGTGTAAATCACATGCACATCTTGCATGCAGTTCAGTTAGGATTTTTAAATGCACACACACACACACACACTTGTGTATCTATATTTTTTTGTCACGCTGAAGAGACACCAAATAGACTCGTAGGTTGACCATGACTCTATATACAAGCACAGATAATTCGCTAACTACACCAGCCGCTGCGGCAGCAATACCCTTGTTGGCACTGCACTAATCTGGTGTGACAAGAGGCTATGATTAAAACCATAGTATTACTTCTGCCAACATAACTCTTGTGGTATTTATCACAGGAGGCTCTCCTTTCATCAAGAGCATAGCCACAGCCTGTCTGAGAGCTAGTTACAAGTTATATTTTAGGGTTAACTGCTAGTCTGGCCGTAAGGCTGCTTGTTTTGTGGCTGGTGGGCACAGAGCTAGTGCAGGTTTATCTGTGCCTGATCTGCACTGAGCTATTAAAACGACTCTACAGTGGAGGTAAGGTTTCAAGGCTGTATCCGCCAAACGAGGGCAGCTTAGCCGGTTGTGGCCTCCAGTGAGGTTCGAACCCCGAACCCACAGGTTGCGAGCCTCCTGAGGGTGGATAATCGACTTTCCTGAGGGTGGATAATCGACTTTCCATCTCAGGTGCCCCGCCGCCTGCTCGAGTATCCGGAGCTCTACAGTGGAGGGCCGTCTGGTCATCGTGGTGCTTGGACGGAGTCCATGCCTTTCCCTTGAACCTCCTCAGCTTAAAGCCACCAGGGCCATCCCTGAATAGGCGTCGTCTTTCTCCTGTCTTTCTTTGTTAAAAGGCTTTGCAAGTGGTACATGCACCAAAGTCCAAATGGACAGGAGCATATTATAAACAGTTATAAACATCCTCAGAGGACCACAGGTCACCACATCTTTAAGATATCTTGTGTGCGCTTGTATTCCTGCAGCATGCCACTGGAATCAGAAAGAGCCTGACATGCACAGGTACTTTTGCTCTTAATGGCCTGCAACAGTGTATCAGGCAAGGAGCATTGGTGTTGCCCAACGCCCCGTCTTGCATGGGCATGCAGACACTTGTGTCTAAGTATATACTCTACCCACTCATCAACCTCCAACAATTTCAGTTATAGTGTTGGCATATGAGCTGCTGAAAGTCGAAGCTTCTGGCGTTGCCAGTACTCCACTCTTTTTCTTCATATAAATGGTTGTCTCATTATGCACCTCTCACACAGACCGTATGAGATTACATGCAAGCATCTGGCCTGTGAGTGTGCTCTTGCCTCTGTCAGCTGGCCATATTAATGTTTCTGTTTTGCCTGAAGAATTGCAACCCCGTCTGCTGCTTGGCACAAATGAATTCGTATCCCTAGTGTCTTACTTCTATCGCGCTACTGTCTGCTATCATAGTGTGTGGCAGCTCTGCTGAGGTAACACCGTGTTACCCCCTCCCGATTATGCTACGTTTCTAAAGAATTTTGCCCAGCGCTCACAGCATTCACATTGCTGCAAGGTTAATAACCTTGGTTGTCCTTGAATTAAATGCATATCAAACGCATGGACAGGAAAAAAGAAAAAGAGAAAAATCACGCGAGCAGCAAAGAAGCTCCTCACATCAATTAAGGAAAAGGGGCCACCTCAAGTTGGGAAGGAACGGCTGGCATGAACACATAACGCTGTCACGCCGAGAGACTGCCGCATCCAAAATAGACTCGTAGCATGACCATAACTCACGCACGTTCTCTCTCTCTCTTTTCAGCATGCAATTAGGCAAAGTCAGCGCTGCATGCATGTGCTGTCGGATGCACTCACACTGGACGGTGGACAGGACTGGACCGGATTGGACTGGGCGCTGCCACGCCTGTTGCCCCCCAAGGGCTAAAAGGGTCTACTCCCTGGTGTACATGTTACAAGATTGCTAGGAGCAAACAAGGTATTACTGCAAGTTCGTCTTTGACGCGCTCAAATACAGCCATAGCTGAACTGACAACAGGATCAAATACTCTACCAACTGACTCAACCAACCTCCAGGTCACAATGCAGCATAAATCTGGCACTGCACTTATCTGGCGTGACAACGCTGACCAATTGCACCGCTCACTGGCAGTTGTAAGTAGGGCTTGTGCCTTTTAAGGCGATGCTGTTGTAGGCAAACCGACTGCAGCTTGAGATGAAGAGCTTTTTTGCACTCCTGTAATATTGCACATTGCATCTAACACCGTGTTGTGACATTTTGTGCTACTACTAGGAGCATAGTATGCTCAAAATATCTCTTTTCATGATTTACTTAATTTCATTGAGCAGCTTATCAGAGTTTTATGCTGAGGCTTGTTGTAAACCTTGTGAACCTTGTATCATTGCACTCTGTGCAATAAGGAATGGAGCCTCTTGCCTATTCTCCCGTGATGTGCCATGCTTGCTTTTACTGCATGCCTGTCAGGCAGAGAAATTAAATCATTGGAACCTTTTTGAATAGAAATCCGGTTGGCAAGGCCGCGCTTCCCTCGTACAGCATATACAGCTATGTAAATCATGCAAGATTGCCTTTTGGGCTTTGGAGTTTAGTTTTGGCCGTAAGTTGGTAAGTTGAGAAATTGTCTGCTCCCTACCCTAGCAGTCCCATCCTCCAAGTCAAGATCTTTTGGTTTGCAGGCTTGCACGCTGACGGCAGTCTGGTGTCCTCAATTGGTGTGATAAGCTGCCACTGCTGATGATATCCTCCTTACTTCCTTCAGCTTTCATATTGTTTCCCTTCCGCTGTGACAACACCATCTCCAGCGTCTCCCATTGCGTGTTTATCCCTGATGGTGATCTATTTGACAATCCCTTCGCAATTTGAATTGCATAAATGCTGTATTACATGCAAAACGACCTTGCAAGGTGCTGCATATCATGATGGAGCTAACACTCCTACTAGGCTAGTAGCCTAAGAAAGACAACATTCTGTATGTGGCCTCCTGCCCAGTCCTGAGCCTTTCTTTTGAGCAGCTGCAAGCCTTGTAGAGCAAATTTGCCGCAAGCTGTAGAGTATATTCATCAGGGACTTCCCTGTCTCACTGCAGGCTTAAGCTGGCTCGATTATGATTTGTACTTGGCGTGAGGACTGCTGTTCCCTTGCGCTTGGACCAGATTGCGAGCATGGCACGTCTGTCAATAAAAAGTGTGGACGTGTGTGCCTAAGTCTCAGAGGTGGGAACCTGCTGCTTGCTAAAGAGCTTCTAAGGCATGCCTCAGGAATATTTACACCTCAGAGTATGGTCAGCTCTCGCAAAGGTAAGGTAAGGGTAACATACTAGTAGCTGTACCCACCAAACAAGAGAAGCTTGGCTTAAGCCTATCAGACCTACAACCTGAACCTGAACTTGGAAGCGACTCATGCAAAGCCTGCCAGGCCTACAAAGTTAACCCATACCATAAATCAAGTTTTCACACACGGTGCCTAATCCCAGTTGCGGGGGCATGTTGCCAGGTCGTTATGCCCACAGCACAGAGCACCACCTGCACAAGCCCAAGCAAGAAATTTAAGGGAGCATCAAGCTTGGAATGTTTGTGCGGGGAACAGGTCTTCCATCTGAATTGCGTTCAACGTGCAAAGCATGCATTAAGACATGAAAGCACACATGGCTGAAGGCGTTTCTGGGCCATCGAGCTCCCCATTTATCTGACTGCTTCAAGCTTGGAAACATTGGAAGTGAATCCTATGAGCAATTTGAAATCAAAATTGCCATGTAGGCGCCAGCACCACAAGCCCCGACTTGACTGCATGACAACATCCAAGTTCCATATAAATGAATGAAATGCAAGCGTATTTGAGGCTTGGTTGCAAGCACCAAAACTGCCTGGTATGGAGGGAACTGCCTGGCGTGAAGGAAGGAAGGAGAGTGATTGCTGGCAAGGCAAGTTTTACCAAAACACTCTCTATGACCCTGCATAGTTCATGACTTACATTGCAAAGTAATTTTTTGATAAAGACCCAGGCGTCAAGATGCTTTGAACCAAGTGCAAAAACTTTTCTTGGTTGCAGCACACATTCAGCTGAAAGAAACAGAAGGTAAATGGGTGCAGTGGCGCGATCAACCACAATTGGACACTATACTCCTTTTGCAACACGCAATAAAAAGCTGTACCTCTTTTGCTACACGCAATAAAATGCCTTGACTGCTGCACTCCTTTTTCAACGTGCAACAAATTGCCTTGACAACCCTGATGATGACGATTTTACAGAAGAGTCTCCTTGCGCACCTGGCGGGCCCATTGTGTTTCCAAAAAGGCGAAGGCATGGCGCACACCTGAAGCAGAATGCAGATACAAGACAGATACAGACATAGTGGTTCTAAGCAAGAATGAGCATGGCCCTTGGCTTTTGTCTGAACTAGCAGCAAATTAGTGGCAGTCAGAGATGATTTTAGCAGTGTACTACATAAAGAAACAGTAGTCGGCAAGGCTGAGGTGGGGAGGCCAATATCCCTAAGCTTGCATGGAATAAAATAGTTGCTTTTTCAAGCCTACGAGGGCTCTAACTTAGGATAAAGAAGTTCCCTTATCATTTGAGTTAAGGGTAAAGAAGTTCCTTGATCATTTTACCTTCTGCGAGTATCCAGGGCACTTATTGAACAAAGTGCGTGGCCACTGGGCTCGTTTGCAGGTTCTGCAATTGCATTCAATGCTCAATAGCTTTGGAAAAAAGTAGGCAGGCAAGCTCAATTGAGAGCCAAGTCCACTCATCCTGCTGGCTTGGGAAGCAGATGCATATAAAGCTACTATTTTTAATGACCATGAAAGAGCTGGCAATGAAAACAAAGCTTCAAGGAAGTATTCACGCACCTCCAAATTCCTCAGCCCCGCAAGCCATGAACTTTTTGAAGTCTGGATCAACCTGAGATCCCACACCAGAGAGATAGGCCTGAGATTGAAAAACTATGCTTAAACCCACCATTAAGTTGAAATAAAAATCCTTGTGCATTAGATGCATTGTTCAAGCCAAAATTCTTTAGCTTGGTTTCAGCAGAGCTTACTCTTGTCAATTCCTGCGGTGGTGTTCTGGGATTGTCTTTGTGGACTCGAAGCACTTCAAGGGCAGTCTCAAACGCATCATACTTCCCTGCTCAAGAGCATTAAGCAGAGGGCACGAATAAGACAAAATCAAGATGAAAAGCCATTTGTGACATAGAATTGACGTCCAAGATTGAAGAACTCTTCAAAGCATGATAAAATTGCTGGCATAAACAATCGCTTTATGTGTGCTTGATATACTGGTTCAAGCTCTCACATGTAAAAATAATTTTGTCACCTTATGATCATCACTTGTACCAACCTGATACTGCATGCAGTACACTGCGCTGCTTTGGCCTAAAGGAGCGTCAGGGCTACTTCAGAAATCAGAGATAGATAAAGGCACACCAATGTAGCAGGAATTTGCACAATGAAGTAAATCCTCTTGCTGGTCGCAATTACCTGATTCACCGAATATTCCGCCCACCATAGTAGAATAGTGTAGATGTTGCGCTGCACACTTCAAAGCAACCTGTACGGAACAAAATCCGGCAGGCAGGATGCGTATATGCACATGTGCATGTGCATGATTTGATTTAATAGGCACAAATATCTGGTGTGAGCGCACTTAGCTGTACAAAGCCTTAAGCTTAAGAGCTTAAGCAAACAATCTGGGCACCAATCAGCACTTGGGAATAAGCTTACCAAGTACCTGCCATGCAGAGCAGCCATGAAAATTGCCACTTCCTACCCAGCCCAGCACAGTTGGGGTGCAACAGGGTGGAGAAGCACACATGTCTTCTGTCAGTGTTCCAGTACAGCAGGGGCACAGGCTACATGTCAGTGGGCCAGCCAAGGACCACAGCTCCACAATCACCTGCTTGCGGGCAAAGTCTTCCTCGCTTACAGCTGCAATCTTCTCGTGCAGTAATGGGATATCATCATCCTTCAGCTTCAGACCGAAAAACGAATAATCAAGCTCAGGCTCAAAAGGCTCACAAATGCCATCCCCTGAGTCAAAGCACAGCGTTCACGTGATGAGGCGTATCTCATTTGAATACTGAGGCTGGGCTCAGTACCTCGCAGACTAACAGGACATTGCGTAGCTGGCCTGCTACAGGGGATGCTTGCCTTTGAGATTGATTGCTTCTATTTGCAAAAGCATCTCCAGCCTGGTGACATCCAGCATCAGCCTGCACTTCCATGCCTACTGCCATGGCATTACATAGATGGAACACATGAAGCTGCTATGATGCCGCATACCTATGGACACAGGGAGGCAGCCTGCCAGCGCCCCAAGAACCTGTCGGTTTCCATGTCCTCCTCCCTGGGTTGATAAACAGTACTTTGATGTCTGCAAGTACCTCCCAAAGCCAGGAACGTGGCCGCCAATGAAGTAGCCCGTCCGATTATGGTGGAGGCTGTGCACCTGTCATTATTACACGTTTAGAATGTGCCACTTCAGGCAGAAGACATGCTTCGTTTTTTCTTGTATAAAGCTTATCATGTCATTGCATGTCATGCCAGTATTTTGCAGCAAGTGCCGGCCATTATCCAGCAGGAATGCTTTGATTGGTAAGGAACATGCACACATCTAGGCTGCACTTTCAAGTCCTTGTAAGGCTCATCTTTGATCAGGTAATTTCACAGTTACCACTGATGCAAGCCAGTCTATTCAAAAAGCCCTCTTTCAGTCCTTTGAAGCAATGTGAATCACTTTATGTTGCCTTCAAGATGCTGGTGCGCTAAGGGAAACTGAGTTGCATATTGAGAGCACAATGCTAAGGCTGAGTGGACCACAGGAAATTGAGAATGTGCGTGACACAGCACAATTCCTCATCCCCTGTGAAAGTACACGCACCCCTGTTCCACAACTTAGATGTTTGTGATTACAATCATGTCCTGCATAAGATTCATACACACACCCGCTGCCGGACTCCCCCCGAATAGCGTGTTGCGTCCCTGCAGTTGTGGGGCCAGGGCTTGGACGTGTCTGGAGGCCGGGGCTCCCCGCATATGCGGCCTGCATGAAAGAAAGTCTTCAGCACAAGCACACATACACAAAATTACGCCAGTGCCTGCACACACATGACCACATACATGGTAGACCCACATTGCGGCAACCAAAAAGCAAGCATTGTGCACTCTCAGCTGAGTAGACAAGCTCAGTATACACCTCAGCTGAGAATACAAGCAAGCATTGGGCACTTTCAGCTGAGTATACAAGCTGAGTATACACATCAGCTAAGTATACAAGCAAGCATTGGGCACTGTCAGCTGAGTATACAAGCTGAGTATACACCTCAGCTGAGTATACAAGCAAGCATTGGCCACTGTCAGCTGAGTATACAAGCTGAGTATACACCTCAGCTGAGTGTACAAGCAAGCATTGGGCACTGTCAGCTGAGTATACAAGCTGAGTATGTACCTCAGCTGAGTATACAAGCAAGCATTGGGCACTATCAGCTGAGTATACAAGCTGACACGAGCATTCAAGTCAAGCTTGTATTCCTCTGCATTTCCAACATCCATTTTGCACGCACGGAAAAGACAAAAGAGCTGCTTTTTACAGGTGCTGTGCAAGAGCTTGCAATTGGGTGGCACACCATGCCAGCCATCGTGTGCAGGTCCATCTGGCCGCTGTCTTGTACGACACAAGCTAGCATGCAAATTTAGACAGGGAAGGGTTGATGGGAAGAGCTCAACATTTGTCCTCACTTTCTGACGTAATTGCCCATAGTCTTTATAACCCAGAATCAATGAACTTGCCCATAACCTGTCCACACTTGTATCTGCATGCATGCTAATGGTGGTGGAAATGCAACATCACTTTGTGCTCTCAATGATATGAGCAAGATACGATATGGTTTCATTCACAAGTAGCTCTTGAAGAGGTTCTAAGACACAGCATCCTTAAGCAGTTCCCACAACACTCTGATGTCAAACACGCACTGAAAGCCTTCCTCTCACAGGAGCAGTTCAAGAATTCCAGGCTGTGCTCACAGTGAGAGCTCTGCTCTATGTAGCCTCTGATTGCAAACTAAAAAAATCATAGCTGAAAAGCACAGTGTCCTGCGTCAGAGCTCATTGGGGCCCACCTTGTCTCTTAAGGGAGCCTTAGCTTCGGGATGCAGTGGAGATCTGTCATGGCCAAACACAGGGAGGCGATTCATAGGGTTGATCACCGGGATGACAACATCCTGCATGGCGCAAAAGGGCTGACCAAAGCTCACAAGGAGTACATGTTGATGATGGCAGTGCATCATCAGACATGCAAACAGGAGGTGTCGGTATTTCTTTGATAAAGTACACTGACTGTCCTCCATGTGTGACCCCTGGGAGCGTGGCAACATCAGGCATGACTGACTGTTTTCATTTTTCATTCGTGCATGATCCATGCAGATACACGTGACTGACTGCTTTTCTTTCTCATTCTTGCATGATCCATGCAGATAGGTGTGACCGAACTTTTATGAATCAATTCTTGTATTTGGGCTCCGGGGGATGTCGCTGATTTCTTAGACTTCAGGCACAAATTTGGCCAGATTTGGCAGTCAATTCCTGGATGCTTGTCGGTGATTGGAAAGCTACACACGCTGCTTCATAGCATGCCGGGACCCATTTGCATAAGCCGTAAATCCAAGGATTGAGTTTCATTCCTTTAAAATAATGCCATTGTGGATCACGAAGAGCAGCAAATCCACCATTTTTATCAATGCTTTGTTATTAAAGGACTGCATGAATAGGTGCAGTGGTTGGGGAACAGGAACATGGACCATCTTGGGAAAAAGCCCAAGCGCAAGAGAGTAAAAGTCAGGCCCTTAAGACTAAATCCCTCCACCACAACACAGATATATGAAGGGTTGCAAAAGCGTACGACATCGATGCAGTTAGGGTGCAAATGCCCAAGTCCACCATCTGTTGGGGCTCCCTGACCCTTGCTCTAGTGCAAGGTGTACAGCTCTTACGCAAGGTGTACCACTCCCTCTTGGGCAAGGTGTACCACTCTCATGCAGGGTGTGTAGCTCCCTCTCATGCTAAGTGTACCGCTCTCATGCAAGGTGTAACGCTCCTTCCTGTGCAAGGTGTACCTCTCTCTCTCATGCAAGGTGCACCCCTCTTTTGCAAAGGGGTACCACTTCTGCAAGCTTCTGCCCCTTATGCCTCCGAGCCAGGGCACTTTTTGTCCAATTATTTTGAACTCTTCTACTTCACTGAGAGATGAATAGCTGTGCTTTGAGAACCTGATAAAAGTGCAGCTGTCAAGCCCATGTTGGGTCCAGAAAGATTTGGCGTTGAGAGCCCCCCCAGAACCGCCTATTGACATCCCTCTGTGGAGACTTCTCACTCATGGCACGGAGTTTGTCTCTCAAAGTTCAGATTGAAAAAAATCAGCACAGTCCTTTCAGCTTTGCTGCTAGTACGCACATGTGGCCTGCATTGACCTGTGGAGAAACTGTGGACACACCATTAACTCGCCGCAGAAGAGTGTTGGACCAAAATTGTGGCAGTAGCAAGAAAGCTCACCTGCCCAGGTGTGTGCGCCACAAGCCAATGTTTCTTCTTGCTGCAAGGGAATTATGTAAACACCATGCTGAGTAATGAGCACATGCAGCATCAAATTGTACTTCAATTCAAGTGTGACAAGACTAATTACCAAAACTTACTACCAACACTTTCATTTAAGTGCAAAGACTTACTACCTACATGCAAGTCAAACAATACTTGTGGTCAATGGATGACTAAATACCTGTGCACAATTGACTACAGGTTTGTTTGATGCAGCACCTAGTATGATGCTGGCATCAACTTGGTTTGTGCTGCTATTAAATTCATAACCTAGCCCATATTGATTGGGCTTCTCTGGGCCTCTCTTAAGCCAAGATTGGTAGGAGCATGCCTTGAATGCTGCATTTGAGATACCCTTGCAGCAATGGGCAAGTCACTCATGAGTTCCCCTTTCTATGCTGCAGGCCTGCCGGCCACGGGCTCCACCTCTTCTCAGGTAAACTGTTACAAGTTGAGAGAGCTAAATGCAACAATTTTCAAACATTCAACCATATATGTCAAGGTTCTTGACTGCGGTATCATGTCCTACATAAGGATGGCCAATGAAGAGGCTGGGCCCTAAAAATCAAGTCAGGGTATTCTATGTGTAGCCGCTGCATTTTCAACACAGATCCGAATGCATGCAAATTATTCCAGCAGGCATTGCAAATCCTGTTCTCAAAAATACCTTACGGCATGTGCCTATCTGTAGATTTATGCATTCGCCTGCCCTGCGCTTTATGCTGTTGGTCTGCCACCAAGTGGGTGTGCCTCCCACTCATATCCAAGGCCTGCACTACCAGCGAAATGGATGCCCCTGCTCTAGCTACCATAAGCCCTGTTGGATGTGCACCATGAGCCCTGCTAGATGTGCACCATGAGCCCTGTCAGATGTGCACCCTGAGCCCTGTCAGATGTGCACCATGAGCCCTGTCAGATCTACACCATGAGCCCTATCAGATGTGCACCATGGGCCCCGTCAGATGTGCACCATGAGCCCTGTCAGGTGTGCACCATGAGCCCTGTCAGATCTACACCATGAGCCCTGTTGGATGTGCACCATGAGCCCTGTTGGATGTGCACCATGAGTCCTGTAAGATGTGCAATTGTGCCTGTCGTTGTACATGCCCCAGTGTGTGAGCCACCACATGCCATGCCCCAATGTGTGTGCCACGCGTTTTACCTGTTGTTGTACATGCCCCAGTGTGTGAGCCACGCCAGCGACTGCCGAGCTTCATCATGAGGTTGCCTTGCTGGTGCCTCCATTTTCCCCCAATCCCCTGCAGGCAAGGCCGCTCATGCACTTCGGAAGCAAAGCTTAACACATGTTGGGCTGACTTGGCAGCAGCTGCAAGGGCTGGTGCACGAATTTGGTGCCCATTCTACTCCCATCCTGCATGCAGAGCATGAAATTTGCGAAGGCAGGGAGATATGCACAACCATGGCAGGCGGGCAAGGTGTACAGCAAGAACAATGGAAACTATGGAGCAATGGTCGGCTAAAATCTTGTGGGAACGCAGGGATTCATTCCTGCAAATGCTTGGCCGGGGGTGTGAGCATCTATTTAGCAAGGAAAAGGCTGCAACAGTTTATTTCAATGGCACTCAGTCATGCACAAGGATGTGCTGCCTAGGAAAGGAAGGAGCCTAGGAGCAGAAGGACAAGTGATTGCACAACCATCACCTGTGTGCATGACAAAATGGCTCCCCCTCCGTGTTTGCTCATAGAAAGGCCATGTAGTCTTAATGTACGTGAGCGCACGGACAAGAGTGCGTTGAATGTCATGAGAAAAGCGCATGAAAACCTGCATGGCAAAAGTTTCCAACAATCAAGGGTCAATCAATTTCAGCTTGCAATTCCTGCAACATGGCACACGGTTCCTGCACCATGGAGCGCATAAAAGTCAATGGAGCACATTGTTTCTCCATTGTCAGATGCTTGACGTGTTGAGAGTGATTCGGACTTTCAGTTGTACAGTGCTGCTCTATAATGTGCATGTGTTGAGGGGGGGGGAGCGTTGAGAGGGAGAGAACATGCGCCTACTTACAGGTATGAAAAAATAATCAGCATTCTTGGGATCTGCTGTGATAGCTCCTGCACTCAGCAAGCGTTGCCTGAAGTAGAAGAATGTCGGGCGATCGAGACGCATCATGTTTCGCCTACAAGCATGCAGCCACTCTCAGCTCAGTTCAGGCTGGGAGTGCATGTGCTCCTTTACCAATGTATATTGTACATTGCTAACCGTAAACCTATGAGCAGCATATTGTACATTGCTAACCGTAAACCTATGAGCAGCATATTGTACATTGTTACATTGCTACATTGCTAACCCTTAACCTATGAGCAGTCTATTGTACATTGCAAACCGTAATACTATGAGCAGCGCATTGTACATTGCTAACCTATGAGCTCAGCTCAGGCTGGGAGCGCATATGCTTCTCTTTGAATGTATATTGTACATTGCCTAGACAATTGCAAAAATCAAGAACATGTTTGTGCCGTAGGTTTAACATGATAAATGCCTAGTGTGGCAATGAAGCAATTACTGAGGGGGCTGGATAGGGACCAAAACTGGTACGTTTTCTGTATGTGGGGTAGGGGTCCTGAACTTGCTATTTCAAATAGACTCTGGCTTTTGGCTGTACTTTTAGGCTCCCAACTCATCAAAAACAGCAACTTGGGGACACCTGGGCTTTAATGAGTCATGACGACAAATGTCAGGTGCATGTATGCGAACCTGGGAAACCTGGGATATCAAGATTATGCACTGGGTTGTGCCACCATGGTGAACAGTTCAGTGTACGATTGGGACGCGACGGTGCTGTTTTACTGTTTATAACTAAGAGTCCAGTGTACACTTTGATTCTGCAAAAAAAAGATTGCTTGGAACCCTTGGGAATACCTGAGTCCCTTCTGTCCACCTGCAAAATCTCCCCCTTTGCACTTCCTCTTCCCAGCTGCTGCTGCTGTTCCCTCCCTGCTGCTTTTTTAAGCCTCTGCTGCGCCTAATGCTCCTCTTTGTGATCAGCAGAGTGGACAGCGTACATTCATGAGACAGGACTGCACCATCCTGCTCCTAATGCTGCTCCTCAATCCCCTCCTCAATGAGTAGTCCTTATGCATGATCAGCACTGGCACCCATGTGAGGCGAATGGTTGCGGTCTAAGCCCTCATGCTCTGGTGGCCGCCTCTTGGCTCAATAAGAGCAAACTCGCTGCACGGGCATTCTTCTTGGCCTGTTGGCCTGCTTGTTGGGGCAAGCCTTCACTGGGGTTTGATGTGGGAGCCCGCAGGTGCAGGAGCTGCAAAGGCTTGGGGAGGGTCTGTCAGGCTCCTTGGAGTGGGGCAGGCCAGGCCCCAGCAAGGCGGACCTAACTGGCTGCGTACAAGATCACAAATCTGCATCTGCAAAAGAAACTGCGATAAAGTTCAGTTGAAGCAAGGCCTGGTTTTGAGTTTGGTTATCAGCACAAGCCCAGGGAAGCACTGTGCGGCTAGCTGGCCTGCCAGTGCAAATTGACTGGTTGATTTGTCAAATGACGGGTCAATTTGCCTCAATTCCCCTCTGTTGGCAGTGGTTTAATGATTTGGAGCGCATCAAACAATATAATCTTTTAAGACAGTGTGAAGGCATTACCCTGCTCAGGCCGCGGTCACACACATTTTTTTCACTTTTTTTCACTCACCCAAAAAGAAAGTGAAAAAATCGCGGTCACACACGAAAAATTATCCAACCCCAAAATTTTTTTACTTTTTAATTCAAACCTCCAAAGTGCACTTTTTACTTTTTTTCACTTTGGGCGTGGGGGGTGGTCTCAGGAGGCCCCCAGCGATGGTACCAATCGTGCAAGACCCCTAGTTTGGGGTTTTGTATGATGGAAAGAACATGTACCTTATGGGAATGTCTGAGGAGACAAGGTTTCTATACATGGTTTACACACGTGATTAATGCAGCTGCAGCACTAGCTGGTGATGATTTTCCAGGCCGACAATGCACCTAGATGATGACTCATGTTTGTGTTTGCCAGGCTTACACTTGTGGGATGCCAAATGTGGTGAAAAATGTCAGGCAAATAGAAAATGAGATGGATAGTCATTGCTGACATTTCCTGGGAGGAGCAATTGTGCGCAAAAAAGGCTTTCTTCGCGTGCGTGGGGACATATTTACAAATGAAGGCAACTGATGAACCATGGCCACATGCACAGGGGGAAAAAAAAGTTTTCAAGCGTGCGCCAACCACGCTCTAGAAACTTTTCATCATCCTGTCCTGACACTCTCCCCTATGGCTCAGGGTCGATTGACTTTCATGCAAGACCTTGCAAGCCATAAACCGAGTGCTTAAACAAGGGCATCGGCAGCATTGCAGGCTCCTTATGAATAGTGCAGTCTGTGTCGTGTTGCTGCCTAATTGCGGCTTCAGGACCTGTCGCAAAGAGCTCTTTGGATCCTTTTGCTGGTTTTGGGAAGCTAGGAAACATTACTGTGTGGTTTCCAACAATACTGCTGGAAGAGAACAGTGGTCATGGGGGGAGCAGGTGGGGTGAAAAAAAATTAGAGATTTAGTGGAAAATTTTGTGTGTGACCACTAAAAAGTTTTTCACTTCAAAAGCTGTTTAGCTCAAGAGTGGAAAAAATCGTGTGTGAACCAGGAGGCGCCAGTCCTCATAACTTTTGAACGCCACGTGTCAAACCAAATAAAAATTAGATATTCGGAATCCTGGCGTCGAGAGCTATCCATCGGTATATGTATGGGTCCAATCGGAGGAGGGGGAGGGGGAGGGGGGGGTC
>LFCJ01000557.1_pt1 | contig 23688 bp, 13 predicted proteins | sample 643141 | NCBI WGS metagenome assembly LFCJ01 (sample SAMN03766243, study PRJNA286221) | soda lake metagenome | biome: soda lake; feature: Kulunda steppe; material: water; isolation source: sample B1-Br-g2 brine of Lake Bitter-1 | place: Russia: Kulunda steppe | collected 2010-07
GTTGGTACTCTCGATGTGGCTCGCTCTGGAGTGGTTGATCTGTACTCATCGGTTATCTCGAGGCACATTGAGTTGCGCCTCACGCCTGTTGGCGCATAAAAAATAACTTGTAGCGTCTGCTCTCGAGATCCAGTTTCAAAAGGAGCGGAGTTTTTCTGAGCGAGTTAAGAGTTACCCCACGAAATACAATGACCAATCCCCTGTGGGGTAACTCAGATATCACGACGAGACACCACTGTTTCCAGTATTTCCGCTGTTAGTGCCTCGAGACGGTGGCACTACCTTCTAAGTTCGTAGTTACAGCCGTTCATTCGTCGATGCTCTTGGAGCACACTCCTAAGTTGTCGGCAGGCGTCTTTGGCCCGCCAACCAAGTTCGATCTCTCGAGTTCTCTGCAGCGATTGAGCGTACCATTCACAGGCATCAGCAGCGAGAGCCAGCCACGCAACTTGAGTGTGGGCACGCCCATGACGACGTCCGACCATCCAGATCGTCGCGATTGCATCGAGTCGATTGCCGGTCTCCTTGTCACCGTGTGTTTCAAACCACTCTCCTCGAAGCTCACAAGCCGAGACGACTGTCTCGCAGAACTCTTTGTCGACGCCGAGTACAACGTGATGCCCTCGAGTCTGCTGGACCTCGAGAATCATGATTGGACTTCCTTGATCTCGAGTCGGACCTGATCCTGGTGGGAAATGGCGCACGCTGGCGAGCAGTATACCGTCAACGTTGGGTTCTCACACGCTCGATTGAGACACGACTTTCTCGAGTGTCTAGATCTCCGTATTGATCGCTGATTCATTGGTTTTCACGCAGGTGCTATCTCAAACGCGCCTGCAGCCCTCGCAGGCGCACAAAAACCGCGGTGAGAGGAGGAAAAGAAGGTGCCACAATAGTGATGTGGATACGCTGGAAAGATGGCGTAGATTGAGACATGACTGCTGAGCGGCTCCGAAGCATTGTTCCGATGTTTGGCGGAGCGACAAGCTACGTTGAGACACTCGATGCAATCATCGAATACGTCAATGCTCAACTGCCAACGACGGACGAACTCGTTGGCTGGCATCGAGGAAGGTTTGAACGTGTTTCGAGTCGGGATTCAATTTTGAGACGGTGTGACTATCTCGAGGACGTCGGCTTCCTCGAGGTTCATGCCGATGAGTGGGATCTTGGCCCAGAGGGGCAACGGTATTTGGCTAATCGATCAACTGAAACCCTCCTCGAGATCATGTGTCAACGAAATCTCGGGCTTCGGAGCTTGCTCTACGCACTATCTGTGGGGCCAATGTCGATCAACGATGTCGGTCGACAACAACTCAACACGCATCCCGAACTTGGTTGGGATCCGTCTAACTACGATATGGCCCTACAGCGGGTTAATTGGCTTCGTAGTCTTGGCGTCGTTCAGAAAGATGGTGACCAATACACGCTGACATCTGAGGGACGTCAGTTCACCGATAACGCGGTAGAGGCGTGGGCAGGCTCAACAATGACAGAGGAGTCAGTCGCGTCGGATCCAATGATGGCTGGTACCTATGAAACCACAGTAGAGGCCAGAGCAATTGATCCCGAATTTCGAGCAACTGCGCTCTATCAATTCGATCAGACCTGTGTCGTCTCTGAGATAGACCATCCAGCTTTGTTGGACGTTGCCCATATCCTTCCTTGGTCAGATTATCCAGAATATCGAGCTGATCTCCAGAATGTACTCCCGCTGAGTAAGATTCATCATGCAGCCTTCGATCGAAAACTGTTCACGATCGATGCTGAGTTCCATCTGCGAGTGAATCCCCAATTTGAGACGGACAGCAAACTGTTGCGTGAGGCTATTTGTGATCGTGCTGGTGAGCAGATTTCACCACCCGAGAACACGGTTTCTCCGAAGTATCTCAAAGCTCATAATGCAGCACTCGAGTGGATTTGATTTCAGGATCAGAATATAGCGTGTCCTTGGTAAGAATGAGAGCCTGGGTTCAATTCCACGGCCCGAAGTCAAAGTCGGAGCGCCGAGACGTGCATGGCCAGTCCAAGTTAAGTGTCTGACTGTCCTCTGTGAGAGAACAAACGAACCAATGCCTATTAATTTATATTGTTCAATACGGATACATCCTTGACTGTTTTTCTTCCCACTTCTTTTTTTGCTCCCAGTAGTACTTTTCAACTTGCTTCTCGATTAGATTCGGGTTGGATTCTCGCCAGATTGTACTGATTGGTGATGCTTGCACTAACCGAGCGATAGCTTTGAACCGGAGTTCTGTTTCGATGGATGGTCCCTTCCCAGCCCATTGAGGGAACCCGAATCTGTCCACGAAGGACCGTTCGATGTGATTGATGTCCTCAAACGGAGCAGATTTACCGCGTTCCTGTGCGGCCAGATCGATCCGGCCAGCAAAGAGACAGACTCCGGCCTTCCGATTCCTATAGTATGGCAGTGCTTGGATGACTTTTTTCACTGAATCATCCCATAGCTGTTCATCCATTTCAGCTCGTACCGCCTGAGTAAATGCGTCGCGACGCGCTTTATGTTCGCTTATGATTACCGAATGGTTTGGGTTAACGATCTCATCTATTTCTTGTTCAGTCCACAGTACGTCTACCTGCCGCTGGATGTCACTATTGAAGCTCATTGTTGCACTACTGCTCCTGAATCACAAACCGACAACGACAGCACCGGCTACAACTAACTCATTCAGAAGCAATTCTGAGGTACGCTGCTTGTCAGGAGTAAAGCTGCTCGGACGAAGTCCGACAGGTTTACCCTGGCAAGAGCGAAGCGGTTTCTTGTCTGTTCTTTGTCTCTATGGGTCGTTCCATGTATAAAGCGATCCACTTATCTCCTTAACAGTCAGTAAGTCCAAAATAGAGACGACCATTATAGCCAAAAACTGGGCCTGCTATCCCGCGATCCATCGAGGAACCAGCTTCCTCCCCTTAGATCGGCCTATCGCGGGTTCACAGTATCAGACTCGTTGTCACAAGCACAGAGGGCTTGGTACGTTCAACAAGTCGCCGTTGGCTTTCTACCTGAACATAAGATACAGGCAATATTAAATGTTGGTTATTTTGGTTTGTCAAGAGGTGAAATCTCGGGTGCAACATCAGCCGGTGATGAGGGGGACCATTTACAGTACCCCGAAGTCAATAGAGCGACCATGCCGCAGACTGACGTTGACAGCGTTCAACAGATTATCACCGAGGAACTCGATGTTCTTGCCGACGATATCCATGTCCACGACGACACTACTCTCACCTTCTACGTTCCGACTGAGCAACTCGATCGGGCGCAGGAAGTCGTTCCTGGTGACGTAGAAGTACTCGAGGATCACGAGTACGAATACCTGGTGAAGACAAGCCTTTGATCAAATCTCCCGGGCAACGTACTAGTGATGGATCCGCTGCAGCACTACTACACCTATCAAGACAAGTACGATCGGGCGTGGGAGCGGACTGCTGCAACAGGTGACGTTTTCGAACAGGCGGGGATAGAGGAGCGTTGCGACTTACTCGATCAGGCAATCCGATTCGGATTGCTCTCGACACAGACAAAAGTCCCACAACAGGAACTGGCGTACCAAGCATCCCTCGACGTCGGATCGGCAACAGTGCTCCAGAATCGTATCCTCAACTCCGGGCAGCAAACAGAGCCGGATCAGGTCACACCACCATCCACCTTCACCACGGCGGGTTGGGAAGACCGGTATGGTGAGCAGGTCTACAGGCGGGCGCTAACTGCTTGGAACGAAATGAGGGAGGCCCTGCGGAACGCAGGCGTCAACTACGCGAATAACAAGGCCGCATACATTGTCCGGAACAGTATAGAACCGGATTACGAGACGATCATCGACCGGTGGGATGCTGAGGACTATGACCGTGCTCACCGAAAGATTACTGACGAATTTCTCGGTGTTGGCCTGTCAAAAGCCGCGTACGCGATGGGGAAACTCGGGTGTGCTGAAAAGCTTTGTATTGACCGACATGTAGCGGCTGCGGCCGGGATCGATTCAGAGGATCTGTACCGAGGAACCGTTGTCAAGCGGTATGAGGACCAGTGTGATCGTGTTGAAGCAGCGTTCCCTACACTATCGGAATTGCCACGGCCCGTATTCCGCTGGATTGTGTTTGACGCTCAACGAACTGGGGAGCCACCAGTCACAACGCATGACGCCTGGTTTGATAGCTTGCAACTATAAGCAGGCATACTCCACGCCGAGAATACGTTTAAAATAACTAGATGGTATTAATCTTGTACACTATCAAACATTATTGAACCCGGAGAGTTCAAGCTCTACTCCGGTACACTTTTGGGATTCAGCAGGAAAGTGATGGCATAACCTCTAACCCCTCATGAGTACCATGGTTCGGGAAATGGACGATAGGGAAGTTCTCTTCTCCCCAGATTTATCGCCTCAGTTCCAACGGCGGTTCGACGCGCTTACAGATGAATTGGTAGAGTACCCCAAATCCCTTGACCGAGAAGTTGCGATTAAGGACGAGATTAAGACAGTCGAGGAAAATCTGAGCGATTCAGATCTGTCCGAGAATCGGGTTCGCTACCTCGGTATCTTAGAAGTCCTTCTTGATCTAATCGAGATCGGGTTTGAGGTCCGAAAGAACGCTGATTTCAAAGTTGTTCGGCCAGATCCAGACCGCTACAAGGAAGATCCACAAGAGTACAAAGAACACGAACGATCCATCCTCCAAAAAGAGCGGATGGCGCAGTTCAACGAACAAAGCGTCCGGAAATTCATTCGAAAGATGGAGGGTGATCACCGGAGCAATGGAAGCCACCATACCAGCGTCAAAAACCTCATCGCACGCGGGGACGACCTCTACGAGTCGTTAGCATCGCTTCAGGACAAACCCCGTGAGGAGATCGTCAGTGAATTAGAAACAGAAATTCAGCCGTATATCCAGGTCGCCGAAACAGGCGAAAAATGCGAATTAACCGGATTGGACCTCATGGATATCTGGCGGTATTTCCGCTATACGTGGTTAACCCCGTATAACACCGTCCCTGGGAGAAATATCAATTTCCTTATCAGAGACGCGGCACGCGCCTACCATCCTATAATGGGGATTGCATCGCTGGCAAGTCCGATGATGAACCTCACCGTACGGGATAGACACATTGGATGGGTAATTGAAGGCCTGGAAGAACGGTTGGAACGGAAGAAACGGATTCACGAAATCGAAGAACAACTCCCAAAAGAAGAGCGAACACACGAGAATCAGACACGAACGGTAACTAGGACTGAGTGGCTTGAAACGGAAGAAGAGTGGCAGAACCGGGTTGATAGAATTTGCGCAGATACTCGTGAAGCGTTCGAAGACGCGATCAAAACCAGTATTGAAAATGTTCGATACGAGGATTTCATCGAGAACCACGACGAGTTATCAGAAGACCAGTTTAAACACCCGGATCAGCAGGTCTTCGACATCCTGTCAGAAATAGAGCAAGAGGCGGAACAGACCATCGAAGACGGGAACGATCGAAACCCTGAAAAAATCAATTGCTGGGAGGAACGAAGCGAAACAGCACTCTTCCGGAAAAAACGAGCACGCTCCCTGCAAAAGCTTCTCCGCGACCGGAAATACTTCGAGGAACATCGCGACCAGTCGGATACCGAGTTCATCAAACAAGGGTTGGAGACCGAGCGCGGTCGGCGAGCGATCAAGACCGCGATGAAACAAATCAAGAAACGCCGCGCCGGTGCAGGAATGATGAACATCATGGTCTGCGGCGCGATCCCACCGTATAACCACCTTATCGGTGGAAAGCTCGTGGGGATGGCGTTAACGGGTCCGGAAGTTATCAACGTGTACCGGGACAAGTACGACGATACCGTCAGCAAAATCGCCAGTTCGATGAAGGGCGAACCGGTTGTCAAATCCGAGGACGTCGTGTTTTACGATACCACCGGACTGTTCGAGGTAGGGAGTGCCCAGTACGACCGGATTCGCGTCCCAGCTGACAACGGGAAGATCGAATACGAAGAACTAGGATACACACAGGGTTACGGCTCAATCCAGTTCGGCCCGAAAACCCGTAAGCGCCTCAGCCAGGTGACGGAGTTCCATGAAGGCCGCCAAGTTGTTCGCGGCCGATTCGGGGAAGGAGTCGCTCCACGGATGCGGAAGATTCGCCGTGGACTGGAGAACTGTGGATTGGATGGTGACCTGTTGAAGCACGATTCTCGACGGGTCGTGTACGGCGTCGACCTTGCAGAGAACGCCAAACCCTATCTCCGGGGAGAGACCGACGAGCCATCGTACTACTGGCAGTTTAGGGACACTGAAGCTGAACAGCAATCGATCTATGATTACTGGAAAGAACGGTGGGCCAGCAAACGGATCCAGAAACCCGAAATCCTCGATCAAATCGCTGAGTTCAACCGCGACGAATTCGTGCTGAGTTCTGAGATCGAATTCGCACAACGACAGCTGAGCGATTTCATAGTCGGAAACAGTTAAACATCGCGTATGTCAAACGACACCCATCAGACTTTCGGACTTACCACACATGGCAACTGAAACCACGCACCTGCGACTTGACTTCCTCGCCCGGCTATCCCAGGGTGGGTTCGCAGAAAAACTAACTCCAGAACAACGCCAAGCGATTCATATCACAACCCGGCTCGATGACTACATCGATGATGCCCTTACGGACGGCAAACAAGTGATCTTGACCGGGAACCCTGGCGACGGGAAAACACAGTATATCCTCCGAAAACAACTGGAATACCCGGAACCAGATTACTTCTATCTATACGACGCCTCAGAATTCGCTGATTACAGCGAACTCCTCGATGAATGGGCAGCAGCGTTCGAAGCTGGCAAGCCTGGCATCCTTGCCATCAACGATGGCCCACTGTACGAGATGACCACATCGTATACCGATGACTACCCGTTCTTGGAAACTATCGAGGAACAGTTCCAGAACCAGATCGTGTACGACGACACCGCTGCAAACGACGTCGATTTCGACGAGTTAGTTGTCATCGACCTCAATAACCGGAACGTCCTTACCCGAAAAGTCGTTCTCCAAGCGATCGATAATCTCACCGCCGACCATTTCCTCGAAGCAGGACATGACCACTCCGGAACCTGCCACATCCAGTACAACATCCAGAAGCTGCGAAACGACACGATCCGAGACAACTTCAAATGGCTGCTCAAGACCGTTGGGAAACTCGACGAGCATGTCACCGTCCGTGATCTACTGAACTTCATCGCCTACTGCATCACTGGTGGACACGCAGACTGTGACACCGAATTCGGTGAGGAACTCAAATACTACAATCTCGCATTTGAGGGAGATGGGAAAATCTTCTCGCTCCTGAACGAATACTTCAATCCGCGAGATCTCACTCATCCGTTCATCGACAGCTCGCTCTGGGCCGACGCCGAGGAACAGATCAACCCTCGAGACGTCGAAGACCTCCGTGACGCTATCGATACCGAGTTCATCCAACAGAAACGCCGCTTCTACTTCGAAGATGACCTGATGGATATCGGCTTCACCGGGCGCGACCTCTACCACGAGATCAATTACCCGTTCCTCGATCAGCGCAACAACCCCCAGCAGTCAGAAGAGGGCGTCAAGGAAGAAACGATCGAGATGATCAACGGCTACTTCAGTCCGGGCTCATCCCAGCGCTCAGAACTCCGTCTCTGGCAAGCGCACAATTACCGGTCCAGGAGTTCACTGGTGCTGATCTCCCGGACAAAAATACCGAAATACACACTCGAACGGAAGATCCCGGACCTACATCCCATGATTCGAGACGCGATGGACTACACACCAACGCATCACGCGCTCGAATACACAGATGGTGAAACGCCGGTCCGGCTCAAAATCACACGCGAACTCTCCCAATCCCTCAGCGCCCTTGACGCCAACGTGCCCTACCTGGTGCGAGATCGGGAGGAAGAACAGCAACTACTGGAATTCATGGAAGAGATCGAATATCAGACGAACTACAGCGAGGTCGAGGGTCGGATCCTGATTAAGGATACGGAGTCCGGAGAGATGGAGACGATCGAGGTACATGATGATCGCTACCGGGTGGACGTGAGGTGACCAAGGTATGGGGATGAAACTCAACGATGTCAACGGGGATGCCTCGGTCGCTGCCTTCGGGTTCAAAGCAACATCCGCCTCACTGAAACCGGTGCATCTGGCGCAGGTGATGTTCAGCCATACGCTGGAGACCGTGCGCTCACCGGAGGATCTGTTCGCGTTCGCGGAAAAACCGAGTCGAACACCGTCCAGCGAACTCGATCCACACCTCAAGGACCTGTTTGAGTCTTCACAAGGACTCACCGACGAACAACTGGATACCCTCCGACAATCGATGCGGAAGGTGCTGGCGAACGATAACGCACTCTACGCCAGTCAACGTGGGTCAGCACCCACCTGTACCAGCGACTGGTTCATCATCGATGCTGCCGCGGGCGTCACCGCTGGCCGATTCCTCTATACGTTACTGAACCAGGCCTCCGGAGGCGCTGAACAGAAACTCGAGGAACAACTCCGCGACCATCATGATGCGATTTCGCTGCTGTTCCGGCCATTGGCAAAGGATGCAGAGGAATCGATGGCGACTATGAAACCGTGGGACGAACCCGAACTCGGTTCTGCCTTTGACGATGATTACATCGCGACCGAATTCGTGGATGGCTACGCAGCGCTAAGCAACCATCTGAAATCCAATAACGGGACTGCCAGCCTCAACTATCCACGGGATCTCCGTCGCGTCGTCAAGTATGGGTGTGTCGCGTTCTATCTGTACATGGCCAATCGTCACCAGGAAATCAACGACAATGGAGCCGACAGAGGACGGCTTCCCATCGTCCTGAATTACACGGGAGACACGGACAACCCTGTCGCGGATGCGAGCCTGGACTGTTCCCGGACCGCCCATTCAGAGATCCAGCGCGCTACCAGACTCGGTGTGCGAACTGTACTCGACCGAGAGGGGTACAGAGCATACAGTGAAGAGGAGATCTACGAGCAGTTGGAAGCACGGGAGTTCCTCGAGGTGGGTCGGAACAGCAAGGAAAAACTCGATGAGGACTATGAAACGTTCGAAGCGATCTACAGCGCGGACCCTGCCTCGGACACCTTTGAGAAACTGGTTAATGCGGTGAGCGATGCGATCCATCACTCCTCAAGCCGGTTCAACACCTATACGCCGCAGACGACAGCGCAGACATTCGGTTGGCGGTCCGGCCTCCTCAAACCACGAGGGAACCGTGCGAACAAGCGGCGGTTCCGGCCAGACCCGGAAATCCTTGAAAGCATCCTTCTCTCCGTTATCGAACCGGGAGAGTCGATGTCACTCGGGGAACTCTGCGAGGAACTCCGTACCCGGTACGGGATTATCGTCGGTGGCACTGAAAACGACCGGGAGCACCTGGCATCATGGGATATCCACGTCGGGGCAAGCGGGACGGAAAGCGATCCCCTGAACAACCGGAATTACGAGGGGTTCAAGCAGGCAGTTGTCGATCTCGGGTTCGCACAGGAATACGCTGATGGCGTAACCATCGTCTCCACCCCATCCAGAGCATGAGTGACACAGCAACGTATCCAGCCACGACCGTTGAGGACAGCGATCAACTCATCGGCGAAACCATCGCCGACCGAATTAACCATACACTGGCAAACGAGCCACTCGGCGTCATCATCGAATCTCCGCCACGGTTCCATCCGGAATCGTTCATCGAATCACTGTGTGACGGCACCGAGTACGATATCGGGCTGGCTCTGGCTGGTATCTCCGAAGCCGATGTTGACACTCTTCAGCAGGCGGCCGAGGGGTCATCGGTTCGTGTGACTGACGAGGTCAGTATTGCAGTCAAATGGCGGAACGGCTCCGAGACTGGATTTGAGTGGGATGGACAGCATGTTCCGGAACGCACAGTCGTGCTTGTCCGGGGTGACCATGCGAAACTGGGGTCACTCCACCGGCTGACGGCAATCCCCTTGGGAGAGATCAGCGAACAGATCACCGACCGGATGCGGTCACTTGACCAGTTCGCGGATAACGCTCCCGCACAGGCTGTCTGGAAGACGCTTGGAACGGATCTTCGAGACCGGTTTGGGATTCCGGCGATCGCAGATTATGCGGTTGCAACTGCTCGTGATTCGCGGCAGGCCGCACTCGAGGCGTTAGGCCATGAACTGTATCGGCTTCGGCTCTTCACGGATCCGGGACTGGACGTGCCTGACGAAATCCCGGATCGACTCAGGGACAATCTCGATCTCGTGTCGCGGGTTGCGCACATGTCGAACGCCGATCGTCGCCGGATTATGAACAGTATCAGGGAGGGAGACGCTGACGATCAAACGGAACGCGGGCAGATCGTTGAGAAGCTCCGCCGGTTCGAACGCACCGGTGACGAAACGATCCTTTCCGAACTGGCGTACGAAGACGTCAAGGAAGTGTTCACCACTTCGAGCCAGCCGACTTCTTCGCGGCCGAGTCGAACAACGCGTGGGGACATCGAGTCTGCAAGTGTTGAACTCGTCTTCGATGATGAGCATGAAGAGCTGGAAAATCTGGCCGAGCAGTTCGGTGAGTCATTCGAGGAGGAAGCCCTCGAAAACGGCGAGAATCGGATCTATCTGGATTACGATAACGATCGTCGGCTCGGGGTCGATGTCAATGATGACCAGTTCTACTTCATCAAGCATTTCGTGGCCGAGGACCGGTTCGGTGGGATCGTTCACGACGCAGAATCCCGGGACGATGCTATCACGAACTTCCAGGCGCTGGAGACGGAATTCTTCACTCCTGAAGGAGAGGAGAGTAGCTTCAGTCAACTCCGCCAATTCTCCGAGCGGAACAATGATTTCGAGTCGCTTATCGAGTCGATAGATGCGTTTGTCGAGGCACGTTCCGCTCTCGTCGATGACCTGCAGGGGCTGCTGAACATCCCGCTGATCAAGCTTCTTGGCGACGAGGAACTGCTGGAGCAGGCATTGACCTATATCCTGGCGTATCGTACGGCTCAGGATAAGCTGGACAAGAAATACCGTGATCTGCAGGATGCAAGTTCATCCGGGGCGTCACGTGTCCTCTCTGAGTTCCTTCTACTGGACACGATCATCTTGGAAACAGAGCAGGGCCGCGAACTCGTTCTCTCTCCGCTCCATCCACTACACCTCTGGAAGTATGCAGAGCTGGCACAAGAAGTAACAGATGAGCGTGAATCGTTAACGGACGAAGAGCGAGAGTTCCTCGCTGAGGCCGTCGATGAACAGCCGCACGTTCTCCGCAGTATCCATGTCGGGGGGAACAGGCAGCTTCAACGGCAGACCTATCTCATTCAGTCGCATGAACTCGGGAAACTACCGTTGTTCGGGGAGCCGCAACAAGCTGATACCGGAACCAACTCACGAGTATGGGATTATCTGCTGGAGAAGTTTGTTTCCGCCTATCCACCGTCGCAACGCCACATCAAGATCAGTGTGGTCGATCCGCTCCAGCCATCCGACCTCCTGAAAGAACTGGCTGATTACGCTGACAACGGTCAACTCAACGGTGCCACGGTCGAGTTCGTCTTCATCGAGGGGCGTAAGCGCTCTATCCTTGAAGGTGCCACTCCTGCACAGGAAGAGGATATCACGCGAGTGTTTGGTCCGGATAGTGACATGGGTTCGTTCCGGATCGTCACTCGTGAATACGCGAGTTACGACGACTACCTCGATCATCTGTCCGTGAATCCCAAACACTTCGTCCTGCTCAACGATCGCAGTGAGTTCTTCCTGCAGGAGTTCGACCGGGATTCCGATACGACGATCCATCCGTTGTACGTTCCAAAGGAGTTCCAGTACGATTCGTTCGAGGACAAGATCAGTATCTCCCCCTCGAAGGAGGGCGTGTTGTTCTCTGAATACCAGAACCTGGTGAACCAGCTCTACAGTCAGCGCCAGACCATCCACAATGCGGAGGTCCACGAACTGAATATTCCACGTGAGACCGTTGAGCGGCTTCTGGAATCATCGATCTGGGCGTGTCTCTCTACCCCGACGATGAACACCAACCCGTTCTGGAACGAGAACCTCATCTCACAGGAACGACGCGGTGATCGCGACTACGCGATCTACTCCGGTGATATCGATCACTTCCGGCGAACACTCCGCCGCATCATCAACGAATACCGGATCGCCCCAGACGAGGCCGACCTCGAGGAAATCGCTGAACGCATCGCGAACATTCAACAAAGCGGGTTGCTCCGCCTCATCACGCAGGAGACACTGGGCGACCAGAAGTCACGGAACACGAAAGGCATCCTTGGATCGATTATCGCCGTCCAATGGCTGCAAGGGAAACTCGAGGATCCAAAACTCATCTTTTCTATCGATGACCCGGTTACCCGAGAATGGCTGAACTTCGAGAACAACGGCCGCCGGGCAGACTTTCTGACCGTCCAATTCGATGATGACGATGGCCTACTTCTGGATATCGTTGAGGTGAAGGCATTAGACGAGCCTGATGATGCCTTCACGGTTCACGATGAGGACGACGCTGACGTCATCGAAGGCCCGGCAGTGGAGCAACTCTTTGAATCGACAGAGACGATTCGCAAACTCTTCAGTGGTGATGAGAACATTACCATCGCACCCCGGAAGGAAGCACTTCGCGAACAGATCTACCACGAACTGATCTCCTCAGATGTTGTAGGAGACAAATCCGAGTGGGCACAGCGCATCAATAATGTCTTCCGGGGCGAGGCACAGGCCACAGTCAATCCACGGATCATCTCGGTCGAGATCACGAACCAGGCGACGGCGGATGAACGCATTGACGGTGTCACCCGAGAAGCGCAGGCGGTCCGTGTTGATCGGATCCCGAGACAGACGATTACACGTCTCTTGGTGAGCGGATTCGAAGATCAGAGTGGACACCGGCGCCGTGACGAGACGGAAACCTCGGAAGAGTCCGAACCAACGGAAGAACCAGTTGACGACGAGGCGGAGACGGAAACAGCCGACTCGATTGACGACGTGGACGAGCCTTCCACCGTGGATAGTGACCAACCGTTCGGTGACCGGGAAGAATACGTGGACACGGTTGAGACGCTGAAACGCGTCTTGAGCGAGTTCGATATCAATATCCGCGACATCGACCCGAACGAGGTCGAGGTAGGGCCGAACATCATCCGCTTCAAAGTCCAGTTGGCTCCCGGCGAACGTCAGAAGAAGATCGAGCAGCGCTCTGAGGACATCGCCCGTGAGATGGCGTTGGAGAACGAACCGATCATCCATCGACTCCCGAACACCCGGTTTATCGCCGTCGATGTGCCCCGGCAGGACCGGCAGATCGTTCGGTTGAGCGACTATCTCGACAAACTTCCGAATGCCGAGGAGGTGACTGTCGGTGACTTACCGTTCATCGCTGGGATTGAGCCCTCGGGTGACGCCAATGTCTCGGACCTGCGGGATGCACCCCATATGCTGGTTGGGGGAACCACAGGAAGTGGGAAGACCGTGTTCCTCTACTCGCTGTTATCGTGCATTCTCGAGACGCAGCGACTGGACGACGTCCAGCTGGCGATCATCGATCCCAAGCTGACGAACTTCATGTTCTTCCGCGATCTCCCGAACCTGGTGACGAACGGGATCATCACGGAAGCAGACGAGGCATACGATCTGTTTGATCGGATTGTCAATGAGGAGATCCCACGGCGGAAAAAGATCCTTGAGGAGAGCGCCAGTGTAGATATTGTCGATCACAATTCCCGAGCGGATGACCCGCTTTCACCGATAGTAGTCATCGTCGACGAGTACGCTGACCTGCTGGACGCCGCCGAAGACGACGCCGATGAAATGGAGACGAACGTGCGCCGCATTGCTCAGATCGCTCGGAGCGTTGGAATTCATCTGGTGATCGCCACGCAGCGGCCCAGTGCGAACATCATCAACACCGATCTTCGATCAAACCTGGATATGCGAGCCGCGTTCCGGGTTCCGTCCGATTCCGACTCCCGGGTTATTCTGGATGAAAATGGAGCTGAAGGACTCGGTGGTGACGGCGACATGCTGTTTAAGGAAGGGAACGAGGTCACACGGCTCCAAGGCACGCTTATTGAACCAGACGACCTCCGAGAACTGGTTGACCGGATAACGTAGACGATAGCACAGGGGTCGATACCGGAAATGGACTTTCTAAGAGTTTGTTGATCTGGGATCGACCTCGGATTGTCCCTCTGGGCAGCGTGGGAGAAACGCACAACGGCTACACTTTGCTTGTTCTGGTAGCGCTGGATAGTCCGACTCGCTATTATCGGTTATCCAGCGTTCGCATTCTGCAGTGATTCTCGCCTCGATATCTGAGAGATGTTCCTCACGGATCGGTGTGGGTTTGATGGCTCCGTCGCTGGTGTGTGCAGTTTGGGCTCGAATCCGCGATGTATTCGGCTCAAATGTGTCTCTCGCCCACAATGCATAGACGTGGAGTTGCGGAGAACGTGGGGATAACACCGGTGGAGTTCCTGTTTTCCAGTCGGTGATGACAAATTCACCATCCTGAGACCGGGTGAGAAAGTCTGGCCTGAGTAGAACGCGATATTGATCAATGTCGAGTGAGTGAAGCGATTCGTGGTTAATATAGTCGTGTTCTCGGAAGTTCGGCCAGAGCGAATCGATAAACGTGTCTATATGGCGGCTCGTTGTCCTGGTTAGTTCGGGTTGTGAGGTGCCAGAGTCTGTTGATGAGTCACGTATTTGGGCGGATACAGAGTCGAAGTGGTCCTCGACGTATTGTTCGGCAATGGTCTTGGCCCGTTGTCGCCGAGGACGATCTCCACTCCGCCATTCATCGATTTCTGTATTGATCGCGGTGTGAATCGCATCCCCGATCAGTAGCCCGAAGCCGGAGAACGTAGCTTGTGCATCCGCATCCCACTCGTCGATCTCATCTACTGGCCTGTCAGAAAGGGATTCTCCGGGGCTATAACGATGATAGAACGCTCGCGGGCAGTGAGCGAAGAGCGCTGATTTTGAGTACGACCATTCGCACTCAACACGATCCGGTGAGTCCATACGGTTATTGAAGTCGGTTCGAGATACGACCGGCGACATGAGGGAGTTGGCGTTGAAGCTCGAAATCAGAGATATGTTCATCAATACCGCCAGCGATGCTGAAATCCTCTTTCTTGAGGCACGAGCGGACACCGGCGTTAAGCTCGTTACCGTTCAGCGAGATCTTCCACGCATCTGGTTCAGAGCTGTACTTCTCGAATTCGATGTCCGAGTGTTTGAGTTCCAGCGTTTGCTTGAGTTGGTTCATGAGATAGTGAACTCGCCCAGGTTCGAGTTCGGGTGGTTGGTTGGTTTCCACGACTTCGAGAAGCGCTGCTCCAAGATGGCGATCGAGAATATCGTGGAACCGCCGGTTTTGATAGTTCATCAGACAGTTGTGGCAGGCTGAATGACATTCGGCATCACAGTCTGTGAGGACTTCTTTCGCTTGCGCAAGTGTTTGGTCGAATGCATCGAAGGTTCTTGATGCGAATCCGGCGCCTCCAGGCGTGGTGTCGAAGAGGAAGATTTCGATGTACCCGATGACGCCCCTCTCCTCGCTGGTCGCTTTACGGATTCTGAACCCGCCTTCTAATTCCCCGGAATCGATGTTGAGCGCCTGTGCTGCTCCAAGCACCAACGCTTCTGAGAGAGATTGTGCGGCCATCTCGAACCACTCGGTATCTGTTTCCCATTTGACCGGGTCAGCTACCGGGATCCGGAGAACTGTCAGGTCACTCGGGAATTTATGCCCAAACGTAGTTTGGATTGGCGAGCCGTCACATGTATTTGGCCAGTCATAGTCGTCGAAAAATCGTTTGTCCCGTGGATATGGTCTATTGTGACCTGGAGAGAGCCCGCCTTCACGGTCAACAGCCCCGCATTTCGTACATACCTCGAAGCCGTTCCGGTCTTCCCCGAAGTTGACCACCATCAGTTGCTGGTCTGCAAGTCGTTCAACAACACTCTCTCCGCCACTTACTTCTGACGACATCTCGGGGCCGTCATCGTCATCGTTGGACCTAGATGTGAGCGGGTATTCCGGTGCCGTCGGGTAGATACGGTCTTCTTCCCATCGCTCTCCTTCTTTTGCGTTCCAGCCTTCAATTTCTGGAGCGAAGGCTGGCGGTTCAAATATCTGTCTGGATTCTAATGCGACGTTGCAGACATTACACTCGAGGTCTTCACTGCTTGCTGTCTGATCTCCTTCGAAGATTGAGTCACAGCTAGGGCAATAATGGACCTGATCTAACGAATCCCAATCTTCTCCACTAGCTCGATCAACCGGATGGTCTGCAAATCTGAAATACAATCCGTAAGAGGTGAACGTTTTCTTGTCCACAACGATCTGGCGGCCTGGGATAAATGCGGATAACGCTTGTTTGAGGTCGTAGGACATCTCATATTCTGTTTTCGGGATGCCTGACCGGTCCAGTCCGGGAACAATGAAATCACAGACATCGATCGGGAATGAGAATGTGGGTAAGAGCGCGTCATCAAGCAATGTGTTCAGGAGTGTCTTCTCCTCGTCTTCAGTTGACCAGTCTACCTGTTCTAGCTCATCAAGTTCCTCAATGAGGGTCTCAGCAGTGTCTTGGACGAATCCAACTGCCCAGTCTAGCCCCTCATCCTCGTTCAATTCATCTGGCAATAGTCTGGCGATCTCGGTTGCGTCGTCGGAGCCGCTGCTAAGAACGTCAGTAGTGATCCAGTCCTTGAAGCTGGTGTACGAGTACTTCTCTTCCTCATCTTGGAAGAATTCAGCAGCTGTACCGAGCGATTCGAAGACATTCGCATTCTCCTCTCGGTCAGCAGGGCCGAAGAACCGTGCGATGAGCGATGCGTTGACATGTCTCTCAGCGATTTTCTTGTTCCCGGCGTAGATGATTGGCTTGCTCGATTCAGCGCCGATCATCTTCTCCGGACGGTTGAAGTAGTAGCTCTCGTGGGCGGAGTTATCCGCGAAGGTTACGATGGTTGAGAGCCCCGCACCGCGGCGACCGGCTCGACCTGCACGCTGTTCGTAGTTTTCAGGCCGGGGTGGAACGGTCCGCATCGCCACACCCGTGAGGCTACCAATGTCGATCCCTACTTCCATCGTGGTAGTACAACTGAGAACGTCAACCGGCTGCTCGGACTCGTTATCCCCGACAAGGATGTCCTGGAATAGAAGCTCGTATTCTTCGGCTTTCGAGAACGTATCACCGAAATCTTTGGCGTTCAGTTGTGCGGAGTGTTCTTCGGATCGCAGCGTGAACGGCTCCGCTTCTTCCTGAACGACCCTCCGGGGTGGATCACGGACAAAATCCGTCTTCGCCTCAATATATAGGTCGTCATGCTCTAACTCTCTCAACGTCCCCCGACATTCCACGTTATCGTTTTTACTCAGCATATGGGGGCATTTTCCGTCAAGCTCGATCACAGAGAATCTCCGGCATCCGTCACATCGGTACCACCCCCCCTCCAATGCGAGTTCGATCGTCGTCGCTTTCGGATTAATAACGAACCGCATATCCCCCACGGATTTGAAGAGACTCGCACTCATCTTCGACCGGATGAATGACCGAGCTAAGGTATCCCATTCATCCTCAGAGACTTCATCGGAAAGAGCTTCTTTCAGATGTTCTGGAATTATCTCTGGTGGGGTCATTCCCACGTCTTTCGCCGTGATAGTGGGATATGTTTCCGAGTCGCGTCGTTGCCGTGTTTGGATCTCGGGATCGAAGTCTCGCTCTTCACACGCGTCTCTCAGGGCTTCAATTGTAACCGCTTCCACAATATCCGGATCGATTCCTGGATTCTCTTCTTTAATAGCATCCATGACCTCATCGACCGGACGGAGATATCCTACGAGGGTTGCTGAGATTGAGTAGTATTTGTGACCAAGAGCCCGCAGCAGCATCGAATCATATTGTTTTGGCCGATTATTGGAGAGTGCTTCACAGGCGTCCTCAACGTGAACAATCTCCTCCACGTCCTCCAGCCAGAACGAATCTTTGATATCTTCAGTATCCTCTTGGAGTTGTTCGAAATGGGTGCGAGACCCATCGTATCCATCACCCTCCTGGGTATTGTACTGATCTTCATCGTCGAAAAAGACAATATGTTTATCTTTGCAATAGACGGTGAACGCCGCGAACAACTGATCCATTGATAGATCCGGGTTATCGTGCATGATATCGGCGATAACCTCTCTGAAAGAGTCGAGTTCGACACTTCGCTGAAGATCACGAGCTAACCGTGCGGCCTTCTGACGACCATCGGAGAAACAGAGAAGCTTCTTGCCTGCATTCGGGTATTTCCCTTTCTTCTCAGGGTCCTCGGGCTGGAATTCGAACATCGACCGGATGATGTTCGCGAAGGGTTCCTCACCTTTCGTGACGAGATCCATGATCTGTGTTTCACCTTGACGGGTACGTCGTTCTTTGATCCCGCAAGCTGGGCAACGTGTCCAGCTCCAAGGGAGGCCATCCTTCGATGGCCTCTGTTCTTCTCCCGGCACCCATACTTTGATGTATGTACCGTCCTCGTCTTTCGGGGATTTGACAAGGTGTCCAGTAGAGCAGTCCAGATATCGGGATGGCGTACGTGCTGATAACGGGATACCTTCGGGGTGTTTTGGATCCTCATCAGCCCGTGGCTCTTCCAGGAGGATATGGATTTCTTCGAGCTCTTCTTTCGAGTCTGTCTCAGACCAAAGGAAGGTGTGTTCAGTTCGGTCATTCTTTTGGCGGAATGCCTTGAGATACGCAGCACCACATGTGCGGTGACTCATCAATTCGTATACCCGACATCCACAATCGCATGTCGTCCGTGGACTTGTGTAGAGCCGGCCCAACAGCAGGTTTTCGGGATCCTTCACCCGCCTTTCCGAACATTCCGGGTTGACACATGCATACTGCGCCGGTAACCCCTTCAGCATCATGTGGAGCCGATTCGATAGGAGGGAGGTTCCGTTGCTGCGTTCCGCTACCGTACTGAGGTAAAGAAGGTTTCCTGTCGCTTCCTCTGCTAACTCCGGGTCCGAAACATCAAACAGCGTTGGAGCGAGTTCTTGGAGTGGCTGCGCATCCTCCTGTAGGGTGGTATGTGCAAGCTGGAAAATCGAATCATCCTCGAGTTGCTCTGCTAGATACCGTTCTATGTTGTCGCCGGCTGTGTCTAAGGAGTCCCACTCTCGTACTGAAGATAAGTTACGGATAGCAACGTCATTATCCTCAACCCTATACCCGATATTGACAAACGCGTTGGCATCATTGACGTCACCTGGAGCACCTGCTCCAAAGCTTATCTGGTCACCTTCAACGACTTCGAACTTACTCGGATCAGAGGAAGTGAGTTGCGCAGCGAAATTCGGTGCTTCTACTTCCGTGTCACCGCCCATAGTAGCACTTGTGAGGATGAACCGTACACGGGATCGAGGGATGTCGAGTTTCTGGAAGAGACGGTTTAACAGCAAGGAGACCTCTGCCCCCTGTGCGCCTCGATAGAGGTGTGCCTCATCCAGAACCATCAACAGTTCATTCTCTTCATCGGCTGCTAGCCATTCCTTTGTATCCTCGAATAACGTCTGCTCAATCGGCCGGAGGAGCATATACTCCAGCATGGAGTAGTTAGTGATGAGGAGATCCGGTGTCCCCCCGTGATCGTTGTCGGGGTCATACATTTCCTGTCGGGTGAATAATTCGGTGTCCCCGGGCTGCGTTCGAAATTGGGTTTCCCGGTCGTGGTACTTATTTCGGAACCCCTCGAGATCTTTTGCGGGAACTCGGCCCTTATTCATGAGGTCCTCATAGAGATCCTCGTTGTTCTCTTGAAGTTCGAGGTATGTATCAATAATGGGGGCGATCTGCCGAGTATTCCGGTCGGCGTTGTACTCTCCATGGTACGGGGTTCGGCTCGTGTACATGCCGAACTGGATCGTGCGATCGAACCGGTCCTGGAGGTCGTTAGCAGCTACATCGTTGCCAAAGAGGAGACGCATCCGTGCAAGCTGGTCAGCGACCAATGCGTTCATCGGATAGAGAATCAAGGTTCGGATTCCGCGTTGGTCTGTGGATTTGCCTCGTTCGGCCTCTTGTGCGAGCTGGCCAAGAATCGAGTACAGGAAGATTTCAGTCTTCCCTGAGCCAGTCCCGGTTGACACGACGAGATCCTTCTCTCGGTCAAAAAACGCCTCTAAGCCTCGTGCCTGGTGAAGATAGGGTGGATCGTAGACCTTTGGTCCGTCTTCATCTTCTTTGAGATTGGTGAGGAGATCTATAAGTGATGACGGAATGTCGAGATCCTCGAAGTGCTTTCCTGTTTCGTAGGTGGGTGAGGCTTCCACCCATGGTTCGGTAGCGATTTCACCGTCATGCATGAGTTCGCGGCGTTCACGCAGCAATCGTGGGTGGTGTAGGTGGTAGTTCGCTTCAATGTATTTTCGGTGACTGGTCTCGAGTTCTTCCGAAACTTCCTGGATGGACTTCATTATTGTTGTTGGTTGATGAGGTGGTTAGTCTGTCAGCTCTACTGCGAGTCCGGAGAACACTTCTTTCGTTTTGTCTAAGTGTTCGGGACTGAATCGCCACTGAAGCCCGTGATCGACGAATCGGTCATATTCGGCCCCGATCGCGTGGAGCCAACGGATCTGTGCTGCAGTTGGTATAAACGGGCACTGAATTGCGACCTCTGACTCCTTCTCGATGATTTTCACTGTCCGCTCAGTCTCAGCTACCGAATCGAGGAACAGTGCAAACTGCTTCCAGTACCGATTAGGGATTCTGAGCTTCACAGGCCCATCCGCGTCGTTGTGTCCCTGGATTTTCCACCAGTAGTCTCGTGATTCATACTCGGTTGTATCGCTATAGAGACTCCAGAGTTGGCCAGCGACAGGAGCAACTGTGGCAGAATCTCCCCATCCGAAGCCGTATCGCTTCGTGTAGTATGCGTCCCAATCTGAACTGGGATTCCACGCGGAGAACTCCTGCGTTTCCTGCCAGTTCAGGAAAACCTCCTTGCCGAATGTCTTGATTGAGTCCAGCCCAACGTAGGTGTCGATATCCTGAATCGGGATCCCTGCGGCTACGATCTCGTCACGGGATGTATCTACGATATGACGAGGAACTCCTTTGTGTTCGATCGTTAGTCCTTGTGAGGTGAAGTAGCTCGTTGGATCTGCTGAGATAAGGATCGCTTCTGAATCCGTTGACATCACCGCTCGAGTGGGAGATGGCGCGTAGTATCCTTGTTCGAGTTCGAGAAGATCACCCAAGAACGTTAGCGTCGGCCCACCACCCTCTTTGAGGACTTTGCGGAACCAGTCCGGGTCATCACTTTCCGTATTCGGCTCGCCGAGGATACTTGCAAGTTTGTTCACCACCCAACTCCGCAAGCTTAGCACGTGCACGCGTGGATACTCTGCAGTTGGCTTGTCTTCGATCGTCCTGCGAAGTTTGATAGCTAAGGCGTGACGCGTTGCTTCTGCGATCACCGCATCCTGAAGTGGTTCACGTTCGTCCGGTAAGACGACGTCCTCCCCATCGAGAAACTGCCGGCTATACTTCTCCGTGGTATCACTATATGTAGAACTCATTGTTCCCGCTCCTCTCGTTCCTCCTCAACCTCCCAGAAAGCGTGCCGTACCTGCTTTTTTACACCGCCAGGGAATTCGGCGTGAGGTGTTCCCTTCGGCGCCCGGTAGACTTCTCTAACTAGGGACCATCTCGCTTTACTTGGAAGTTCGTCAAGTTCGCGAATCCGGTCTTTCACCTCTTCGAACGATAGTTCAACAGTCCATGGCTTCGCTTCGAGAACGCTGATACTGACCCGGCCAAGTGCATCGAAGACGAAGTCGATCTCTCGATATCCTTCTTCAACCCAATTCGGGAGTTCGTACATGAAGTCGGAGAATCTCACTGCTTCTCGGCGGGCAGTGTCAGTGTCACCGTCTTCGGTTCGTTCCGCTTCGATACTGAGACGGTAGCCGTCAGGGCCAGCGAAGCGAAGGCGGTCCGGAATCTCCACGGGGTCGATATCGGGCTTAAACTCATAGTGGTCCCCGGAGAGCGGGTTCAGTGTCTCCGAATGCGATCCCTCTTCGACATGAATACCTACAGGATGGTTGATCGAGTCTGGTTCGGACTGATCAGAGCCTGCTGTGTCTCCATGGAGGTGGATGAGCCTGTGGCGGTCGGACCCGGATTGATGGACGGTGACCCGTCGAGACCCCTTCTCCGGGATAGTTTCACTATGGAGACGTGGTTTCCCGGGTCCGCATGGTTCGATAGTGGAATAGCCTTTCTCCTTCGGGATAGAGACGACCTCGTAGGTCGGGTCAAGGTTCTCGGGTGGGCGAATACCGACCAATACCTCCGTTCCAGGCGGCCCAGTTATTGCAGACTTTGTATTGGGTGGAACCTCTGGTGGTAGAACGATGTTCACCTTGGATTTGCGCTGATCCCTGAGTTTGACGTTTCCATATTCTCTTATAAGACGTTCTGTGTTCTCATTGGCAACAAATCCAATAACATCCCAGTCTCCAAGAGAGTATTCGTTGACGGTTTCTGGGAGGTTGTCGGGGGCCTCCTTTAAGATGATGTAGACCCATTCGTCTGTTGGTGACTGGATCGTGCCCGTTTCTCGTTCCGCATCGGTTTTTTCACCGATGAATACCTCTCCGTCAGAAAGATAATCGGCTTTCCAGACGCCGTGTATGTCAGGGAACGTTTCTTCTGCGGAGACACCTACCGCATAGGCATTGTACTTGGTTTTTTCCTGTGAAGCATCGGGATCGAGTTTGAAGTTAACAACATCTTCTTTCGGGTTGAAGTCCGTCGGCTGCGGTGTGGTCTTCACACCTGCACCCTTGATAGATATCTGCCTGAGGTCTTCGTCGAGCGTACTGTAGTCCTCGATGTCATCCCATTCGAGTGTCCGGATCTCCCCGTATAGTTCAAGCACTCTGCCAGGTGCTTCTGTCAAAATGACACGGAACTCCCGTTTTTTCTCGGCTTTTTCTTGCGGGGAGGTGCGTTGCTCATCCCGAACACGATCAATACCGGCTTTCGTTGCTAGTGGACATGGGTTATCTTCATTAACAACGTTCGGTGCATGCCTGTAGTGATGAATTCTATCGTTTCCTTTGAACGGGTTGAGGTGTTCGCCACACTTAGGACAGGTATAGAAGTTACTTTTTTTCGGCACTGCTTCCTCTATTGGGACCGGGTATCCCTCTGGATGGTGGGCTGTGTGGATTGTCGCGTTGGTCATACTGCGCTAGCTTGTTGGTAGGTAACGAGCTCCACAATCTCGAGGCCACAACTTAACCCTTGGTCCTCCGTCAGGAATAAGATCATTTTGAGAAAACTGTCTCACAACTATAAATTATTTTTGGCAGAGTGTATTTTCTGCACTCACTGACCACAGCAAGGTGCAGGGATTAATCAAGATACTACAACTGTTTATTTGTTCCAAATAATATACGAAATCTAAATTAAAAACCTCCATTCGCCTATTATTTCGGTGAGATACGATTCAGCAGGCAACTCTCGACTAGTACAGCACGTCTTTAGTTAATCCACGAACGGATCGACCAAACGCTCGAGAACCTCAACAAAGATGCGTGGCGCTTAGAGCAACAGGACTCTCCAAAAGCAGTGGCGTACCTCCGAAGA
>LFCJ01000558.1_pt1 | contig 23675 bp, 20 predicted proteins | sample 643141 | NCBI WGS metagenome assembly LFCJ01 (sample SAMN03766243, study PRJNA286221) | soda lake metagenome | biome: soda lake; feature: Kulunda steppe; material: water; isolation source: sample B1-Br-g2 brine of Lake Bitter-1 | place: Russia: Kulunda steppe | collected 2010-07
AAAGCGGATATTACTGTCTATGATGCACCAAACTGGCCGTATGTTTTATATCATTTTGCAGTTAATCATGTGGTTGATGTATATAAAAATGGTAAACAAGTTGTCGATAATACAAAAGTAGTGGAGGGATAAGCAATGCGATTAATTGATTACAGTGTTCAGGAGTTCATTAGCAATCTTGACAGTGCGTCTCCAGCCCCAGGTGGCGGGTCTGCTTCCGCAATTTCTGCAGCGATGGGTTCAGCGCTAGTGCGCATGGTCGGTCATTTGACCATTCCCAAGAAAAAATTCAAGGCATTGGATGAAACCGCACAAAACGCCTTCATTGATGTGCATGAGTCTTTAAAAGACTATCAACGCGAAGCCATGAAGTTGGTAGATGAGGATACGGATGCTTTTAACGAGATTATGAAAGCTTTCAAAATGCCAAAAGATACAGAAAAAGATAAAGAAAATCGTAAAAAAGCGATTGAAGCTGCCACATATAAAGCCACAGAGGTCCCGCTCCGTTTGGTGGAACTCGCCTACAATGTGTTATATAAAATGGAAATCATTACAAAGTATGGCAACAAAAATGCAATCAGTGATGTGGGGGTTGCGGCCCTCATGATGCATTCGGCCTTGGAAGGCGCTGCCTTAAATGTTAAAATCAATTTATCGTCAATCAGTGATGAAATGTATACTGGTGATGTCACTGAAAAGCTTTACCATTATTTAAATGATGGGAAACGGCTAAAAGAAGATATTTTAGAAAAAGTAAATGCCGCATTATAAAAGGGACGCAAGTCCCTTTTTAAAGGAATGATTCTATGAAATATGCATATGTGACTTTCATCATTAGAAATGATGCATTTTTACCGGGGGCCTTGATGCTCGCTTATGGTCTGAGGTCTCAAAAGACGCCGCATGACTTAGTAGCGATTGTTTCTCAAGAAGTGAGTGAATCAGCACGTGATGCCTTAAAACAATTGTATGATCATGTGGTGGTATTGCCAGAATTCTATGTGGCACATAGCGACCGTCAATCCCGTCAGGACAGACCCTTTCTTTTCTCGCGTTTTAATGCCTTGAGACTGGGCAAAGACGGTGATTTGGGGTTTTCCTACGATAAAATTCTAATTTGTGATGCCGACGTTTTGCCGTTGCGTCATTACGATGATTTGTTTACGCTTAATGCACCGGCTGGCATCATCAATGAGAAAAAGGAATATACGATGGATGCGTCCAATGATGCTTACGTCATTCCAAAAAGTGTGTACGCCCACGGCACGTGGAAATGGCATGATATTTATAAAGACTTTCCAATGAACGCCGCTATTCCTGCACATATTACCGATCGTGTTAAAAACGATGCTGAGAATATGGGGGTGAATGCAGCACTTTATCTATTTGAGCCATCTATGGATTTATATCAGTCTATTGTGAATGACACACAGGATAAAAAGAAACAAAGCATGATTGCTCACTTTCCGTGGCCAGAGATGCAATATATTACACAAAAGATGAGTGGACAGTGGCACAATATGGATTTGCGTTTTGCTTCGTTTAATGGCTATCCGATGATTGATGTGTTATATGGTATTCATTATGCAGGTCTTAAACCTTGGAAGATGCGTCATCGCTCCATTCGGAACTTTGCGCGATTTGAAGATTATAGGCTTTGGTATGCAGTCTATCAAACGATGGTAAAACGCCACCCCAAGCTCCTTGAGAACCGTAAAGTCAATAAGCTTAACAATCAAATACACGAGCTGTTAAAAGATAAGAAATACCGTTTTGAAAGAAAACATATCAAGGCGGTTTGTAACTTGTTTTAAATCTTAGCAACAAACCCGTTTCGCGAGACATTACATTGACAGGCATAGTAATATCTGATATAGTTTAGCTAACTAAAGAGAAAGGGGTTGCGGCTTGTGCGCAAAGAGACAAAACTTGAATTGATATTAAATGCTGTGACACATGGTATTGGTTTTTTTCTAAGCATTTTTGCATTATCTTTTTTGCTTACACATACTGATGAACGTGCACAAACCGTTGGTGTGATTGTATTTGGTGTCAGTATGATTTTTCTTTACCTTGCAAGCACACTTTATCACGCTTTTCCTCAGTCAATGACAAAGACCCGGGCTGTATTTAGGCGCTTTGATCATTGTGCAATATATTTATTGATTGTTGGGACATATACGCCTTTTGTGGCTATTTTGGTCCCCAATGTTGTTGGGTTTACGCTTCTGAGTGTGCTATGGGCGCTTACGTTGGTTGGAATTTTAATGAAAATCCTTGTATTTCATCGCTTTAAGTTTTACCATTATATAATGTATGTCGCCATGGGATGGAGTATTGTTTTTATTTGGCCATCGATTTACGAAGTTGTTCCAGCGGATGCACTTAGATTTTTAATATGGGGCGGCATCGCATATACATCTGGCTTAGTGTTTTTTGGACTGAACAATAAAATCCCTTTCATGCATTTAATTTGGCATGTATTTGTCATTGCTGGCACGCTTTTACATTTTTTCAGTGTATACAACATCATTGGGGTTTAACCCAAAAGACAAAGAGGTATAAAATATGGAAAAAATTGGTTTAGTCGTCGATTCGACATGCTATCTTGATCAAAAGACGCTTGAAAAGCACAACATCAAAACGGTTTCTTTAAATGTTTTGGAAGGTGAAGACACCGTTTATAAAGAAACGGAAATTACACCCGATTTTGTACTTGAACAAATTGACGCTGGTAAAAAACTGACGACCGCACAACCGTCTCCAACCCTTTTTACTGACGCATTTGATGAACTTTTCGATGAGGGCTATGACAAAGTGCTTGCAATCCCCATTTCCCAGGGTATTAGCGGCACCTATCAAAGCGCGCTAATCGGTAAGGAAGCCAGCAAGCGAAGTGAAGATGTTTATGTTTTTAACACATTGAATGCCGGTTTCGGCAATGAGCTCATGACGCTTGAAATCATTCGTTTCATCGAAGAATCCAATACATATGAAGAAGTGATTGCCAGAGCCAATGCCATGATTGCGGACCGTGGTTTGTTATTTACTGTGCAAAATTTGTTTTCACTTCAAAAGGGTGGTCGACTCAGCCGTCGTCAAGCATTACTTGGAACAGTGCTGAGAATTCGTCCTATTATTCGCCTTAATGAAGACGGAGAATTAAAGCTTATTCATAAAGAAAGAACACAAACGCGGTTGATGAATTATTTCATAAACTCGATTAAAGACCATGTAGGGGACGATGGCACACCAGTGGTTCGTATTGTTCATCAAAAAAGTAAAGAAAGTGCAGCGCAGTTAAAAAAGAAATTGGAAGAAACATTTCAGTCTATCACCATTACACTTACTGACCGTATTTCCCCAGTATTTTCCATTCATATTGGGAAAAAAGGGTTAGGCGTCACTTGGTATAACGCTGAAGTATAAAAACCATGCAAATTTTTTAGAACCATTGAATAATGACTATCAAATATCCCCCTTAATAGACACTACAATAAGCTTTGTGGAATGCTATTTTAGGGGGTTTTTTATGGCTAGACAGTCGTTTTTTATAACATACAACACTTCTAACCTATTTAAAAGGCCTGAACCAAGCGGCATAATGGGTTCAGGCCTTTAAGTGTATGCAATAAATTAAGTTTGCTTTTTGTCTTCTTTAACAATATATAATATGCCAATGGTTCCAGCACCGCAATGTGAAGAAATCACGCAACCAGCCTCTGTTTCATAAATGTTTTTAACACCAGTCACTTCCATGTGCTCCCTTATGTGATTAACGTGGCTATGTGCCTGTGAATGGGTAATCATCATAAAATCTTCATCAATGTTATCGCTGTCCTTAAGTGCATCTTGGATCATGACATCGATGCCTTTGCGCATTTTACCCCGAGGTTTCTTTCCAATCGCCATCTCACCATTGATAACTTTAATGATTGGATGGACTTTGAGCATGGTGCCGACCATCTTAGAAATTGATTTAAGTCTTCCGCCTTTATGTAAATATTCCAGTGTATCAATGATAAACTGTGTACGTACGCGTGTACGTATGTCTTCAAGAGATGCCACAATATCTTTGACAGGTTTCCCCTCATCACGCATTTTAGCTGCTTTTAATAACAATAAGCCTGAGCCTGAAGACAGATTTTGTGAATCGATCAAATGTACACGCTCAGGATGGTCAAGCATATTTTTTGCGATATGGGCATTTTGAAAGGTTGCGGAGAACTTGGCCCCTATGCCTGTGTAAATAATGTCAATGTCATCGTGCATGTATTGGTTGAATGTTTTGAATATTTCACCGGGTGAAGCTGCGGCTGTCTTTGGAACCGCCTGTGTTTGTTCAACCAAATCATACATTGCGTCCGTTTTAAGCTCCTCACCGTCTTTAAATGATTGTTCGTCTATGTTTACATAAAGTGGAATCACGTCGATGTCATGTTGTTCAATCAAAGCTTCGGATAAATCACAGGTAGAATCAGTGATTAATTTAATCATGGTTGTCGCCCCTTCCATTCATGATTGTAAGTACAATCAATACAAACCAAATTATAGCAATTTTAAACTCACTTAGCAATTGAATTTGTGCTGTGTGTGATATGATTGTATTATTAGGAGGGATGCTTGTGCATCGTTATGTTCACACAACTATCAAAATGTCTCTATCTGCACTGATTACAACCCTTATCGCCAACGGCCTTTCTCTTGATAATGCCATCACAGCCGGCATATTGGCTGTACTGAGTATGCAGCTTACACGCACGGATTCGTTCCTTATGGCCTTCAAGCGTTACACAGACACATTGCTTGCGCTTGCACTTGGGACTTTCATGTTTTATTTTTTGGGCTATGAGCTATGGGTCTTCTTTATTTATACGCCCATTTTTATTGGTTTATCCTTTGCATTAAAAGTAAATGAAGGCATTGTCCCAGCACTTGTGCTGGCTTCGCATTTACTTGGTGGCGGACAGTTTTCCACAGAAATCCTTTTTAATGCACTTGCAATTATGACGATTGCCATTCTTGTTGCTTTGACGCTCAATATCATATATCCTTTAAACACCATGAAGGTATTAAAAATTTCCAATGACGAAATTGATGAACTGTTACGCAATGACATATATCATATCGGCAAAGCGCTCAAGAACCGTTCTGAGTTTGATCATGCCAAAGATAAACACACGCAACACAAATCACGGTTAGAAGCAATTATTAAGGAAGCAGAGCTCTCAGGCAAAGATATTTTATTTGACAAAGATCGTCGCTATATCGCCTATTTGAAGACGCGAAGCTCTCAGATGCGCCGCATCAGCCGCATTATCAAGCTTATGGATAAAATTGAAAGTGATCATCCTCATGCGAAAGAAATAGGCCACTATCTAGAGAATTTATCCAGTGACATTGGACATGCTGATAAAGCGACTTCACAAAAAGAAGCCCTTAACGAATTGCTTACTTACTACCGAAACCAAGCACTTCCCACAACGCGCAATGCGTTTGAAGTAAGAGCAATTTTGTTTCAAATCCTTTTTGAGATTGAAAGTTTCTTAAACGCAAAGATCGACTTTCATAAAATGTATCCCGATTTCCAATAAAAAAGAGACTGCAGTCTCTTTTTTTATGCATCACTTTGTGGGGTTGTTTTTCCACCAGGGAAACTGCGCGCCTCACCGGCTTTGATAAGTACACGTTGTAAGATGACGGGACCGATGATTTGGAAAATCAAGATACTGCTCAATACCACCGCTTGAATAAGCTGTGTTTCTTCTGGAGGTAATGAAGCAGAAAGTGAAACGAGCATTCCGATCGTCACACCGGCTTGTGGCAAGAGTCCCATACCGGTATACCGCTTGACGGTTGTTGGACAGGCTGTCAAGGTAGAAGCAACATAGGCACCACCTATTTTACCTATCGCACGAAGCACGATAAAGACGGTTGCAAGCAATGCTGCTTGGACCACAATGGTAGGGGATAGCGACAATCCTGCAATGGTGAAAAACAGTACAAAGAATGGTCCGCCAAAATTCTGTAAAGAACGGCCCTGTATTTCAAATGTTTCCTTGTCGATGAAATTGGTAAAGGCCATACCCATACTCATTGGAATTAATATGTTTGAAAGTTCCGTGACGTTGGCAAGCCATGTGGAAAAAAGGATAAATGAAAGTGAAATAACCAAATATGCTAAATAACGGTCTGCTTTTGGTGCCTTTTCCACAAATAATTTCGAAAACACGCCTAATAATGCACCAAGCAATATACCAACAAATATTGAAAGCACAACCTCAGTGACTGGCTCAAAAAATGCGTTATTGATATTTATGGCATCGCCATCAAGTAAGCTGAGTGCTATTGAAGCGCTCAAACCAAATATGATGACACTGACAATATCCAAAAGGCCCACAACAGGAACAATGGTACTCTTAAGTGGCCCTTTGGCACGCAATTTTTTTATGACTTCCATAACGGGTGCAGGGGCTGAGGCAACCGCCAAGCCTGATAAGGCAAATGCAATCCACAATTCACCACTTAATAAATACACCCCTATCCATACGATTGCGTAAGTAATAAAAGCATGAACAAATGTGATTGAAAGTAGCCGTTTCCCGCTCTTTTTAAGAACAGGGATAAATAATTCAGTCCCAATTTGGAATGCAATGACACCGAGAACCAGTTTAGTGATGACATCAAACGCTTCAACTGCCTGCATTGATACAATGCCGATGCCGTAAGGACCAATCAATACACCTGCAATCAAATAGCCTGTGACTGCGGGTAACCCATAATGTTCAACAAATTTTCCTACCGCAAACCCTGCGAGAAGAACGATTGATACATAAATGAGCAATGTGTAAATATCCAATGTGATGCATCTCCTTAAAAATTCGTGTGTGGTCTTAAAAACCACACAAAAAAGTAAGCACTACCCCTTGGTATACGCTTACTTCCCCTAACCATATGTTATATTATATGTAGATTCAGCGTTACTGTTTATTTCTAATATACGCATGAGATAGCGCATAAACCATCAAAATAATCGCGCCTGTTAAAATAAGGGTGTGCGCATTATTAAGCGGGGTGTCCACCACAATATTCAGCCCTGCATGAACGAACACAAACCCAAGCGAAACTGGGAATGCATAGATAGCAGCTTGCATGCGGTTACTACGTTCTGATTCAGTTGCCGGATCGTTACCCGGCGATTGGAATGCATAAAACGCGGCCATCGCACCGAATAATGTCGTGAATATCAAATAATTGGGATCAATCGCGTACACAAAAACAACTGTCGCAATAAATAATAGCATTAACATAATCTCTACATTGATAATCATACTGCGCAGAAGTTTTTTCATAGTTGACTCCCATATTTGATGACTTCATTGAATATACTAAATCATGTCAACACTTTTTTCAAGTGATGATGACCGCGTTTCTCAGCTTCACCTTGTTTTTTTATTATAGTTATTAAAATTATCATATAAGGAGGATGTTTATGCCCTGTAAACGCTGTGAACAATTAAGCACTATTCCACAAAACAATATTCAAACGTATATTTCCTTGCCTACCTTTCATCATGAGCACGTGCTCAGTAAACTACTAAAACAAGAGAATTTTGCGTATACATTCAATACCAACCACTATATTATTGACGTTCAAGACTTTAAAGCGTTTGTCTTTTTTTTGGATAATACATTCAACACACTTGAAAAAAAAGACATATTATTACTACCGTATGACCCTGCACAGGGGATTACGCCATATAACATTCATGCACTCAAATCATTGCTTGAATGGAAACATTATTATGCCGCACAGCCACTTAAGGAATTGATTGAATACGAGCGTGTGTCGATGGCGTTTCAGCCCATTGTGGATAAAGGGTCCCGGGAAGTTATTGGAAATGAAATTCTATTAAGAGGCTTCCATGATGATGGAAGCGTGTATCCGCCCGCACAAATGTTTCATGACGCCAAAAGGTATGATTTAATTTTTAACTTAGATGAATTTGCACGAAAAACTGCGATTAAAACTGCCAACAATGCTAAAGTGAAAACCATGCTGTTTATCAATTTCATCCCAACTTCCATCTATGACCCAAAGCGTTGCTTACAAAGTACAAACAAGGTGATCAGAGAAACCCACTTCAAACCAAAAGACATCGTATTTGAAGTTGTAGAAACAGAAAAATCGAGGATTTTGACCACTTAAACTACATTCTGAATTTCTACCGCCAACAAGGTTATAAAACAGCGTTGGATGATGTAGGCAGCGGTTATGCGACCGACGAAGCACTGATTAATTTGCGGCCTGACATCATTAAAATCGACCGAAGCATCATTCAAGATATTGATACAAATTCTAATAAACAACAGCGCCTTGACCATTTCATTGCTTTAGCAAGAGACAATAATATAAAAATCTTGGCAGAAGGGGTTGAAACTGAAGCTGAAGCCAATTACCTCGATGCAATGGACATTGATTATTTCCAAGGGTATTACTTTGGAAAACCGGACCACATTCCTTATCCCCATCAATAAAAAACGCACGGCCAAGCCGTGCGTTATTGTTTTTAGATGGTGCGGGTGACAGGAATCGAACCTGCACTCCGAAGAACTAGATCCTAAGTCTAGCGCGTCTGCCAGTTCCGCCACACCCGCGATATGGCTGGGCTAGGTGGATTCGAACCACCGTTGTCGGAGTCAAAGTCCGATGCCTTAACCTCTTGGCTATAGCCCATTCGATATGGGGCGACTGATGGGATTTGAACCCACGCGTGCCGGAGTCACAATCCGGTGCGTTAACCGCTTCGCCACAGCCGCCATATTATGCCTTTTTCAAAGACTATAAACATTGTATGAAAAACCCCGTGGAATGTCAAGGCATTTTTTATTGGGTTATTTATCATTTGTGACATACTATAAAGTCATTGACAAACATTGTAACTTAATGTAGACTGCTTAAAATTTATGTTATAATTTATTGATAGCAAAACATATTTGGGTGATGATGATGAAAATAAATCTTTTAAAGTCTATAATGCTGTTTGGGATATTGTTTCTTTCCTTTTTGACATTGGAATTAACCTTTAGATTTGGCGTGCTGGAGGTCTTTTTTACACAGTCTTTATTGCGCATGATTCTGTTTGTATTCGTATATGCCGTCATTGCTACTGCAATCTTTAAGTTCTTTGGCCGATTTGGCCTTGTTGTGGCTTTGCCTGTATTCATTGGCGCGATTACCATTTATTATTTTTCACAAACGTTATACAATATTGTGGTTGATGGCTTTTTTTCTGTAAACATGGCTAGCGATGCAGGCGATGGTCTTGGTTTCTCTGGAGACATCTTTGGCGCACTTGCAATATGGCAAGTCATCTATTTTATTCCCTTTATTGCTGTATTGACCTTAGCAATAAAACATCGTGCACTAAAAGAAACAGCGTTCGATGTGTTTGATAGTCACTATAACACGTATCGTTCACCGCTATATATGGCAGCGTTCACTATTATTTTATTTGTTGGCGCTATAGAAAGCATTCCTGATTCAGATGACAGTGAAAATATTGCGGAGGATGCCTTGTATGATGAACTCCTTAGTACCTATTTGGCTGTGGACCGCTTTGGTCTCATGACATTTGCACACCGCGATGTTGTGAATGCTTTTAGAGAACCTGTAGGTCTTACCGATGAGGACGAACGAGCGCTGGATTTCTTGGAAAATAGACCCAACCATTCCCAAAACAACCGTATGAGCAATCTTTTTGAAGACAAAAACCTTATCTACATTACCGCAGAAAGCCTTGATACATTCGCATTAGAGCCTGAACTAATGCCCAATTACTTTGACATGCTAGAAAACAGCTATCATTTCGAAAACTTTTATGCGCCGCTTTATTACCGTACCACCGCCGACACTGAGTTCATGAAACTGACCTCGTATTTTCCAAATCAAAATGTGCGTTTAAGCATGGAACAATATCAGGATAACCATTTCCCAAACACACTTCCCCGGTTATTCCAAGATGAGAATTATTACACCCATGCCTATCATAACTATTCTGATCATTATTACCCTCGCAGTGAATTCCATCCTGAAACCATTGGGTTTGATAATTATACGGGTGCTGAAGATATGGACCTATGGGATGAGGATCACCAAGGGCAGCACCCCTGGCCGAGTGATCTGGAAATGATGGAAAACACTATGGATGATTTCATAAATGAAGATCAATTCTTTACGTACTATTTGTCTGTAACTGGGCACCTTCCTTATAGCGAAGACCACGACATAGCCCATGAAAACCTAGATACCATTATAGATATCATGGAAGAAAACGACATGGATACAGACATTGATGAACAACTGCTTTATTATCACGCCGCGCACTGGGAATTTGATAAAGCGCTGGGCTACATGATAGAAACATTAAAAGATGAAGGTGTGTATGAAGATACTGTTATTGTTCTTGCCTCGGATCATTATGCATATGGTATTGATGATTCAACCATTGAAAGTTATGATACGCGCAAAAACCTTGATGAGAGCGACCTCAATATGCATAAAGTCCCCATGATGATTCATAACCCTGAAATTGATGGTGAAAACACCGTTGAAGAAACAACTTCAACCATTGATATAACACCGACGATATCAAATATGTTTGGTTTGGATATTCACTATGATCAAATTTTAGGTTATGACGTCTTTGAAGACTATGGTGGGGTTGTGTCTTTTCAAGATTTATCCTTTATGAAGAATGATTATTACTTGGAAGTTGAACGTAACTTAAACATTGGCTTACGTAACGATGAATATACTGAGGATGATGTCATGCAAGACTTCAGCTATTACACAGACCGGCGTGAAATAAGTCGCTACATCCTTGAAACCGACTTCTTAGAACGTCACAGTGATTAACCCGATGAGAAGCCGCATTTTAAAACATATGTTGTTAAGCAAACATTGGAAATAATTAAATATCCTTTAAGGCCTGATTCCGTATATCAACCGGGACAGGCCTTTTTTTTAACCATTGGTGAACAAAAAAGCCCCCTAAAATAAGTTTCTGCAACGTCATTATTGCAGTGTCTATTTCAGGGGAAGCATATCAGAGTGGTATGGTTAAATGCCTCTAAGATTTTTGAGTGCGTGTTTAATATCATCTACACGGTCAAGCGCTTCCCATGGAAGGGAAACATCATTGCGTCCAAAATGTCCATAAGCAGCTGTTTGTTGGTAAATGGGACGTTTTAAATTGAAGCCGTTGACAATGGCTGCCGGGCGTAAATCAAAGACCGTATGAATGATTTGTTTAATTGTTGATTCTTCAACGTGATGGGTCCCAAACGTGTCGACATCAATGCTGGTTGGATGGGTCACGCCGATGGCGTAGGCGATTTGGATTTCCAGCTTATCCGCAAGCCCGGCTGCTACGATGTTTTTAGCAACGTGTCGTGCTGCATACGCGGCTGAACGGTCAACTTTGGAAGGGTCTTTTCCGCTAAACGCACCACCACCGTGGCGGGCCATGCCCCCGTAGGTATCAACAATAATTTTGCGTCCTGTGAGGCCCGAATCACCGTGTGGACCGCCAATAACAAACTTACCGGTAGGGTTGATATAAAAAACGGTGTCTTCATCAATTAATGATTGAGGAATGATTGGCTTGATAACCTGTTCGATTACATCCTCGCGCAATGTGGATTGTTTAATATTGCGTGCATGTTGGCTTGAAAGGACGATAGAATCAACGCGCAAAGGCTGGTTGTTTTCATCAAATTCAATCGTGACTTGTGTTTTTCCATCAGGGCGCAAGTAAGAAAGTGTACCATTTTTTCTAACGTCTGTCAGACGCTTCGCCAAACGGCTGGCAAGCAGATGGGTAATAGGCATGTAGGCATCGGTTTCATTGGTCGCATACCCAAACACCATGCCCTGATCCCCTGCACCGAGTTCGTCAGGGTCTTCTTTTGTGACCCCTTGTGCAATGTCAGGACTTTGTGGATCAATGGCGACAAGCACACCCATGTTTTCGCTGTCGAACCCATATTTCCCGCGGTCATAACCGATGTTTTTTACAGTTCGACGTACGATTGACTGGATATCTGCATATGTGGTGGTTGTGATTTCGCCCATGACTAAAATAAATCCAGTGGTTGCTGAGGTTTCACAGGCAACGCGTGCATTGGGATCATCACTTAAAATTGCATCGAGGATGGCATCGGATATTTGGTCACATATTTTATCTGGATGACCCTCGGTGACGGATTCTGATGTGAATAATTTATGTTTTGTTTTCATAAACAAACCCTCCTGTTACTTTGCATCACAAAAATGCGTATGCAGTCCCACAATAATGGGGCGTTACTGAGTGTTGGTCTTAACCATAGTTGAAACAATAGTGGTATGATATTAAGAATTTACCAAAAAATCAACCGTTTTTTAATGTATTGTAGAGTTTCTCTGTTATGGACGATGGGTCAAAATTGGTCATGCGGTGGATAACCTTGCCATCCTTGTCATAAACCACCAAAGCGCGCATAAGCCCGCTAAACTGTCTATCGAAAACAGTTACCTGGCCGTGTAGGTTCAGTGCTTTGGCCAGTTCATCGTCTTTATCACTGAGTAAAAGCATATCAATGTTATGTGCATTCTTAAATGCAATATGCCGTTTGATTAAATCGCGGCTCATTCCAACGACGGTAAAACCAAGCGTTGCGAACTGTTCCCGCGCGTCATCAAAATGTCTGATCATCTCAGCACAGGCACCGTGCGTATCTTTTGGATAAGTGATCAGTATCAATCCGCGTCCTCTAAAGTCCTTAAGACGGTACGTACGCTGATCAGTAGCGTCAAGCGCAATATCATGAGCGTGCGTCATGGTTGTCCTCCTTGTTTTGTGCGTGATTATTTGATGCATGGTGTTTCGGTGCAGGTACAGGATCATAGCCGCCTTTACTGAAGGGATTACACCGTAAAATGCGCCATATGCTTAAAGCGGCCGCAATAAAAATGTTTCGTTTCTCAAAAGCCTCTTTAGCGTAATGAGAACACGTGGGTCTATAGCGACACGTGGGGGTTGTGTTTCGAGAGATATCCTGATATTTTTCAATCAATTTAATAATGATTTTTTTCATGGTATCACACCTTAAGTCAATCATATCATAATTGGTAATTTTTGCATGCAATATTACCGTTTCCCCGGTTTTGGGGGATGAAACATTGAATTTTTTTGAACAAACCGTTATGATGGAACCATGAAAATGAATGGGTATTCAGTTGTTGTGTCATACAATGGACAAACCCTTGTGGCTTTGGTACAATAACGTCGGTGATAATAATGTACGAACACGAAAATCTACAGACGTATATTGAACAGTTTTATGAGTATTTGGATCAAGTGGCCACACGGCTTCACGCTATGGACGGCACCCCTTATTTAAGTGGGCTTTCTTTGGCACTTGAATATTTGCTTGACGATACACTTAGTAAGAATGTGCCGGATGTTGTTGAGGATGACATTGCAAACTTCAAATCCCAAGTTGTCGGCATTGAACTAAAAAAGGAAAGTGTGCGCAAAGGCATACAGATTGCACTACTTAAAGGGTTTCGTGAAATGAACATTACCAATGCAATGATGACCCCTGATACCATCGGTATGTTTATTGGGTACATGATTAATAAGCTTTATGATGGGGCTACAAAGCTTAAAGTGTTTGATCCATTGGTAGGCACAGGCAATTTATTAGCAACGCTTAACAACCATTATCATACCTCTTTAAATTATGTTGGTGTGGATGCAGACCCACTACTAAGTGAACTGTCCCGAAACTTTTTGGATGCACTTGATATTGACCATCAAATTTATCATGCCAATGCGATTGAGTTTACCGGCGGTCCATTTGATTTGATTGTTACAGATTTTCCTGTGGAGAGTGTTGATCGCAAGCATACGTACTTTCCCTATCAAATTATCTTAAAACATTTGGAAAGTCTCACACCCCAAGGATTTTTCCTCGGTATTGTCGAAAATGACTTTTTTGATCAAAACGAAGCAAACGAATTTAAAAGCAAATTAAGTGAATCTGCGCATCTTTATGGTTTAATCAAATTTGATGAGAGTTTATTCACATCGCACCCTAAAAGTTTACTTATCATGCAAAAGAAAGAATCAAGTGAGGATACCATTGATGATTTCTTGCTTGCGGACTTACCGCCGTTTACCGATGAAGAACGATTTAATCAAGCACTTTTAAAAATAGATCAATGGTTCAAAAATAAGAAAGGTTGATGAACAATGAAAATCATGGCAGTAAATGCAGGCAGCTCTTCGTTGAAGTTTCAACTTCTAAAGATGCCTGAAGAAACAGAAATAGCAAGTGGAGTCGTGGAAAGAATCGGACTTCCTGAAGCCATTTCCACTATTAAATTCAATGGCAAAAAAGAAACGGCCACACTGGAAATTCCCGATCATACCGTTGCGGTTAAGAATGTGCTTGAAAATTTGGTCACATTTAAAATCGTTGATTCCTATGATGAAATTGCCGGCGTGGGTCACCGTGTGGTCCATGGTGGTGAAAAGTTTGCGGACTCCGTGTTGATTAACGAAGAAGTTATGGAAGCAATTGAAGAAGTCAGCGATCTTGCACCTTTACATAATCCCGCCAACTTAACGGGCATCCGTGCATTCCAGGAAGCCTTGCCTGATAAGCCACAAACCGCTGTATTCGATACCGCGTTCCATCAAAGCATGGAAAAGGAATCATTCATTTATCCAACCCCCTATGAATGGTATGAAAAATATGGCGTGCGTAAATACGGTTTCCACGGTACCAGTCATAAATACGTTTCAAACCGCGTGGCTGACATTTTAGGCAAAGATGTCAGTGACTTAAAGACGATTGTACTGCATATTGGAAACGGTGCATCGATTTGTGCAGTGGACGGAGGAAAGAGCGTTGATACGTCCATGGGCTTCACACCGCTTGCAGGGATTGCAATGGGGACAAGAAGTGGTGATATTGACCCTGCGATTATTGAATATATTTCCGGTAAGGAAAACAAAAGTGTCCAAGAAGTGATGAGTGACCTTAATAAGCGCTCTGGTTATCTTGGAATGAGCGGTGTCTCTTCTGATTCACGCGATTTATGGGAAGCTGCGTATAATGGCGATGAAAAAGCCATGCTCGCAGTAAACAAGCAAGCGAAAATGGTTGCGGACTATATTGGTTCTTATTTTGTTAGCATGGGCGGTGTTGATGTCATTGTCTTTACTGCTGGTGTGGGTGAAAACGCGGCCAATACACGTGAAGTGATTGCTCAGCGTTTAAGTGCACTTGGTGTTGAACTCGATGAAGATGCCAATGAAACACGTGGTGAAGAACGCATTATTTCAACAAAGGATTCCAAGGTGATCTTGATGGTGGTTCCAACCAATGAAGAGGTTATGATTGCCCGCGACACTGTTCGTTTGATGGATGAACAATAATTTCTAAATAAAAATAAGTAAAAAACAACCTGAAACGTATTATCTGTGTGAGGAGGTAATACAAATGTTGAAGGTTGTTTTTTTATTGTTGGGTGGGCTACTCATGAGCCCACAGGATTTAAGTGCACATGAAGAAAATCAAGTGGAGCGTGTCAATACTGAAGAGGGCATGCGCATGGTGGTATCTGTGGGTGAAGAGACACACAAGTACGGGGATACACACCATTCATTCCATCCAAGTGGACGTTTACAAGAACTGGATGGGTTTATCGTTCTCGATGGACACGTAACGTTTAACAACGGCGTGAATCGCAATCAGTATGGGTATGTCATTTATTTTGACGCAGCGGGCAATGAACTGAAAAAAGAAATTTATGACTCGAAAGAAGGCAGTAGTGTTCAAGGTGTTTTTGCGCTTCATGACGGACACATGATTGCGGTGAGTAAAGCGGACGGTGAAGAACAAAGTGATTATTATGAAACACAACTGTTCATGAAACAGGGGGCAGGATTGGTTCATGAAGAGACGCTGCCGTTTGTGGTTCGTCAGTTTGAGCAAAGAGAATCCTTTGTAAGATTGCGCGGTGATGACACTTCGAGTCAAAGTGAGCGTGTCATCACCAGTGTCCATAATGGAATCAAAGATGAGGATGGCATCTACGGATTTAAAGATGAGCAATCCCTGCCTTTTACACTCTATATTCTTGGAGAAGGCATGCTAAACGATCAAAAAGAGACTGGGCTTGTAGACATTGATTATCCAGGGCATTACACATTTGACAATGGGAAAGTAACAGAGACTTTTACATTACATGCCGATATCCAAGGTGTCAGTGAAGGCGCAATTTACACAGATCCGTTCACTGTTACGGTTGATGAAGGGCATGCGTTTTTAAACCATTCACTTTATATCAATGAACAAACGATTGATGAGATTGGGCATCACACGTTAAGAGTGGAAGGCGTGGGAGGTTATGAAAAGACTGTTGATTTCACACTTAAAAGCAACTTAACTGGTGTTCAGGATGGTGGCCATTACCAAAGTGAGAGAACACTGACATTTAACGGTGAAGGGTATTTGGATAATCACCGCATTAATTCAGGGATTACCGTTGATGAATGCGGAGAATATCTTCTAACCATAGAAGGTGCGAATGGTTACACTGAAACCTACGCCTTCACGGTGGCGATGGAATCTATCCAGGAAGCCAGCCTGTTTACCATGGAAAGAAGCATCGCCCTAGGAAGTATTGTGGCGGTTGCCCTTGGATTCATGGTTTATAAAATTCGTAAATAACTCGCCATCGTGCGAGTTATTTTTTTAAGCGCTATGTTATAATTAATGCAGATTGAGAGGGATTCTATGCATTTGCCGGTTATTGTGGAAAGTGTTTATTCTTTTGCTGGGTCCAACATAACGTTGGATGCTTTATTTTCGTTTGCACATAAACACAAATTGTCGCATGTTGCGTTAACCGACAAAACCATGCATGCCGCATATAAGTTCTTAACCCGTGCTCAAAATGAAGGATTTATACCGGTGCTTGGCCTGCAAATAGAATATGCAGTGCTTGAAGACACCAAATTTCCTTTGGTTCTTTATGCGCAAAATAAGGACGGATACAAAAACCTCTTGAAGATCGCGAGTATCCAAAGTGTCTCGGGCAGTATCACTTATGCCACACTTAAAGCACATGGAAATGGCTTAAGTGTGCTGTTTAAGCAACACGATCATATAAGTGGTGACTTGTTTGTTTCGCAGAACGCAAATAGTGTAAATCCCGTGATCGAAGATATAAAAGCGTTGGGGATTCAAGTCTATATGGACCATGGCATAGCTTATGAAAATGCACCAAGTATTTCCATTAATGCTGCTAGATATCTTGAAGATGATGATTCAGTGGTATATGACGTGCTTTGTGACATTCTTTCCGTCAATAAACAAAAAGACGCACAATCTTTGATGACTTCACTTCAAAATGGGACATCATCCTTTTTTGATGCGCATGGTCTTAACTTTGAAATAGACAAAGCGACACTCCCTAAATATGATACACCAAAGCAAACCAGCAGTGCTCGATATTTAAGGGCTTTGGCAATTAAAGGACTGGAAAAACGCTTAAATAAGCCATTTAAAAATACTGGCGATTACTTGGTACGTTTGGAGAAGGAACTGAAAACCATTCATGAACTTGGTTTTGATGATTACTTTTTAATCGTTTGGGATATTGTAAAATTTGCTAAGCAAGAGGGGATGCTTGTGGGGCCTGGGCGAGGGAGTGCGCCTGGGAGTCTGGTCGCTTATGCATTAGGCATAACAGCGATTGATCCGATTGAACATGGATTGTTGTTTGAACGGTTTTTGAATGCGGCCCGCCAAACCATGCCAGATATTGACATTGATTTTCCTGATGATAAGCGCGATCAAGTCGTTCGCTATCTAAAATCCCGCTATGGTCAGGAATATGTTGCGCTGATATGTACGTTTGGTACCTTTCTTAAGAAAAGTGCACTGCGTGACAGTGCGCGCGTTTTAAATATTGAGCAAAAGCGCATTGAACAATTTGCAAAACAAATTGAAAAATATGACTCCATTGAAGCCATGCTTTATAATGACGCTGATGTTCAAAACCGTGCACAAACAGATGTGAACATTGGGAAATGGCTTAATGCTGCAAAAAAAATAGAAGGGTTGCCCAGGCATGTTTCGACCCATGCTGCGGGTGTGATGATTTCTCAAGAACCTCTAATTGAACACACCGCCTTACAAGTTGGCCTCAACACTTTATATCAAACACAATATGAACAAAAAGATTTGGAGGCCATGGGCCTTTTAAAGATGGATGTGCTTGGTCTTAGAAACCTCTCGTTGATTGAATCAGTCATTGCACGCATTGATGCCAAACATAACCAACAGATTGATGTAGAAAAACTTCCGTTGGATGATCAAAAGACTTTCCGGTTTTTAAGGGAAAAAAGCACGACTGGACTTTTTCAGCTGGAGTCAAGCGGCATGCGTCGTTTAATCAAGGAGCTTCAGATACAATCCTTTGATGATATAGCCGTAGCACTGGCACTTTATCGTCCAGGACCGATGGAAAGCATTCCCCAGTTTTTAAAACGTCGCCGGAGCCAACAATCTTTTGACCCGATCGCTAGGGAAATCAGTGACATTTTAAAAAGTACACACGGCATTGTTCTTTATCAAGAACAAATTATGGCCATTGCGACAAAATTTGCCGGTTATTCTTTAAATGAAGCGGATATACTTAGGCGTGCGGTTTCAAAAAAAGACCGTGATATTTTAAATGCTGAGCGGAAGAACTTTATTAACAATGCATTAAAGCAAGGTAAATCTAAAGAGAAAGCCAATGAAATTTATGATTATATTGTCAAGTTTGCGGATTATGGCTTTAATAAGTCTCATTCGGTGGCATATGGTTTAATTGCATACTGGATGGCCTATCTTAAGAGCCATTATCCCGGCATTTTCTTAACGGTGCTGATGGACTCGGCCAAGGGCAGTGCACAACAAATGCGTATGTACATGCAGGAACTGGCGGAACACCACTTAACTTTGCGGGGGCCATCTGTTAAAAAAAGCAAGGATACGTTCCATAATATCGACGGTGTGATTCATTATCCGCTTACTGGGATTAAATATCTGGGAAATAGCGTTGTTAAGGCATTTATGTCAATTCGAAATCAAGCCATGTTCAATGATTTTGCGACTTTTGTTTTCAAAACTCGTCAAGTATTTAACGCACAGCATTATGCGTACCTCATTGATAGTGGTGCGCTTGATATGTTTGAATACAACAAGCGCACCATGAAGGAAAACATTAAACCACTACTCAATGTGATTGATTATGATAAGGCTGTCCCGCTCGATGAATTTGTGTTTGACATCTATGAGGAGTATGATGAGAAAACCTTGCGTTTCCTTGAAGAAAAATCGCTTGGTTTTAACATCACTCATGATATTTTTGCGCCGTATGAACAGATTGCTAAAAAAGCTCGTTTATATTGGCCATCACAAATTAAAGAATTTTCACCAAAAAGTCTTGTATCTTTCATTGGTCTTTTATCACGAGTAAAGGAGATTCAGACAAAAAAAGGCGATGCCATGGCATTCTTGACAATTGAAGATCGTCTAAATCCGCTTGATGCGGTGATGTTTCCTAGTGTATACACACAATTTAAAGATGCCCTACAAGAAGGTGTAATGGTGAAATGTGAAGGGAAAATAGAATTAAGAAATGCAAAACGACAACTGATTATAGAGAAGTTAGCGGAGGTTAGTGTTTCATAAGCCCGTGCTTTTTGGTATAATTAAGCAAGCATATCACCATGAATTGGAGCGATTACATGAAAAAAGTTGCAGTGTTAACATCGGGTGGAGACGCCCCAGGAATGAACGCCGCAATTCGCGCCACTGTGCGCAGTTGCATACATTATGGTATTGAACCATATGGCGTTTATGAAGGGTTTAAGGGACTTGTTGAAAATAATATTCACCCGTTGACACGCACCAAAGTATCAAGAATCATCAATCGTGGCGGTACCATGCTAGGCAGCGCACGATTTCCCGAATTTGATGAAGAGAAATACCAATTACAAGCTGTAGAAAACTTAAAAGCGCTCAATATTGAAGGTATCATCGTTATTGGTGGAGATGGCTCATTTAAAGGAGCACTTGCCTTAAGCAAACACGGAATATTCACCATGGGGATTCCAGCAACTATTGACAATGACATAGCCGCTACAGAGTATTCCATAGGATTCTTTACCGCACTCGATACTGCGGTTGATTCCATTGATAAATTGCGAGACACTTCATTTTCTCATCAACGGTGCAGTGTTGTTGAAGTGATGGGCCGCCATTGCGGGGATTTGGCACTTTACGCAGGCATTGCTTGCGGCAGTGAATTTATCATTACGCCGGAGACAGGTTTTGACCGTCAACGCACCATTGATGCAGTGAAAAGCTCATTTGAGCGTAATAAACGCCATGCCATCGTGGTGTCTACAGAAAACATGACTGATGTAGCACAACTTGCTAGGGACATTGAAGAAGAAACCGGTCATGAGTCAAGAGCAACGGTGCTTGGTCATGTTCAGCGCGGCGGTGATCCTCAAGCATTTGATCGCGTGATGGCAACTGAGATGGCTGAGCGTGCGGTTGAACTGCTTAAAAATTATGATTCCAGCAAAGTCATTGCTTCCAAAGGCAAAGAACTTGTCAATATCCCAATCCGTGAAGCATTGCAAATGGTGAAAGAAATACCCAACAAGCGCTATGGCTTGGTGGGGCAGCTCAAAAATTAAGGGAGGCAACCATGATACCATTTAGTCAAACAAAAATTGTATGTACCATCGGTCCGGTCAGTGAGTCAAAAGAAACCATGCGTGAGTTGATTATGGCAGGCATGAATGTGATGCGTCTTAACTTTTCCCACTCTTACTATGAAGAACATAAAGAGCGCCTCAACACCTTGCGCACATTAAACGAGGAACTTGGGTCCAATGTTGGGTCATTGTTAGACACCAAGGGTCCTGAAATTCGAACCCATCATTTTAAGGATGGTAAGGCCAATATCAAAGTGGGTCAGTCTGTAGATATTCATATGGATGAAATTTTAGGTGATGATACGAAATTTTCTGTCACGTACCCCTATTTATACCAAGATGTTGAAGTCGGGGGAAATATTGTTGTCGATGATGGATATCTGACGCTTAAAATTACTGATATTGACAAAGATAGAAAAATTATTCATACCGAGGCTTTCAACACACATTCAATTAAGGACCGTCGAGGTATTAATGTTCCGGGAATTGAGCTTTCTCAAAAATTCATTAGCGACAAAGACTATGACGACATTGTATGGGCCTGTAAAAATGAGATGGATTTTATAGCGGCATCTTTCGTACGACGTAGAAGCGATGTTGAAGAAGTGAAAAAAATCACCACTCAATGCAGTGGCCATGACATAAAAATTATCGCTAAGATTGAAAATCAAGAAGGCGTTAATAACATTGATGATATCATTGATGTCGCGGATGGTGTGATGATTGCTCGGGGTGATCTCGGCGTTGAAGTACCGCCCGAAGAAGTTCCTGTCATTCAAAAAGATATCATTGCACGGTGTCACCGCAGAGGTAAAATCACCATCACGGCAACACAAATGCTAGAAAGCATGCAGGAAAACCCAAAACCAACCCGTGCAGAAGTTTCAGATGTCGCCAATGCCATCATGGATGGCACTGACGCAACGATGCTGAGCGGGGAAAGCGCCATTGGCCAATACCCTGTTGAAAGTGTCCGCATCATGCGTGACATTGCACGCCGTATGGAACGCGAGGTCAAACGTTCTGAATGGATTAATCGCGCCAACATGGACAATAACAAGGACATTCCTTCAAACATTGCCATGTCTGCTGCGCATGCAGTGATTCAGGGAAATGCGAATCTAGTCATCGCACCCTCTGTTTCAGGTACTACAGCCAGACTTCTTTCTAAGAACCGCCCTAACACAATGATTTTAGCGCTCGTTCCCAACGAGAGTCTTGCACGGTCTTTGGCCATCCATCATGGTGTGAAGCCGATCGTCTTTAAACTGGGCACCGATACCGAAGATTTAATCAAACGTGTGATAGAGTTTGTCAAAAAGGAAAATTACGTTGAAGCGGGTTCCCGTGTTATTGTTACAGGTGGTTTCCCACTTGGAACCAGCACCAACTCTTTACGTATTCTTGATATTTAAAAATTTTGGAGCTGTAAAGACATGAAATCATAGACGATTTCATTCTTACAGCTCTTTTTTCTTAGACGGTTATAGTGAGTACGGGTTCCCTCAAATAATCAATACTTAATTAATATTTCCACTTGAGCCATGACTTATTGGATACGGATCAAAACGTAAGAAACCATAAGGGGCTGTGTTTATAGCCCCTTATGGTTTCTAAGAATGCGTTAAATCCAAAAAATGTTCAGCAATCGTGCGCATGTTTTCAAGGTCAGAGTCGTCCAAATCAACCAGTTGGTCCATGTTACCTGTACTTACTTTTGAAATAAGGACAAACGTGCGGTTTCTTACATCATAGGTGCATAAGTAGGTTTGATTGTTCACCACTAAATCAGTCACATCAAAGACACCTGTTTTGCCAGGAACCCTGTTGATAGGCATCATTGAATAAAGTTTCATGTGTTCGATTTCAAATGATGTTTTGTTCTTGTGAAGCAGCCACTTTTCAATCGTTTTTTGCATGCGGCCTCCTTTCTACCACATAAAAAAACGCCATCGTAATGATGGCGGCATTCTCACCATCATTCAAGCGTTAGCACCTTACTGTTTAAGCAGGTTGCTGAAGGGTCATCGAGCGTGTCTCTCGCCTTCTCTTAATGGTAGGTTTATTTTAAATTATCTTAGGTCAAAACACAACACGTTTCGTTAAATTCATCATTTCAACGTTCTTTAACTATTTAAAGTTGTGTATAATAATTATAAAGATAGTAGCTCCGGAAGATTTATTATAATCACGTAAAACATGAACGATTGTGGTGATAAGTATAATGAAAAGCATTGACACTTTGCGTAACCAAAGCATTCCCAAGCGTCGCCAAGAGGACATTTTAAAAGCGAGCTTTCCGATTCTGTTTTTGATTCACGGCATTGGGATTGTCGCCAACATCTTCTTGACACAAAACCGGATTGCCACTGCAGGCTTTGTGTTTGTATTGTTGTGTTTAACAGTCATGTACTATGATTATCACAAACGTGGCAAATACACATTTACTGTCAAATTCATCAATGCCATCCTCATACTTAATTATCTACTTTATTTAGAGGTTTCCCAGCACAGTGTTTTTGTGTTTTATTTGTTCCCACCGCTTGCCATTCTTACGTTTTATTTAAATGGACTGATTAAAGGATTTATACTCTCAGCGCTTGCATTGATAGGGTCCGTCGTTCACGTGGTTTGGCGCTGGGAGACGTGGCAAGACACAATTTTTAATGTAGGGTCCTTGATCAACTTCCTTTCGGGTTCAGTTGCATTGCTCGGCGTCATCATTTTGTATGAATTGTCCATTCATTCAACACACACAGAACTTCAAAGGCAATCCAAGCGATTTTTGAACCTTGCACATACTGATGCGCTTACAAAACTTCCCAATCGTCTTTC
>LFCJ01000559.1_pt1 | contig 23670 bp, 10 predicted proteins | sample 643141 | NCBI WGS metagenome assembly LFCJ01 (sample SAMN03766243, study PRJNA286221) | soda lake metagenome | biome: soda lake; feature: Kulunda steppe; material: water; isolation source: sample B1-Br-g2 brine of Lake Bitter-1 | place: Russia: Kulunda steppe | collected 2010-07
GGTGCGCATCAATATTCGCATGATACCGCCCAGCGATATCGAGCTGGCGGTGCTCGACGGCCGGCTGCATACCGGGGTGATTCCGGACCTCAAGACCCTGCCGGGCCTCAACTATTTATCGCTCTACGAAGAGCAGTCGCGGCTCTACTGCTCGAACGAGCACCCGCTTTTCAGCGTGGAGAAGGTCGACCGGGCGACACTGGCCAGCCACGACGCCGTGGTCCCCGCCTATGCCCAGACACCCGAGATCAAGGCGGTCCACGAACCTCTCCAGGCCGCCGCCTCAGCTACCGACCGGGAGGGCATCGCCTTCCTGATTCTCTCCGGCCGCTATATCGGTTACCTGCCCACCCACTACGCGGAGCGCTGGGTGCGTGATGGCCGGATGCGCGCTCTGAGCCCCGCCAGATGGCACTACCTGACCCACTACAGCGCCATCACCCGCAAGGGGGCACCGCCCAACCTGGTACTGGAGAGCTATCTGGAGGAGCTGTCCAGGCTGGCAAGTAAGTGAACGGGAAGGCCTCGGCCGACGACTTGATTCAGTCGCTCGACCAGCGCTCTCGCTCTCTGCACGGGTGTCTGGACCGCCCGAGACAATGTGCCCCTCCCCAGCGGCTGGCGGGGCCGGGTCGGGTCTTTATGGATCTGGCCCAGCGTTTATCCCGGATCAAGAAGATGCCTATTACGAGAAACACGATCTTTCATGGTGCATGCCCCGCGGAAAAACAGATAGAAACCCAACATCTGAATCACATGGTAGAGGTCATTATGATTGAAGTGCTCATGCAGCGAGACCCCGCCCACCTGCACCATCGCACCAACAGCCAAAACCAAGATACCCCATACAAACCACATTTCATTACCCAGCTTCCAATGCACACGGCTGTACAGCACCAATGCCAGCACCACCAGCATGGCAGTCCCGTAATCGATGATGACCAGCACAAACTCGCGGCGCATAGTGACCCAGACAAGAAACAGCACGAGCTTGATCACTAAAATGACCGCAACAGCACCGTTCCAACGCGGAGGAATAACTGATCTAGCCACGCCAAGGGAGAACAAAAAAGAGACAACTCCTGTAGAATAAAGCGTTATGACCCAAAGAAAGTCTTCTGCACCGACTGACAGCACAGGCCTGAACCCATGCACAGTACCACCGGCAAAAGCAGCCACTGACACAAAAAAGAAAGCTAATGAAATCAACCCAATAGAAGACTCATTGCTAATATTTATTCTACGCAAAGCGAAAAATAAATAGAGACACTGAGCCATGATAAGATAGTCAGTAAAAAGCGTCATCGGCTCACTTATCATATCTCCCTGAAACATTACGCACACCCCCGTAAGCAGTAAAAAGCCGACCTTCAACCAGGCGATACCGAGCCACTCTACAGGCTCATTAAAACCAATGACTCAACCATTGTCTCAAAGCTGAGATCATGCACAGATTCAGCCCCGAGCAGGGCCGCATCAAGTACCTTCCCCAACGTTCCATGGGCGAGCCAGCCAGTGGACTCACTTCACTTCCTGAATGATTTCGACGCAGCTCGGCGTAAGTGACTACCGAAAACCCACTCTTTGAGAAACTCGTAACGTCATATATTACTGTCATGTGTCACCGCATCTACGCTGCCAAACAGCGAAAAAACAATAAAGTATACCTCTTCAGTCAGTTTGACCAGAGCGGCATAAATCGGCAAATTTCGAATCGCCTCCAAGTCCGCACGCTACCTCGGCGAGCCCTCCGCTGCTATAGCATGCTCGACGTCCTGCAGCGCAAGCGCAGCGTCAGGGCGCAGCCGAGCTAAGAATCCTTGGGCGCTGCACCAAACAGGGCAACCCCACGAGGCTCAGGGTCCGGATGCAGATGATTAGCTTCACAACATGGAGTTAGGGCCGGACAAGCAGCCCACGGGCCTTAACGCTCGCCCAATCCCCTCCAGAGCCGGCTGGGCTCTACCCTAGCCTGATACGGACAACAGGCTCCGCACCATGGCACGAAAGTACCAACCCTTTACAACCCTCGCATAATCTGCCAGCTTTACGTGAGCGTTTACATCACTCAGTTACTTAAGTTAAATTTTGTAGCGCTCTCAGTGAGCCACCTGACAGAGCCAGCCTCCAACGTGCAGTAGCCTGTGGCCAAGCGTTAGACCAGCCAGATAAGGATACAAGAGCAATGGGCAACCCCATCCGAGTCGGTATTGTTGGTGTCGGCAATTGCGCCAGTGCACTGATCCAGGGAGTCAACCACTATCGCGCTCTGGGCCGAAGCGATGTCCCGGGTGTCATGCTTTCCGATATTGGAGGCTATGGGCCTACCGATATCCGTTTTGTCTTGGGGTTTGACGTCGACAGGCGCAAGGTAGGCAAGCCTCTGAGCGAAGCTATCTTTGCCGCCCCCAACTGTGCACGCATTTTCCATACCGACATCACCGACAGTGGGCCAGTGCTGATGGGTGAAGTGCACGATGGTATCGCCCCGCACATGCTGAACTACCATGAGCGCATCAATTTCCAGCCCGCCAAGGAAGAGCCCGTCAATGTAGTGAACGCTCTTCACGAGTCGAAAGTGGATCTGCTTGTCAACTATCTGCCGGTGGGCTCACAAAAGGCAACAGAATTTTATGCAGAATGCGCCCTGGCTGCCGGCGTGCCTTTCCTGAACTGCATACCTGTTTTCATTGCTTCCGACGAGACCTGGGAGCAGCGCTTTATCGATGCTGGCTTGCCACTGGTGGGCGATGACATCAAATCCATGTTTGGCGCATCCATTCTTTCCCAAGTGCTTCAGGAAACGCTATTCAACCGCGGTCACGATGTCGCCTTCCACTCCCAACTGAACATAGGCGGAAACACTGACTTTGCCAACATGATGGACCTCGACAGGGTAGCGAGCAAGAAAACATCCAAGGAAAATGTTATTCGCTCGCAATACCAAATCCGTGGAAAGCAGCCAGGCGCTGACGCAGTCTTCGCAGGCCCCTCCTCCTTCATTGCTCACCATGGCGACAACAAGACAGCCCACCTTCAAATTGAAGCAGAAGGCTTTGGTGGCGCTCCGGTCACTATCGAAGCCAAGCTTTCGGTGTGCGACTCGGAGAACTCAGCCGGCGTTGTCATCGACACTATCCGGTATCTCAAGGTGGCCCATGAAATGGGGGTTGTCGGCGCGTTACGCGGCCCCTCAGCCTGGACGCAGAAAACGCCTCCTGAGCAGATGCGTATCGAAGAGGCTCAGCAAGAGTGCGAACAGCTGGCACGGCGGGAATTGACCGAGCGAACGCGCCGTCAGATTCGCTGAGGCTGCCCAAGACCCAATATAAGTTGTCACGAGTTTATCATGAACCGATATTTTCTCGGGGTACTCAACCCCGCCACCACGGTATCTCTGTCTGGGCTGACATGCGCCCTGTTTGCCGTTCTGGCCGCCTTCTGGGGGCATGAGTCGCTGGCCATTACCCTGTTCATCCTGACCCCCCTTTTTGACTTTTTTGACGGCATGGTGGCCAGAAAGACCAACCGTACCGAACGCGAGTTCGTGTTCGGCTCACGGCTTGACCCCATGCTGGACATGTCCAACTTCTCATTCGCCCCTGTCGTCATGTTCTTTCTGCTCGGCTATAACGCACCCTGGCAGATTGCGCTTCTTCTAATATTTCTGATCAGCGGCGCACTACGCCAGGGAGACCCGGAAGGCGGCATGAAGGATGGTTACTTTACCGGGCTCCCCATCCCCTACTCAGTAGGCATTCTGTCGGTCAGCTGGGTGGTCGCTCGGGCCACCGGTTGGATAGCGATCTTTGATATCATGCTGTTGATTACCAGCTTCCTGCTGATTTTCCGCTTTCCGTTTCGCAAGGAAGGTGGCGTAGCTTACGTACTCTGGCCATTGGCGGTGTCCCTGTGGATTAGTGCCATCTGGTTCTTTGGCCTGCTTCCATCAGAGGGCCTTGGATGACGGCGACACGGAGAACATGCGGGAGGCAACTATGATGGCAGAGGCCCTGGTCATGATGATCCCCACCTTTTTCGCCTCCATCGCCAACTATTCTGTGCTGTACTATGACTGGTTTCCAGCGCTCAAGAGACCAATTTCAGCACCGCTTTTCGGAGCCAACAAGACCTGGCGCGGGGTAATTTCCCTTTCGCTGCTAGGTGTGATGGGTGGCTACATCGCCTTTCTTTTTGAAAGTATGCTAATGGGCAGCAGCCACTATACCCTGAGCAACTTCTACTGGATTGGCGCGCTGCAGGGCATGGCCTGGGCGCTGGGTGAGCTGCCCAACTCATGGCTCAAGCGCAGGGCGGGCATACTGCCCGGGGAAACCCAGAAAAAAGACTTCAGAGGTAAGTTTTTTATCTTCTTGAACCAGGTGGATTCACCTCTTGCCTGCTCGCTGGTTGCCTGGCTCTCATTCGACATGACCGCTTTACAGCTGATATTCATTGTCGCCCTGGGCACACTCCTTCACTTCTACATCAACCAGCTTCTCTATTGCCTAAAAATCCGAAAATCCCCACCTCATTGAAAAGCTGACATGATCTATTTTATCTTGTTTTTTATCATCAATATCACTGGCTACCTCGGCATCTTTTATCTGTCGTACATGGTTCACCTCAGCCAGCCACTAATGAAAGCAGCACTGCTAGGCGGCATTGCCTTTCTGGTAACAGCCTATTGGGGCTATCTAACCCAGGTGTATCACGACGACAAGGGCCCTATCATGGTGGCCGCGCTGCTCAACAGCTTCGTGGCATTTTCAGCCTATAACGTACTGCCACACCTCTTTCTCGATGTTCGGTTTAATTATACTTGGCTCCTGACCGGTGCGGCCCTGCTCGTCGTCGGCACTTTTTTGGTCGTTAAATCCATTCAAACGACATGACAGGGTAAACATGGAAGGCAAAAAACAGATAACGCAAAGACGATGGAGCCCTCAAGTCTCCAACGTGGCAGTAGGGCACTGGCACGGAAAGCGATCGCAGTTGGTACATGGGCCGGTGAATGCTGATCAGCTGGCAGCGTCATTGCGTCAAGTCGCCATGTTGGTATACGACACCGAGCACAACTCGGTCGCCCTCGCTACCCAAGGCAGGGTCAGCACAACATCAGCAGATGACAGCCTGCCCCTGCTCGGCCTCCTCCCGCCCTCCTATCCCGAATGGCTGGGGAAGCGTGGTTTCTGCGAAGCGCACGGCCTGCGCTTCGCCTACATGGGTGGCTCCATGGCCCGTGGGATTGCCAGCACGGAGCTGGTAGTTGCCCTGGCGGAGCTCGGGGCGCTTGGCATGTTCGGCACGGCCGGCCTGCCAGTGAAGAGCGTAGATACCGCTATCACCAGGCTTCAGGAAACACTGGATACGCGTGGATTAGCCTGGGGCTGCAACCTGATTCACTCCCCGGATGAGCCCGCCCTCGAAGACTCTCTGGTCGATCTTTACCTGCGGCGGGCCGTATGCCGGGTCGAGGCATCCGCCTTCATGAGCCTGACACCGGCCATTGTACGCTACAGCTGCACGGGGCTGCATCGCGACAGCGGTGGCATGATACGCCGGCGCAACCAGCTGTTTGCCAAGGTATCGCGTGAAGAAGTCGCGAAACACTTCCTGTCGCCGCCACCTGAAAGGCTGCTGACGGCTCTCGTGGAGCGCGGACAGCTGACGGCGGAAGAAGCGACCCTGGCTCGAGAGATACCCTTGGCCCAGCAGGTTATTGTGGAATCGGATTCGGGCGGTCACACGGACAACCGCCCGCTAGGCGCCCTGTTTCCTGCCATACAACGCCTGCGTGACGACCTGCAGGCTCGCTACCAGTATCGAGAACCCCTCTACCTCGGCGCCGCCGGTGGAATGGGCACACCGGAGGCGCTGGCCGCTGCCTATGCCATGGGTGCCGCCTTCGTGGTCCTGGGCTCGGTGCATCAGGCTGCCTGCGAATCCGGCGTCAGCGACGATAGCAAGGCCCTGCTGGCACAGGCTGGACCGGCGGATATTGCCATGACGGCTTCGGCTGACATGTTCGAACTCGGGGTAAAGGTACAGGTGCTGACACGGGGCACCATGATGGCCGTGCGTGGCAACCAGCTGTTAGCCCTATATCGGCAGCACGCCCGGCTGGAGGATATACCCGCTGCCACCCGGGAGAGTTTAGAAAAAAATCTGTTCCGCCAGCCACTCGAGTCTGTCTGGGAACAGACCCGGGCCTACTTCAAGCGTCAGGATCCACGGCAGCTTGAGAAGGCAGAAAACGACCCGAAACACCGTATGGCCTTGGTATTTCGCTGGTATCTGGGCAACTCCAGCCGCTGGCCATTGGCCGGTGACAAGTCTCGCCAGGCCGATTACCAGCTTTGGTGCGGCCCGGCCATGGGTGCCTTCAATCGCTGGGCAGCCGGCAGCTTTCTGGAGGCACCGGAGGCGCGCAGCGTACAGCAGATCGCGCTTAATCTGCTGGAAGGCGCAGCGCTGACGCTGCGCGCACAACAATACCGCGGGTTTGGGCTGGCGCTAACTTCCTCAGCAACACGCTACCGCCCCGTACCACTTCGCATTGCAGATACACAGGATGCCGACCATGGGCAGCAAGCATACTGAGCAGGATGCCATTGCCGTTGTAGGCGCCAGTGCGCTCTACCCCGGAGCCGAGGACGGCCAGCGTTTCTGGCACAACATTATGGCGGGCGGTGACTTCATCACCGATGTCCCGGCCGGCCACTGGCTGATCGAGGACTACTACGACCCCGAGCCAGGCAAGGCGGGCAAGATCTACGGGCGGCGCGGCGGCTTCCTGCCCGACACTCCCTTTGATCCCCTGCAGTACGGACTCCCGCCCAACCAGCTGAGCAGCACGGACACCGCCCAGCTGCTGGGCCTGATCGTGGCGGAAAAAGTGCTGGCCGATGCCGTCAGCTTCCAGTTCGAGAAGGTAAACCGCAGAGATGTCAGCGTCATCCTCGGCGTGGCCTCTGCCACTGAGCTGGTGGTGCAGATGGCCGGCCGCATTCAACGTCCTAACTGGATCAAGGCACTGCGCGAAGCGGGGCTTCCGGAGAGCCAGGTCGAGGATATCTGTGATCGTATCGAAGCCACCTACCCGGAATGGAACGAGAGCACTTTTCCCGGCCTCCTCGGCAATGTGGTTGCCGGGCGCATTGCCAACCGGCTGAACCTGGGCGGCACCAACTGCGTGATAGACGCTGCCTGTGCCAGCAGCCTGGGTGCCGTCGCCATGGCCGTGCAGGAGTTGCAGCTTGGACACTCGGATCTGGTCATCACCGGTGGCGCCGATACGCTCAATGACATTTTCATGTACATGTGCTTTTCACAGACCCCGGCCTTGTCTCCCACGGGAGACTGTCGTCCCTTTTCCGACAGCGCGGACGGCACGCTGCTGGGAGAAGGCATCGGCATGGTCGCACTGCGTCGCCTCGACGACGCCGAGCGTGATGGCGATCACATCTACGGGGTGATTCGCGGCATCGGCAGCTCCTCAGACGGGCGCGCCAAGAGCATCTACGCGCCTCGTGCAGAAGGTCAGGAGATTGCCCTGCGCCGAGCCTATGAGCGTGCCGGCTACGACCCCGGCGAGGTCGAGCTGGTCGAGGCTCATGGCACGGCCACCAAGGCCGGCGACGCCGCCGAATTCGAGGGACTCTGCAGAGCGTTCGGGGCCACGGAGCGGGAAGACTCTCAGTGGTGCGCACTGGGTTCGATCAAGTCCCAGATCGGCCATACCAAGGCCGCAGCCGGCGCGGCATCGCTATTCAAGGTGATCATGGCCCTGCATCACAAGGTGCTGCCTCCCACCATCAAGGTTGACCGGCCCAACAGCAGACTCGATTTCGCCGCCAGCCCCTTCTACCTGAACACCCGCGCTCGACCCTGGATTCGGCCGACCGGAAAAACGCGCAAGGGAGCGGTCAGCTCCTTTGGTTTCGGTGGCAGCAACTTCCACATGACGCTGGAAGAGTATGCAGGGCCGGCTCAGCCAGCCCCCCGATTCGTCAGCCTGCCGGAGCATCTGGTGCTGCTCGCCACAGCGGAGGTGGCAGGGTTGCAGAGCGCCATCGAGGGACTGCAGGAACGCCTGGCGCAGGGTGCCACACTGGCCGCCCTGGCACGCGCAAGCCAGATGGACTTCTCCCCCGACAGCGCCTGCCGCCTGGCGCTGATCGCCGCGGACCAGGAGGCCCTGAACGGCCTGGCGGACACCGTGAAGCGGCACCTGACCGAACGGCCCGAGACCGCCCTGAGCCTGCCGGGGCGGGTGCACTATCTGCCCGAGACCGCAGAGATTGCCAAGGGTGGTATTGCGTTTCTGTTCCCGGGCCAGGGCAGCCAGTACCTCGACATGGGTGCCGGGGCGGCCATGACCTGGTCGTCGGCCCGTGCCGTCTGGGACGATAATGCCGTGCTTTGGCAGGATACCGACCCTGCGCTGCATGAGGTGGTCTTTCCGCGCCCCGCCTTCAGCGATGAGGAGCGTGACGCCCAGACGGCGCGGCTGACCCGTACGGACTGGGCACAGCCGGCCATCGGCACCGTCAGCCTGTCATTGCTCGCATTGCTGGGGCAGGCGGGTGTGCGGCCCGATGCCGTGGGCGGACACAGTTACGGAGAGATCACGGCCCTGCACGCCGCCGGCGCCATCCCCCTGGCACGAGATATGCTGCGTATCTCGCGCCGGCGAGGCGAGCTGATGCGCGATGCTGACGGCGAACCGGGCGCCATGCTGGCGATACAGGCTGGCGAGGAACGCGTCCGCGAGCTGCTCGCCCAAGCAGAGGGGACCGCACTGACGCTCGCCAATATCAACGGCCCGCAGCAGACCGTGGTGGCTGGCGAGCGCCTGGCCATCGACGCGTTCGCCAACCGCCTGCAGACGGAAGCGATTCGCTGCCGGCCGCTGCCGGTGGCCACGGCCTTTCATACCGAGCACGTTGCCGGCTGCGCCGAACCGCTGGCCGACTTCCTGCGTCAGGTGAAGCTGACCGCGCCGGAAATTCCCGTCTATGGCAATACGTACGCCAGCCCCTATGCCGATGACCCGGAGCACATTCGTCTGCAGCTGGCCGAACAGCTGGCACGCCCCGTGCAGTTTTCCCGCATGCTGGAGAGCATGTACGAGGCCGGCTGCCGCACCTTCCTGGAAGTGGGTCCTGGCACCACCCTGACCGGCATGGTCAGGGACTGCTTCGAGGGCCGGCCACATCTCGCGGTCGCGACCAACCATCGGCAGCGTGATGACCGCACTTCCCTGCTGGATGCACTGGCTCAGCTGTCCGCCCTGGGCATCGCCGTCGATTACGATGCGCTCTGGTCCGAGTTTGCCCCGCCTCCCGACGCCGAGGCCCCGTCGAAACCCTCTGCAGCCACTGTCTACCTTAACGGCAGCAACCCCGGCAAGCCCTATCCGCCGGCGGCAGGTGCCGCCGCCAGACCGGCCCCCAACCCCGAGCCGACACAGGAAGTACCGCCAATGACAGCATCCCGACAGGCTTCTGACTCCGCCTCGGCGCCGGCGCCCCAGGCGCCGGTCGAACCGCCCGTCCAGCCGACAGGGCACGCCGCAGCCCCGCCACCCGCCCCGCCCAGCGCTGAATGGGCAGCCAGCTTTGCGGAAATCCAGCGGCAGGCTCTGGAGGCGCAGCAGGCCTATACCCAGGCCCTGAGTGAGTCACACCAGGCCTTCCTGCGCGCCACTGAAACAGCCTTCACCCAGCTCGGGCAACTGGGCGGTGCCGGCAACGGGCAGCCGCCATCTGCACCGCCGGCCCCCCAGCCACGGCAGGCTGCGCCACCGGCACCTGCTAGTCCTCGGAGTACCGTTTCCGCCGCTCCCACCGCCATCTCTGCTGCGCCGCCCACCGCCGAACCTCGGCCCGCGACCGCCGCACCGCCAGCCACACAACCAGCCGCCGCACCGCCAGCCGCCCCATCGCCAGCCGCCCCACCGCCTGCAGCCACCACCGACCCTGAGGCCCTCCTGTACGAAGTGGTAGCGGAGAAGACCGGCTACCCCACCGAGATGCTGGAGCTCGACATGGAGCTGGAGGCCGGCCTCGGCATCGACTCGATCAAGCGCGTGGAGATTCTCTCCGTGCTGCAGGAGAAGGTGCCGGCCCTGGCCTCGATCGACCCGGCCGAGCTGGCTCGGCTGAACACGCTGGGCGAAATTGTCGAGTTTGCACGGCGTACGGTGTCCGATACCCCCTCGGCGACGGACAGCGCCGGTCCGGCGGACACCCCTGCGCCCACTGCGCCAGCGTCTGCCGCCGAACAGCCGACGCCCGCAGCCACCACCGACCACGAGGCCCTGCTGTACGAGGTGGTAGCGGAGAAGACCGGCTACCCCACCGAGATGCTGACCCTCGACATGGAGCTGGAGGCCGGCCTCGGCATCGATTCGATCAAGCGGGTGGAGATCCTCTCTGTCCTGCAGGAAAAGGTACCTCAGCTGGCCTCGGTCGACCCGGCCGAACTGGCTCGACTGAACACCCTGGGCGATATCGTCGGCTTTGCCCGCGACATGACGGGCGAGGAGGCAGGCACTGCAAAAAAGCCTGAGCCGGGTGCCGGTATGCCTGACCGTTCCCTGACGCGCCGCGTCGTTGAACTTCAGGCCAGGCCGGCACCCGGCTTCATGACACCGGGGCTGATGGAGGCGGCCCCACTGTTCATTGTGGCCCCCGCCGATCGCATGATGCTGGCCGAGACGCTGGCGGACCGGCTGGAGGCCACGGGCATCCGGGCCAAGGCGGTCGGCCAGGTGCCGAAGGAAGCCGAAGCGCTCCTGCTGTTGAGTGGGCTGGATATAGCGGATATCGACGACGCCGTGGCGCGCAACGAGCAGCTGTTCGCTCAGCTGCGGCAGTGTGCCGATCGCATGGCCGAGTCAGGCCGGCTGCTTGTGACCGTTCAGGATACCGGCGGCGACTTCGGGATCCTGGGGCGAGGGGGCGCGGAAGTCTGGGCCACCGGCCTGGGCGCGGCGGCGAAGACAGCGGCGCAGGAGTGGCCCCGTGTCGACGTCAAGGCCATCGATATTGCCGCCCGGGCGATGGCGCCGGAGGAGCTCGCCAATCGACTGGTGCAGGAGCTGCTCACCGGCGGATCCGAACGAGAAGTCGGGCTGACCGTCAACGAGCGGCGAGTGCCGGCGCTCGGCACGACGGCCGACGAGACACCGGTACCGGCTGCCTTCGAGAGCGAGGATGTCATTGTGGTCAGTGGCGGCGCACGTGGCGTTACCACCGCCTGCCTTGAAGCCTTGATGCAGCGAACGCCGGCTCGCCTCGCCCTACTGGGACGCACCCAGCCACAGCCCGAGGCGGAGGATCTTCGCGGCCTGACCACCGATGCCGAGCTGAAGCGCCACCTGCTGCAGGCCAGCCGTTTACGCGGAGAAACGCTGACTCCCGCCGAGCTGGGTCGCGAAGTGGGACGCATCCTGGCGCAGCGCGAGCTGCAGGCCAACCTCGAGCGGCTGCGCGCCACCGGTGCCGAGGTGCACTACTTCCCCGTCGAAATCGGCGACGCCGGCCAGGTGCAGCGTACCCTTGAACGCATTCGCGCCGATCTCGGTCCCGTTCGCGGCTTGATTCACGCCGCCGGTGTGCTTGCCGACAAGCCGATCGCCGCCAAGTCGGACGCGCAGTTTCGCCATGTCTTCCTGACCAAGGTCGAAGGGCTGCGCCATCTGCTGGCCGCCACTTCACAGGATCCGCTCCATCACCTGGTCTGTTTCTCCTCGGTGGCCGCCCGTACCGGCAATGCCGGCCAGATAGACTACGCCATGGCCAACGAGGTACTGAACCGTGTATGCCGCCAGGAGGCACGCCGGCGAGGCCAGGCATGTCGGGTCAAGGTCATCGGCTGGGGCCCCTGGGCCGGCGGCATGGTAGACGCCTCACTACAGAAGCATTTCACCCGGCGGGGTGTCAGCCTGATCGGCGTTGAAGAGGGCGCCCGCCACTTTGCCGAGGAGCTGACCGGGCAGCACGGTGCGGCGGTGGAAACCCTATTCGGCGGTGAGCTCGACAGCTTCGCTGCTGGCTCAGCCGACACCGCTGCCGAGGGCACGACCCGCCGCTACCCCGTCTGGTTTCGCCACGACCTGAACCCCTGGCTGGCGAGTCATGTCATCGCGGGCCAGGTGGTAGTGCCCGTGGTCACCGTCATCAACCTGGCCTGCGAAGCGGCTCGCCTGGCCTTCCCTGGACGGCCCGTCACCGGCTGCAGAGACCTGCAGGTCCGCCAAGGCATCCGCCTGCAGCAGTTCCACTCCCACGGGGAGTGCTTTCAGCTGGAGTGTCGGGCTGATCCGGCAACGTCGTCGGTGGCCGTGCGCCTGCTTGATCCAGACACCGACAGCGAGCATTACCGCCTGACCGTCGAGATAGGCGGCCCGTCGCCCATGGCGCCGCCGTCATCGCGGGAAGGCCTGCCGCCCTGGGAGCCTGCCAGCGGCCGTATCTACGACGGCCGCCTGTTTCACGGGCCGGCGCTGCAGACCATCCAGGCGCTCGACGGCCTCTCGGCGCAGGGCGGCAGTGGCGTACTCGAGCACCGCACCGACGAGTGTCGGGGCTATGCGGCACCGCTCGACGTGCTTGACGGAGGCTTGCAGCTTGCCTTGCTCTGGGTGCACGAGCAGCGGGGCATCGAGTCGCTGCCCACGGGGATCGACACCTTCCGCTTCCAGCCCGACTGGCCCCAGCGGGACGCCATCCACTGCACGGTCCGCTGTATCGACGAACAGCGCCTGAAGAGCACCTGGCAGCTTCATTTCTTCGATACCCGCCAACGACTGCTGGGCAGCATCGAGGGCCTGCACCTGCATCATCTGCCCACTGCCCCCAGCCAAACACAACCAGCGGATGAGGACGGCCGTGCCTGATCACAGCAACGCAACGGATGCCCTTGGCTTCGAACCCATCGCCATCGTCGGCCGGGGCTGCATCCTGCCCGGCTGTTTCAGCCCCGCAGCGCTCTGGGAGACAGTGGCGCAGCAGGCGTGCCGGATCACACCGGCCCGCCCGGAGGAATGGCAGGTCGATCCCGCACGGATTCGTAGTCACCCGCCCGGACGCTACCAGCCCAACCGCACCTGGAGCGACCGGAGAGGTGTCATACGCGGCTTTTCCGGACACTTTCGCACACAGGACACTCGGCTGGAGCCGAGCCTGGTCGAGCGGCTGGACCCCGTGTTCCAGTGGAGTCTGGCGGCTGCCCGGCAAGCGCTGGATGAGCTGGATCTCGACGGCATTGCCGGCGACCGAGCGGGGGTCATTCTCGGCAACCTCTCCTACCCGACACGCGCTCATACCCGCCTGGCGGCGGAAGTCTGGCGTCACCAGCTGCTCGGCGATGCGGCGCCGCCCCCGGGCACCGAGGCACACAATCGTTTCATGTCCGGCCTGCCGGCACTGCTGCTGGCTCGCGCCTGGGGCTTTCGTGGCGGCAGCCTGGCTCTGGATGCCGCTTGCGCTTCCGGCCTCTATGCCATCAAGATCGCCTGTGATCGCCTGCAGAGCGGCGAGGCAGATCTCATGCTGGCCGGCGCCGTCAACGCCGCCGACCCCCTGTTCCTCCAGGTGGGGTTCAGCGCCCTCAACGCGCTCAGCCTGAGTGGGCAGAGTCTCCCCCTGCAGGCGTCGGCAGACGGCCTGGTGCCGTCTGAAGGTGCCGCCTGCGTTGCCCTCAAGCGGCTATCCGATGCCCGCCAGCATGGGGATAGCGTGCTGGGGGTCATCCGCGGCATCGGCCTGTCCAATGACGGCCGCAGTGGCGGCTTCCTGTCACCCGACGAAAACGGCCAGGTCCGCAGCATGCAGCTGGCGCTGGCCCAGTCCGGCTGGCAGCCAGGGGATCTGCAGTATGTAGAGTGTCATGCCACCGGCACCCAGGTCGGTGATGGCATCGAGGTTGCCAGCCTGCAGCGTGTCTACCCGGATCAACCCCTGGTGCTAGGCTCGCTGAAGGCCAACCTGGGCCATACCATTACCGCCTCCGGCATTGCCGGCCTGCTGAAGATGCTCGGCGCCATGGAGCATGCCACCCTACCCGGCATGCCCGCCGCCGGCGCGCTGAATCCGGCCCTGGCGAATACCCGCTTTCGCGTGCCTGTCGACAACCAGCCCTGGCAGCCAGAGAGCGGGCGGCGCCGTGCCGCGATCAGCAGCTTCGGCTTCGGCGGCAACAATGCGCACCTGCTGCTGGAAGCGCCCTCCGAGACCTCGAGCGAGGCCTTTATCCGGCCACAGCCAACGCTTCCCGTCGACCTGGCCGTGGTGGGCCTTGGCATACGCACTCACCTGGATCCCGATGCCGAGGCGTTTGCCCGACGCATGCTGGGCGATGCCAACCCTGCGTCCGATTTCGACGGCGAGACGCTCACCCTGGATGCCCGCCGGCTGGCGTTTCCGCCCAATGAGCTTCGTCAGGCCCTCGGGCAGCAGTTACTCCTGCTCGAGGTACTGAAGGCGGCCACGGCAGATAGCGAACTCCCGGATCCGGCGCAGACCGGCATCTATGTCGGCATGCAGACGGATTCCAACGTGTGCCGCTATTCGACACGTATCCGCTGGCCTGAACTTCTGGCGGAAGCTCGCTTCCAGCCCACCGGAGAGTGGGTGGAGAGTGCCAGCGAAGCCCTTTCCCCCACCCTGGACTCGGCCGGGGTGATCGGCAACATGCCGAATATTGTCGCCAACCGGCTGAGCAATCAGCTGAACCTGCAGGGCCCCGGGTTTGCCGTCTCCCGCGAAGAGCTTTCCGGCGATGCCGCCCTGGCGCTGGCTCGCACGGCCATTCAGCGCGGCGAGATCCGGACGGCCCTGGTGGCCGCCGTCGACCTCTGCCGGGAAACGGTGCACCGCCACGCCGTCCGCGAGGTACTGGCCGGGCACGCTCGCCCGCCGGCCGATGCCGCCGTCATGCTGCAGATCAAGTCACGCACACAGGCCGAACGGGACGGCGATACCATCCTCGGTATCATCCCCGGCGCACCACCCGAAGAGCCAGCGACAGCCTCGCTGGGCAACGCCTATACCGACAGCCGGATAACGGCCGAACTCGGCCACGCCCATGCCGCCTCGGGGCTGCTGCATATCGCACTCGGCGTACTCGCCCTGCAGCGGCGGGTGGACCCCACCGGCAGATCGTCATCTCCCAGGCCCCTGCTGCGGACGCGCCACCCCCTGCAGCTGTCAGTCACCAATGCCACCTTTGCCGGTGAAACCGCGCAATGGGCCCTGACACCCGGCAGCACCGGCAGCACCGGCAGCCTGCAGCCGGCATTGCCCCCGGCACGACGCCTGTACTGCTATGCCGCCGATTCCCGCACGGCACTGCTGGAGCGACTGCGTCGCAATCAGCCCGGTGGTGAGGGTTCGGTTCGCCTGGCCGTCGTCGCCAATGCCGATGAGCTGCCGGCCCGCCTGCAGCTGGCCTACGACGCACTTCACGCATCCGCCGAGCCCCGCCATCTCGCCCGCCAAGGCATTCATTTTCGCTCCCGTCCGCTTGCCGGTGAGCTGGCGTTTGCCTTCACAGGCGCCGCCGCTGCCTATCCGGGGATGGGCCGCGAACTGCTGCTTGGCATGCCACAGCTGGCCAGTCAGCTGGAGCACCGCTTGACCGACGCACGCACGGCCCTGGGCTGGGCCTTCCAGAGTGATGCCAACGATTCACCCAGCACACCCTTCGAGGAGCTCGCCGGGTCCTCTTGCCTTTGCCAGCTGCATGCCGAATTCTCGCGCCGGACTCTGGGGTTGCGGCCCGATGCCGTGCTGGGGCTGTCGTCGGGTGAAACCAATGCCATGTTCGCATTCGATATCTGGACGGGCATGGATGACCTGCTGGCCGAGATTCGCGACAGCGGCCTGTACTCCGACGCCCTGGCCGGCAATTTTTCCGCTATCCGCGCCTACTGGCAGCTCCCGGCATCACGGCCTCTCCACTGGGTGAACCTGCGCATAAGGGCAAGCATCGAGCGCGTGCGCCAGGCCATCACGAGCCACCAAGCGGTTTACCTGACCATCATCAACAGCCCCCTGGACTGCATCATCGGCGGCGATGCCCAAGCCTGCGCCGAGCTGCTGAAGGCGCTGGGCCACCCTCCTGCGGTAGCCGTGCCGCACGAGCTGGCTGTGCACTGCCCCGTGGTCACCCCCTTTGCCGATACCTGGCGACGCCTGCATACGCGTCCGAGCCGAAGTCGCCACCACCCGCGCTTCTACAGCAACTACTTTGCCGGCCCCTTCATTCCGGACCGCAAACGCGTGGCCGATGCCCTGACCGGGCAAGCCCTGCAGACGGTCGACTTCCCGGCCATCATCGAGCGCGCCTGGGCGGATGGCGTCCGGCTATTTGTGGAACATGGCCCACGCGATAGCCTTGCCGCCGCGATTGGCGAAATCCTGGGTGAGCGCGAACACCTGGTGGTCTCCTTCGACCGGGCCGGCGTGCGGGGAGACGAACAGCTTCTCAACGCCACGGCCGGTCTCTGGTGCGCCGGCGTCGATATGGACCTGAGCCGGGTAGCGACGACCGACAGGCCGCCTGCCACTGAGCCGCCCACGGACCACGCCAGGGGCATTCGCTTCCGGCTCCACCCCCCGTCATTTCCGGCTGACCTGCTGCCGCCGCAAAAGCCGGCACAGGCAGAGGGCTATCACCCTCCCGCGCTCACCGCCGGGTCAGCCGCAGGGCGACGATTGCCCGCACCACCGCCATTGGCAGCTCAGCGGCCACAACCAGCAGTTGAAGCGGCCCCTGCCAACCCTCTCCCCATGCACCCCGCCGGATCGGCGCAACCGGTCGAGGCGAAACGGCCAGCCCCCACACCACCACGGGCGCCTGGGCAAACGGCACCGGCCGCCCCCGCCAAGCCACCGTCCGCACCTCGCACCGCCGCCGACCTGATCATTCACGGACACCGGCACATGCTGACTGCGCACCAGGACTTTCTGGCCGCGCAATCCGCCGGCCTCAAGGCCTGGCAAGAGACGCAACAGCGCATGCAGCAAAGGCTGCGCCATCCCCTGGCCTCCCGGCCCGGCACGGCCACGCCTGCGCCAGCATCCGCCACCGAACCACCGGCTCCGAGGCCGAGCGTCCCCTCCAGAGCGCGCGAACCCTCCACCGCGGCGCCCGAGCATGCTGAGCGTCCCGGCTGCTATCCGGGCACCGCATTCAGCCGCGAGCAGCTGGAGGTACTGGCGTCTGGCCGTATTTCATCTGTCCTTGGCGAATCCTTCGCGTTTCAGGACGGCTACCCCATTCAGGTGCGCATGCCGGCACCGCCCCTGCTGCTTTGCGACCGCGTGCTCGGCATCGAAGGCGAGCCACACCGGCTGGGGCGGGGCCGAATCTGGACCGAGACACACATTCAGGCGGACAGCTGGTACCTGCACAGCGGGCGGATGCCCGGCGGGATCTTCATCGAGTGTGGCCAGGCCGATCTGCTGCTGATTTCCTGGCTGGGTATCGACGCGCATAATCGCGGCGAACGCGCTTATCGACTGCTGGGCTGCGAGCTGGTCTTCCACGGCGATCTACCCCAGCCAGGCGACACCCTGGAGTACGAGATCAGCATCGACGGACATGCCCGCCAGGGCGATGTGCGGCTGTTCTTCTTCCATTACGACTGCTGGATCAACGGCGAGCGGCGGATCTCGATGCGCAACGGCCAGGCCGGCTTTTTCACCCGCGAAGAGCTGGCCGATGCCCAGGGTGTCATCTGGTCACCGGAAGCGGCGACCTACTGCGCGACCCCACGGCTGAGTCCCTCACCCCGGCTGACAAGCAAGCGTCGCTTCTCCCGGGCAGAGCTGCAGGCTTACCTGCAAGACGACCTGGTGAGCTGTTTCGGGCCAGAGTTCTCGCTGGCGAGGACTCATTCACGCACGCCGCGCTCCCCTGCCGGAGCTTGCAATCTGCTCGATGAGGTCACCGAGTTCCAGCCCGGCGGAGGACCCGCCGGCCGGGGTTATCTGCGCGTGGAAACCGATGTGACGCCGAACGACTGGTTCTTTGCCGGCCATTTCAAGAACGACCCCTGCATGCCGGGCACCCTGATGGCCGACGCCTGCCTGCAGGCCATGGCCTTCTACCTGGTGGCCCACGGCTGGACGCTGGCTCACGACGGCTGGCGGTTCCAGCCGGTACCGGATAGCGGCTACACCTTCTGGTGCCGAGGCCAGGTAACGCCAACCTCGAAGCGCATCGTCTATGAGCTTTTCATCGACGAAATGGCCGTCATCGACCGTCAGCCAACGCTCTTCGCTCACGTGCTGTGCACGGTGGATGGACGCAAGGCCTTCCTCTGCGAGCGACTCGGCCTCCAGCTGGTACCCGACTGGCCGCTGACCAACATGCCTGACCTGCTAGCCCAGGCGCGCACGCACGATGCTCAGGACTCACGCCCGGTCGCCTGCATCGACGCCTTTCCTCTGGATTACCATTCACTGCTCCACACGGCGCTGGGCCAGCCACGCCTCGCCTTCGGAGAGCACTTCACCCACTATGAAGGGCCGCAGCGCTGCCCGCGCCTGCCTGGACCGCCCTACCACTTCATACACCGCATCACGCACCTTGGCGGCACCATGATGAGCACCCAGCCGGGCGGCAGGCTGACCGCGCTTTATGATATCCCGAGTGATGCCTGGTATTTCCGTGACAACGGGCGTGCCGTCATGCCCACCAGCGTACTGATGGAAGTGGCCCTGCAGCCCTGCGGCTGGCTGGCCTCCTACACCCTGGACCCTGAAGCGGCTCGACACGATCTTGTTTTCCGGAACCTGGATGGCAAGGCCGTCCAGTATCTGGAGGTGACGCCGGAGCACCACACCATCACCACGGAAACGAGGCTGACCTCGGTCTCACGGGTGGGCGGCTTGATCATCGAAAAGTTTGCGCTTACCTGCTTCGTGGACGGTGAGAGGCTGCTGGAAGCAGAGACCGACTTCGGTTTCTTCCCGCCAGCGGCCATGGCCAATCAAAAGGGCTTCAGCGTCGACGACGATGATCGCGCTCGCTTGTCTCGGTCAAGCGATCTTCATCTGGAGCTGGCACAGCGACCCTCCGCGCTGTTCGAGCGACCCGACGGTCTTCGCCTGCCCCGTGGCAAGCTGCTGATGATCGATCGCATCAGTGGGTATTGGCCACGCGGCGGTGCCCGGGGACTGGGGAGCATCCGTGCCGAAAAGGATATTCGCTCCGATGACTGGTTCTTCAAAGCGCACTTTTTCCAGGATCCGGTGCAGCCGGGCTCCCTGGGTATCGAGGCCATGCTGCAAACCATCCAGGCCAGCATGCTGCTGCAAGGCCTGGCCGAGAACCTGGAGAATCCCCGCTTCGCCCCCCTCGACTCGAGCGCCGAGCTGATCTGGCACTATCGCGGCCAGGTCACCCCTGACCGCGCACGCGTCACCGTGGAGTTCGAAGTCACCGACATCGAGCACCTTGCGGGCACCATCGGTGTCACCGGTCATGCGCGACTCTGGGTCGACGAGCTGCAGATCTATCAGGCGCCGCGGATTGGCATGCGCATCACCTCGGATCCAGCGCCGGCTCTCACTGAGCCACCGGCTTCGACGCACACTCATCATGAGCGCTGGTCCGTGGATCTGCGGGAGCCAGGTGATGCATGGCTACGCGACCACTGCCCCACCTATATCCTTCCGGCACTGCCATTCACCTACTCTCTGGAACTGATGGCAACGGCTGCCAGCCGGCACTTCCCCGGCCTGCAACTTCAAGGCATCGAGCAGGCCAGTGCCCTGCGCTGGATCAGCCTGCCCGAGGACACGGCACGGGGCCAGGTCAGAGTTGAGCCTACCGGCCGCCACCAGGCGCGCACAGCCCTGCTGGTCGAGGCGGAAGACGGCTCACTGCAGGTGGCCGCCCAGGCGCAGCTGCGATTCGGCGAGGACAGCCCTGACTGGCAGGCTGAAGCCCCCTTGCCCCCTCTGCAGTCCGCACAGCCCCTGGCCGACCCCTATGCCGACGGCACGCTCTTTCACGGACCGGCGCTACAGCTCATGCAGCGGGCGTGGAGAGGCAAAAATGGAGCCCGCGCCGAACTGGACCTGACGCGATGCGGGGTGGCACCCGGCACCCTGCACCCGGGCGCCCTGGATGCGGCCCTGCACTGCCTGCCGCATAATGATTTCAGCGTCTGGACCGATCAGATCTCCGCCGACCAGGCGGCCTTTCCGGCTCGCATCGAACGGCTGCAGCTCGACCCCGCCCTGCTTCATGCCGATTCGATCGAAGTGGAAGCCCGCTGGCGGGGCATGGTCAACGGACGGCCGCAGTGCCAGGTTCGCCTCATGAGCCACCAGCGTATCGTCGCCGACTTCTGGCTGACCGAGTACCTGCTACCCAAGGGGCGCCTCGGCGGCCATCCCGGTGCAAGACGGCGGCGGTTTCTGCAGTTCCTCCAGTACGTGCCCGCGGTGGCGCTGGCAAGGACCGCCCCCGATCAATCGGTACTCTGGCGTCAGGACGTGACCAGCAGCGACCTGCTGCCGGGCACGGTACAGCGCGTTTACCGGCTGCCTGACGAGCCGGCCAGTTCGGCTGAGGCCATTGTCACAAGGGATCATGCCGGCCAGATTCTGCGGCTACACCCCAGCTCGGTGGTCACCGACGCGCAGGGCGACTGCCGCAACACCCCGCTCAACCCTTTTCGCATCGAACTACAGCCAGAAGCCGAGCGGGTTCTGGCCACAGGCAGCCCCCAGGCGCTCGACCTGACCTCCGTGCGTCGGGCCTGGGCCCCCCTGTTCAAGGAGACAGACTCGCCGTTACTGGAGCTGGGCCTGCGTCTGGCAAAGCAGTTCGTGCGCCGGCTGGTGCTGAGCGACCCGGAGGGGTTCCACCGCCAGCGTCAGCACCCGGCCCTGTATCTGGCCAATCACCAGACCGGCGTCGAGTCCTTTCTGTTCTTGATGCTGACGGTGGCCGTCAGCGGCATTCCGGCCGGGGCCATCGCCAAGAGCGAGCATCGCAACAGCTGGCTTGGCCGTGTATTTCAGCTGGCCGACCGCACGCTGGGCAAACGCAACCCCATGTTCATGCTGTTTTTCGAGCGTGCCAACCAGGCCGACCTGCTGCGGCTCATGCAGGAGTTCGCGAATCAGGTCGACGGCTCGCCACGCTCACTGCTGGTCCATGTGGATGGCACCCGGTCCCTGCAGGCCGGTGCTCCGGTGGCCGCTGTCAGCTCGGTCCTGATCGACCTGGCCATTGACCGCGGATTGCCCATCGTCCCGGTGCGGTTTGCCGGCGGGCTTGGCCAACAGCGCGAGCCTCGCGGCCTGGAATTTCCGTTCGCCATGGGCCAGCAGGACTACTTCATCGGCAAGGCCATCACCCCGGAGCAGCTTGAGGCTCTGCCATATGCCGAACGCGCGGCCCATGTCCGGCAATCCCTCAACGCCCTGGGACCACAGGGAGAGGCCGATATCCCGCTGCCGAGCGACACCCGGCTACAGGCAGCGGTCGAGTCGATCAGCGGGGACGCGGGTAGCGAAGTCGCCGCCGTCATGAGGGCGCTGCTGGCCGTTCAGAGCGGTGACCGAACATGGCTGGCGCCCGATTTCGATGCCAAGGACACTGCGCTGACTCGGCTGCTGCAGGAGCTGACCGGCTCATGACACTCCTCCCACCCGGCCCGGCACAACCCGACTGGCCCCATGACGCCGTCCACCTCTGGCAAGTCGACTGGTCGGGCGATGCGCCTTGTCATGACAGGCAAGGAGACCTGACCGGCGGCGAACGGGCGCAGCTGGAGCGGATGTCGATGCCGGAAGCACGACGGCGCTTCCTGACCACGCGCCGGGCCCTCAGGGTGGTGCTGTCGTGCTACCTGAACGAGGAGGCGCCTGCCCGGCTTGCCCTGGAGCAGGGCGTACATGGCAAGCCGGCACTGGGTGGCGACCACAGGGGGCAGCTAGGCTTCAACCTTTCCCATAGCGGCCGACGCGCCCTGATTGCTGTCAGCGACTGCCTGCATGTCGGGGTAGACCTGGAGACGCATGCTCGTCAGGTAAACTGGTCGACCATGGGAAGGCGGGTCTTCACCCCGGAAGAGCTGCACGAGCTGCGGTCGTGGCCAGCGTCGGAACGCAGCGCGGCGGCACTGCGCCTCTGGGTGCGCAAGGAGGCCTATACCAAGGCTCGGGGCACCGGCTTCACCCATGGGTTCCGTCACGTTCGCATGGCCACGGCACCTGTTCCCGAGTGCAATGGCCTGCTGCAGGACCGACAAGATCCGTCGGCCGCAACGCGTTGGTGGCTGCAGGACCTTCCGCAGCATGGCGACTACAGCGCCGCTCTGGCGCTATACAGTGACCGGCCGCTGCCGATTTCACAGTGGCGCTTTACCCTGTAAAACGAACACCGTGGCTATGCGCACCGACAACCCTCTCCCCCTGCATCCATTCACGGAGCGACAATAGCCCATGCGGCTGATTCACTCTTCGACCAGCCAGCTCAAGGAGGACCATACCCTTGGCGCCGAAACGATGCAGGGGCCGGGCCTGTCAATGAGTGCGCCTTGATGCCTCTCCAGCGTGACGCCTCCTGCCTCGGTCACGAGCAGCTGGCCCGCCCAGCTGTCCCAGGCATGTATAAGCGGCTCATAAAGCCCTATCAGCCGTCCCTGAGCCACATAGGCAAGCCCAAGACCACATGAACCTATCCGGGTATGCATCCCTCCCTGGCTTGCCAGATAGCCAATCAACTTGGCAGGCGTTTCAGGCCCCAGCTGCAAGGACATCCCGACAGAGACCAACCCATCACTCAGCGTCGATGCTTGCGACACCTTCATCGGCTTTGCATTGCACCAGGCCCCCTTGCCACGCACAGCATGGTAAAGATCACCGGCCACCGGATCATATACGACCCCTATATGCACAACTCCCGACAACACAACAGCAAGGGTAATGCACCACTGGGGAATACCATTGATAAAGCATGTGGTTCCATCGATGGGGTCCACCACCCAAAGCGGCGCCGCGGCATCAGTCGCAAACAGCCCCTTTTCCTCACCAAGAATGTGATCGTTTGGGTAAGCAAGGCGTATTCTTTCGAATATCATCGCCTCTGTGAGCGTATCGGCTTCGCTGACCCAGTCATGCGCCCCCTTGGAGTCAACGGATAACGAGCGGCGATCGTGGTAAAGCGCTTTAGCTAACTCGCCAGCACCCTTGATTATCTCACACGCCGACAGCAGCCTTTTCTCCAGCGATCTTTCGAAAGCATCCTCATCCGCACCAAAGGCAGCGTCAGGAGTGTTCATATCTGCAACTTCCTTTAGACATACAGCGTATGCCGGCAGAATCACACATCCACGATAAGGAAGCGAGCTCAGGGACCAAAGCGTCTGATTTCCAGCCGCCGCTCAACACTCGATGGCGCTGACCGCCAGCCCTCCCATGGAGGTCTCCTTGTACTTGCTCTGCATGTCGGCGCCAGTGTCGCGCATGGTGCGGATCACCTTGTCCAGGGAGATGAAGTGCTCACCGTCGCCGCGCAGCGCCATCTGGGCGGCGTTGATCGCCTTCACCGAGGCGATGGCGTTGCGCTCGATGCAGGGCACCTGAACGAGCCCCCCCACCGGGTCGCAGGTCAGCCCCAGGTTGTGCTCCA
>LFCJ01000560.1_pt1 | contig 23670 bp, 11 predicted proteins | sample 643141 | NCBI WGS metagenome assembly LFCJ01 (sample SAMN03766243, study PRJNA286221) | soda lake metagenome | biome: soda lake; feature: Kulunda steppe; material: water; isolation source: sample B1-Br-g2 brine of Lake Bitter-1 | place: Russia: Kulunda steppe | collected 2010-07
ATCAGTTCTCGAATCGGCCGCATACAGCTCAAGTTCGAGTCCAACCAGGGCCTGTGAATTGTCGAACGTTCCGCTCTTGACTGCTTCTTTCAGCTCTTCAGCCTCTCGCTGTGCTTGCTGTTGGAACGCTTCAGCATCCACCTCAAAGGTCTGTTTGACAGCCGCCGCCAGTTCTGAACCCGACATATCAACTGGGTTTTTCGGCCAGCCCTTTTAATTCGGTGCTTGCGAAGGAAGGACGATTGCCGGTACGGGTAGGTCTGCGAGTAGTTCGATAACGGTCGAACCTGGTGGCGTTCCAGCACGTTCTGGGTCGCCGCTCGTCGTCGCGAGTATGATTTCGTCGATATCGTGCTCAGCAACCGCGTTGATGATTGCGTCTGCAGGTTCTCCGCTTTTGTTAAGGGACTCGACTGTTGGTTCCAGGAGACGAACCCGCGCCACATTCGCTGCATCTCCTGTGTCTCGTGGGTCTCTATCCGGCTCTTCGACTGTGAGAATGTAAACCGTATCGTCGGCACTGACTCGGCCGTCAAGGTAGTCACATGCTGCGGCAGTCGTGTGGACAGATGCTGTTGCGACGAGAACCTTCATCACCGGTCGGTTCGTCCCGGAGCACCTATCGGTTTTCATCTCTTGCGCTCGACTATGGCAGCAGGTGGAACCTACACACTCCTCGTCCATCTCGGAGCCGATGTGTCGATAGACGTTGGTGCGCTCGGAACCAACTCGTTTGAGAGTGGGTGGTATGCGTACGTTGGCAGTGCGCTCGGTCCCGGTGGGTTCAGCCGTATCGACCGGCATCGCGAACTTGCGGCTGGTGAACGCGATGTCCGCCACTGGCATATCGACTATCTGCTTGGGCACCCCGAGACGACGCTGGAATCAATCGTCCGCACGGCTGAGTGTGACGGTGAGTGTGCGATTGCTCAGCAACTCACCGAAATGTGTGAACGCAGTGCAATTGTGGATGGTACGTCAATTGCGCAGTTTGGCTGTACCGACTGCTCTTGTGACTCGCATCTCTTTTTTGCAAGCGATGGTGAGTCGTTACATGAGTCAGTAGAGGCCGCGCATCAGCGCCTTCGGTAGGTATTGGTCTCTCACTGGGCCGAGACGGTCTCGTGTTCCCGACACTCCCGGTCGAGACAGTGTTCACCTGTGGCTGTTTCAAATCGTGGGAGTCCACAGTCACAGTCCTCGTTCGCAATTCCGGCTGGAAACGAAAAGCCAGTCTCACAGTCTGGGTAGGCTTCACAGCCGAGAATCAGTCCTCCCCGACGAAGGACACGCAGAGCGCTTCCACACTCCGGACAGTCCCATTTGCGGTCGAATGCTTGTTTGACTCGCTCGTCAAGCGACTCACACTCGCGGTCGAGACAGACAACAAAGGAGACTCCGCGTTCGACACGCATTCGTGGTAATCCACAGTCACAATTCTCATCGAGCACCGTTGCACCTGTTGGGAGTCGATATCGCGATTCACAATCTGGACAGCTGATGGCTCCAGAGGACCGTGTTAATCTGCCTCCACAGGCCGGGCAGTCACCAACGGGGATGCCCGCATCGCTTGTTGGATACTGGGCATGTGCGTAAGTCTCGTGAACGACGACTTCGAGTTTTTGTGAGCCATCCCGGGCCTCAATTCGGTCCGGCGTAACGGTGGTCATTTCTGGACGGGTTAGCCACGCAACAGGTTGGTAGCCATCTGCGTCATGGACGAGCACTGTTTGGTCGGGCTTGACAAGGACGAGTACGTCGCCGTGCTGTGTCTGTTCCCGTGTTCCTTCAAAAACCGTTGTACAGCGACCAGCGATGAGGTGTGCCGTGTTTGACATAGCCCTGACTGGTCGTGTAATCGGATATAAACCATTGGCATCATGACACTGGGAAAACGCGTATTCATCTGGCTCGAACTGCCTCGGCTTATTTGCCTGAGCGACACGTTTGTGATGAAAGAAATTAGGGGTTTATGCTTTATCGCCCTAATTCTATCGCATGAATGACTGAAACATTATATCGGTCTATCGCTGAACAGAGCAACGACGGTATTTTCGTTGCTCGGGCTGACGAAATCGTTTATATTAACGAGCAATTACAGGAGTGGACAGGATATTCAGAGGCGGACCTCCTCGGAGCGCCGAAATCAACACTCTTCGTGTCTGGTGACCAAGACCGCGTCGAAACATATCACAGGCAACGACTCGAAGGAGAGTCAGCACCAGCGCAGTATCGGGCGTCACTCGAAACTAGCTCTGGTGGTTCTCTTCTCGTCGAAGTTTCTGTCAGCCGGATAACGTACGAGGAAGAGCCTGCAGTCGTCGTCTTTTGTCGTGATTTCACGGAGCAAAAACAGCGTGAGCAGGAGGTCAACCGCCTCAACCACCGGTTTGAGACGGTCCTGGAAACGATGTCCGCGGCGGTCTTTCTGAAAGACACCGACGGCCGGTATCTGCTGATGAACCGAGTAAGTCGGGAGCTGTTAGACGTGGACGAAGAAGAGATTCCCGGGCTGACGGACGACGACCTCTTTCCTCCAGACGTCGCTGAGAAGGCCCGGTCAGAGGATAGGCAAGTTATCGAGAGCGGAAAAACAAAAGAGATAGAAGAGATAGTCCCCACAGCGGAGGGGGAAACGGTTCGAATCACTCGTAAATCACCGGTTTACGACGATGGGGAGATTACGGCCATCTGTGGTGTTTCGACCGATATCACCGAACAGCGAGAGCGCGAAGAGGAGTTGAAGCAACTGAAAGAGCGGTTCGACCTCGCCGTCGAGGGTGCTAACTTGGGCGTCTGGGACTGGGATATGACCACCGACGAAGTGGAGTTCAACGAACAATGGGCAGAAATGCTTGGTCACTCGCTTGAGGAGACCGACTCCCACCTGGAGGAGTGGGAAAAACGCGTCCATCCCGACGACATCGAGGCCGTCGAGGAGGCGCTGAACGACCACATCGGTGGTGAGGCAGAGTACTACGACACGGAACACCGAATGCGGACTGCTGACGGCGGCTGGAAATGGGTCCGCGACGTTGGAAAAGTTGCAGAGCGCGACGAAGAAGGTAATCCCGTTCGAGCCGTCGGCATTCGCCGCGATATCGACGACCGGAAAACATCCGAGCGACAGCTAGCAGAGCAGCGGGAGATGTTTACCCAGGGCCCCGCCGTCGTCTTCAAGTGGCGGGAAGCGGAGGGCTGGCCGGTCGAACACGTCTCCGAGAACGTCGAAGCGGTACTGGGTTACAGCCCGACGGAGCTACAGTCGGGGATAGTGGCCTACGCCGACATCATTCACGAGGAGGACCGCGAGCGCGTGTTCCAAGAGGTCGACGAAAACAGCACTGAGGAAACCGAACAGTTCAGTCACGAACCCTACCGGGTCGTTACCGCCGATGGAACCATCCGATGGGTACTCGATTACACGAGGAACATCTGGCAAGACGGCGAGATTACCCATCGTCTAGGCTATCTCGTGGACATTACCGAGCAGCGACAGAGCGAGAGATACCTCCAGAAAGCTCAGGAAGTCGCCGATATCGGCTGGTGGCGAAAGGAAATTCACTCGGACCAGATTTACTGGTCCGAACCGATATACGAGATGTGGGGAGCGGACGGCGAAATCGGCTATCTCGACCACAAAACGTTCCTTGAGTTTATCCATCCTGAGGACGAAGAACGGGTCGATCAGGCGTGGCAGGCCGCACTCGATGGGGGCCCCTATGACGTCGAACACCGGATCATCACCGGTGACGGAGAGGTCAGGTGGATGCGACAGGTCGCTGAATTCACGCGGGATGGTGCAGGCGAACCGATTGAAGCTGTTGGCCTCGTGCAGGATATCACCGACCGCAAGGAGCGCGAGCAGGAACTCCTCCGGACACGGAACCTAATCGAGCGGACCCAGGAGAACGCGTCGATTGGCTGGTGGGAGGTTGATTTGGAAAGAGACCGACTCATCTGGAGTGATGAAGTCTATCGCATCCACGACCTGCCCACAGATGCTGACGTCGCATTGGAAGATGGTATCGAATTCTACCACCCGGACGATAGAGAAACAATCAGGACCGCAGTAGAGCAAGCCATCACGAACGGTGAACGGTACGACTTGGAGCTGCGAATTGTCACAGCAGAGGACAGAGTCCGATGGGTCAGAACTGTTGCTGAGCCGCAGTACAGCGATGCTGATGAGCTCACCGGAATTCTGGGTATCTTCCAGGATATTACCGACCGCAAAGAGCGCGAAAAGAGACTCGAAGAGACCAAGCAACGACTGTCACTTGCACTGGAGGCAACGGAAACGGGCGTCTGGGAGTGGAATTTGGAAACCGACGAACTCATCTGGACCGATTCGATGGAACAGCTGTTTGGAATCGAACCCGGTACGTTCGAGGGAACCTACGCTGCATTCGCTGAGTATGTCCACCCGGAAGATTTGCCTGCAGTGGAGGAGGAAATTGAACAGTCAGTTGCCACAGGTGACCCCTTCCAGATGGCGTATCGAATCCAGGGTGAGGACGGCACACAGCGATGGGGGGAAGCGCGCGCCGAACTCACCGAAGCGGAAGATGGTTCTCGTCAAATGATCGGCATCGTCACCGATATCACTCAACGTAAGAAGACTGAAAAGGAACTCGAAGCACGACAGGAAGAACTGAGACAGATCATCGACCTCGTGCCGGATCTGGTTTTCGCAAAAAACCGCGAGGGCGAGTATCTGCTGGCCAACGAGGCGACCGCCGAGGCATACGGGCTAACACCGAAAGAGGTTGAAGGAAGGAAGGAACCGGATATCATACCGGACATGGATGAGTCGGACGACTTCCGCGCAGACGACGTAGAGGTAATCGAATCGGGCCAACCAAAGATGATTCCCGAGGAGGAACTGACCACTGCCGACGGCGAGACGCGCATTTTTCAGACGACGAAGATTCCGTATCAGGTCCCGGGGAGCGGCTCGGATGCGGTACTCGGCTATGCCCGCGACGTGACCGAACTCAAAGAGTACGAGCAGTTGCTCGAAACACAGCGGGATAATCTCGACATACTCAACAAGATTGTTCGTCACGACGTTCGAAACAAACTACAACTGGTCAAACTGTATTCGGAGAATCTCGATTCGTACGTGGAGGAGAACGGCAAAGAGTACCTCGAACACGTTCGTGCTGCGACAGAGGACGCCATCGACATTACAGAGGCTGCGAAAGACGTTACAGAGGTTATGATGCGGGTTGAGACAGCGTTAGACGCCGTCGACCTCCGTGCTCCACTCGTCAACGAGGTTCAGAAGGCGGTAACGAACTTTGAAGACGCAGATATCAGGCTCGAGGGCTCGATTCCAGCAGTCCATGTTCGGGCCGATAAGATGCTCGAATCGGTGTTCCGGAACCTGATTCAAAATGCGATCCGACACAACGACAAGCCCATCCCCGAAGTAGTCGTGTCCGTCGAGGAAAACGACGAGGACGTGGAGATTCGCTTTGCTGATAACGGTCCCGGAATTCCTGACGCACAAAAACGGGAGATATTCGAAGAGGGGGCGAAGGGGCTGAAAAGTGACGGTACTGGCCTAGGACTCTATCTCGTGCAGACGCTCGTCGACCGATACGGCGGCGATATCCACGTCGAAGACAACGAGCCAGAAGGGACGGAATTCGTCCTTACACTTCCGAAAGAGACCACTGGTAATTCAGGGAGCTGGCTTTAAGCCTCGTAGCTGAAGCATTCAATCTGTTTCTGGCATTCACGATACAAGACTCCAAGACTCACGGTTGATACATGGAAAGCAACTTCTTTAATCAGTCCTGAAGAACGCTACGCGAGAATGGGTTACCGAGAGCTAGCCGAATAAATATTCACTCTCGGAACTCGTCGAGAACGCTGTCGTGCATTCGGACCAGGAGACGCCAACCGTAGAGGTTCGAGTATGTGACAACGTTGATGCTCCGGCGATCACAGTTTCCGACGACGGGCCAGGAATCTCCGAGATGGACCAACAAATACTGCTTGAGGGTAAGGAAACTGATCAACTCTATCACGGGAGCGGACTTGGTCTCTGGCTCGTGTACCTAATCGTCGAGGAGAGCGGTGGAAACGTTACTATTAGTGAAAACGAACCCTGCGGGAGCATCGTTACACTTCAGCTGTTTGACCGGTAACGCCGGAAATCGAGTGTTTACCGCCACTCTCTCCGTAATACGGTGTGGCAGGCACAGAGTTGTTCCCTTTCTGGTGATTGAATCATGAACTCTCTCCTGTGAGATGCACGCGTGGATTCGAGCAACTAGTCGCTATCTTCTGTTGTCTGGACCAAGACAACAACATCGCCGTGTTGTGTCTGTTCCCGCGTCCCCTCAAAACGTGTTGTACACCGACCAGCGATGAGGTGTGCCGTGTTTGACATCGCCCCGATTGATTCCGTTGTCGATTATAAAGCTCAGGAACAGAGAGGTGATACCACGTTCACACACTGTTACAGCCCATATCCAGTGGAGTGATCGGACTCGTCCCGACTGCTGTCATCTTCTTTGTTTTGCTGTTCCGGAACCATCAGCCCGTTCTCCCCATGTATCAGTGGGTGGTCTGTTGGTTCTGGCTCCTCACTGTTCGTTTCTGCGCCGTCACTATTGTCTCAATGCCCGGCCAACCCCACCGCAGCAGCAATGCCCAGAAACGGTCCGTGCCGTCGCTGTGCTACTCCGTATTCGTGGATTCTCTGCTCGTATCTTGTTCAAACATCCGATAGCTCATCCTCGTAAAGAGTGACCTCTGTCTCGTATTTCTTCACGTACTGTGGACTGTTCTGGCGTAATCTGCTGGCGTGTCTTTTGCAATGTGTCAGTAGAGCGGCGTTGCTTCGGATCGGTACTGTTCGAAGAGCTGTTCTCCCCAGGCGATTGCGTCAGGATTGGCGGTGTCAATCCACGCGAGCGGTGCCCCCATCGATTCGCTGTGGACGCCGATTCCAATACGGTCCTCGAAAACCACCATGGCAATAGGGAGATCGTTGTGGACAGCGGCCGACACGTGTTCCTGTTCGAGTGCGGCTGTCGCCAGATTCGGATATTCTTCCAACACGAGTTCGATTACTTTCGGGTCGTAGATGATGTCCGACTCTAGACCCGCTTCGATTCGTTCGTGAGCGATATCGATGTACATCGGCTCGAGGAAGCTCTTGTTGAACCCCTTGATTCGTGATGTCTTCTGGAATAGCTCGATAAACCGGCTCATCGGGCGGAACGGGTCATCGTAGGTGGCTTCGGTAACCGTCGCATCTGCAAACAACTGGTACTCAAATTCAATATCGTCGGGGAGTTCGTTCAACAGTGATTTGAGCGACGTTGCTCTCACCACCTCTTTGTGGTATGTCTGGACAGCCTCGCCGATGATTGAACCGTATCTCGTGAGTTCGTATCCATTGTCTGTTTCCTGGATGAGTTCTTGATCGAGAAACGACGTAATAATTCGGTGGGCTGTGGGCCGTGACACGTCGAGCTGTTCAGCAAGCTCTCGCTTGTCGAGGTGTTGATCTTCGAACGCCTCGAAGGTTGAGCGCCGACGAATGAACTCGAGTATTGCCTTGGTGTCGCTATCTTCAGGCACTTTTTTTGACTACCGGTGATGTTGACTATATAGTTTTGGGATTTGTGCACGCCGTGAACAGTGTCCACGGTGTGAACAACATACGCCAGATGACATGATATAGTTGCGAGTTGTACCTGTTTTAATGTCTTCACGGCAACAAATGCATACTCCCGAAGATTTCGGGCGTAAGCTGCAAGCAATTTTTTTCTCAGTGTTGATGGTTACCTCGATGATAGCTGCCGGTGGTGTTGGGACGGGTGGGGCTGCTGCGACACCACAGGCCACAGATTCCAGTACCAACGCAATCGGAGTGTCGTCGTGTGGCGTCACACTCAATCAGACTGGTGCCACCTATCAGCTCACACAGGACCTGACCATATCCTCGGGGACGTGTCTGACGATTAGTAACAACAGCATAACATTCGACGGAATGGGCTATACGATAACGAAAGACGGTGCCGATGAGACTCCCCGATACGGCATTTCGACGGGCACGCTTCCGTTGGAAGATGTCGTCGTTAAAAACGTCACTATTGAAGGATTCGGCGGTTCTGACAGCGCAGGAATCCACTTCCGTTCAGTTGACAACGGCGAAATAGCGAACGTTCACACGGCGGATAACTACCACGGGATCCATCTCGACTCGATGGACGGAACCACTGGTTCATCGAACATCACCATCGATCAGGTGACAGTGACGAACAACGCCGAGGTTGGGATCTTACTGGGTAACCCATCCGAAGAGGTCGTTGCGAATGACAATACGATCCAAGACAGTGTCATTACAAATAACGGCGCACATGGGATTCACTTGGTTGGTGTCAACCCGGCCAGTGAGCCGCGCTACGGCTCTTCCGACAACCGCATTATCGGTAACACAATCTCAGGAAACGGCGACGGGAATCACTACGGGATTCGTGTTTTCGGCGGGGAGAATAACGAGGTTCGAGGCAACACCATCAGCGAGAACGCCCGCGGTGGCATTACCCTCCTAAACGACGCATACAACACGACGATAGCAGGAAATACGATTCAGGATCACAATAAAACCCAATTTAGTAGCGATTACGGGATTTACATCGGATATGCTGCTGAAACGATAGTCGAAGACAACGAGATACGTGAGAATCAGGTCGGTATCGATGTTGGTGACCTGACACAGGCTACGAACTCAGTCGTCTCCGGAAATGAGATAATCGGCGGTGCATCCTATGGGGTCTGGGTACGAGATTCCGCGACTGACACCACGATTACGGATAATACCCTCCGGGAGTTTTCGAATTTGGAGGGAATCTATGTGAACAGTGCCTCAGACACCACGGTAACCGGCAACACTATCGTGGAGAGCACTCGCGGGATGCATCTCGAAGATGTATCTGAAATACTGGTGAGTGATAACGTCGTCCACGTTACTGAGCATGCGGTCAGACTCCAGGCACTATCGAACGTCTCGGTGACGAACCTCGATATTGGACAATCGACGGCCGCCAACACCACGATTTCGCTGACAACAGGCGAGATGGCATCTAACGACAATGTTTGGGTGTATGCGACCGACCTCCCGCCAGAGAACAGGGCAAATACGAGCGTCGGACGGTACTTCGACGTGCGCGGCACGCCGCCGCTGTCAGTCGAGGTTAGCTACACCGAAGACGATGTCGCCGGCCTCGACGAAGATCTCATCTCGCTCCAGCAGTACGACGGCACGGCCTGGGTCGGCGTCGATGGATCGAGTGTCGACACCGATCGAAACGTCGTGACAGCAGACCTCACCGTGTTCAATAGCAGCACACCGCCCTCGACGTTTGGCCTCTTCGCCGATCCGCTCGTGACTGGCCTGTCCGTCGAAGGGCCATCGATCAACAGAACCGAGATTGCAGTCGGTGAGAGCGTACTTGTCGATGCAACAGTTGTCAACAACGGGAGCATCGAGGGAGATCTCACAGTCGAACTCGAAATTGACGATACCGCCGTCGTTAGCCAGATCGTGACGGTTCCTGCAGGCGGGGAGGAGACGGTGGAGTTTGTCTACGCGTTCGCGGAAACGGGCGTCTACACCGTGAGTATTAATGGTGTCTTCGCTGGAACGGTCACCGTTGGCGAGGACGCGATCGAGGTCGTATACAGCGACCTGTCGGTTTCGGCCACGGAGATTTACACGGGATCAAGTGTCAACATCTCCGCGACTATTGAGAACACCGGCAGTTCCGACGGCGACTACACTGCCCCGCTGGTCATCGACGGTGATCTCGTCGACACGAGGGAAGGGACCCTTTCCGTGGGCGAAACACGGACAGTGACGTTCTTCTATCAATTTGATTCTGGCGGCGACCACGACGTCACGATCGGCGATTTAGCTACTGAGACAGTGTCGGTCACGCCCGCGTGGGCACAGTTTGGCTTCGGTGACAACAACGTCGGCGCTGGTCCGGACCTCACTGGCCCAGTCGTTTCTGTCGATAAGAAGTGGAGCTACACTGCGAGCAGTCAGTCGTGGGGCCACGTTCGATCTTCGCCGGCGATCGTCGATGGCGTCGTCTATGTCGGGAGCTGGCCACCGATGATCCACGCTGTTGACGCGGAGAGCGGCGAGGAACTCTGGACCGTCGACACAGACACTTCGATTGTTACTGCACCCGCAGTCGCGGACGGCATCGTCTACGCAACGAGCAGCGGAGGGACGGTCTACGCGATCGATGCTGACGGAGGTACCCTGTGGAGTGAGCCAATCAGTGACGGTGATCCACTAACCTCGCCGCGGGTCGTCGATGGAGCGCTGTACGTCGGCAGCGAGGACGGGAACCTCTACGCGCTGGATCCAGCGGACGGATCGGAAGTGTGGAGCTTCGACACGGAACGAAAGGTCGAAACGACACCAGCGGTCTCGAATGGAGTAGTCTACGTCGCAACGAGCCCAAAATCGGGGCAATCGTCAGACGAGAAAGTATATGCAATCGATGCTGACGAAGGTACTCCCCTGTGGAGTGCTGACGAACCGCTACTGGTGAACACGGCGATAACCGTTGTCGACGGTATCGTCTACGTCGCGGACTTCAGCGGGACGGTTCACGCCTACGATTCGGCGGACGGCACCCGGCTGTGGGATGTAGCAGTGAGTTCCAGCCAAATCAACGGCGCACCAACCATCGCAGATGACGTCGTCTACGTCGGGAGTGATGACAACCACGTCTACGCGCTCAACGCGACCACTGGAGAGGATGTCTGGCAATTCGAAACCGGGAGCGACGTGCGATCGTCACCAGCAGTTGCGAACGGCGTCCTCTACGTTGGAAGCTTCGACAACAACGTTTACGCGATAAACGCAAAGACTGGCGGGGAGATCTGGCAGTTCGCGACCGGGGGTAGTGTCTGGTCCTCACCCGCTGTGCTGGATGGCGTCGTCTACGTCGGCAGCGACGACGGACGGCTCTATGCACTTCAGGAAACCTCGGACCCGATAGTCGATGGCGGCATCACGATCGATATCGACTCGACCAACGAGCCTGTGACTGCGGGTGAGTCACTCGTCGTGGCGGCCACGCTCACCAACACGGGCGGAGCGGAGACCACGGAGACCGTCGAACTCAGAGACGGGGCAACGGTGCTCGACGAAGTAGACGTGACCCTCGACGCCAGCGAGAGCAAATCGATCGAATTTACGTGGGAGACCACCACAGACGATTCCGGCGTCTTCAATCTCACTGTCGCTTCGTCATTCGATTCGGACACGGTGACTGTAACGATCGATGCACCGACGAGCGATCCCTTCTTTGCGGTGACGATTGACGGCACCAACGAACCGATTACCGCGGGAGAAACACTTGAAGTGTTTGTCACGGTCGCCAACACGGGCGACGAGGAGGGTACAAAAACAGTGGAGTTGGTGAATTTCGACGGAACGGTTGTCGATTCGACCTCACTCACGTTGGCAGGAGGTGCAACCGAGGCGATCACGCTCCAGTGGACTGACGCACCCGAAGGAACCGGCGACGTGACCGTTCGAACCGAGGACGACGAAGCGACCCGAACGGTCGCGATCGGTACTGACACTGCCGTCGAGGTGGTCACCTGCCGGGTCATCGATACCGCCGGCAACTACGCGCTATCCAGCGATCTCAGCGGCGAGGATACCTGTATCATAATTACCGCGAGCGACGTGTTCTTCGACGGTGGCGGGCACACCATCACGGCCTCGAATGCGACCGGAAACGATTGGGGTATCCACGTCACCGGTGGCGATGGTCGGATCGAGAACGTCACCGTCTCGAACGTCGATCTAGAGGGTTGGGACAACGGTGTGCGGTTCCAAAACGTCGATAGCAGCGAGCTATCGAACACACTCGTGGAGAACGGCTCCACCGGTGTCCTTCTGCTCAACTCGAATGACAACGAGCTCGCGGACCTCACGATCCAGGACAACGACCGACGGGGGCTCTCAATAGAGTTCAGCAACGACAACGTCATTACCGGCGTTCAGGCAACTGGAAACGAGGCGGACACGACGTTCAGTGGCCGGGGATCGCTGTATCTCTTCGATTCATCGAACAACAAATTCGAGGACATCTCCGTCACCGACGGCCTCTCGGGTGTTCGAATATCCTTCAGCAGCGGCAACGAGTTCGTCGGGCTCACCACCGAGCGCCACGCGAACTACGCCCTCGAAGTACAGAGCAACAGTAACACGTTCACCGACGTCGTCGCGACCGATAACGGCTGGCACGGGATTCAGATCCAGACGGCGAGCTTCAACACGTTTGAGAACGTTTCGGTGACCGGTACCGGCGGGAGTGCAGTTCGGCTCACCGACATCGGTGGCTCGGGAGGACCACCGCAGAACAACGTCTTCGAGAACGTCAGCGTAACCGACAACGACGGCTCGGCGATCTCGCTCACCGGTTCGAACGATAACGCGTTCCGCGACGTGACGGCCGCATCGAACACCGGAACGGCGGTGACCTTCGTGAGCAGATCCGAGGGGAACCTCGTCGAGTACGGCGAGATCGACCACGGAAGCAACACTGCTGTCAACTTCGGTCCCGACAGCGTCGGAAACACGGTCCGGGAGGTAGCGCTTCGTGGAACTGGAACGCCGTTTATTGCACAGGACGGCGACCCCAACAACGTCTTCGACCGCGTCGACGTCGATGGAACGGTCGTGTCGCTGTCGGCTCGCGGGGTCGGGAGTTCCCAAGCATCGCCGGAAACGCTTCCCGCGGACGCGGCTTCGCTGGACTCCTACCTCGGACTCAACCCGCACGCTTCCGGAGTGACCCACGTCGAGTACCTTCGGTTCCACTATGATGCGTCGGACGTGGAGTCGCTCAACGAGTCCGAACTCTCCGTCTGGCGGTTCGTGGATGGTGAGTGGGAAGCGCCCGCGGACGCATCCTACGCCACCGGCGTCCACACCGACGAGCAGTATGTCTTCGCGAATGACATCGACGAGACCCACCTACCGGCGACGTTTGGCGCGCTTGTCGCGACGACCCCACCGCCCACAGATGAAGATGGTGACGAGACTGACGATGGTGGTACCGGTGTCGGCGGAGGCGCTCCACCGGCTCCCCCCGAACCGGAGCCAGAGCCAGACGCTCCGTTCCTCGCAGTGAGCATCGTCGAGACCACGTCACCGGTGACGGTGGGTGAAACACTCGACGTGACCGCCATAGTCGAGAACACCGGCGAGGAAAACGGCAGCGGAACGATCGAACTGCTCGCGGACGGGGCGGTCGTGGATTCGACGTCAGTCTCGCTCTCGAGTGGCGACGAGGTGGCGATTGTTCTCTCGTGGGTGACCACCGCTGACGACGTGGCCGAAACGATCCAGATCGAGGTGCGTAGCGACGACGACACGGCGACCGCCGTCGTCACCGTGAACGCGGTGGACGAGGACGCCGAGGTCGTCCTGTATAACGCCCGTGCACAAAGCGATACCGTGAGCGTCGGCGAGACGCTGACCGTCTTCGGCGACTTCTACAACCTCGGTACGACGACCGGAGAGCGGACCGTGACGCTGTTCGTCGATGGCGTAGAAGTTGACGACGCGACGGTGACCGTCTCGCCGGGTCTGGCTCGTGGCGCTGCACAGCTCGCGTGGACCCCGAGTGCGGATGACGTTCCAGACGGGGAGCTGTCGACGGAGGCCACCCTCTCGCTCGACGGCCTGCTGGTCGGCACCGTGACCGTCGAGAACCCGTACTCCGATATTCGGGTGATCTCCGCATCCGCCTCCACAGCGGAACTCGTACACGGTGAGCACATGTACGTCATCGGGAGCATCTACCAGGCGGGTACCATCGAGGGAACTGAGGAGATCGAACTCACCGCCACGAACACCGAAACGAACGAGACGTTGGTCGTCGGCAGTCAGGAAGTGACGCTCCAGTCTGGGTTCTATCATCTGGGCGCAATTAACATCACGTACGCACCTGACGAGCCCGGCACATACGACCTCGAGTTGGGTGACAGAAACGCCGGAACCGTCGAAGTCGAACCCGCCGAATCCGACATTCAGGTGATTGCGGCCTCCCCTTCGGCGATCGAACTGATCGAGGGTGAACAGGCGTACGTCGTCGGGAGTATCTATCAGGCGGGCAACATTGAGGGAACTGAGGAAATCGAACTCACCGCGACGAATACCGAAACCAACGAGACGGCAGTCATCGGTAGTCAAGATGTCACGCTTCGACCCGGCGTCTACCACCTCGGCGCACTCAACATCACCTACGTACTCGAGGAAGCAGGCACCTACGAACTGGCCTTGGGCGACCGCGATGCTGGCACCATCGAGGTGGCGTCCGCCGAGTCCGATATTCGAGTCATCAGCGCCGGTGTCGCAGCGACCGAGTTGGTCGAGAACGAACACACCTACGTCGTCGGGAGCATCTACCAGGCGGGCACCATCGATGGCCCACAGCAGATCCCGCTCACCGCAACCAAACAGGAGACGGGCGAGACACAGACGGTCGACACCGTCGAGGCCGAGCTCACTCCTGGCGTCTACCATCTCGGCGCGCTCAACGTTACGTTCGAACCGACCGAGGCCGGTACCTACGACCTCAAGTTGGGTGACAAAAACGCCGGCACCGTCGAGGTCGAACCCGCCGAATCCGACATTCAGGTCATTTCCGCAGCAGTGGGTGACGTCGAGATATTACAGACCGAAGAGACCTACGTCGTCGGGAGCATTTATCAGGCTGGCAATATCGAGGGTCCACAGGAGATCCCGCTCACCGCAACCAAACAGGAGACCGGCGTAACACGGACAGTCGACACCGTCGAGGTCGAGCTCACGCCCGGCGTCTACCATCTCGGTGCGCTCAACGTTACGTTCGCACCGACCGAGGCCGGTACCTACGACCTCCAGCTTGGCACTCGAAACGCCGGCACCGTCGAGGTCGAACCCGCCGAATCCGACATTCAGGTCATTTCCGCTTCCGCCTCCGCGGTCGAGGTCATCGAAGGTGAGACCTTCTCGGTTGTCGGTAGCATCTACAACGGCGGCGACGTCGAGGGGACCGAAACGATCGAACTCACCGCGACGAGAAACGAGACAGGTGAGACCCGCGTACTCGGGAACCAGGAAGTGACACTTGACGCCGGTGTCTACCACCTTGGCGCGCTCAACATCACCGCGGAGATCAACGAGTTCGGGTACTACGATCTTGAACTGGGCACCCACGACGCCGGTTTGATCGCCGTGGAGGAAGCGATAACGGAGATCACCGTAATCTCCGCGTCGACCCAAGACGTGGAACTCGTCGAAGGTGAGAGGACGTACGTCGTCGGCAGCGTTTATCAGGGTGGGAACGTCGAAGCGACGGAGGAGATATCGCTCACCGCCACGGACACCGAGACCAACGAAACGGCGGTCGTGGGAAGCCAGGATGTAACACTTGCCCCGGGCGTCTACCATCTTGGCGCGCTCAACATTACGTTCGAGCCCACGCAGCCGGGCACCTACGACCTTGTGCTGGGCGATAGACACGCCGGGACCGTCGATGTGGCTGCCGCTGAATCGGATATTCAGGTCATCGCAGCGGGCCTCTCGGAGATCGAGTTGGTCGAAGGCGAACAGACGTATTTCATCGGGAGCATCTATCAGGCAGGTAACATTGAAGGAACTGAGGAGATCGACCTCACCGCGACGAATACCGAAACTGACGAGACGTCCGTCGTCGGCAGTCAGGAGGTGACGCTCCGACCCGGAGTCTATCATCTCGGTGCGCTCAACGTTACGTTCGCACCCGCGGAGGCCGGCACCTACGATCTTGCGTTGGGCGGCAGAAACGCTGGCACCGTTGAGGTCGAACCCGCCGAATCAGATATCCAGGTAATTGCGGCCTCCACCTCAGCGGTCGAACTGGTCGAAGATGAACAGGCATACGTCGTGGGGAGCATCTACCAGGCGGGTAACATCGATGGTCCACAGGAGATTGCGCTTACCGCAACCAATCAGGAGACTGGCAAAACACAGACGATCGACACTGTCGAAACCGAACTCAGCCCTGGCTTCTACCATCTAGGTGCGCTCAACGTCACGTTCGCGCTCGAGGAAGCTGGCACCTATGCCCTCGAATTAGGTGACCGAAACGCTGGGACCATCGAGGTCGAACCTGCTGTCTCTGATATCCAAGTGATTGCGGCATCGGCCTCCGCTCTCGAGATGGTTGCGGGCCACGAAGCGTACGTTGTAGGAAGCATCTATCAGGCGGGCACCATCGATGGTCCACAGGAGATTGCGCTCACGGCAACCAATCAGGAGACAGGCGGGACACAGACAGTCGACACTGTTGAAACCGAACTCACGCCCGGCTGGTACCACCTCGGTGCACTCAATGTCTCACTCACGCTCGACGAACCGGGTACCTACGACCTCCAGCTTGGCGACCGAAACGCCGGGACTATCGAGGTCGTGCCGGGAACCGTCGACATCGACATCATCTCCGTCGAGGGACAGGGCACCGGCTTCGACCTGGAGACGAACGAGCAGCTCGTGTACACCAGTTCCAGCGCGACGGTCGACGTTGACATCGAGTCTGACGCTCCCCTTGAGGAGGTGACGCTTCTCGTCTCCTCGCAGGCGACCACGTTTGCGGTCACGGCAGCCGGCACGCACGTGGAGGATGACTGGTGGCAAATCGACGTCCCACTCGATGATATTCCCGACGATGGCCGATACGACCTCACAGTGGTCGCTGCCGATGTCGCCGGCAATGGTGATGTCGCAGTCGTCGAGGACGTGCTCGTCATCGACCGCTCGGACCCATCGCTCTCCGTCAGCATTGGAACCGGGTTGCTCGACGCCTCGCAAATCACCGTCACCAGCGACGTCCCACTCGCGGACGTCCCCATCGTAGAGGCGTGGTTTATCGACACGGATGGTGCAGCCCACTCGACGACCGTCACGATGGACGCGCCCGGCCCCGACGGGACGCGCTACACCGGGACGATTGACGCTGTGGAGTCCGGTACCTACGCGGTGTTGGTCACCGCGGCCGACAACGCAGGCAACGAGGCCACCGCCGAGGCGAGCGCCTACATCACGCGAGCATTCACGCTCGGTGACGGCGCGGTCACGTTCGACCAACACGGCAGTTCGGTCGAGTTCCACCTCGCTGAGGATGCCGACCAAGTGATTGCCGAACAGGAGCTGTTTGGGTCGTTCACCGCGTACGACGGCCACCACGATATGGGCGGTGCGCTCGGCGTCGGATTCCTCACCGCCGACCTTGATCCGTTCATCGACCAGCAGCTTGAGATGGGCGGCGTCGAGTCGGCAACCGTTTCGATCGGCGTCGACCAGACTGCCCTTGGGGATGCGTCGATGGACGAGGTGGTTATCCATCACTACGAGCCCACTGCCGGGAGCTGGACGCCCGTCGAGACAACACACGACACCGTCGACGGAACCTCCCTGGTTTCTGCGGAGGTGAACCACTTCTCCACCTACGGCGCCTTCCTCGTTGACGACACCCCACCGACCGTGGTTGAAGTAACGCCCGGAGACGGAGAAACGGTGACGGCCGAGAACGACACGGTAACGGTCACGTTTGCCTATGAGGACGACCGTAGCGGAATAGATGTTGGGTCAGTTACAATCGATATCAACGGGACCGATGTCACGGCCGCGAACGGAACAACGATAACGTCACTGGCTGCCGAACATACGTTCGCCGCTGAGACTGGCGAGACCTACACGGCGACACTATCTGTCGCCGATCGCATTGGTAACGAGCTAACACGGAGTATCACCTTCGATGTCTCTTCTGACGTCGATTCACGTGATGAGTCTGCTGACACGGGAATTGCTGACACAACTGACACGGAGACAGGGAATGATACCATCCCACATGAACAGGGTCGGGAGGACACAGATCAGGATTCCGGGCTTGTTCCTCTCCTCTTAGTTGCTGGGCTCATGATGGCGATCACTCTCGGCATGGCGATATACTGGCGTCACAACCGATAGCCGCGGTGGTGCTTCCGTCTCGGTTGCGGGTACCGTTCCGGTCAATACTTTCGGCGCAATGCTCCGATGGGATGTTCGTTCTACCCTGTTCTGAATCGGCTGAATGAAAGCTCTCGGGCGGAGCTTTCTTCTCAGTGCTTGTGAACGCCCCATTCTTTGAATGTGCTGACTTCTAGCGCTTCATCCTACACTTTGGTAATACTTGGTACTATTGCACTTACCTGTAGGTTAATTATACACTTGTGTTTCACTCTGTTGCTGAATTTTATATAGTGACGTGGAACCAGCAGTTGGTATGTTTCACTTTGGAAAGGCAACCAAAATCTTTGTACAGACATTCCCGTTTGTGCTCTTGCGGGCAGCAACCGGTCTGTTGCTTGGTATCGCCACAATCGCCTACTTCGGATTCGTGCTGTGGTTTGGGTGGACGCTCCTTGATGCCGGAACGATCTCTGGCTGGGTCGGAATCGTGGGATTGCTCATCGCTATCCTAATTTTTATCGGTATTTGGCGATTATTCAGTCGGTATGTGTTGTATTTGGTGAAGGCAGCGCATATCGCGGTCATCGCAGAGGTAATCGAAACAGGCGAGGTTCCCTCAAATCAGGTTCGATATGGGATAGGGAACGTTCGGTCACACTTCACTCAGACCAGTGCCCTGTTCGGGCTTGACCAACTCATTAAAGGCGTTATCAGGCAGTTCAATAACCAGACACTCTCTTTTTCCCGGTTGTTCTCGTTTTCTTCGGGTTTGCAGAATATCATTCGACTCATCGGCAAGGCCGTTGCACTCGCAGCTTCTTACATTGACGAAGCAATCCTCGCGTACATGTTCACCAAACCGGATGAAAATCCGTGGCGAGCAGCCCGTGATGGAGTTGTGCTGTACGGCAAGAACTGGAAGCCAGTGTTATTTTCGACACTTATCATTATCTTTGGGATGTACGCCGTTGCGTTTGTCGGCTTGCTCGCCCTGACGCCGCTGGCAAGCGTTCTTGGTGGCCTTTCGACTGCATTCGAGTTGATTGGGTGGGTCGCAGTTGTCGGGATTTTCCTGACTGGATACGTCGGTATCCTCAAACCATGGGTGAAAACTGTCGTCATTACAACCTTTTTGGTGGAATCTCGCGATGACACACCTGATAGCGAAACGATGGACCGTATTGCGGCCCGTTCGGACCGATTCAAAGAGCTCACGCGCCGGGCTGAATCCGATACTGAGCACACGCAATCGACAGAACGTGACGATGATGAGTCGGTCGCCCCGACATAACTGAAACGTTCGACCCGTCACGCCAGCAAGTATCAGTTAGTAACTATTCATTGCGAAATGTTCATATGTGATTGAGTTGATTGACTGATAGTATAACGCCCCTCAGTGAACAGATATGTCATGGCAACATACAATCTATGCATATCCAATTTTGCTGTCAACGACGGTTTCGCTTGTTCTTGCGGCGTATGCGGTTTGGTATGGCCGCCAACACCGTCAGACGCCAACGCTTCAGACGTTTGCGGCGATGAATATCGCTATTGCAATCTGGACTGGTTTTTCGGCCGTCAAACTGCTGAGTACAGACCCTGCCCTCCAGTTTCAGACATACCGACTGCTTTACTTCGGCAGCTCATCGGTTGGGCCATTGCTCCTGTTGTTTGTACTGACCTACACTGACCGTATCACAGTACTGCGCCCATCGATTGTCCTCGCGGTCTTTGCCGTCCCCGTTCTGTTCTGGGCGCTCTTGTTTACAAACCCATACGATGTGGTCATCGTAGAGAGTTATCTGGTTGATGCGGATGGCCTTGTTGTGATGCGTACCCAGACTGGGCCAGCGCATATTTTGTTTAGCTTCACCTACGCGTTGTTCATCGCTCTGGTAACCATCGGAGTGTTACTTCACGAATCGTTTAAACGAGGCTGGTCGTATCTGCCACAAGCGGTGCTTATGGGCGTTGCAATCAGCACACCTGTCATTGTGAGCGCGCTCACGTCCGCGGGCATCCCACCCTTTACCCTTGATAGTGTAAATTTTGTTCCAGCCTCAACTGCCGTTTCAGCAGTTGCGCTAAGCGTTGCGACGTTCAGATACCGGTTGCTTGACCTGCGCCCCATCGCGAATCGGACTGTCGTCGATCACTCTCCCGACGCAATGCTGGTTATTGATACTGCAGAGCGAATCGTTCACATCAACGACGCGGCAAATACTCTCTTTCACAGTGACCGACCGCTTCGCACTGCTCCAGTGACAGATGTACTCCCTGAGTTACGTATCGATACCGAATCCGAACAGATACTTGAGTATCAGTCACCGACTGGTCCAGTCGCTATTGAAGTGAGGGCACGGCCACTGCAGCGGCGTGATGAGCACCTTGGATGGGTAATTGTCTGTCGTGATGTCACCGAACGCCGACGACAACAAGCGGAACTTGAAGCGTTTTCCGCCGTTGTCTCTCATGACCTCCGGGCACCGCTTCGAAACGCCGAACGGTACCTTTCCCTCTTTGAAGAAACAACCGACTCAACGCTTGAGGCGGACGCTCACAGGCTACTCGAACGGAGCAAGGAAAACACACAACGTGCCCAGACGATGCTTTCTGACTTGCTTGCATACTCGCGGATAGAAACAACGCCGGTTGAGTTCGAACCGGTTGAGATGGACCGTACTCTGGATACGGTTCTCGATACGCTTGCGCACGATATCGATAGTCGAAACGCAACGGTTGAACGCTCTTCGCTCCCACAGGTTCGTGGGATTGACCACTTGCTCGTGAGATTGTTTCAAAACCTGCTTGCAAACGCGCTCAAACACGGAATAGCCGACTCATCGGCCGAAGAGTCGTCGCTTACCATCTCGGTTGAAGCGGCTCGAAAGGGCTCTTTCTGGGAGTTCACTGTCGCTGATGACGGTGTCGGGATGAACCCAGAGGAGCTTGCGTACGTTTTCGATTTGTTCAGCCAGGGAAGCAATGCCGATTTCGACGCAGGAACGGGGATGGGGCTTGCCATTTGTCACAAAATCGTCGACCGACATGGCGGTCAAATCGATATTCAATCAGCGCCTGACCAGGGAACGAGCGTCATGTTTACACTTCCTGCAGTTGAGCCAGAAACGTAATCGATGGTCACCCCTCATATGAAACTAACTCCAACCGGTATGTGACTTCGTCCCGGTCGTCGTCGTACTCTTCACCAGCGATGACCATCGCATGCTCTGGCGAAACGCAGTAATTTCCAAGGTACTCTTCGTTGAGGAGCCACGATTCGAGAACGTATCCCTCGATACCAGCATACGTTTCGGTCCCAACGACGTCAAATGTTATGCTAGATACCTCCGGGTCCAGTTCGGTTCCAACTGCAAGCGTTTCGAGGTCGACCTCTCCAAGGAGGTAGTTTGGAAACCACCGCTCGACCATGCGAGTTGGTAGTAACTCGCTGATATCGTATCCCTCGCCAATTTGAGAGGGATTGGTCATGCTCGGTTCGGGAACATCAGGAGAGGCTGTTAGTGACATCGTTTCTGTATCGCCAAGTACGGAATACTCGATGAACGTGGCCTCAACGGTTGCGTCATATCCATCCAGGGACGTAACGTCCCAAATAAACTCATCAGGGTCGTTGCCGGCCTCCATAGCGGACGGAATGCCGCCTTCGAAAACGTAGCGTCCTGTTTGTGTGTTGTGTCCGATTGTCAGTCCGCTGGTGGTCTCTGTGTCAGCGTTACTATCTGCTGCGTCTCCTTCCTGCTCATCGTCTCCGTTGGTAGCCTCCTCTGAGTCACCTCCAGTCTCTGTGTCATCACTGCTTCCACCGAGACAGCCAGCTAATCCGAGTACACTGCTAGTTCCACAGAGAGCAAGCCACCGTCTGCGCCCGATTTGTTTCGTCATATCTGCAAAGACTACTCGAAAATATATAGCAACGCGCGCAATTGGAGGTAATCGACCCAGTTACCTGCAGGTACCAGACTTTGTGAAACGAACTTGTGTCATGCGTTCACACGCGGAAACTCAATGCGAATCTTCGAACCGCTTGGCCAATTTTCGTCGACGGAGACCGCACATCCCAGTTCGTTGAACACAATCGACGCAAGCTGTATACCGACACCTGCCGCTGATAGCTCTGCGCCGGTTGCGTCCGGGTCGCAGAGCAGATTGCTGTGTGCTTGAGACAGGCTCCGACCGTTATTGGCGAAGGTTACGGCAACAGTCTTCTCGGTACGAGAAACGGTAATCGATGTATCATCTCTGGTCTGTGACCGCTCCACTGTGTTTTTCAAAATCTCTTCAAGTGCAGTTCGGAGCATTGGTGTCCCGGTTATCGTTGCCCTTCCTGTGGGAGTGCCATTTTCCACCAGTTCAATTGGGATTTCTGTTTCCCCATCAAGCTCAGTTACAATCGTTTGTAACAACCCAACGAGTTCGTAGTTGGGCGCAGCCCGCTCGGGGGAGGTGATGGTCTCCGTCAGTTGCGCTGTCGCATTTGTCTTATTGAGCATTCGGTAACCAGCTTCGAGTATTCGGCCGACTGCTTCTTCGTCAGCTGGATGCTTCCCTTGCAGCTGGTCTCCTTCACCGATGATGATGTTGAGGTCGCCCTGAAGATCCTGTCTAAGAAGTCTGTTTGTGAGCGCGAGCCGGTGTGTCGTCTCTGCTATCTCTGCTTGTATGGCGTGTCGCTCAAGCGCATACCGAAGCGTTCGGAAGAGGACTTGGCGTGTGAGCGTTCGTTTGTATAGATAATCCTGTGCGCCACGTTCGATTGCCTGAATGCCGAGTTCGCTTTCTTCGTGTCCAGTGAAGACAACAAACGGGGGGTGATGTGGGAGCTGTCCAAATCGCTCGACAGTCGCAATCCCTTTTGAATCCGGGAGGTCAAGGTCGAGTAACACGATATCTGGGTCGTGGTCTTCGAGTTGCGACTGTGCTTGGTGAAGCGAATCAGTGTGTGTAAACGAGTGAATGTCGAGTAGGGTCTCCGCGTGTTCGTTGTCGGTCGACCCAATCAATAACAGTTCAACCATCTGCGCGTCATCTGGATTGTCCTCGACCAACAGGACGTTCACCGGCACACCGCACTCTTCAGTTGTCACAGCCACCCAATCACATGCACATACTAAAAACATATTGGGAATCGTATCATTAATCCCTGGTTACGCAGGTACCCGACCGATGCAATTTAATATGCGTTCAGTGACAGTCGTACCATGAATAGGCGACAGGATTCGCTCCAACCCAGTGAAAAGCAGGCCTTACAGGCTCTTTCGCTCCTCTCCGGTAAGTGGCAGCCGGTTGTATTACTGACGTTGATGCGGTTGGAACGACCCGGGTTCAACGATATCCAGACAACTATTCCGGAGATTTCGGGCAAAGTCCTGACCGACACGCTCCAGGGGCTCCAAGAGGCCGACCTCGTTGAGCGGACGGTGGTCAATGAATCGCCATTGCGGGTTGAGTACGAACTGACCCCTGCTGGCCGTGAGCTTCATGACGTTTTTGAACTGCTTGCTCAGTGGGGTGATAAACACCTCGAGCGTGTCACTGCAACGGTTCTCGTCCTGGGCGCTGATACCCGAGTCAACGAAATGTACTCACGATGGTTAGCCGAACAATACACG
>LFCJ01000562.1_pt1 | contig 23615 bp, 24 predicted proteins | sample 643141 | NCBI WGS metagenome assembly LFCJ01 (sample SAMN03766243, study PRJNA286221) | soda lake metagenome | biome: soda lake; feature: Kulunda steppe; material: water; isolation source: sample B1-Br-g2 brine of Lake Bitter-1 | place: Russia: Kulunda steppe | collected 2010-07
GCATAGAGGAGGGTCCCCGGTGAGCTTTAAATTTTGCCTGTTAACTTTAATTCTTGGTTGCTGGTTGCAAGATGAAGTCAGCATTGCTGATTGAACGTCAAAACGATTGCGTGCTTGCTTGCTTGCTTGCTAGCTTGCTTGCTTGCTTGCTTGGTTTGCTCCTTTGGAAATAAGTGCTATTTGGATCAAGCATGGTCTGCCCTAGGGCTGCCCAGACGTGCTTTCATGATTAATTCTTTTCATGAAGTGTGATTAAAGACCTGAGCACCTTTCTTCTCTTTCTCCAGGTATCCAGGCTCCTTGGTTGCAGCGCACGTCAAGCTCCTCATACAAGCAAAAGTAGACGAGCGCAGGCGGCTCAAGGGCCTGCGATCTCAAAGCGGTGAGAAATTGAATGTTACCTGGGGAAGGAACATAGCCGCAGGCACTTGTACATCGTACCTGTTGTCAGCAAATAAGCCTTGCTTGTTTACATACCCGTATGTGGCGAGTGCAAAATGGAGCCCTCACTTACTTCACTTGTGCCTTTTTTGCAGCGTTTCTATCAAGGATCGGGCGGTTCTGTGCCAAGCACGAAGGCACTGCCCTTTTCTCTGTCTTCGCTTTGGGGCTTCTTAAGTGAGTGTGGCTGAGGTAGCTTCTGGGCAGGCCTTCAAGGCCCGGAGTTTGCCTTTAAGGCAATGCCTTAACGTCATGCATACGTCAAAGGTCTGCCTTCTCCCTGGTTCAGGCCCCACCTTTTCATGTGCTCTTTCCATGCAGGCTCTCATGCGACACATTTGTTGAACACCGCGTTGAGGAGCTCAGTTCGTGAGTGTGCCCGATCATTCCCTATCAGTGTTTGTGTCCTGACGATTCTTGTCCTACCAGAGTGCTCATGCAACCGCCCAACAAACCCAAGTCCATCCAACAAGGCACCTAAGTCCCCAACAGGGCATCAAGTCCACCTCTTGTTTAACTCTGCATTTACCAGTCCACAAAGTTGTGTGCTTGAGACCGTCCCCTCTGCCAAAATTGCTTCCTTACAGACAAGGGTGCTTGGTTGATCCCGTTTCTATCCCAGCAGCCGCCTGAAATTAAGTTGACTAAGCCAGAGGGCTTTTGGTGCGGTTGACCTCCCCTCCTGCATTCGAGGCATCCATCGCAGGCAAGACATCGCCTAAAATCTATACATCGTGGGTGAGACCAAACATTCCTACGCTGACCATCTTTAAGTAAGCCCCTATAAGGTCCAAGATGGACCTTGTGCTCACCCTCGCGTGACCCTCACGTTTATGGGCACTCTATCGCGCTCCTCATGGTTGTAGTCACCCTCACGTGCTCCTCATGGTTGTAGTCACCATATCGTGCTCCTCATGGTGCTAGCCACCCTCGCGTGCTCCTCACCCTTGTGTGACCCTCACCGTGAATGCCAAGGCTCAGCCTGAGCCCAACACTGTAGCCCCTAGGCACCCGCAACAACACCAGCCCCTGCTGCGCGGCTCATGCGCCAAGGCAAGGTCGTGTACACGCCTGAAGGTGCGGCGTGTGCCGCCTCGGCCCTGAACCCTGCAGGCGCTGCGAGATCATCGACCACCTGGCCGCCAGGTGCCAGCTGTCCCTGCAGAAGCTCAGGCGCTTGAAGGTGAGACACAGCTGGGCAGTGAGCCTGAATCCCAAGGACACCTGACTGGCGGCTAAGGCGGGGGGCTTGTCCTTATCCTCGAACTTCATGCCCAAGAAAGCAGAACACCTTTTCTGCGGTGCAAGCCACATCAATGATCTGGCCATGATGCCAATTTCCGTCACGCCTCAGCTGACCCTCATCTTAATCTAGACACTTGGGCCTCAGTCGAGTTTTTTCCCACTTGATGGGTGTGCTGCAGTGGCAGGAGCAGCGGCCTTTGTGCGTCAAGAACATGCTATGCAACTGTGTCAAGGCACGCTCTTCTGAGTGTGTGCTGCCTTCCCTGGCCAAGCAATCTGCAGGCGCTGCACGCGCTGTGGAGCAAGGAGATCCACGTGGCAAGTGTGCGGGGCGAGCTCTGGCAGTCCAAGCTTCAGGTTAGCTGCTCCTGCACAGAGCATGTTGCTTTGCATCAAAGTTTTGGATTTTATGCTCACCCTTTACAAAGAGAGGCTCTGCAGAATCTAGCAACCAAACATGGTCAACGGACAAACATACATAGGCCATGCGTAGCAGGCCATACATAGGAAGCGTCGGCCAGTCATGCATGCGCAGATGGTTGGCTGTTCTGGTGGGCTGATTGCACAGAGGTCATTGGCGCATGCACAGATGGTTGGCTGCACTGGTGATGGCATGGGTGGCTGCACTGGAGCACTCATCGCGCTTTTCCTCCCTGGAGCGCATGGCACATCGAAAGAGAGCACTCATGCTCTGATGTTGGCGCATGTATGGCCGCTCTGAAGCACTCGTCTTGTTGCTCAGCCAAAGGACTCTTCTATGGCACATGCAGAGACTGCTCCCTCACAAACGTGTGAGAGCTGCACGCAGCAGCACTCAATGACTGCAGCGCACGCCTTGTGGGAATGCATCACCCTCCACTGCGCCCAGGGACCTAGAAGCGGTGCAACATGCATGCTTCCAGGTCCTGGCTTCTTGCCAGACGCACAAAAAGAAAGCTTGATTTGTTAAAACAGGCTCCTGCTCTTCTGCCCTCACAGCCGCATCTCCTGCCCGCCTGCTCCCACAGCCCCATCCTTGGCTTCTCTGCCCTCACAGCTGCATCCCCCTCCCTCCCGCTCCCACAGGCTTTGCAGGCCCAGCTCAGCCAACCCCTGGCACCGCCGTCACCGCCCCTTCTTCCCTCCAGTGGTGGGTCTTTCCAGCTGAGGAGCACTCCAGCAGTTGCTTTCCGGGATGAGAGCATGCTCCTGGCCATGCACCTGGCTTGCTTCTTGACATGCTCCTGTCATGCACCTGCCATGCACCTATCCTGCTCCTGGCCATGCACCTGCCATGCACCTGGCTATGCACCTGGTCAACCTGGTCATGCACCTGCCATGCACCTGTCCTGCTCCTGGCCATGCACCTGTCCTGCTCCATGCACCTGGCCATGCACCTGTCATGTTCCTGTCCTGCTCCTGGCCATGCACCTGTCATGCCCCAGTCCCGGCACCCAGCCTTGTCCATGCCCTTCCCCTCTCCTGCCTATCCTTGCACCCCCGCCCTCACACCCCTACTCTTGCACCGATTATTACACAGTGCATAATTGAGCAATGCACACCATCGCTCCCACTGTTGACCTCCCACCCGCCCCTCTCCTCCCTCGCCCAACCGTGCTCCACCCCACCCTTGCACCCCCACCCTCACACCCCCATTCTTGCACTGATCACTGCACAGTGTGCAATGCACACTATTGCTCACACTGTTGATCTCCCACCTGCCCTTCTCCTCCCTAGCCCAACCCTTGCACCCCTAACCCCGCACCCACCCTTAGCACCAGTCACTGCACACCATTGCTCCCATAGCACCCCTAACCCTGGCAATCACCCTTGCATTCATCCTTGCACCCACCCTTGCGTCCTCCCTTGCACCAACTAACACCTTTGCACCCACCATTGTGCACCATTGCGCCCTCAGCCGACCCTCTGGTCGCTCGCGCTGCCGCCCCTGTCCAGCCAACTGCAACCTCTGAGAGTCCATGTGCACTGAAAAGGCAGCCTCCTGCAGCTGCTGAATGCGCGCACGGACTGGCAGGATGGACAGCGCCAGTTCCAGTGTCTGCGGAGAGCCTTGATTTGGCCCAGACAAGTGACCCAGAGGCTGCAGGTGGCAGCAGCAGCAGCTGCAGCAGCAGTAGCAGCGGCAGCAGCACACAGAGCGGCAGCAGAGATGGCAGCAGGGTATGTTGGGCCAGCAGCAGCAGCAGCAGCAGCAGCAGCAGCAGCAGCAGCAGCAGCGGTCAGAGAGGTTGGCTTGCCTCACTGTGGCCGCTGGCATGGTCCAGGCCCACAAGCGCTGCATACCCCGCTGCTCCTCCTGACGCTCTGCCGCCATCTACCGCCCCGTGCGGCCTGCATCAGCAGCCTGCGCCTCCGCCTGGCATGATCCGCCAGCCGCCAGCTCTGTTGAGGACATGCCAGCAGCCCTCCATCCCTCCCTGCGCGTCCCAAGCGCCTGCTGCGCTGCCCGGCGCATGCCCGCCGCCCTCCTCCCCAGCCGGTGTGTGCCAGCAGCCGGCCGCCGCCCCACCTGGTGCGCACCAACAGTTGCAGCAGCCCGCCAATTCTGCAGGGAGCACTGCCCAAAGCAGGGGGATTGGCGCGGGCCAGCTTGAGGGCCCGGCCGCTGCTGCAGCTCCTGCCCCCCCTGGACTGGCATCCCGCTGCCGCGGTTTGGGTGCCCAGGGGCATGCATACGCAGATGTGTGCAGCCGCAGCAGCGACGGGGCACAGCTCTGGGGAGAAGTACACGGCGCGCTTGTTGCCAAGGTGAGGGCATGTGCTCGGGGATAGGGTTTAGTTAAGGTGTTGGCTCGCTCGTGCTATGTTATGATTGTCGCGGAGTTGTGCTTGTTTGCGCCTGCATATTTGTCCATGCAGGGTTTGGGGGGGCGGGCGCTGATACGGGGGCTGGGCTGGTGAACAAGAGGCAAGTTACACGACCGTGTTGTGCGGGCGCTGACGCAACATGGTGTTTCCTACTTGACAATTGAGGCTGCTGTGTCTTTGCATCGATCGCCATTGCCTTCCTGTGGACAAGCAAAATTATTGTACCCGATCAATCATCGCAGGATGACTAGTCAACATTATCAGGCAAAAGGGACCCTGCACACAATATTGCCTGCAGCAGGAGCCTCAGGATTTGAGGTCAGACTGGATACGACGTCTGGCAAGCTTGAGAGGCATTGTCGTTGAGGGGCATTGAGGGTCAGCAGTCTGGCCGAGCTGAACCTGCAGGAGTTGAGCTGTCTCACTTAACTGCCCAATCCATGTGCAATGCCCCTGTTGCTGCACGCAGGCAAAAAGCCTGCAGGTGGCATGGGAGCAAGAGCTGCAGGAGCTGTTTGTGCTTCAGTCAAACCTGCTCTGGTGGAGAAGGTACCAAGCAAGGGCGCACCTGCTTGGACTCAAACTGAAGGTGTGTGACCGAGCAAGTGCGCAGAACACCCGGACACCGGCAATCGCGAGTCAAAACGTCGTCAGTCAAATCAGTCGAGGGCAACACCCACACCACCTCAGCACGCGGTCTCCCCGCAATTGCATGCCTATTTTATTTGTACACCATACAGCCGTGTTGAAACGGGTGCTGTGCTGTGATGCATTTGATCAGTCTAGCACAAAGCCTTGTGCACGCCCTTGCCTATATAAGGTTAACATTTGGAGACCCTTGGGCTTGAGGCCCTTTAGTCATTCCTGTTGCCCTGGTCTGCCAAATGCTAGGTCTGACCACCTCACTGTGTCTTGCCTGTGCCTAAGGCCTGCCTGCTTACGCATTTGTAGGGTTGCCAAGAACAGGTCATGTACGAAGTCAATTTGCCGTATTCTCTGCGAATTTGCCAAGCTGCGGGGTGAATGTAGACAGTTTTGAGCAATCCTTCACATGGGTCCATCAGAAAAGGACTACGGGCCAGATTGCAGTCCCTGGGTGCACCATTTGCTTGTTTGCATGTGCAGTGTAGAGGGCACCAAGGCAGTATTGCAGTCCCTGTGTGCGCCCTTGGTTTTTTGCAAGTGCAGTTTAGAGGGCACCATAGTGCAGCACTGGGCTGCATTGGAGAAGCATAACAGGGGCAACAGGGGCCTTGTTTACACCCCTTCATTGTCTGTGCATGCCGAGAGGGCGCCCTGATGTGGCCTAACATGCCCATCCCATGGACTGCGCTGCATCAACTGTTGCCAGCATTACTCAAGCCTTGGGGACCTTGCAGCATCGTTGATTGCAGCTGAACCGATTTGTAATCAATCGTGCTCATTGCGCAGTAAATTTACATACTGCAAGGAACCGATCGTACCTCTGAAATCCCTTGCTTAACTGCTCATAAGCGCTCAGCACTCTGTGCTTCATCATGCACGGGCATGCCGGATTTCTGCTGTGTTGCAGTTGAGCATGGACAATGACGTGGCCGGCCATGGTCAGCCTGCAGCCTCGATAAGCCTTATGTGCACAGGTAGGTCAAAAGGCCAACTTGCAGGGCTAGCTTCGCCTTCATCCATTAAGGCATTAATGCCCTATTTAATATCTTTAGAGTTGCTGAGGGAGGTGTGCGTGGTGGCATGTATTCAGGAGGGGCTGACCACCTGGGGGGAATGCAGTCATGCATCATTAGCCGGCAACAAGCTGGGACCTTGGTGACTTGGAGAGGAAATGTTGAAATAGCTCTATTGAGGCTAATTCCGCCCGATCTCCTGGCGTGTCCTTGTTTTGTGCAGGCGTGACTTGGCATTGGAGCAGGAGTAGCACAGGCTGCATCAGCGGAGAAACTGGAATGGGAAGTAACCCTTTCTGCAGTGTAGCTGGATGCACAGCAAGGGGCAGCTGTGTAAGCCCTGGTGCAAGCTGTGAAGACAAACAAGGCACGTGCACCTTGGATGTCACAGATAGCTCACAATATTGTGAGTTCGGTAGTTCGAACAACAAAATAAGCAGCAGCAGCAGCAGCAGCAGCAGCAGCAGCAGCAACAGCAAGGAGCCAGGTTCAGGCACAAGTGAAAGGTCCAGGAAGCAGGCAGACAGCCCAAAGGGCTTGCATCCTTGGAGCTGGCAGGTCTCTGTCAATCTTTACTGGCCACGGGGGCTGGCAAGCCAAGATGTTGGGTGATGCTGCTCTTAGATTATGAAGCCGCTGCTCGTAGATTGCTAATCTTATTTCATAGTATGGAGCTTGCTGCTTTTAGAAGGCCCACATCAAAACCACCGGCAGGACCGAGCTTTCATATAATTTCAGCGCATTCTCAGGTGTATTGTCTTTCGGGATATATGTTAAAATTGCAACATTACAGGGGAGATTAGCAATCCCTGGCTACAAAACCTCAATCAGTCATCATGACATGGTGTTGGCCTATACATATGGCATTTCCTCTCAGAATTGCCCTCCTCTGATTTGTCAGTGTGCAGTATGTTTGCGCTGGTGCTGTGGCTACCACCTATTTTTTCCTCACTCAAAATCCATGCAACTTTGCAAATTTGTATGGGTGGGCGGTTGGCGTACAGAACTTCGGACCACTGGTCCGTATTGGCAATGTGCCTCCCTTTCCTTGATTGATGCGGAGGGTGTTTGACCTGCGTAGTATTTGATTCATTCTTCCTTCCTTATATCTTTCTTTTGCATTTTATTTCCCTGCGTGCCCCTCGATCATGCACATCTGCTGCACATTAGCAACGGGTGGTTTGCCGCCAGTTTAAGTAGGATCCTAGGCCCTTTGTGGATGGATAGGTGCAGTGAAAAAGGACGTGCTGCTCATCTTGTAAGTCATAAGCATTGCACAAGTCACAAGTAGGGGAGGTATTGTGAGTCCAGGTCAATGTCTCAATTTGTAGGGTGTGGGCACAACGTCTGAAGCGTGCCACGCTGCGAATAACGTCACATGGAAGGTCAAGAAACACGTATCTGGGAAGGATGCATGGCAAACGTGTGATCAGGCCCCTCTTTGTAGGAAGGGTGCGCACCGTTGATGATATGTTGAGCGTTCGCTGTTGCGCCCTTGTGGATGCATATCAGAATAAGATGCCCAATAATCCCAGAGGGGGTTATCTGAGGCCCAAAATGGGTATGGTCTTGGCATGCTCCCAGGGTATGCTTGGGGCCCATATGGGCCCCCCAACTGGCACCTTTCGAGCTTAGTGTTAAATGGTAGCCTTATTTACAAGCTACTACTAGCTAGCAGCTAGTAAAAGCATTAAGAACACCTGAACTTGAGAGGTACCAATCAGGGGGCCTATTCGTAATTGGCTGCGTCGTGAACCCTACTTTTTATAGCCAAATGTCCACACCAGACCACCCACTGCACCACGTTACATGATTTTCGGTGTTTTGGTGCTCATGTGATAAACAAACATTATTGAACAGGAATTGGAATGAAAAGACCCAGCGGTTGGTGAGATGTGCATTCTGGGTGGGAATTTCCCTTGGAAAAATTCAGCAAATGGATGCCAAAATGGCTTAGAAAATGAACTCCTCCAAATCTGGGTTTCAACATCAAACAACAATCAGCAACATAATAGAAGTACACTGGTGGGGTTCTGGGGGTAAAAGAAGCTCTGATAGGCTCGTGGCGAGGGCGCACGTGCGCTATCTATGCCAAAACACAGGCGAAAAACAGAGGCTCAGCACCCACCCAGGCCACAGGGGGCGCCTTTTTCACCCCAAATTTTACCAGCAGTCTAGTTATATTATGTTCATACAGTTTACATCAAAAAAGGAGCATGCCTGGACCTTTGGTCAGATAGCCCCCTCTGCAATAATCCTCTCCCTGAGGTCCACAACGAAATGACTGAGATCATTGGGCTCACACTTCAGCAGCCTTTCTCTAAACATGAAGGATTGTGCCAGACCATTCTTGGCAGAAAGGATGTGGGATAACCAGCAATCATCGCACCGTGAGCTCAGTTTCATGTCAGCTTGTAAGATCTTTCTTGCAGAGGAGCTATTGCCTAAGGCATTGTACAGCCACTGTACAATGCTACTGTACGGCGGCCGTACTGTCGCCCGGAACCAGTTGAACTGAAGAGGCTCTAGACCACACTTGCGCATGACGCACCATGAAGGGTTTGTGTCCCTGACCATCATAAATTATGATTCACAATCCTCTTCAGCACCGTCAGCAGCCATCCTTGTATAGGATTGTCCATTTCTTTGCCCAATTGTAAGAATGGGGAGACCCAAACCTGGCTTGCATTCATACTGGCAGGGATTGTGAACATTTTAAGGAGCTTTATGTAGACGTGTAACCTGTTGGTAAGATCAAGCTCCCATATAAAGTGCTTGATGCGGAAATCACCAGCTGTGAATGGACGTAGCGCTGCATCAACAGCAGTATTCAATTCAAATCGATTTCAGATTGATGGGATTGATTCTGTAACAAACCATGCCCAGATATTTGAAGGAGCCTGTGTAGGGGAGCTGCTCAACATCATAAAAGGGAGGGGGCAGATTGTTGGTGTAAGAGTTGAAGCACATCACATCAGACATTTGTGCATTGACAGTGAGACTTTCTTCATGCGTACGCTCTTTGTTTGTTTAGCATGGTCTGCATGTGGTTAGGGTCATTGGACAGGAGGGAAAGGTCATCTACGAACAGCATGTGGGTCACCACTGGAACCCTAGGTACTGCAGTATAGGCACTCATGCACAAACAAAGCCAGCCCTTTGGTGTCTGCTTGGCTAGCAAAATCACCTAGCATGCTTGAGCCACAAGAGGGTGCAGAAGCAATGATGGTGCTTGATGTGAAAATCTGTTAAGTCTGCGCTCGGGCAGTCTATGAGGACATGCTTTTTATCTTGTCATAGTGGCCATTACATCCAGTGCAGATTCTAAGCTAGTAAGGGACTCTGTGGCGTCGTTGATGGAGCACCTTGACGTTGAAGTTTTGTCGGTGAGTCTGAGTCTTGTGAGCATGCGAGAGATAATAAGGGATATCTTGTCGTAGGTAAGAAGGCAGAACAGGCTTGGTTGCACGTTTTTGATCATCCCATAAGCCGATCTGACTCCCTATGGGCACATTATTAATGGCATGTCCTGATAGCTCTACTGGAAACTTGTGCATTATTTGGATGAGTCTGGTCACTTTCACATGACTTGCTTGCACACTAATGGTACACAGTCACTCATGTTGATGTTCGAGCGGCTCATGATAGCAGAGATGTGCACGTCAGCTCCAGATACTTTACTTAGAGCAGATTCAACCTTAAATGTCCAGCTTCCTTTTGTGTTTGCCAGCAGTAAATCAGCTTGATTGATCTTGCTCAGTAAGGCATGGTTGGCCGTCAGCAGGCTGTTCCAAAAGCGGACAACACAGCTGATATGCTGCAAGTCAAACTCAACTTCAGATAGCTACCTAAAGAAGGCCATCACTGAATGCATAAGACCTAAAGAGTTGCCTGGTCTCCGTTTCTTGCCATGAGTCGTGAGAGACCTGCAAGTTCAGACAGTGCCTGCATAGGGATGAAGTCACATCACATGACTCTTAGTAAATTTCACCTACTGTATAATACAGAATACAGTCTGTATTTCCTTCCTGCCAAATGAACAGTCTTGTCATGCAAAACACTTCTTATTCACTGGCCTGTGCTTACAGTCACTAGCCTGCATGCTTTGTCTTTAATTGCCCCTGTCACAGGTTTCTCTGCTAGTACCACAACAGTAGCTGTCAAACACAGTTGTAATGCCATTTACCTGATCAGAGCTCAGGCAGCCATCATCCTCCAGGAGCTTGGATAATTGTTTGTCCAGGATAGTATCAACGCTCAGAAGCAGCTGGGAGATGAGGCTCAAGGGAGAGTGTGGCATAATGTGTATCCTGCACCCATGGGGTGGGGGCGGTGAGAAAAATGTGCATACTATTACTTCTGAATACTAGTACAAATGTGCATAATGTATTAAATTTTATCAGTACCACATTAATCCTGACACAAAATACCATGACACAATGCAAGTATAAAAGTGCACATTTGCAATGGGCATTGACATAGATGGGCATTCCCTCACTAATGCACACTACCCACACACGTCCATCAAGCCAACCTTGCTGCTGACGCAGAAGAAATGTTACTCAGCAAATCCTAAATCATCACCTGCAGCCCTGCACCAGCCATTTTAATTCTGGCCTCTTCAAATGTCAGTATCATTGTAGCTCACATACTCATTGGTACAAGTCTGGAGAAGCGTTTATTTTACCTCAGGGATGCATGGCACAAATAGGCCAGCCCGACCAGCCTGGGGCATGAAATACCCAAAACCTTGGCTGAAGTGGCCCCTGCCCTTGAGCGCAGCATCTCACCTGCAACAGAAAGTAGGATCATGACAAGCACGGACGGGTGCTTGGAAGTCTGTAAGATACAATGCTAGATAAGTTTATAAGTCGACCGGCAGCCTGGGCGTTGGGCTGATTTGTCTGCGGCTGGTCATTGCCAGCTAAAGAGTAGTCCTTGATGTCTGAAATGGCATAGCAAAGTTAGTTGTGCCATTGAGACAGGAAATCAAAGACAGTCTTACATTACAATTATATATGTAAGACTCTTGTAATGTGAGGCATGCAGAAGATATGGGGCCTCTGAAGGGAAAGACTGGCAAAAGGGAAGAAAAAGGGACAAGTGTGTTTTCTTAAATCCCTCAAACAAGCCTTAAAGGTGAGAGAGAACATGCACCTCATTTTGCACAGCAGCGTGAGCGTAAGCATTACGGAAGAAGTAATGTAAGTAAAGTAAGTGGTAGATGAAAATCCACGAAGGGATTGTGCATTGGGCCAGCAGGATGTAGTGCACCAGATCCATCACAGGCTGCGATTCACGGCTGCATTAGCTGGGCTGTTTGCTACAGGGGCTGCCACTCACACCTTACCCTTGCTGGGAGTGGAATTTATCCCTTGCCCTTACAAACACGTCACCTATAAATCAGAGCCTCCAATGTCACTCTTGCGCTTCAAATCTGTAGGTCCCCTATGCTGCCAGCAGGTGGGGCAAGGTAAGCGTCACAAGCTGTACCTGCTGAGCAAAGGCAACTGAGCTACCTCCGCAGTCTGTTCTGCTTTGACAAAGATACTGATCAACACGCACACACCACTCCAATGGAGCCTCCATTTCTAAACTGCACATCAACTCCCTCATGCGTCACTGCTCCTCACCTTCGCCCAGTGGCAGCTCCACCTCCACCTCCGCTGCGCACGCCGCCTGCAGCACCTCCCCACTCATTTTGGCGGTCGCGTGCATGACCTCGTGCTCAGCCCAGCGGTGCTCAGGGCTGCACTGGTTGGGGGGCATGACCTGCGGCGCCGGCCGCTGCAGCTGCTGCTGCGCACTGGGCGCCTCCAGCATGAGGCTGGCCGCCCAGAGAAGGCGGAGCACGCTCATGGTAGATGGGGAGTGCAGCACAGATGTGGGGAGGATGGCGATGCTGTAGCCCAGCTCTTTCCTCTGCAGCCACCTTGGGGGCCCGCAACCAGCCAGGGCGGGAAGGGAGGCAAGAGGAGGCACAAGAAAGTGGATGAGAATCAGAAATTATTCTTTTTAATCAAAGGGGAAAGAGGGGAAAGGTAGGAGGAAGCGCAAACAATTTGTGTAAGCTGTGATGAGTGCGCCTGGACAGGGACAGCCACTTCCGGCTCAAAGCCTTTTGCTGAGCAGCCTGGGCACAGCTTGGGACCCATCCTTAGACAGGCACAGCATGTCCAATTCAAAGTAGATCAATGAGAACTTGATGTTGTGGATGCGGGCTCTTTTGGCTGCATTTGACCCACAGGCCTGGCTACAAATAGGTAGCAGCCTGCCAGCATGGCAAAACGCAGATGTCCTTGGCATGCTTGGCTGAGGATCATTCAGGCATACTTGGCTGAGGATCATTCAGGCATGCTCGGCAGAAGACCATTCAGGCATCCTCGGCTTGGGGATCGTTGCTGCCATGCCCAGCACCAAAGGAGCCCTTGCTTGCCTGAGGTATGAGGTGCATGTGCTTCAGTATCCCTGAGGTTGTGGTAGAATGAATTGCCAGCCTGGTGGCTATGTTGATTGGTTTTTGGTTGGTTGCCGCCAGCCTAAACAAAATCCATGTTTTTTAATCACCATCCCTGTGCCCATTTGCGCTTGCCTGTGAGGAGGAGCATTGCCTCGATACATGGGAAAGAAGTCACAGCTGTGCCTCAGAGTGCCCACATCAGGTATCTTGCATGTTCTTGTTTGTGGTGCAATGCATGCCAGCATTGAGGCCAGGGAGGGTAGTAACACTGTCGAAAAGGCGTCCTTGCTCGTTCAATGTGAACAAGGCGTTAACTGTGAACCAGGCGTTGGGGCTGGGACAGGGTTAAGGGTTCAGGGCTCAGAGTTCAGGGCCTAGGTTGCCCAAGCACCAAAAGGCAACTCACCTGATGCTGTTCCGGAGGTGCTTGGGGGGCCCGGCGCCTGATCGGCCAGGCTCGTGCAAGCATGCGCACGTTGCCAGTGCGTGCATACCCAGATCCGCGTCTGCATGCCCCAGCTCATGCAGGGACACCAAGCTGCGGGGCAGATTTCCGAAGCTGTGCATGGCTATGCGAGACACTTGTGCACGAGTGCAGCACCTGTGCATTTGACCTGCTGAGGCGCTTGGCATGCGCGGGATATGAGCGCGTCTATGCTATTGGTTAAACATCCCTCCCAAGTTCTTTTCAGAGCCTGGCAGGCAGCCTCATGGAGGCCATTTATCAAGCAACCCAGAGTGCTCAGCCGCCCAGCTGCTATTTAGATCAGTTACATTTCACACATTTTACACATGTCATACACTCTTGCGCATTCAACATACTCTCCTTGTCTTTGGTCGCAACTTGCTGCACCCGCTCACCAGTCAATCAGAGCGTCCACCTCCCGCAAGCTCAATCTGCAGTGCAACATATGTCATTCAGAGCCTCCACGTCACATGAGCTTGCTGCAGCTAGCCAGCGTGGTCAGGGTGCCCTTCAAAGTAGCTGCAGGTATCCTGGCATCCAGGGCTTGTCCCCCTCCTACCTTTCCAAGCAGACAAGCAAGCAGGTGTGCAACCTTCACAAGCCACACAGGAGAGAGAAGTTGCTGAGCTTGGCAGATTTGCAGATCTCCCTCTGGAGCGCAGAAGGGCGTGCCGTATTCGCAATGGCAATCTTGTGAGCGCTTATATGCCTGCACCTGTATGGAGCACGAATTGAGTGGCGGCAGAGGTTTTCACAAACAGCTCTGGCTGTCTGATGCACTCGTTGTTGTGCACAATTTGAGGATGGCTTGAAGGACGCCTCCTTCATTGTGTCCAGGTAGGTGCTGAGGTCTATCAAGTCTCGGCCCAAAAGGCTCGTGATCTGCTGGCCTTGCTTGCTGTCAAATACCTGTGCAGCACAAAGGAAAGCTAGTCAGCCAAAGACGGGTCGTGACATGATGCAACGGCCTTGTAGATTGCCTGTGTACCAGAAGTGGCCAGTTTAAGTAGCTTGTGCATTGCACAGCTTTCAAAAGTCTGATAAGAATCGCACATTCCATTGTTGACGTAAATGCATGGCTAGATAGTCACAGGCACCTTGCATAGTACAGACAGTTGCTCTGTAGCAGTACTCATGCATGATCAGCACAGCTTACACAGAATCTGCGTAGCGTGCGTGGTTTGGAGGGATTCTGCTTCTCTTACAGGTTTTGTACAGGTGCTTTGAAGCAACAATGTTCGTGAGCGCGAACAGGTTCAGATCACCAAAACCCTTATTCTTGCCCCAACCTTGATTTGCGAAGTGAGCTGGCTTCGAGTGGTTGCCGCGCACGTGCATCTAGTCGGGAAAGGAAGGAGGGGAGGCGCAGGGCTGTGGAGGTGCACCACGGCCAACATGGAATGGACCTTTGAAGAAATTCACAATTTCAGTTACCCTTTTTGATGTAAAAATAATTCTTGGTCGCTTGCAATTCCCACAGGCTCCCTTTTCGCACTAACTTCTTAAAGTTGCCCCATGCAAAATGGCCTCTGTACAGGCCTCTGTACAGGCACATGTGCTGCCTGTTCAAGTTACGACTAAAGAGCAACCCACATTTCCAGATTTATTTTGGATGCAGGCCTACTAACAGTAGCAGTACTGCCAAGCTATACCCTTGTTCGGTCAACTTCTGAAGCTCTGGACACTCGAGCAGGCGGCAGGGCATCTGCAATGGGAAGTCGGCTGTCCACCCCTGCAACCTGTGGGCTCGATCCTCACCAGAGACCCACAACCGGCTAAGTTGCCCTCATTGGGCGGATACAGCCTTGAAACCTTAAACCTTACACTTGTTTAGGACTTGCGGGTTGATCATGTTGATCACTCATGAGTCCAGCTCAGTCGCGAGTCAGTCACACAGGAAAAAGTGATAACCATGTCTTCATAGCACATACCGTCCAGTTATGTAGCCCAGTAGTAGTCTATTTGATGCGGTCAGTCGGTCCTGACATATTCCTTGACTGATTTTTCTTCAGTGCTGCAAGATTCTAAAATCAAAAGCCCTTTTTTCCCCTTGTTTCAAGGGTTTTTTTCAAGGTAAACTTTTGTTGTGCTACTGTTAAAGACTCGATTTCATTTTTACTGTTTTTAAAGCAGGCCAACAGTCGAACTACTTGACTGAGGCCTTATTCTTGTAACCTTGTAACCTTGTAACCCAGTAGAGACGGGAATTGACTGAGCTCGTTCTGCCAAAATGAAAGGACAATAGGCAAGCAACAATAGGCAAGCAACAATTGGCAATAAAAGTCAATTCATTATCAACCTTGAATTTTCAAAGAACTGAGCTGGTTTTACACTCGCATGCAATACATGCACACACACACACACACACAGTCACCTGGCAAACTTTCCCTGTAAGAGCTTAAACCCACTTAAATGTGTAAAAAAGACCAAGCTCAAAGTGCTCTGGACGAGCTAAAACAAACCGTAAAATTAGGTAACAGGCATTTATGTTGCCCTGGAGCTAGAGCCTTTTATGCATGTGGGCAAGCACAAGCCTAATTTTTGCATATTAATATCTTTGCTGTAGCGCCATCCATGGGCTGAAGGTCATCCTTGCCAACTTTTGCTTGCACCATGCCACTCATTGTGCAGCGAGCTCTGCAGGAGCTGCACCTGCTTCTTTTCCAGATGCTGCTTCTATTGCTCGTGCAGGTTCTGCTTGAGGTCCTTGTGCAGATGTTGCTACTGCTGCTTCTGCTGCTGCTGTTCCTGCTGCTGCTCTTTGCACAGGTGCTGCTTCAGGCTGAATAAGTGCTGCCCCTGCTTCTTGTGCTTCAGCTTCAGGCTCACCGGCCATAATGCTGAACGAATCCTCTCCAGCCACACTCCCCTGCGCTCAGGTCAAGTGCAGTGTGCAAGTGAGCGCATATATCAGCACTTCCAACAATCACACATCTTGCAGGGGCAATTATGGACAATTTCATTATGAATCCCCATGATTCAGCCTCGTTCTAGATTGCCGTGGGGCCGCAGGTAGCCTGCTAGCCGAGTTAATCTTTCATCAGCATCTCCTGCTAGCCAAATGGTTTGTACCGGCCCTGGTGGCTCTGCCATGGGCCTCTGCCCTGCAGCTGCTTCCTCTAACACCCATGAAAGGAGTTGTATGTCCTTGGAAATCCAGCGGGCATTTTTTTTGCAGTGAACCAGCACTGAGCACTCTGGCTGGCATCGTTTTTAAGCCAAGGGAGGGGGGGGGGCAAGGGAGGGGAGGGGGCGGCGCACCCCGACAGCCCATGGCAGTATGTCCCCCCCCTCTGCTGTGCTCTTGATTACGCAGTGGCAGCGCACCTTAAGGCTGCCCTCCAGCTGGCTACCAGGGCTGCCCAGCATGTCCCTCATGCTGTGCTCCGTAAGCACAGCTCCGGGTGCTGCAGGGCCTCTAAGTGACGGCTGTTCGCCTGCAGGCATGGACAGGCGGAGGCAGCAGGGCCCCTTTTACCCCTCATGCTGTGCTTTGCTTCTTATTACCTGGACACCTCTGCAAGATGTTGCCTCACTTGCAACGGCCTTACACCTCTAGGCTGCCCTCTTGCTGGCGGCCAGGGCCCAGTGCGTCCCTCATGCTGTGTGCTCTGCAAGCATCCCCCTAGGCACAGTGGCATGCAGCGGCTTCTAGCAGTCATGTGCCATGATGTGCTTCCGGCAAGCTTGAGTGACAGAGGGTGGATCAAGTAGAAGGTTGCGTGTATGATGGCATGTGTAGAAGCATGTAACAACAATGAGAGACCACGGTTCCTGCGTGCCCAAAACATAACTAAGCGCGGGGTCTAAAAGAATCAGGCACACGCCTGGAGAGGGGGGAGGAAGTAGGGGAAGGGGCGCACGGGCCTGAAAGGTGCACCCGTACTCAGTGCAAGCACGCGTGGGAACACTACCACGCCCGCCCAATCACCTCTAGCGCTTACTTTTGTCACCAAACACTACAGCAGACAGAATTGGCACCAGAATCCACGTGGGAGGTGCGGAAGGGGGCGCCAGCAGGGACCCGACGGCTGCGTAGACATGCCTGAGTCCACCGTTCGGCAAGCCGCGACACCGTCCGGACGCGCGCAAACTCCGCTGTTCAGCCCACATTGCCTTACGACACAACAACATGGTTTCACATGAAGTTAACTGTCTCAGACATCCCGACAATTATCTGCGCCAACTGGCACCAACTGGCTCTGATAATCGGTACGAAATACATGCCTTATGTAAGGGTCTCGTAACCCTTTCCATCTGCACATGTACGCACTTACAGGCCTGCACTTGAACGCTCAGCACCCCGGCACACATATTCTTGCTTGCCTGCATGCTTCGCCCCAGTATGCTCATCCTTGCACACATGCAGGCATATGCACTCTGTGCACCCACGTGGAGAGGAGCACGTGCTGTCATCATCTTCCATCCCAGCTTTTTCCTGCTCTTGCTCCTCCTGCAGTGCAGAGCATACATGCATACCTTATCATGAGCGCAAAGCACACCTTGTCGTGAGCACAACGCACCTTGTCATAAGCACAGCGTTCTGTTGAGGCAAGCCACCAAAAGGGGTGCTCATAAAGAATGTGCTTTAAATGAGCAAGTGGTGCGCATCTAGCAGTGTGTAATGCACACTTCTAAAAGGCCTTTTGGAGGTATGGATGACGGTGGCAGCAGATGCCGCAGAGGGGGAGTGGATGCAGGGGATGAAGAGGGGACAGTCACTTCTCAGACTGCAGAAGAAGCTGTGGCTGCAGAGGGGCAGCAGCAGCAGCAGCAGCAGCAGCAGGAGCTTGCAAAGAGGCAGTGGCCGTATGGTAAAAAATACCCTTAGACACGCAGCAGTTTAAGAGGAAATTGATAGCAGGAGGACAGACAGCTGTGGAGGCTGCATCAAAGCCAATACAACTCTGGACGTTGGCCTGCGCTGCGGTGATAAAATGAGACTGACCATGATCAGATTAGTTACAGGACAAGGATGAGAAGTATCCTCTGCGCAAGTGCAGGCCGCGGACAGGCACAAGGTGTAGGGTGCGCACCACACACACTACCTGTGAGCATGCATGTCTAAGGTGTGCAGGCCGCATTCAGTGACATGAGCAAGCATGGTGCCAAGCATGCAGGCTCTTGTGTGCTAAGCATGTCTCTAGTACCAAGCATGCATTGTCCGTGTAGGTGCATTGCGGCAGGAATGCAAATGCACCATGACCATCACCAATGCCTTCTCACAAATCTCGCTGCCGCCTACCTTGCTCAAGCTCGTTGAGGTGCGCCTGCGTGCATCTGCAAGCATGCCCAGCGCTGTCCTTGCGCCGATATCCTGCACGAATAAATACACACACACACACTTCCCTTGGTGCTCTTATATGCCTGGAAGCGCAAACCTACATGCTAGCATGCATACTTGGCACGCGTTCAGTTGGTGTGCTCCATCTTTACACAGGAATGGTACGCGTGCAAGAAGCCACACAAGTGGGACGTGCCATAAATTTCTTAAGTGGGGGCAACAGTTTCACAAAGTGGGGCAAGAGCCCCACAATTGGGGCATGCCAAAAGTCTCAGAAGTTAGGCTTCAAGGGCTCATCTCCTTGTATGCATGGTTAGGTGCCTTGAGAAAGCTGGACTTCGCTTCATGCACTAGACTACTTGCATTGACTTCTTGCCCTGGCTTTGTGTTCTCTTCTCTCTTTTATACTGACTTCTTGCACTGACAAGTCCCTCATGTTGTGCAGTCACAGACTTGCTAGGACAAACGACCCTCATGTCATGCAATGAGAAGGGACCCTGATGTCGTGCAGTCACAGACTAGCTGGGAGAAAGGACCCTCATGTCATGCCATGAGAAGGGACCCTCAAATTGAGCAGTCACAGACTTGCTGGGAGAAAGGAGGCGCTTAAAATTGCACAGTAACACAGGGAGAGAGAGCTTTAATTAAGCAGACCCAGTGGCACATTTGCTTTTTGTCAAAAACTGCATCCACACACACACACACACACAACACAGACACACACACGCACAAACACAGACACACACAGACGCATACACACCCTGGACGCGCTTCCTGCTTGCAGGCAACATGCCCATGCTTACCGATGAAACACGCACCTTGCTGCTCTTGCTGGATTTCTCAGAAAACCCTCTGTCCAGCCTCCTGGTGCAGAAGGCCATGAAGAGGGGGTGGGTACACAGGTAGCGCATGGCAAGCGTGCGCATCGGGGAACGAAGGGAGTTGTAGATGCGGAACGCATCTCCTGCGTGCACGCATGCAGAGGGACGGGGTGGAGGTGGTCTCAATGGCATACATCCACAAAGCCTGCTTGCACCCATTCAAAAGGACCTAGAGGGCACACACGCTGGCATGGTGCCATACACAGGGCGCTGTCATTCACACACCAGGATGTTTAAGCCCTGTGTTTGATGACACACACGAGGTGTATGCATGCTTTGGCCATGCCATCTAATGCCTCTGGAGTCATCAGTCAAACACCTCAGGCACCCAGACTGCAGGATGCATGCGCCCAGACTGAAGGATGCGTGCGTGCATACTCTATGCGGTTGCCCTCTCAAAGATGGCCCCTCTCAAAGATGGGCAGTGAAGCATTTCTAATTAGGGCAGCGCCTGCAAGCGGCCGCGCTTTGGCCCTGTCAGGGATCTAAGGCTACATTCCCTTTTCCAAGGACAGCGCCCGCCACGCACCCAGCAAGCGGCTGTGCATCTGCCCCGTGGGCATGTGCGCGCCCTTGGCATCCCACGTCTTGTGCGCCTGCCGGATGATGTCATCCGCCACAAGCACGTCAGCGCCGTACAGGACCTGAGGGCAAGGGCGTGGGTGCGGGTGTGAATATGGGTATGTGCGGACGCGCTTGGGGGTCACTGGGAGCGTTTCTGAGGGCGCGGTTCAGGAGCCCTGGAGCCTATTTGAAGGCACACTTCCTGAGGAGCACAAGCAGCGAGGACGCAGCGCCACGCTTTGCGCGTGCTCGTCGCCGGCCGCAAGCATGGCGGTGCCTCTCATAACGACCAGCAGGCGTGCCTGCAGGATGACGTGCCATGCATTGTGACCAGCAGGAATGCTTGCATTGCAAGTGCACATGTGGTGGGAGGTGTATTGCATTCCTTGCACCACATCACACGCAAGGGGGTACAGTGGCAGGGTCCTTGGGGGCTCTTACAACAGAGCTTGGGCACATTGAAGTGCCCACCATATCAGGAGCCCAGATGCAGACACAACAGTGGGTGAAGCTGTAAGCATCATGTACATTGCTAGTGTAAGGAAGTGCAAGAATAGGGGTGAGTATTCGTGTGTGTGTGTGTGTGTGTGTGTGAAGCTGGAGCTGTGTTGCACAAATGCACACATTTGTGAAAGTAAGTGTGCAAGCTTTGTGTGAGTAAAATGCATGTGAGCCTTGCAAGAATGTTTGCGCCTTGGCTACTCAGGTAGGCATAGAAAGCAGATGTGCAATGCACTCTAATTGTGCGCACACGTTAGTTTGTCTATGCTGTGTGTTTACGTGCGGCAGCCATTGCATGGTATCAGCTTGACTTGCCACCTCCTTGCCTGTGCCAAATTGCATAGAGTAAATGTTGGCAGGTACTTCTGCTGAAGTTGAGCACGTCTTTGTATAAAGCACACATCATGAGAGGACCATAAACACACGGACACCAGCTATGTCCGTAAACATACACGGACACCAACTATGCCCATATACACACACAGACACCAACTGTGCCCGTACACACACGGACAACAACCATACCCATGTACATATAGACACCGACTATGCAGGCGGTTGCTTCGTGAGGTTCTGTACCTTGATGGCCCTTGACAGGCGGTCCAGCTCTTCAGGAAGGCTCTCATCTACCTGCAGAGCTCAGGCCACAGGAATCAGTGCTCAAGCCACAAGACGCACGTATGCAATGCAGGCATGCCAGGCCCAGTGGTTAAGAGGCATGGTGGGGCTCACATCCAGCTGCAGTGCTCAGACCACATACACTAGCAAGCACTCAATGCTGGTATATATATGGTGTACGCTTTGTGTATGGAACATGTGACCAGATTCCTGCAGCTTGCAATCCTGGTGCCTAAACGGAGTGGCCATGCTGAAACACAAGAGCTTTAAGTTAAAGCCCTGATTACCGTTCAGCGCACACACACGCATGCATGCACACGTACACCATACATACACATACACACACAACTGCATGTGTCCGCACAAAGGGTATGGCCATGCTGCTACACAGCAAGAACCCTTACCATCAAGCGTGCGCACACACATGCATGCTTGCCTGCACGCGCACATGCACCCAACTACCCATGCCCACACACGCCCAAACACATGCACGCATACACAAGCACACCTGCTGCACGCCTGTGATCTCGGAGGGCAGCTGCGACACGATGCTGTCCAGCTTACGGCTGATGAGCATCTTGTACAGCCCATGCAGCGCCACCGCCTTGCGTGCGCCGTCCTTGGCGTTCAGCATGGTGGCAACCTGCGGCCGAGGCGGAAGGGCAAAATGGGGAAGGGCGGCAGCCTGCGCGCGAGTGGCCAGAATATGCTGGAAGAAGAGCAGGGCGGCGGCTTGAGAGGTCGTGGCTGAAGTAGACTAGCAGGATGTTGGCTTTGGTTGGAGCGGAGGGGCAAGGCGGAGGGGCTCGGACACCTGCTCTCGAGGGGGGCAGGGCCTCGATGCGCTGCTCACATTGACATGAGCCAAACATTCCGGCAACAGCTAGAGTGGAGTGGAGTGGAGTGGAGTGGAGGCCCAAACCCCTGCTGTCTGCAGTGCAGCACCTTGTGAGGCTTGTAGCAATGACAGCCCTGACTAGAACAGGGCGGTGCGTTGAGGGCACTTCCAGAACCTTTCTCCAGCACATGCGATGAATGCAGGGGCAGCTGCACACATGCATGCCCCTTACGTGTATCCAGCCGTGGGCATGCCTGCATGCAGGGGTGCTCCTTACAATGGCTCACGCACCTGCTGGTGCAGCAGCACCTCTGCGTTGGAATTGCATGCAGCACAGCACACAGTGCTTGTTCATGCCTGCGCACATGCTTGCCCCTCACACGTGCTCACGCACCTGTTGGTGAAGCAGCGCCTCTGCGCTGGGATTGCATGCAGCGCAGGACACAGTGCTTGTTCATGCCTGCGCGCACGCTTGCCCCTCACACTCGCCTACGCACCTGCTGGTGAAGCAGTGCCACTGCGCTGGGATTGCATGCAGTGCAGCCCACATTGCTTGCACATGCCTGCGCACACGCTTGCCCCCCACACTGCCCACGCACCTGCTGGTGAAGCAGCGCCTCTACGCTGGGCGTGGTGCATGCAAAGAGCTGCACAAGGCCATCCCCATGCAGCTTCCAGTGATTCTGGATGTAAGCCTGCGGGGCCCATATGGAGGGGAAGTCGCAGCAGAATGTGTCACAAACGCTTTTGCAAAGGTGGTTACAGCGGAAGGCAGTGCCTGGAGCGCAACGCCCCGGTGCTCCCAGCACAGCGAGAGGGCCTCTCTTGCTAAGGGCAGCAGCAGGCAAAAGGAGGCCTCTAGCTGTGAGGGCGGCAGCAGGCAAGAAGCCTCTTTTGCTGAGGGTAGCAGCTTTTCGCATCACTTGTTAAGTTGGGCCCATACGCTGATTGTGTGCCCAATCGCTGCTTGCGAACGAGTTTGCAAGCTCAGGGTTGACCGCCAGCCTGGTCGCTAGGCTGCTTGTGGCTTCGAGCTTCTGTGCTGCAAGCACTTGTATTAGCTGCCTCCATGGAAGCGCAATGTTGCATCCCATGCTCTGCTTTAACATGAGACTGACAGCATGCAATGAGTGACCCACCCGCAGTAGTAGCCGTGCCTGCAGCTCTATGGTGTGCGCGCCAGTGTCCTTCTTTTTGGCTGGCGGCGTTTTGTGGAGGCGCACATACAGGCGGATGAAGTTGTTGCGCTGCGCAGCGTTCACAAAGGCCTGCAAGCACAGGACCCGTACGTGTGCATATGTTCATGCACGCAAATGTGCATTGGCACATTGAGTGCAAAATCAGTGCCCGCTCATAATTTGTGCACATGTGCAGGTGAGCATGCGCAGGTATGCTACAGTGGTGGGTGCAGAGGGTGCGGCTTCACGGGCCCTCAGTGCCAGGCATACAATGGGGTATGCAGCCACAAAAGATGTAGCACTGTCCATCCCAGCTTGCTTTCTTTTGAGCCATCACTCCCAAGAGACACCACAATAAGTTTCAGAGGCCCCCACATCCATGTGACACCATGCATCCCAGGAAGCCCTCACATCCATATGCTGGTGCGAACAGCCTTTATCCAACATGCACACCAACACCCAAGGTCTACACTGACTGACCTGCCTCCTGTGAAATCCTTCATGGCCACTCTTTCCCACCTCTACAACAAGTACACAAATGCATGCACCAACACATTCACACAAACACCAACAGCACACTGTTGCCAACCTCAGTGCCCAGCGACGACAGCTTCGCGACCAGACCTCTTCCTCCACCACACCCCACATAGGCAAACATGCGTGCACAAGCACA